>Ga0335078_10010267_pt1 | contig 13872 bp, 12 predicted proteins | sample Lox_Sample_32_FD_206711 | JGI IMG/M metagenome (GOLD analysis project Ga0335078, IMG submission 206711) | Soil microbial communities from Loxahatchee National Wildlife Refuge, Florida, United States - Lox_Sample_3.2 | ecosystem: Environmental > Terrestrial > Soil > Wetlands | place: USA...
CGCGGGCCGGCGTTCGGGCTGGGCCCGGTGGCGAGGGTGGGCCAGGAGCCCGCGCGGGGCCGCGGGCCGGCGCGTCCGCCGCGCCGGGCGCTCGCGCTTGGCGAGGCGCCAGCGCTGCCGACGCGGGCGCTAGGCCGCCGGCGGGCTGACTCGTCCTGCGCGCGCATGCGCCCGCCAGTCGGCCGCACCCGGCGCGCCGCGGCTGGCGACGGCCGCGGGCTGCCGGGACGGGGCGTCCAGGTCTTGACGACCCGAGGTGAACGGGCGCCGGCGGACACTGCGCGAGAAGGTCAGTCATGCTCACGGACCTAGCCGCCCTGACTCCTCCATTTCTCGCGTGCGCAGCGGTACTCATCGCCGTTGCCGCATTCCTTCGGCATGAGTTGAGGCGGGCGAACAAGTCCGACGAAGATGAAGACGTGGAAGTTCTCACGCAAGATTCAGCATGCGACACCAAGAATCCGGCCGACTCGCATGCGAACACATCACGCGATCGCGAGGATGGACCCTCCTCCGCGCTCTAAGCGCGATTACCGGTTGAAAGCAAGTTGTCACCGCGAGTTTCATCGCACCTCGCGAAGGTCGAAGAAGTTCGACTCGAATCGAGAGACTGTTAAATTGTCACCAGTGCATCTGCTGGTATAGGTTAAGCTACTTAAATAGAGTGTAGTAAGCGGAAAGGCTCTAGGACCTCATGGCTCAGAAGACTGTGGTGACCGTGGTATGTGACCTTCCTCACGATGGTGAGGTGGATGGGACAGAGTCGGTTTCGTTCGCCTTTGATGGGAACGCGTACGAGATCGATCTGTGTGGACCGCACAGCAAGGAACTGCGCGAGAAGGTCGGTGCCTTCGCAGACCACGCGCGCAGGGTTACCGGCGGCGGTCGCCGCCGCAAGGCACGCACAGGCCCGGGGCGGGAGCGCAGTTCGGAGATCAGAGAGTGGGCGCGGCAGCGCGGCCACAAGGTCAGTGAGCGCGGTCGCATTCCGGGCAACATCATCGCCGAGTACGAGGCGTCGCACTAACCTCGCCTCCCTCGTCAGATGGCAGCGGGCCGCACGCTGGTAGCCCGCCGCGGTGCCTGGGGGGTGCGCGCGGGAGCGCGCAGGCAGTTGGCATCCGGCGGGCATTATGCGTGCCCTGAACCGCTGATGGCGTCTGATACCGCGCTATATCCGGTCTGCCGCCGACAGCCGAGCGTTCGCTGGCGGCGTACCTGGGAACAGTGCTCCCCGGCCATAGGTTGGATGTGGGTGAAGGCCCGCCCCGCGGGGAAGGTCCTTCAGTGGAGTGCGGTGGTCGTGCTCGCGTATGCGGCTGCTGCAGCTGAAGCCTTCCCCCGCAGGCGGGCTTGTGGCGCAGGGACGGGCCATTGCCTGGCCGTCCCGAACGCATGGTGAGGGAGCGACGAGCATGTTCGAGAGGTTTACCGACCGGGCGCGGCGGGTTGTGGTCCTGGCTCAGGAAGAAGCCAGGATGCTCAACCACAACTACATCGGTACTGAGCACATCCTGCTCGGCCTCATCCACGAGGGCGAAGGCGTCGCTGCCAAGGCTTTGGAGTCGCTGGGCATCAGCCTGGAGGCGGTGCGCCAGCAGGTCGAGGAGATCATCGGGCAGGGCCAGCAGGCCCCGTCCGGGCATATCCCCTTTACTCCGCGTGCCAAGAAGGTGCTTGAGCTCTCGCTGCGCGAGGCCCTGCAGCTCGGGCACAACTACATCGGTACCGAGCACATCCTGCTTGGCCTGATCCGCGAGGGCGAGGGCGTGGCCGCCCAGGTCCTGGTCAGGCTTGGCGCCGACCTGAACCGGGTGCGCCAGCAGGTGATCCAGCTGCTGCACGGCTACCAGGGCAAGGAGCCCGCCGCCGCCGGGACCTCGTCAGAGAGCGCGCCATCCACGTCGCTGGTGCTCGACCAGTTCGGCAGGAACCTCACCGCCGCCGCCCGCGAGGGCAAGCTCGACCCGGTGATCGGCAGGGAGAAGGAAGTCGAGCGGGTCATGCAAGTGCTGTCCCGGCGCACCAAGAACAACCCGGTCCTGGTCGGCGAGCCCGGCGTCGGCAAGACCGCGGTCGTGGAGGGGCTCGCGCAGCGGATCGTCAAGGGCGAGGTGCCCGAGACGCTGAAGGATAAGCAGCTGTACACCCTCGATCTCGGCGCCCTGGTCGCCGGGTCCAGGTACCGCGGTGACTTCGAAGAGCGGCTGAAGAAGGTGCTCAAGGAGATCCGCACCCGCGGCGACATCATCCTGTTCATCGACGAGATCCACACCCTGGTGGGCGCCGGAGCCGCGGAAGGCGCCATCGACGCCGCCTCGATACTCAAGCCGATGCTGGCCCGAGGCGAGCTCCAGACCATCGGGGCGACCACGCTGGATGAGTACCGCAAGCACCTGGAGAAGGACGCCGCGCTCGAGCGGCGGTTCCAGCCCATCCAGGTCGCCGAGCCGACGATCTCGCACACGATCGAGATCCTCAAGGGCCTGCGGGACAGGTACGAGGCGCACCACCGCGTCTCGATCACCGACGACGCCCTGGTGGCCGCCGCCCAGATGGCCGACAGGTACATCTCCGACCGGTTCCTGCCGGACAAGGCGATCGACCTGATCGACGAGGCTGGCTCGCGGATGCGGATCCGCCGGATGACGGCCCCGCCCGACCTGCGCGAGTTCGACGAGAAGATCGCCGACGTGCGCAGGGACAAGGAGTCGGCGATCGACTCGCAGGACTTCGAGAAGGCTGCCGCGCTCCGCGACAAGGAAAAGCAGCTGATCGAGAAGAAGGAAGCTCGGGAGAAGGAGTGGAAGGCCGGCGACATGGACCTGCCGGCCGAGGTGAACGAGGACCTGATCGCCGAGGTGCTCGCCACAGCCACCGGCATCCCCGTGTTCAAGCTGACCGAGGCCGAGTCGGCGCGGCTGCTGCGGATGGAAGACGAGCTGCACAAGCGGGTCATCGGCCAGAACGACGCGATCAAGGCGCTGTCCCAGGCGATCAGGCGGACCAGGGCCGGCCTTAAGGACCCCAAGCGACCTGGCGGGTCGTTCATCTTCGCCGGACCGTCCGGTGTCGGCAAGACCGAGCTGTCCCGCACGCTCGCAGCGTTCCTGTTCGGCGACGAGGACTCGCTCATCCAGCTGGACATGAGCGAGTACATGGAGAAGCACACGGTCTCCAGGCTGTTCGGCTCGCCGCCCGGTTACGTCGGCTACGAGGAAGGCGGGCAGCTCACCGAGAAGGTGCGCCGCCGCCCGTTCTCGGTGGTCCTGTTCGACGAGATCGAGAAGGCCCACCAGGACATCTTCAACTCGCTGCTGCAGATCCTGGAGGATGGCCGCCTGACCGACGCTCAGGGCCGGGTGGTCGACTTCAAGAACACGGTCATCATCATGACCACGAACCTGGGGACCAAGGACATCTCCAAGGGCGTCTCTGTCGGGTTCGCCTCGGCAGGCGAGTCCACCGGCTCCTACGAGCGGATGACGAACCGGGTGCAGGACGAGCTCAAGCAGCATTTCCGGCCTGAGTTCCTGAACCGAGTCGATGACATCATCGTCTTCCACCAGCTCACCAGGGACGAGATCTTCCAGATCGTGGATTTGATGATCGCCAAGGTGGAGGAGCGGCTGAAGGACAGGGACATGGGCATCGAGCTCACCCCGACGGCCAAGGAGTTGCTGTCGGAGCGCGGCTACGACCCCGTGCTCGGCGCCCGGCCGCTGCGCCGGACGATCCAGCGGGAGATCGAGGACAACCTGTCGGAGAAGATCCTGTTCGGCGAGGTCAAGGCCGGCCAGATCATCATGGTCGACACCGAGGGGACCGGCAAGGAGGCCAAGTTCACCTTCAAGGGCGTGCCCAAGCCCGAGACGGTTCCCGACGCTCCGCCGGTCGAGCTCGCCAAGGCCACGCCCGGCGGCACCGAGGCGCCCGAGCGCCGGCAGGCCTCCGGCTCCTGAGCCACGCTGATCCAGCCCGACGGAATCTGTGGGGGCGGCCCGCTAAGCGGACCGCCCCCACAGCCGTCTGCCGCTTACGTCTTCTCGTCCTTGGGCTGTCCGCCGCGCGCCGCCTCTTGCGTCGCCGCTCCCCGCCCGTCCGTCGCCGCCCGGCCGTCCCAGGGCGGCCGTCTCCGGGCCCGGCCGCCCGCGCAGCCGTCTCCGCGCGGCTCTCGTTGGCCGGCTGCGCGACATCGTGCCTCGTTGATGTCGCTAATCGCGACATCGATGGGCCACAATGTCGGCAGTGGAGCGCGGTTTGGGAACCGGGAGCGCAGTGCGGGGGCGGGCGTAGGGGCCGGGGGCAGCTTAGGTGTCGCCGGGGAGGGCGATGCGGCCGTCGGGGAGGTCCTCGATCAGGCGGTCTGCCGTCAGGGCGGCGAGCGCGCGGGCGCGCTGGGCGGGGTCTGGCCAGGCCGTGTCGATGGCGGCCTTGGTCACCGGGCCCTCGGCGGTGCGGAGCGCGGCCAGGATCGCGCCTCTGGCCTGGCGGTCGCTGCCCTGGTAGCGCTGCTGCCGCCTGGCGGGCGAGCCCGCCGGGCTGCCCGTGCCGCGCCAGGCGCAGTCGGCCGCGACCGGGCACTGGCCGCAGGCCGGCCTGGCCGACGTGCACACCAGCGCTCCGAGTTCCATCAGCGCGACCGACCAGCGGGCGGCCCGGTTCGACTCCGCGGGCGGGAGCAGGGAGCGGGCAAGCTCGGTCTCGGCAACGCTGGCCGTTGAGCCTGCGGGCTGCTCGTGGCCGCCGACGAGGCGGGCCAGCACGCGGCGGACGTTCGTGTCGAGCACGGGGTGCCGCTGGCCGAAGGCAAAGCTGGCTACCGCGGCGGCCGTGTAGGAGCCGACGCCGGGCAGCGCCCGCAGGTCGGCCAGGGTGCCGGGCACCTCGCCACCGTACCGCCGGACCATCACCTGCGCGGCCTCGTGCAGCCTGATCGCCCGGCGGGGATAACCGAGCCTGCCCCACTGCCTGACCGCGTCGGCAGGGGTTGCGGCCGCGAGGGCGGCGGGCGCCGGCCAGCGGCGCAACCACTCGTGGTAGGCGGGAAGCACCCGGGCGACCGGAGTCTGCTGGAGCATGAACTCGCTGACCATGACCGACCACGCTCCCGTGCCCGGCTGGCGCCAGGGCAGGTCCCTGGCGTTCGCCGCGTACCAGGCGGCCAGCCTGGCTTCGAAGCTAGTGCTCATGACGGGATCGATCCTGCCATGAGCGCTGCAAGCCGGCGCCGCCCATGCAATGCGGGCAAGCTCCCAACAAGGCTCCTGCCTGCGGTAATGCGGTTCCCAAGGCCCGGCGGGGCGGCCAGGAAGCCGACTGTGGCTCTTGCATACTCGACCGCATGGGGGAAAACACGTTGGGGGCCGGCGAGTCCGGGACTGGGGCGGCCGGGGCGCTGGCCAGCTCCGCAAGGGCGCAAGGCGGGTTGGCCGCACTACGGAGCGGGGCCTTCTCCGGGGGTTTCAGTGACTCGGCCGACACGTACTGGCGGCGGCGCTTCACGGTCCTGATGATCGGGCTTGCGCTGTTCGCCGTGGCTGCCTGGGGGCTGTCCGAGGCGCTCAGGGTCACGCCGGGCGCCGTGCCCTCGGGTTCCAGATCCGGTCACTCCGGACACAAGCCCGCGCCGGGCAACGCGGGCACCGGCGGGGGCAGCGGCAGCCATGGCTCGCGCCATGGTGGTCAGGCGCATGGCGTTCCTGGCGGGACGGATAAGCACTCCGGGCGCCGGTCGTCCCGGTCGCATGCACGGGGCCGGCCCACGGTAAGCCCGAGCCCGGTGCCGTCGCCGAGCGCGCCGGGGGGCAAGTTCCAGGGCTTCCGGCCCGCCTTCTGCGCCAGGCAGTCGATCGTGTTGAGCCTGTCGGCGACGCAGAGCAGCTTCGGAGCGCGGCAGATCCCGACGTTCAGCCTCAGCGTGGTCTCCACCCAGCAGAACGCCTGCTCCTTCAACCTCGGCTCCGGCCACCTGGCGCTCGTGATCAAGGAGGGCGCGACCAGGATCTGGAGCTCGGCGGACTGCGCCACCGGCGCGACGAGCCTGGTCACCGCGCTGAACCGGGGCGTGCCCACCGTCGTCGCGGTGAGCTGGGGCAAGAACACCTCGGCGCCTGGTTGCTCGAGCCCGCGGCGGCCGGTCCCCGGGGGGGTGTACACCGGATACGCGGTGGACGGCTCGGTGGTCAGCGCGCCGGTCACGTTCCGGCTCGGCTGACCGCCGGATGACCGCCGCCCGGGGGCGACCGCGGCCCGGGGCGACCGCGTACGCCGGAGCGTCAGCGGCTGTGGTCGGGCGGCTCGGCGCCGTAGCTCGCGATGATGGCCTCGGGCAGGCCGCCGACCTGGCTGACCTTGATCGGGCAGTCGGCGGGGATCGCGTCGGTGCCCATCGGCACGATCGCCCGGCGGAACCCCATCCTGCCCGCCTCGGTCAGCCGCCTGCCGATCCCTGCGACGCTCCTGATCTCCCCGGCGAGGCCTACCTCGCCGAAGGCGACCAGGTCGGACGGCAGGCTGATCCGGGCCTTGGCGCCGGCCAGCGCGAGCGCGATCGCCAGGTCCACGGCAGGCTCGGTCAGCCGGACCCCGCCGACCGTCGCCGCGTAGATGTCGCATCTCGCCAGGTCCACCCCGGCACGCTGCTGCAGCACGGCCACCCCCATGCCGACCCGCGCGTAGTCGAGCCCCGAGGTGATCCGGCGCGACGGCTCGCTGCCAGCGACCGGGCAGACCAGCGTCTGCACCTCGGCGACCAGCGGCCTTCGGCCCTCCAGCGTCACGGTGACGCAGGTTCCAGGCACCGGCTGGTGCTGCCTGGACAGGAACAGGCCGCTCGGGTCGGGCAGTCCGATCAGGCCGAACTCGCCGAGCTCGAAGCAGCCGATCTCGTCCGTCGGGCCGAACCGGTTCTTCAGCGCCCTGATCATCCGGAGCCTGCCCCGACTGTCGCCCTCGAAGTGCAGCACGACGTCGACCAGGTGCTCGAGCGAGCGCGGCCCGGCGATCGAGCCGTCCTTGGTCACATGGCCGACGAGCACGGTCGTCAGTGTGCGCTGCTTGGCCAGGCTGACCAGGGCCGAGGTGATCTCGCGCACCTGGGTGACGCCGCCAGGCGCACCGTCGACCCCGGCCGCGGTCACTGTCTGCACCGAGTCCACGATCAGCAGTGCCGGGGAGACCGCATCCACGTGCGCGAGCACGGCGGCCAGGTCGGTCTCGGCCGCGAGGAACAGATTCTCGCTGATCGCTCCGATCCGGTCGGCCCGCTGCCTGACCTGCGCCGCAGACTCCTCGCCGGTGACGTACAGCACCACGGACCGCTCGGCGGCGAGCGCCCCGGCCTCGAGCAGCAGCGTGGACTTGCCGACGCCGGGCTCGCCGGCCAGCAGCGCGACGGTGCCGGGGACCAGGCCGCCGCCGAGAACCCGGTCGAGCTCGTCCATGCCGGTCGCCTTTGCGGCCGCTCCGGCAGCGTCCACCCGGGAGATCGGCACCGCGGCCACCGCCGGCCTGGCCGATGGCAGGCCGCGGAGCAGGGCGCGGGCCGAGCGGCCGCCCGCCGGCCCTGTCGCGTTCTCCTGCATGGTTCCCCAGGTCTGGCACTCGCCGCACCGGCCCGCCCACTTGGGTGCCTGCCAGCCGCACTCCGAGCACTGGTACAGCGTCCCCTGCGAAGATCTCGCCACGTCAGGAACGGTATCGGCGGGGTCCGACAGCGTGCCGAGCCAAGCCGCATAAGCTGGCAGTCGGGTCCGACGGGCAGCTGCGACGGGACAGGACTGAGACAGGACAGGACTGAGGCGGGGCAGCATCGCGACGGGGCAGCGTTGCGACCGCGCACCATGATGAGTCGAGGAGGGGGACCTTGGAGCAGGCAGCCGGCAGGCCCGACGCCACGGAGCACGCCGTGCCCTCCGACCGCGCGGTGCCGTCCGACCGCACCGAGCACGCCGCGCACTCCGAGCACGCCGCGCACTCCGGGCACGCCCGTCCGGCCGCCGAGATCCCGGTCGCGCTCTCCACGGCCTCGGTCTTCCCCGAGCGCACGCCTGACACGTTCGAGCTCGCTAGCCGGCTCGGCTACGACGGCATCGAGGTCATGGTGACCGCCGACCCGGTCAGCCAGGACGCGGACGTGCTGCGCAGGCTCGCCGACTACCACGGCGTCCCTGTGCTCGCCGTGCACGCGCCCTGCCTGCTGATCACCCAGCGCGTGTGGGGCCGCGAGCCGTGGGCCAAGCTGGTCAAGGCCGCCGACGTGGCAGGCAAGCTCGGCGCGCGCGTGGTCGTCCTGCATCCGCCGTTCCGGTGGCAGCGCGATTACGCCAGGGACTTCGAGGTCGGGCTGGCCCGGGCGCAGGCCGAGACGGACGTCCTGTTCGCGGTGGAGAACATTTACCCGCTCCGGGCCGGCAGCGCCGAGGTCGCCGCGTACGCGCCGCACTGGAACCCGGTCGAGCTTGACTGCCCGCACGTGACCCTCGACTTGTCGCACACCGCGGTGTCCGAGTCCGATGCGCTTGAGATGGCCGACCAGCTCGGCAGCCGGCTGGCGCACGTGCACCTGACCGACGGGACCAGGCCGGGGCTGCCCGACGAGCACCTGGTGCCCGGCCGGGGCAACCAGCCGTGCGCCGAGCTGCTCGGCCGGCTCCGCGCGATGCGCTACTCCGGCACGGTGGTCGTGGAAATCAGCACGCGGCGCGCGCTCACCGCGCAGGAGCGGTACGCGGACCTCGAGGAGTCACTGGCGTTCGCCAGGGATCACCTGCGTGCCGCCAGCGCCCTCGCTTAGAGGGCGCACGGGCGCGGGTGCGTTATGCCTCAAGAATGAGGGTGACCGGGCCGTCGTTGACCAGCGCCACCGCCATCTCCGCGCCGAAGACGCCGGTCTGGACGCAAGCCCCCAGCGAGCGCAGCGCGTCGGCGAAGGCCGTCACGAGCGGCTCGGCCACCGCACGCGGCGCCGCCGCCTGCCAGGTCGGCCGCCTGCCCTTACCGGTCTCCGCGTACAGGGTGAACTGGCTCACCACGAGCACCGGCGCGCCAAGGTCGGCGCAGGACTTCTCGCCGGCCATGATCCGTAGGTTGTAGATCTTGGCGGCCAGGGCGGCGGCCTGCCCGGCCGTGTCGTCATGGGTGACGCCGACCAGGATGACCAGGCCGGGGCCGCCGAGCTCGCCGACGACCGCGCCGTCGACGGACACGCTGGCCTCGCTGGCTCGCTGGACGACGGCTCGCATGGTTCTGCATTCTTCCACGCGTGAAATCCGGCAGAACCGCCATCACGGCCATCACCGCCCTCATCAGCTTCATCCTGCTCCGGGAGCGGCGCCAGCCGCTCCACCCGCCGCACCCGCGCCCAGCCGCCGGCGTCGGCGAAGGCCGCCCCGGCGTTCGGCGGCCGGGAGACTGCCGGGCCGGGCAGCACGTTCGGCGGGTGAGGACGGCGGCGCGCGGGCGTCCGATAGTGTGCTGCTGTCGTCCCGCCTGGGCTGGCAGCGCCTACCCGGGTAAGGAGCACTCGGAAGGGCATCACCGCCGATGACCGCTGACAGCGTCCGCCCGTCGGCCGCCACGATGATCACCGTCGCCCCCACCGGGGCCGAGCTCGACAAGGCCGCGATACCCGCCCTGCCGGTGACTCTCGACGAGCTCGTCACCACCGCGAAGGAGTGCCGCGAGGCTGGCGCCGCGATCGTCCATGTTCATATCAGGGATGAGAACGCACAGCCGACCCTGGATCTGGTCCGCCTGAAGGACACTGTGCACGCGCTGCGCGGGGCGACCGATCTGATCGTCCAGCTCTCCACCGGCGGCGCGGTCACCGATCCGTTCGAACGCCGCCTCGCGGTGCTCGACGCCGCCCCCGACGGCTGCTCGCTGACCTGCGGGACCGTCAACTTCGGCGACGAGGTGTTCATGAACCCGTGGCCGTTCATGTGCGAGCTGTACGCCCGCACCCAGGGGCTTGGCGTGGTGCCCGAGTTCGAGCTGTTCGACATGGGCCACATCGCCGCGTTGCACCGGCTGCTCGACAAGCACGGCGCGCCGTTCGGCGGGCACGTGCACTGCGACCTGGTGATGGGAGTTCCCGGCGGGATGCCGGGAGACGCGGCGACGCTGGTTCAGGCCGTGGCGGCGCTGCCGGACGGCGCGACCTGGTCGGCGACCGGGGTGGGCAGGACCGCGCTGCCGGTCATGTTCGCCGCGCTCGCGGCCGGCGGGCAGCTTCGGGTCGGGATGGAGGACACGATCACGTTCTCCCGCGGCCGGCCGGTGCGCAGCAACGCGGAGCTTGTCGAGCGGGCGGCGGCGCTGGCCGACCTGGCGCAGCGGCCAGCGATGACGCCGGAACAGGCCCGGGCGATGCTCGGAATCCCCGATCGGGCCTGACGGAGTGGACCAGGTACGGGCGGAACCGGCAGGGGCGGTGCCGGCCGATGCCCTGCCGGCCGGTGCGGTGTCGGTCGGAGCGGTGTCGGCCGGGGCCCTGTCGGCCGGTGCGGTGTCGGCCGATGCGGTGTCGGCCGATGCGGTGTCGGCCGGGGCGGTGTCGGCCGGTGCGGTGTCGGCCGGGGCGGCGGGCGCGGGTCCGGTGAACCCGGTGCTCGCCGAGGTGGTCAGGTCGGGCTTCACCGAGTCGCGGCACCGAGGCTCGCTGGTGCTGCTGACCGCTGACGGATCGGTAGGTTATGCCGCGGGAACGGTCGCCACGCCGATGTTCCCTCGGTCGGCGAACAAGCCCATGCAGGCGACGGCGATGGTCGGCTGCGGACTCGGGCTCGATGGCCGGCTGCTCGCGCTGGCCGCGGCCAGCCATTCCGGCGAGGAGTTCCACGTCGACGGGGTGCGCGAGATCCTGCGACTGGCCGGGCTTGACGAGTCTGCCCTGCAGTGCCCGCCCGACCTGCCGCTCGACGAGTCGGCCAAGGCCGCGCTGCTGCGCGCGGGCGGTGACGCCGACCGGGTGCACATGAACTGCTCGGGCAAGCACGCCGCCATGCTGGCCAGCTGCGTGGCGGCCGGATGGCCGACCGGGAGCTACCGGGACCCGGATCATCCGCTGCAGGTGCAGATCAGGCTGACGGTGCAGGACCTGGCCGGGGAGGCCGTGACCGCGGTGGGGGTAGACGGGTGCGGGGCGCCGCTGTTCGCCCTGACGCTGGCAGGCCTCGCGCGGGCGTTCCGCGCGCTGGTGCTCTCGCCGCCAGGATCGGCCGGGCGGAAGGTGGCCGACGCTATGCGGCAGTTCCCCGTCTGGACCTCGGGCACCAGGCGGCCTGAGGCCGCGATGGTGGCCGCCGTTCCCGGGCTGCTGATGAAGTCGGGCGCGGAGGGCGTGTGCGCGTTCGCGCTCGCCGACGGCCGGGCCGGGGCGGTCAAGTTCGACGACGGGTCGGCACGCGGTGTCGCACCGCTGATGGCGTCCGTGCTCGCCGGGATGCTGGCAGGCGGCCTGAACGGCAGGGCAGGTGCGGCCGACGGGCCTGGAGCGCCGGACGGCGCTGGAGTCGCGGGCGGTGCTGACCTGGCGGTGCTCGGCCGGCTCGCTGCGGCACCGGTTACCGGCGGCGGGGTGCCGGTCGGCGAGATCCGCCCGGTCCGCCCGGCCGGGGGATGGTTCCGGCCGGGCTGATCCTGGCGAGAGGCTGGCCTAGCTGGCCGGGCTGCCGCTGCTTAACAGGCGAATTTGCAATTGCAAGCACCCGGGACGAGACTGAAACCATGAGTCCGGTGAACGTCAGCACCATTGGCGCGTACATACGCGAGCAACGCGAGCAGGCGAAGATCTCGATCCGCCAGCTAGCCCAGGCCGCCGGCGTCTCCAACCCCTACCTCAGCCAGGTGGAGCGCGGCCTTCGCCGTCCGAGCGCCGACATTCTCCAGCAGATCGCGAAGGGTCTGCGGATCTCGGCCGAGGCTCTCTACGTGCAGGCCGGCATCCTCGACGAGAAGCCCGCCGAGACCACGGTCACCGACGCGATCATGGCAGACCCGGGGATCACCGAGCGCCAGAAGGAAATGCTGATCGACATCTACGAGTCGTTCCGCAAGGAAGTCTTGGCCGAGGCCGAGGCTCAGGCCGAGGCTCGGACGGCCCAGGCGGACGCGGAGGCCCAGGCCGAGGCTCGGGCGGCGGCCCAGGCGGACGCGGACGCCGAGGCTGAGCAAAGGGCGGCCGGGGATGGACAGGCCCATGGCGATGCAGCGGGGGCCGATGTCGTGGGGGCCGATGTGGCGGGGGCCGATGTCGTGGGGGCCGATGTGGCGCGGGGCGATGCGGCCGACCAGAAGTTCGTGGCTGCCACCATCGAGGCTGCCGCCGATGCCGAGGCGGCGGCCGAGGCCGACGCTGTGGCTGCCGCCGAGGCCGGGCCGTGGGCCGGTCTCGACGCCGGCGACCAGGTGCCCGGTGAGCTTCCCGGCGCGGCCGAGGCAGCGCCGCTGGCCTGGCCCGCGGGGCCGGATCCAGATGAGCCGTCGCCTGACGCCGACGCTGGCGCCGGCACTGGCGCGAGCAGATAGGTTGGCACCGTGCTTACATTCAACGCACTCAGCCCGCTGCTCTGGCTGAACTTCATCCTGCTGGTGGCGGCGCTGCTGGTCGAGGGCTGGGCCTTCGTCGACGCGCTGCGCCGACCGACCTCGGCGTTCCCGGCGGCCGGGAAGCAGACCAGGCCGCTCTGGCTGATCATCACCGGGGTCAGCCTGGTCATCGGCATCTTCAGCGTCGCCTACAACGTCTCGCTGATCGCCATCCTGCCGATCGCCGCGTTCATCGCCGCCGCCATCTACCTGACCGACGTGCGGCCGAAGGTCAGGCAGATGGGTTCGGGCGGGTCCTCCCACCAGGGCCCGTACGGGCCGTGGTGAGGCACGGCTGAGGCATCGATGAGCGATACCACGTGGCGGACCCACCGCCTCGAACTGGACGACCAGACGCTGCGCGAGTGGGATGCCACGGTGCTCGCCGTCGGCGATGACGGGATCGTGCTCGACCGGTCCGCGTTCTATCCGGGTGGCGGCGGACAGCCGCCCGACCACGGTGTGCTGCTCTGGGGCGGCGTGCAGACCCAGATCGTCGGCGCGCGCAAGGGCAACGACCTTTACCTGATCCCGGCCGAGGGCGATCCGGTCCCGCCGCCGGGCACGGCGGTACGCGGCGCCCTGGCCGACGAGCGCCGGACAGCGCTGATGCGGACCCACTCCGGGCTGCACGTGCTGTGCGGCGTGGTCTACCGCGACTACGGCTCGCTGGTAACCGGCGGCAACATGGAGCCCTACGCGGCCAGGATGGACTTCGACCTGCCCGAACTGCCCGAGGGCTTCAGGGACGCGGTCGAGTCGGCCTGCAACGCCGAGATCGCGGCGGGCCGCCGCATCGACGTCCGGGTGCTGCCGAGGGACGACGCGTTCGCGATCCCAGACATCATCAGGACGGCGACCAACCTGGTGCCACCCGAGGTCAAGGAGGTCAGGATCGTCGACATCGTCGGCCTTGACCAGCAGGCCGACGGCGGCACTCACGTGGCCACGACGGCGCAGATCGGCCGGATCGAGGTCGTCAAGATCGAGAACAAGGGCAAGGGGTTCCGGCGGCTGCGCATTCGAATCGCGGACTAGCGCCTGTCCCGTAGATCGTTGGGGCTGGGTCGCGCGGAGCCAGATCCTGATGGCTCGGCTTGCGGTCTGGCGCGGGCCGTCCCCTGAGGCCGCCGCCGGCCGCCGCGCCCTGTTCCGCCCGGAGATGATCTTGATGGATGTGGCGGATGTCCCAGAATACGCAGTGGATGTGGCATCCATTCCACCGACACCCCGGTGATCACATCCGGTTTCGGCTGGTATGACAGGACTCTGGGCGGCCGT
>Ga0335078_10010268_pt1 | contig 13872 bp, 9 predicted proteins | sample Lox_Sample_32_FD_206711 | JGI IMG/M metagenome (GOLD analysis project Ga0335078, IMG submission 206711) | Soil microbial communities from Loxahatchee National Wildlife Refuge, Florida, United States - Lox_Sample_3.2 | ecosystem: Environmental > Terrestrial > Soil > Wetlands | place: USA: Florida...
GGCCGCACGCCGCGCGCGATTTCCGTTGAAGAGATCGTCGAACGCGCCATTTACGCCCTGGTGAACGAAGGCGCGCGCATTCTCGAAGAAGGCTATGCGCTGCGCGCCGTCGATATCGACATCATTTATCTGAACGGATACGGATTCCCGGCATATCGCGGCGGCCCCATGTGGTACGCGGACACCGTCGGGTTGAAAAAAGTATACGAGCGCGTGCAGGAATTCGAGAAAGAACATGGCAAGCTCTGGACCCCCGCGCCGCTGCTGAAACAGTTAGCCGAAGAAGGTCGCACGTTCGCCGACTTCGACAAGAAAATCGCCGCTACCGCGGCATAACGCCTGGAGGGTTTACTGCGAAGGCACCAACGCCGCGCCTTGTGGCATCCCGCCGATATTCGTGGTGTTGGCGGTAAGAGACTGCGTGTTGATTACGGTAACCGTCTGAGCCAAGCTGTTGTTGACGGTAACATAGGCTCCGTCGGGCGAAATTAGAAGATCCATCGCGCCAAGATCGGCTGGAACGCTTTTGATCATATCGTACGTCGACGTGTCGAAAACCTCCACCGAGCCGGAGCCGCTGGAGACAAAAGCTCTGGTTCCGGTAAGATTGAACACAATGCTGAAAGGCTCGATCACTTCCAGTTGTTGCACGAGCGTTCCAGTGAGAATGTCCACCACCTCGACCGCGTTGTCCCACGGGTGTGTAACCCATGCCAGTGTTCCGTCCGGGTTGATAAAAACAGATTCGGGGTACTCGGTATTCAAAGGAATCTGGTTCGTAATCTTCATGCTGGCCGTATCGACGACCGCCAAATAGTTATCTGGAGGAGCCAGATAATTCGTCACCAGCGCATAACTCCCATCGGGCGAAATCGCAACCCCGTCCGGGGCGAAGTTCGGGTTCGTGGGAGTTTGAATGGTACCGGAGACGGCGTTGGTAGCGGTATTAATGAACGTGATCGCACCGCTATAGCTAGTCACAATGGCCTGGGAACCGTCGGGCGTCACCCGGATCTGAAGCGGAAGATCGGGAACAGGGATGGTCGCGATGGGCGAGACTGGGCAGAGGCTGTATCTTGTGACTACGTTCGAGACGTGGAACACACGAAAAAACGTGGGATTGACGGTGGAGTTGCATTGCCACGGAATGGGTGAGGTGACTTCGGAAACCAGCGGTCCCGACGGCAGATCTCGAAACGGTAGCGTAAACGTGAATGTTGATCCTGGCGCCGCAGCGCGGGCGGAGACCTGGTGCTTGATGGGCTGCCGGTCTGGCGCTCCAAGAGGGGGAAGGGGAGACAAATTGGAGGGGCCTCCCCAGCTGCTCATTGACCCGGTCGCCTCCTGTCCCGGCACTGTCACCTGCTGGCCCATGCCGTTGTCGCTCGTGCATTCTGTCTCCCTCGGCTGGAGCGCGGAGAAGCCCGAGGCACTCGCGGGCCGAGTTGTGCTGCCTCCGTTGCTACAGTCGCATTTATAGCCGGCGTCCGTGGCTTGCTGAACAATCATTGTTCCCGCCAATGGGCCGCTGCTATAAATTCTGTACGTCACATAGAACATCTCGCCGTTATGGCATTCCAGATAGGCAATCGATGTCGTGTACGGGCCGCCGATCAGATCGGCCCAGGTATTGATCCAGCCGTTGAGCCAACCGCCGCCCCCGTTTTGGGCAAAGGATCCGGCTGAAAACGTAACCAGCAAGATCGCCACTAAGAGTAGTTTCTTCATGGTTTCTGGCTCCTATTGGAAGGTCACCGTTTTTCCTGCGATATACCCGCCGCTAGTGACAGCGTTCGTAAGGCCGGACGCATTGAAGGTGGAGGGGCTGCTGGTTATCAGGTATACGACGTCTTTCGACGCCAGAGGATTCAACCTTGCGGCAGGCAGCGCCGAGAGCGCCTGAACGGGCACGGTGAAGGAGGTCGCGCCCGCCGGAGCAACGCAAAAGAACGCAGCGCTCGAGTTGGTGGGCAAGTCGGAGCCCACACCAACGATCTCGACCGGCTGCGTAGACACGGCGCCAGACCAATTGAGGGTAAGTGGCTGCGATCGATCCACCGTGGTGATTTGATCTCGATTCGTCCAGCTCAGGGCGGGCGGAACCGCGACAGAAGCGGTAAAACCGGGCACTTTCGTGCCGCCGTTCGTTGTTACCGAATATGTGCCCGGCGAGAGATAAAGCTGGTCGGGGAGAGAATAAAGCGGCAGATAGGAGCCCAGCGGGGCCCCGTTTTGCGTTGTGGTTACCGATTTCTGTCCACCAGGGCCGGAGATTGACAACTGCGTACCCCCATCGAGAGCTGAAGGCGAGGATTCGGGAACGTTCCCGGTTTGGAGGAAATCGCCGACACCGGGATATACCGAGCAGGTTCCGGCCGGCGGCGCCGACACGAATGGCAGAAAAGCGAAAGGCCCGCCGGGAAGATCGACCGCCGAGTAGGTTGCAAAATCGTTGGAAACGTCCACGGGCGCATTGACGCCGACGTCTTCGTGCACCACCATGCGCATCAGGGTGACGGTGCCAAGCGAGCCGCCGCTTCGGACCGCCGCGGAGAGAGGACTGGACGAGTCTGAGCATGCCCCCCCTTTCGCGCTGATCGACATAGTTCCGAAATTACTCACCGTGGTGTGAGAAGTTCGAACGTACACGGGCACCCAGCATCCTTGTGGTGCATTGGACGGCACAACAAAATCCACTTGATCTAAACCCGCGCAGCAGGGAGAGCGGCCGCTATAGGACACCGTCGCGGACACGCCTCCTACCCAAACCTCCACTGGGGTCGTTGGACTACCCGCCGGCGGCGCCTGATTATCGGGAGTGGTAATGGGGCCGAGCCCGGTCAAGTAGATCTGCGCCGTTTGCCCCGGCGTGGCCGGAACTTGAAACGAATTGTAGACCAACTTGCTGTTGGCCAGCACATTTTGCACCGGGCTTGGCCCGATCCCCGTCCCCGTGGACGTGAAGATCCCAGGACTATCGTGAACGATATACACCGGCGACGGGTTGCTCTGGCCGTTGAACGTCACCCAAACGGAGGCCCAACCCAGCGGCGCATTGGACGGCATGATGGCATTGATCTGGCCCGCCGAAACATATATCGGGATGGCGTTCACCGTGGTTGTTCCCTGAGTCACTTGGATCGAAACACCGGAAAAATTCGTCGTGAGCGGAAAACTGCCCTGTGTCGCCGCCTGCGTGGGTCCCAGAAATGAGCCGAATATGCTGAAGAGCGAGCCTTGAGCGATCGATCCCGCCGGAAGGCCCGGAGCATAGTAGCTGGCTGCATTGACGACATCGTGGAGATAAATCGCCGGCCTGGCTTCAAGCGAAACGGCGAGCAGCGCGCCAATCGTGGCGCACCAGAGAGTTCGGATCATTTTCGTACTCCTCTAAACGTTGTAGCATGAGCCCTCGATCCGCGCGCAGCGAACCATTCACATTGGTTTTTATGCTGCAATGGTCAAATGCGCGAAGCCGTTGTTGTCGCAAGTTCTCGCACCGCGTTGGCGAAATCACACCGCGGCTTATTCAACATGACGCGTCCGGAAGATCTGGCCGCGCACTGCATCCGCGATGTTCTGCGCAAAACCCCGGCGCTCGATCCCGCCGAAATCGGCGACGTCATTCTCGGCTGCGCGCAGCCCCACGGCATGCAAGGCTCGAACGTCGCGCGCGTCTCCGCCATTCTCGCCGGCCTCCCGGTCTCCATCGCGGCCACCACCGTGAATCGCTTCTGCTCCTCTGGGCTTCAAGCCGTCTCCATGGCTGCGCATCAGATCATTAACGAGGGTGTGGATGCGGCCATCGGCGGCGGCGTCGAAAGTATCAGCATGACCGAGCGCAGCACCAACAAACATCCCTGGGTTGAGGAGCATTATCCGGGAATCTACATGGTGATGGGCGTCACGGCTGAGGTCGTGGCCAGACGCTACAACATCAGCCGACGCGCGCAGGATGAATATTCGCTGGCTAGCCAACAGCGCACCGCTCGCGCGCAGCAAGAGGGATTTTTCGAAGGCGAAATCGCGCCCATTCGCGTCACGCGAGCTTTGCTCGATAAGAAAACCGGCCAAGTCAGCGGCAGCGAAGAGGTCTGCGCCAATAAGGACCAATGCAATCGCCCTGACACCACGCTCGAGGGATTGCTCGCGTTGAAACCGCATTTCGATCCCGATTCGGGGCTGGGCACCGTCACGGCCGGCAACGCCTCGCAGCTTTCCGATGGCGCATCGGCGACTCTGCTGATGTCGCGCGAACGCGCCGACGCTCTCGGCATCCCCTACAAACTCATCTATCGCGGCTTCGCCGTCGCCGGTTGCGAGCCGGACGAAATGGGCATCGGCCCGGTATTTGCCGTTCCGAAACTGCTCGGCCGCAAAGGACTCCGCGTTAGCGACATCGATCTGTGGGAACTGAACGAAGCCTTCGCCGTTCAAGTGGTCTACTGCCGCGATCGGCTCGGTCTCGATCCCGACAAGCTCAACGTCAACGGCGGATCCATCTCGATCGGCCATCCCTTCGGCATGACCGGCTCGCGCATGGTCGGCACGCTCGCCAACGAGATGGCTCGCCGAAAAGCAAAACTCGGCGTAGTCACCATGTGCATCGGCGGCGGGCAAGGGGCTGCAGGCTTGTTCGAACGGGCGTAGAATAAACTGCTATGACTCGCCGCGAAGCACTCAAGAACGCCAGCATCGCCGCAGCGCTGTTCGGGCTGCCGGCACAGAAAGTCGCGAAAGCCGCCACTCCCGGGCTGCCCGACGCGTCGCTGTACGATCGCGATCCGGAGACTTATTGGACCAAGATCCGCGAAGAGCAATTCCTGCTGCCGCACTGGCGCGTTTTTTTGCAAAACGGGAGCCTCGGCATTGCGCCGCGACCGGTGATCGACGCGGTAGTGGACTATCTTACCCGCTCCGCCGCGCTCAATCTAGAAGAATATCCACGCTGGGGTTACGAAACGCTCGATCAACATCGCACCGCGATGGCCGAATACGTCGGCTGCAAAAAGGAGGAGCTGGCGTTCACGCATAACGCTACCGAAGCGCTGAGCATCATCGCTAGCGGCATCGATCTCAAGGCCGGCGATGAAGTGATCATGACCGACCAGGAGCATCCCAGCGGCAAATCGGGTTGGCTCGAAAAGCAAGCGCGCTATGGAATCACCGTGCGGGAGGTGAAGATCCCGCTGCCGCCTAAGAGCCCGGAGCAACTCACGGACATCATGATTTCGGCCATCGGACCGCGCACGCGTGTGCTCTTCTTCAGCGGCATCACCACCAGCACCGGCTTGCATTTTCCGGTGCGCGAAATCTGCGAGGCGGCGCGTGCCAAGGGCATCATCACAGTGGTCGATGGTGCGCACATGCAAGGCCAGGTCCCGCTGCGTATTTCCGATTTCGGCTGCGATTATTACGCCGGAAGCCCGCATAAGTGGCTGTTTGCGCCGGCGGGATCGGGCCTTTTGTACGTCCGCGAAGAGAATCTCGATAAGCTCTGGCCGCTGGTAGTCACGGCCGGCTGGGACGACAAGAAACTCGGCGCGGCGCGTTACATGATGATGGGCACCAATAATCGCGCCATCTTCGAAGGCATGCTCGCGGGGCTCAAATTCCATCAGCAGATCGGATCCGATCGCGTCTACAAACGTATGCACCAGCTCGCTCGCATGGCGCGCGAAAAAGCGGCTGCGATCCCCTACATGCACTTGCTCACGCCCGACGACGACCGGCTGTATGGGTCGCTGGTGACGTTCGAAATCAAAGGCAAGACCGATGAGCAACTGAAGCCGGTCGGCGAAATCTTCCAGAAGCAGAAGATCTGGACGTTGTGGGGCCAGCGCGTCCGGCTGTCCGTGCACATTCACACTCGCCCGTCGGACGTGGATGTATTCTTCAACACTGTCCGCGAAGTGCTGGGATAAACGCCGGCCGCTCGGTTAAGCGACCCTCAGGCCACGGAGTCACGCATCTTCCAAAAACATTTTCCCTTCCCTTCCGCCCACTTGCCCATCCCCAGGCTCTGATCCCGCACAGCCGCCCGCTAGATTGAACTCGACCAAACGAAGATGCTTTCGCCGCGCGCAACCATTCCCGGAACAAGCGTCGCCGGATGCTCCGGAACCACGCACGCCGACCCTCCCTCCGCCACACGCTCCGCCACTCCGATGCCCCTTCGCGACCCCTCTGGTCCGGTTCGAATCCTCTCCATCGACGGCGGCGGAATTCGCGGCATCATTCCCGCCCTGGTGCTCGCCCGGCTCGAAAAGCTCACCAGCCGTCCCGTAGCCAAACTGTTCGACCTTGTCGCCGGCACGTCTACCGGCGGAATCATCGCGCTCGGCCTCACCATCCCGAAAACTCCGGAACGTCCACTTTACAGCGCGCAAGAATTCGCCGAAATGTACGAGCGCGAAGGTAGCCGTATCTTCTCTCGTTCGCTATTCCGGACGGTGTTTACTCAAGACAGCCTGGTCTGGAAGAAATATTCTTCGGACGGAATTGAGGCTGTTCTCAACGAATACTTCGGCGATTCCCGCCTTCGCGACGCAGTCACCGATGTGCTCGTCACCAGCTACGAAATCCAGCGCCGCTTCCCGTTCTTCTTCAAAAGCATCAACGCGCGCTGCCGTTCCGATTATGATTTCCCGGCTCGCGAGATCGCCCGCGCCACTTCCGCCGCGCCCACTTATTTTGAACCTATGCGAATTCCAACCGGTACCAACTCCGATTACTACACGCTCATCGATGGCGGCGTTTATGCCAACAATCCGGCCGCCTGCGCGCTGGTGGAAGCGCGAACCACTCACCCACACGCCGCGGGTTACCTGGTTGTCTCGCTGGGAACAGGCTCCTTAATGCAGACCTTGCCGCTTGAATTGGCCCGCTACTGGGGCGTGATTCGCTGGGTCAAGCCACTGCTCGATGCCATGTTCGACGGCGAGAGCAGCACTGTGGATTATCAGCTTCGTGAACTGCTGCCCACCGGCTATTACCGCTTCCAAACCACGCTCAACGGTCACAGCACCGGCATGGACAACACCAGCGCCGCAAACGTTACAGCCATTAAAGCGCTGGCCAACAACTTGATTGAAGAAAGGTCCGCGGATCTCGAAGAACTTGCCGAAGAGCTGGTTACATCTCCGTCGCGAAAGGAGTGAACCGCGTCGCGTAGTCGTATTTGTCCACGCCTTCGCTTCGTTTCAGAAATCCGACGATCCAATAAGTGAGCGGTGTGGCCAGCACTTCGTACGCAACTTTGAATAAATACGCGGAAACGATCAGGCGTACCACCAGCCCTGCGTTCTGTTGTCCGCCGAACGCGATAATCATCAAGACGATCGTATCCACCGCCTGCCCAACCACCGTGGAGCCCACGGTTCGCGTCCAAAGATACCGGCCGTTGGTCAAAAGCTTCATCTTCGCCAGCGTGAACGAATTCGCAAACTCGCCGCACCAGTAAGCTACCAGGCTCGCAATCACCAATCGGGGCACGAATTCGAAAACAGTCGCGAAAGCCTCCTGATTATGCCACTCGGGCGCTGCCGGCAGAGCAACAGCGACCAAACCCATCAACGCCATCAGTCCTGACGCCACGAATCCCAGCCAGATCACCCGGCGCGACGCACCATATCCGTACACCTCCGTAAAAATGTCACCAAAAATGTACGTGATCGGAAACAGCAGTTGCGCGCCGCTCACTCTGAAAGGCCCGAACGCGCAGATTTTTTGCCCAACCAGGTTAGAGATCAGAAGAACCACGACGAAGATGCTGGCCAGCAGATCGAAATATTTGTAGACGGGGGTCTCTTTGGTCAATCCCCAATTATAAGGTGCTAAGGATTTGGCCGTTTGGCGGCGTAATCGGCTAGCCCCGCGGCCTTCCGTTCCAGTCTCGGCTCGTCCGTGCCCTTGAGATAGCGATTCAGGAACGCGATGCCGTAATCATCGATTAGCCGCATATTCGCCTCATTCGCCAGGCAGGTTGTCGTCGTCCGCGCTTTTCCACAGTTCACCCACGCGAGATGTCCCGCCCGCCTCAATTCCATGAAATACACGGGTGGGTTCGCTTCCGCGTAAGCTCCCTTCGGACCGGTTAAGAAAGGAGTGATCCCAACATCCAGCGTTCCGCCTTGATACATCAGAGGCACATGAACATTGCGCAGCGTCTTTTGAACCTGGAACGGCATCACGTACGGCGAAAGCGCCAGCACCGCGCGGATTCGAGAATCGGTCCAACTGGGCCATCCCCCAGCCATCCCCACCACTGTATATCCACCCAGCGAATGTCCCGCAAGGCCCATGCGATCGCGATCGATCACGCGCGCGAACTCGCTATTCGCGATGAGACCATCAATCACCGCCTCGATATCCGCGCGTCGATCCGAGAACGTTTTATCGTTCCATGTTTCCGGTTTGAATACGCTGGGTTGGCGAGCCGGCTTTGCTCGCGTCACCGGCGGAATAATATGGCAGATCGACGCATCGGCATGGTCCGGCGCAGCAACAACATATCCGTGCCGCGCTAACTCCTCAGTGAACGCGATGGACTGAAGGCCGCAGCCAAAGTCTCCATGCGAGAAAACCACCAGCGGAACTTTTTTTCCGCAAACCGTGCTGGGCGCGGAGTCCAGTGCCACGTTTCCCGAAAAGGCGGGCGTGTACGCATGCTCGCGTTCGCGTGAGGCGGTTGGGTACCAAACTGCCACGGTTCGACCCGCGATGTGCATCACCCGGAACCCAACGTTGGTTCTCGGGCAATCCGCGGTCAGCAAAGGTGCGGCCACCACGATCGCAATCACGATTCTAAAAACGGAGCACCGCCATTCGCCCGTCCGTCTGCAATTTGTCCCCGGTCGCGTTGGACAAGCTGGTCGGCGCTTGAGGCCGATCCACCAAGGCGAGCCCACGCACCAAGCCTGTGAACAGAAGATCGTTAACCACCTTCGCGCGCTCGTGATCAATATTCCCATCCACCTTATGTATGAATGTTCGATCCTGTTCGGAAAAGGCAATCCCCGTGTCGTGTGTGGCTGAACAAACCCACACATCCTTACCGTAAAGTTGTTCCGGGCGATGCCAAATCCGTACATGATGCCGGGCATTGAACGTGTCGGTCTGCTTCTGGAAGACTAGGTCGGGCGGGCGGCCATCCAACATCAGGATCGAAACCGGCGCCTCTTTGTAGCCGCGATCTTCCGCCATGGCGCGAAAGGTCTCGAACTTCGACATCGCATTTAATCTCGCGGCGCTCGACCAGGCAGCCGCTTCGAACGCTTTCTCAATCTGCTGTTCGCTCCCGAGAAACAGGACATTCGTAAGGTCGGAATCTTTGGGCGGCTTCAACGCCTCGGTTCGCGACGGCTCCGCATTCACCAACGTCGCCAATTCCTGGAACGGCTCTATGCCAGAGACGTTCGGCGCTCGCGCGTCGCCCGTCCAAACGAATGCCTTCGTGACTTCGATGGTCATCTCCACGCCCGATTCGAAATCGATGTTGGCGTCAACGTCTTTCAATACGGCCTGCTTAATGGTCCCGAGCAGCTCTCCCAGGCCCGAGTATTTCTCGCTCACTTTGTTGATGCCCTGATCCAGACGCCCGGCGCCAGTCTGCGATGCGATGATGCCGAGAATACGCCCATCTTTATCGACAGATTCGCGCGCGTTGTCCACGCCCTTCACCCGCGCTTCCATTAGGGCTTCGACACCGCTCGAATCTCGCAAGCGGTCGAACGCCAGCGCCAGCACCGCCTGATCGTCCGGTTGAACCGCAGCCGTCGCGTCTTTGACGTGTCCGGTCGCCTTCACTCCTGCCGCGATCGCGATCCGATCGCCAACCAATATCGGTGCGATCACGACGGCCTCCACCGCCTGCCCCGCCTTTGCGTTCTTGCTGTTCACTGCCTGCGTCAATCGGATCTGCAACTCAGTCCCCGCGGGTATTTGGGAAGCCGGCGCCAATTGAAATACAAACAGGCCGAGGGTAAACATCCTCATGAAATCATCCTACCGCCCGAACCCGACTCGGCACCTAAGACTTCCCAGGCCACCGGAACTAGGGTAACTTCCTACAAGCGTTCCACCCTCTGCCAGTGCTACATTATTTAGCCAAGTACCGTAGGGAAAGGATTTACTCCCATGCGCACCGTTGTAACGGCGATCATTCCTTTTTTTTGTTTTAGCTGTTTAGCTGCCGCGGCCGATGATTTGCACCAGCGTGCCTGGCAATTGGAATCCAAGGGTGACTCCGCGGGTGCGCGGGAGCTTCTTGACAAGGCCGCACAGTCTGGCGATGCGGACGCTGTCCAGGCGTACGCCTTGTTTCTCGATCGCCATCACGATCCCGCCGCCCGTGAGCTCTACGAAAAGCTGCTCCAGAATTCGCAAGGCGAGCATCGCGCCTATGCCGCGCGCCGTCTGGCCGTTCTCGATCTGCTGGCCGGAGATCGAGCAGCCGCCGAGCGCCACATCGAGCAATACCGCGCGGCGGGCGGACAGGATCTGACCTTGGGGCCCGCCGCTGCCCCGTCTGAAAAACGCCAGACCGTCCCCATCCCCGGACCGCTTCGCTCCTTTGCCCGCATGGCCGCGCTTTCCCCCGAACTGGGCCCGGAAGATGTCATTCCCGCGCTCGCCCGCAACGTGGTCACCAACGGCTATCAGGCCGCCAGCAGTAACGAAGCGCTCGAACAAACAGAATATCTCAAGCTCCTGGTCCGCTATCTGTCGCAAGCGCGCGAGCTCGAAAAACTCTCCGGCGCCGACAAGATCATCAAGATCGAAACCTGCGATTCGTCGCAAACGGCTGAGCTGCTCCGTGTCCTGGGCTATCGCATGCGCGGCGCCTGCGGCAGCGAATTGGTGCTCGAAACCGTGAACGCTACACGCGCCTTTCTCACCATCGATTCCGGATTCCCGCTTGCCGAGCTGGAACAGAGCCTTCGAACCAATCGCCCTTTTAACTACGACTACAAACCCACGCAGGCCGTCGTCCTTTATGGGCCCGACTATTGGCTCTCCGCCAAGGATCGCCAGGGTTCCGACTTCATCGACGCTTTTCTCGGCGATCCATCCTTGTGCCGCCTGTATCTCGGCCTTTCCAAACTCGATCCCGCTACCGCCGACGCCCTGCGCGCCACCAGCACCGTGCAGAGAATCCGCGCTTATGCTCACGTGCTGGATTTCTACGGCGGAATGTTCCAAATTCGCAACGGCAAGGCCGTGGTGCCCGGCGATGTGCGCGATGAGAAGGCTTGGGCCGATCTGGTTGGCGTTTCACCCGACAAGCCGGGTGCATTTTTCGAACGCCTGGTCGCCAAAGACGATGGTTGGATGGCCAGCTATTTCGACGCGCTCGCGCGAATTTCCACCAACGGCCCTAACGCCGCGGTGCTCAATTACTTGACCGAGCCCGAGCGATTGAAGCGATTCTATGCAGCCATTCGCGGCAAGGTGACCAGTCCTGGCCCCGCGCGTCCCGTCTTTCGCTCCAACACCGACATGATGTTGTTGACCGCGCGCCTGCGGCTCGATCCCGACGGGAAGCCGCACATCCCCGGCGGACTGGAAGTGTGGCGCACGCTCTTTACCGAACATCCCTCCGGTAGCGGAAAATACGACGCTAAGCTCAGCAAAGCCGCGCCAGGCTGGAAAGAGCCCGATGACGTGATTGAAGCTCTCTTTGCCCTATGCCGAAAATCGGTGGAAAACGAGCCACTGAAAATCTTCATGGCGCTCAGCGATGTAGATCGGCATCGCAAAACCATACTGGACGCCCATACGGCAGACCTGCTGGCTCGAGACCATCGCCAATTCGGTGCGCAATACGCCCTTTTTGCGGAAGCGCCCGAAATCTCCAACGCCACCATTCAGCAGTTTATAGACGTTGGATCGAACATCAATCGCATCGGCGACTTGCCCGTACGCGCCGACGCTGCCGGAACCATGCAAGCTCTGGCCGGGCTGTGGCTGATTTTTTACCGGCAGGGATCCATCGCGCCTGCCGATGCCGACCACTCGTTCGCCGCCGTTCTTGCTCCCTTCGCCAAAGCCAAGAGCGAACGCGAAGTGTTCGAGGGAGGCCGCGAAGGCGTCAAAACGCTGCTCGCCTCCACGCAGTCTCCCGCCGGACCCTCCGCGCAAGACCGCATGATCGACCTGCTGGCGGGCACTTCGCAGCCGGATAGCTCCGATGCCCACACGCAACTCGTCGAGAACATGATCCGCATCTTCGAAGCGCAGCGCCTGATATCGCTTTCCGATATCTTTGCACTGGTCGACCAGTTGGAAAATGTGGCGAAAGGCGAAAAAGTAAACAACGCGCTCATTACCAAGACCGCCTCGCGCATCGCCGAAATCCAGCTTCCGCGCGCGGCCCTTAGCAGCGCCGAAAAAAACGCTCTGAGTTTTGGCTATTGGTCTGAGAAACACATCGAGGCGCAGAGGAAGCTAAATTTGCGCGCCTTAATCGATCGCGCAGCGGCCGATCCGAAGAAATTGGACGAAGTGCGCGGGTTGATGGCGCCTTTTTTGCGCGACACACTGGTGGGCCTCAATTATGTCCACTATGCGCCACCCGGCGCGCAGGTACTCTACACCAACCCGCTGTTTGTTCGCAGCCACGATTTTATCGGCTTGCAAGGCAACGTTCAGACCTGGAAAACTACGGAAGTTGTCGGTACTGGTTGGCCCTCGAACGCCGGCGGCAAGCTGGTGGGTTCGCTCTCGAATCTACCCTATGCTTTGGCCGAAGCGGAGCAGAATTTCCTGATCCCGTCGCGCGAGCAAGCGCTCATCTGGGGCGATCTCGTTCCGCAACTCATGCTTTCCGCCACCATCCAGCGCTGGTGGAATGTCACGCCGGCGCAATTGCATTGGGTGGGTCTGCATCTCGATTACGGGGAGACGCTGGTTGCCGAAGGCGCTTTGAACGCGGAACGCCGCCAGGTGGTTCTGGACGCGCTTGCCAATTATGCGCCGCCCGCTCGTGTCCAAAAAGTCGGCGGCCTGCTTGCCTCCGGTGATGTCAAAAGCGCACTCGACCAGGTGATGCCATCCGAGCTTTTCGCCATGGCCCGCGACGTGGGCGGGGTTAAGTCCACCGACGCGCCGCTCGCCGCCGAAATCCGCCGGGAAGCCGCGGAATCCCCGCAGGAGTTGAATTATCCTGCGATCTCCCATGCTTTCGGTACGCCCAAACCCACGCTCTCGAATTCCTACTCGCCGGAGTTGCTTAATCTCCGGACCTTCCCAACCTTGATGGGTTACTCCAGCCGCATTCTGGCGGAAAGCTGGGAGTCGAACCTGCTTTATTACGGCGCGCTGGCGGATCAACTGTATTTGCCGCCATCTCAGCTTAACGTCCTGGTTCCTGAATGGACGCGCGAAACAGTGGAGCGAATCTTCGCCACGCACTTGGAAGATTGGCCGGCGCTGCTGCGGTCTCTCAGAACTGTCGGCGACGATGTCCGTCAAAAGACGCGCAAGCAAGCAGTAGCAGCCGGAGCGGGTTTATAATCCAAAAACGGAGAGTTGGGGGGATTCCTTGAAGTCATTTACTAAAGCAATGTTGACCGGATGCGGATTGCTCGCCTCGGGAGCATCCCTGTGGCTCGTGGCCCAGGAGCGCCCCACTTTCCGGGTCAAAGTGGACATGGTGGTGCTCAGCTTTACGGTCACCGATAGCAAAGGGCACTATATCAATGGCCTGAAGCCCGCGGATTTCAAGGTGACCGAAGACGGCATCGCGCAAAAGATCAATACCTTCGGCGAGGGCAACAAGCCTCCGGTTCAAGTGCTCGACGATGGCTCAACCCGCCCGCTCAACGCCGCTGCAACTTCGGGTGAAGGCGAGAAAGGCGGTGACGTTCACAC
>Ga0335078_10010269_pt1 | contig 13871 bp, 14 predicted proteins | sample Lox_Sample_32_FD_206711 | JGI IMG/M metagenome (GOLD analysis project Ga0335078, IMG submission 206711) | Soil microbial communities from Loxahatchee National Wildlife Refuge, Florida, United States - Lox_Sample_3.2 | ecosystem: Environmental > Terrestrial > Soil > Wetlands | place: USA...
GACCCCTGGGACCGCCCCCGGCGGTGAGGTCCGTCACCTCAATCACACCGAGGCGGCCGGGACGCGTAGCTACGACCTCTACATCCCGACCGGCTACACCGGCCTGCCCGTCGCGCTGGTCGTGATGCTCCACGGCGGAAGCCAGGACGCATCGGACTTCGCGGCCGGCACCCGCATGAATGATCTCGCCGAGCGCCACACCCTCCTCGTCGCCTACCCCGAGCAATCAATGACTGCCAACCACGGCGGCTACTGGAACTGGTTCTCCACCTCCCACCAGCGCGCCGGTGCGGGCGAGCCGGCGATCATCGCCGGCATCACCCGCCAGATCATGCGCGATCATGCTGTCGACCCAACCCGCGTGTACATTGCCGGGATGTCCGCCGGGGGCGCGATGGCCGCGGTCATGGCCGCGACCTACCCAGACCTTTATGCCGCGGTTGGTGTGCACTCTGGAATTGCCTATCGCGCCGCCCACGACGTCGGGTCCGCGTTCGCCGCCATGCGAACCGGCGGGACACCGACGCCCGCCACCAGGGTGCCGCTGATCGTCATCCACGGCGATCGCGACACGACTGTGGCTCCGATCAACGCAGAAAAGCTCATTGCCTCCCGGTTAGCCGCAGGCGACATCACACGCCAAGACGGCCCGTTCACCACAGCGGCCGACGTCGGGCGCGCGTACACCCGGACCGTATACAACGACCGGACCGGGACCGCCGTCGCCGAGTCCTGGATCGTCCACGGCGGCGGTCACGCCTGGTATGGCGGCAGTCGGGCCGGCTCCTACACCGACCCTCACGGCCCCGACGCCTCCAACGAGATGATCCAGTTCTTCGTCCGACACCACACCGCCGCCCGCCAACAGCCAGGCAACGGGCCGCGGCGATCCTGACGAGAGGCCGCGCGCCCCAGCAACGATGAAACGGCGATCCGCCGACACTAGAGGGGCCTGACGCTCCCTGAGCACTGCCACCTCGAGGGTCGCGCCCTTCAGACTGTGGGGTTGGCGGTCGCGAGCCTCGCCCGCACGCGCACCAGCGGCGCGTGAGGGTCGTGCGGCTGCGGAATCGCCGTCAGGGTGAACTCGGCAATCGCGCCCGGACGAAAGACAAGGCAGTGCGTCGATCCGCCGAACTGGAAGTAACCGAGCTCCTCACCCTTCTTGACGTGATACCCCGGCGTCACCTTCGAATCGATCAGGCACGACGAGACCTCCGACATTCCGACCGGCACGAAGGCCATCAGTCCGATGACGGGATCATCGGCTTCGATCAGGATGATCGCACGAGCCGCAACATGGGCGAGATAGGACTGCGAGTTCATAGGCTCGACCGCGTCCTTGCCCTCCGAGTCGGCCTCGGAATAATAGGTCCCCTCCTGAACGAACGCTCGGCGGATGGCGCCGGCCACTGGGCTGTGCCACCGGTGGTAGTTAGTGGCACTCAGGAATGCCTGGTATACCGTGCCGCCGACGAACTGATCCACCGAATCGTCATTGGCCAGCAGGTCCTGGAGCGAATAGGGCTGGCTCTTGATCCAGAAACGATCTTGGCGGTGTACGTCGGTGCTGATGCCGTAAGGGAGTGACTCGCAAGCGCTCACGATCACCTTGTCGTCGTCCGGGGAGTCCACCGGGCGAGCGCCGTCCTTGAAGCGCCGGGTGAAGAAGTCGTTCCATGAGGCAAATCCCCAATGCTCGTCCTTGGGGTCGTACTCGAACTGCTCGATACCCACCGCACGCTGCGCCTCGGTGGACTTCCATCCCGTCGCCGAGTCGTTAAGCACATAGAGCGAATCCTCGCTGCTGAGGAACTCGCACCAGACGGTCAGGATCTTCTTGAGCATCGCGTTGATCCGTGGGTCCCGATAGGCGGCGAAGCCGGCCGGTGTCCCCATCGTCCAGTCAAGGATCGCGCCCAACGGCGTTGCCACCATCGCCGGGCCAAACTCGGGCGCCATCCTCAGCACCTCGTTAATCAAACGCAACAGCTGGTCGACACTCTCCAGATGCCGCTTGCGGTACGGCCTGGCGGCAGGCACCTGAGCGATCATCTGGCCGACGTACATTCGCACCACCGGATCGCTGTCAATCAACTCCTGAAACTCACGAATGACGGGATCAAGCACGATCTGGTCTCTGCGCGCCTCCACGCGCTGCCGATGATCGTGGAGCCACGCTTCCAAGTCCTCGTGATCTTGCGGCAACCAACCGGCCCGTCGGCGCACATCGACTGAATGCGGGAGAGTCGTCACGAGTAAGGAGCTACCCACGCCTGCCTCGTTTGAACGCAAGCATCCGGCAGCGCTCTCAGCTCCGCCCTTGTGGACCAGAAGCCGCCGAGCCACGTCGTGAGCTAAGCGCAGATCGGGCCGCGGGCCGAGTTCGTTGACCTGCGGTGCGGGTAGGAGAACGGACAAGCGGCTTGGCCTCTAGGGCATTTGGTTGGCCCGGCCGGGTTGTCCAGGCGCGGGGAACTCGGATTGCTCTTCTGGTGATCCGGCGGGCCCCGCGCCGTCATGCGAGCGTCGCCCGCACGAGGGACGAGGGATCCGAGCGCTCATGCGTTTGTCCGCGCCGTCACGGGTCCGCACTCGGCGCGCAGCATCTCAGCGAGGTCTTCGGGCCTCTTCACAGTCACCGTCAGCTCCCCATGGCGCAGCAGCCCGAGCGCCTCGATCCCTGGCACCCGACGATGAAAGCTGATCAGGACCCCACGCCGGCTGTTGGAAGCGAACGTCAAGCCGAGGTCGCTAAGGCCTAGCCGCGCAGGCCCAGCGGTCCTGAGGAAGCGATAGGGCCCGGTGATCGTGACCGCCTTGATGTTGCTCAGCTCGGTGCACAGTCGCCACCGTCCGTACCGCGCGGTCAGTACCTCGTCGCCGACCTCGATCCACGCGTTCGACGGCGCGATCCCGAACCACCGTGCCAAGCGCGCGTAGCGCGCGTCGAAATCGAAACCAAAACGCTCAACGTCCGCGATCGCCGAACCTGCCGTGTCAACGATGGGCGAAACGCCTGATGGATCCGCCATGCGCAGCACCTAACATTCTGTTGAGATTTTCCTTAAACTATCGTTCATACCTCTGGAGCAGACTAGCCAGTACGACGACCAAGCAAACAGCTACTTCAGCGATCGCTCGATGATCCGCCGGATCCACCGTGAACGCCTGGTCAGGCTCGGCGGACCGCGCGCTCCTGATGCAGGCGGCGCATCCAGTGGCGTTCGCGGGCTTCTTCGCCTCGACGACCCAGCTGCACGACCCGTACCCGCGACTCCAGCGCACGGCCGCGGTGATCGACACGATCATCTTCGGCGCACGCGTCGACGCCGACCGCGTGACAGCGCGCGTCCGCGCAGTCCACAGCCGAATGCGCGGCGACTTGACCTACGCGGCCGGCCGATTCCCGGCCGGGACGCCATGGGCCGCGGACGACCCAGCTCTGCTGCTCTGGATCATCGCGACACTCGCTGAGTCCTCTCTCTTCGTATATGAACGCTACGTCACTGGCCTCGATTCCAGCGAACGCGAGCTCTATTGGAGCGACTTCAAGGTGCTCGGACGTCTATTCGGTCTCGCAGTCGCGGACATGCCGGCGACGTGGCCGGCGCTGCGCGACTACATCCGACAGATGGTGCGCGGCGACGAGCTATATGTAACCCCCGAGGCGCGAGAGTTGGGAATCCAAATCGTTCTGCAACCGCCCGTGCCGCGCACGGCCCGGCCGCTGCTCGAGGTCGCGAACTTCGTCACGGTCGGACTCCTGCCCGGCAGGCTGCGCCGAGCCTACGGACTGCGCTGGGGCCCAGTGCTCGGACTCGTGCACTGGAGCGGCGCCCAGTACACCCGACGACTATTGATGCCCGTGCTGCCCGGTCGGCTGCGCTACGCGCGCGCGTGACGGTAGGCCAGGAGCCATAACCGAGCCCGCTGCCGCCTCCGGCGCGTTAGCGGTGGCGACGCGTCCGGCGCACCAGTGGGAAAGCTACCGCGGTGAGCGATCATGAGTCTTCTCAGTGCAGACACCGTCCCCAATCCTTGCCGAGCCCCAACCGCTATGCCGCTACGGCGTCCGGGAGGTTCGCCTCGACTCGGTGACGACCCGATTGCTCGACGGGTCCTGGCTTCGCGGACTTGGCTGATCGTCTCGGCGAAGCTCGTCCCTATACCGACGCCAGAACGTCGAGCGACTGATCTTCAGCGCGTCGGCGATGTCCTGCGTGCGAGCGCCACGGCCCAGCGCCTTCGCGACGAGCTGTCGGAGCTCGGCATCGCGGTGCTCGCGTGCTTGCCGAAGTTCTCGAAGAGCCCGCTGGGGCATAACTCTCCTACCTCCTACCGTCTTTGTGAATGTTCTACCCGGTTTCGGGCTAGAACCGGCGGCCCACGCCGACCAGCTCGATTACGCGTCCGGCGGGTTCGCTCACGTCCGGGTCGATCTCCAAGTCCCAGCCGTCCCGTCCCGCATCGGCGAGGGCCAGGAGCAGCTCGCTGCCCGGTGCTATCGATGAACTCATGCTCGGCGAGCTCGAGGCACATGCGCCGGCCGTCGTGCCTGAGCGCTTCGAAGCGGTCATCCAGGGCGTCGACGACCGCTAGGTCCAACTCCCCGATCAGCGCGAGCCGCAATGCGCCGTCCTCATCCCATCGTTCTTCGAGCCGCAGCTGCGGCGAGTCATCCGTCGACGCGCTCATCGGGGCGGTTAGGCAGGCGTCGACGCGTCGCCTGGGGTGTGGTTGGGCGGGTCGGGCGCGAGCGTGATCACGTGCGCCGCGGTCGCTTCGCCGGGGTCGATCCCGGCGATGAGCGCGCGCGTTCCACGGCCCAGCGTGCGCTCGACGATCGACCGAAGCGACGGCTCGATCGCGTTTTGGATCACCTGGCGAAACTCGCGTAGCTGCTCATCGGCGCCCGCATCAAGCAGCGTCCGCTCGCCGGCGGTCAGCGCGTCCTCGAGCAGGATCACGATCGTGTCCGCATCGGCAAACATTGCGCGTACCTTCGTCGGCCCACGCCCGAACGACTGCTTATAGAGCTGAACCGTCTCGTTTGAGATCGTCAGCAGCGGGTTCACGGCCGCACCGACGTTTGCGCTGTTCTCCGGTGGACTTGCGGTCGTTGACGACGACATAGCAGGCGCCTGATGTATTCCCACTCCGTGTCATTCTGACACGCGCTCCGGGGGCCACGGTTTGTATCCAACACAGGTCCGCCGCCGATGGGAGACCAGCGAGCGGAACCGCCGAAGCGGCGACCCGGTCGGGGATAGCATCGTGCTGTGCGAGAAGCGTTTGCCAACCGTCTCGCGGAGCTCGAGCATCACCTCGAGGACGGACTCGAACGTGCAGCGGTCGCACTTCCCGCGATCGCCGAAACGATCAATGTCCCAACCCCGGACAAGATTCAGAAAATCCCGGACGAAGGAACGCGACTACGCCGCGCCGGACAGACCGTCGACTCCGAGCTGGTGATCGTCACCGCTCGCCAAACACCCGTCGCGAGCGACCTGCGGCTCGTGCTCGCGCTGATCGAGGTCGCGCACCACGGCATGCTCATCGCCAACCAGTTCGACCTCATCACCGAGCTAGTAAACATCGACGGGGCCACTGCCGATCGCGACGGCACCCCGGGCCACCTATCGGCGATGGCACACCTCGCCGGCTCGCAGCTTTGTCACGCCGTTCGCGCGTTCCGCTCACGCGACCTGGCGGTCGCGCTGCGGATCGATGTCGAGGACGACGAGAATCGACAAACTCAACCGCGAGGTGTTCGACGCCGCTCTCGCAGCCGAACACACCCCAGAACAACACGAGCTAGCTGCTAGCGCTCCAACACGTGCTCATCGCACGGAGCGTTGAGCGGATCGCGGACAACGCCGTCGATATCGCCGAGCAGGCCGCGTTCATCGTCACCGCAGAGCGAAGTCGAATTCACCGACGCGTCCATCCCGAGACATCGCAGGCTCTAGCGAGACCCCTGAGCCACAGATTCGGTTCCGACGGAGGGCGCCGATGGGGCCCGATCCCGGCAGCGCACAAATCTGACGCGATGACACTGAACGGGCGCAAGTTCGACCGTGGAGCGCCCGCTGGCCCCGTGCTCACGATTCAGCGCAACTCGGCTACGTCCCCGGCGCGCCAATGAGGCACGCCGCGGCGCGGAGCGGTCTGCGCCCTTCTCCGGGGCAGCGACTCGCTCGCGACAGCTCTTCTGCATCCATATGGCGAAGGATCCGACTGCGACCCACGAGGCGTTGCTCTTGCTGGTCGCCTATTGCACAAGCCAATTTTCGTCGCGTTCGCCTGGTCTAGTGGCCCGAGCAACAGAACACCCGCCCTCGGACGGCTCAGCGGCCGAAGGCGACGGGATCTCGCAGCTCGATCCAGAGGGAGTCGGCTATAGCGAGGACGCGTCCCGCGGCGTCGTAGAGCGCAGAAGCCGAGTGGTGCTTCCGGCCCTCGCTGGCCACCGGCCACGCGGCGACGACGTGCCGCTCCCCGGCGCGCGGGCGCTGGCGGAGCTCTACGGTGAGCGAGGCCAGGACAACGATCTGAGTGCGGTGGTCGACCGACTCGATCGCGTACGCGCCCGGGCAGTCGAGCACGGCCCACACAAGCAGGGGATCGTCGGACTGCGGCGTCCACGGGGAGGCGATCAGCGGGCCGTCCCCTAACTGACCGGCATAGATCCGAAGGCCGTCCGCGCGCGCCGTCCCGCAGACAAAACACGTCGGGAACCTGTGGTGCGCGAAGCCAACGTACATCCGCGTCGCGATCTCGGCCTCCTCTACCGTCGGTGCTGGCGGCGCGTGCGCCTTTACGGCCGCGGGCACAGCCGTAGCGATAATGTCATCGCCACGGAGCAGCGAAACACAGCCGTGATCTTCGCGTCGGCGCAGTAGGGGCACCTCCAACGGCGGCGGTTTACGCAGCGACGCACGGACCGATGGCGCCTCGACCGCCGTGCCCACGAGTCCACACGTGTAGCCGCCGTTCGCGGAGTTCGGTGGGCCGTTGAACCGCCGAGCAATGGTGACGCAGTCGCTCACGATGTCAGCCTGCCTCGCTGTCGAGCCACGACGGGCTGGCGGTATTCCGCAGGGTATCGAGCAAGAAATCCCCGCGCTGGTGGCGAGCAGCTGCACGGATGGCCGCCGGGATGGCTCCAGGGCTTGCTTTCGCGCGGAGCAGACCGTGAGTGCCGGTTCCTGCGCACGCCAAGCGATGTGGATAGCACACGACCGGCGAGCTCCAATCGCGTCCGCGGTGCACTGGAGCGTTTGAGCGGTGCAACGCTGCGCTGTCACCGTCGGCGCACTCGGCCGATGGCGCGAGAGCCGACCGGGGAGGTGATCGGTACAGGATTGATCCACATGCCGCGCTGGTTTTCGACCTCGACGGGTTGATCGGAGTGGCCGACAGATTCCGAGGTGCGGGGTGGAACGTTCAGGGGCTGGCGGCGGGAATTGGGGAGGCCTTCAGCGATCTGCGGTGTGCGGTGGTCGGCGGTGCGAGGGTTCACGTGATTTCGCTTCGCTGGAACTCCTCGAGCTCGGCCTCGTATTCAGACCCGATCTGCTCGAGGAGACGCCGGGTCATCAGAGCCTCGGCCTCGTCGACAACCGAGATCGCGAAGCCGACGTGGATCAACACCCAATCGCCCTCCTGCGCGCTCCCCTCGCCCCCGCTGACGAGCGCGACGTTCACGACCCGGCGGACACCCGAGACGTCGACGCGTGCGAGAAAGCGCTCCTCATCGACGAACTCAACTATCTGTCCCGGTATCGCTAGGCACATATCCCTAGCCGCCGCTCGACTCGCACACCCCAGCCGCACAGCACATCGGCCACTGCATCGACGAGCACCGGGATCGCGGTCGCCACCGTCGACGTCGGCTCACATCCCCAACCGATTCGCTCCGGCTGCAGTCCGAGCAGTAGCAACTCTGCGGGCAGCGCGCCGGCGAGGGCGGTCGCCCCGAGCAGGTCTGAAAGCGCCGCGTCGTGAGGAGTGAATCGCCGCAGGAAAGCCGTTGACCACGCCCGTCCTTCGAGTCGATGAAGCGTTCCCGGCACGGCGCCGAGATCGATGGCATCGACGATCACCGCCCGGTCGGCGTCCGACAGCACCGGGACCAGCAGCAGTCCGGCGGTCCCACCCTCGATCACCTCGACCTCCGGCGGGAGGTCGTAGCGAGCCAGCAGCTCTCGCACGGCATGGATCCCCAGACCATCGTCCGCCTGAGCGACGTTGCCGAGGCCGAGGACGACCGCGGCCCCGCTCAAAAGTCGTCCTCCTCACTGGTATCGATCTTCCAGCCGGTGATCATGCTCGACAGCTCTCCGTTTTGCTCCTCGAGATCGATCAGCGTCGCGCTGTAGATGTGGTGGACCGCAAAGGCTATGAACCAGAACATCAGCAGCAGATGGATCAGACGGATGTTCTGGATTGGCACCACCGTCCACGTCCACGACATCAGCCCACGAAATGGCCAGGTCGGCGCGACCCAGGCGAACAGCGCGAGGCCGGTGAACGCCGAGAGGGCGAAGCCGCCGTAGAGCCCGACGTAGGCCAGCCCGGCGAGGGGGTTGTGGCCAACCGAAGGCGGTGCCTCGCGCCGGCGGAACGCGTAATACCTGACGGTCTCGCGCAACCGCCAGCGCTGCCGGGGCGTGAGTGGCAGCAGGGCCCGCCAGCTTGCATACCGGTTGCCGGCGTGCGCCCAGTACAAACGGCCGAATAGGGCCGCGATGAAGATGCCGCCGGTCAGCTCGTGAATGAAACGGATCACACCCAACGTGAACCCGGGATGACCCGGGCCGAACCGCGCGGGCGGACCGAAGAACGGGTCGTAGAGCCACAGCCCCGTGACCGTCAACACGACGATCGACAGCACGATCGTCCAATGCACGATCCGGATCGGGAGCTCCCAGACGTAGACCGAGGGGCTTCCGGTGCGGTCAACCGGTCGGTGGCGGCGGGTGCGAGGAACCGCGTCGGCCGACACCGCTCACCCCAGACCTGTTGGCAGGACCTGAACGTGAGCGGTCTCCCGGGCGCGCTCGGCGTCGAGGACGTGAACCGCGCAGGCCAGGCACGGATCGAACGAATGGACCGTGCGCAACAGCTCCAGCGGCCGAGTCGGATCCGCCACCGGCACGCCGACCAGCGCCTGCTCGTAAGGGCCAGGCTGGCCGCTCGAGTCCCGCGGACCCGAGTTCCACGTCGTCGGAACCACCGCCTGGTAATTCTCGATCTTCCCGTTGTCGATCACGATCCAATGACCGAGTGACCCGCGCGGAGGCTCGTGCCACCCCCAACCTTCGGCATGACTCGGCCACGACCCCGGATCCCACTTGTTCGTGTCCGCGTTGCGCAGATCGCCGTGACCGAGGTTCGACTCGAGCTGATCGAGCCAGCCCTCCAGCGCCTGGACGAGCAGCACGCTCTCGATGGCCCGAGCGGCCACTCTCCCGAGCGTCGAGTACAGCGCGTCCGGCCCGGCACCGAGCGCCTTCAGTGCTCCGTCGACCTGGCTCCGCACCGCCTCGCTACCCGACGCGTAGGCGATCAGCGTCCGGGCAAGCGGACCGACCTCCATCGCGTGGCCGTCGTACCGCGGCGACTTCAGCCAGGAGTACTTCGCGTCAGTGTTCAGCCACTCGTAGGGCGGCTGAGGCCCGGTGTAAGCCGGGTTGGTCTGCCCGTGGAACGGGTTCAGCGCGGTCATGTCGCCGCCCGTGTACTCATAGTAGGAGTGCGCGACCTGCTCTGTGACCTTGGTCTCGTCGAACCCGTGAACCGTGCTCAGATCACGATCGAACACGATGCCGCGGGGGAAGAAATACGTGGCGGCGTCGTTGATCGAGGTCAGCGGGATCCCCCCGTAGGCCATGAAGTTGCGGGTGTTTCCGCCAAATCCGAACCAGTCCTTGTAGGCCGACGCGATCAAGAGCACATCGGGTAGGTACACCTGCTCGACGAACTCACGCATCGTCACCAGCCGCGCCCGCATGAAATCGATTCGCTCCTGGTTGATCGCCTGCGGACTGTCGAGGTCCAGGGGCGTCGCCATGCCGCCGACCAGGTAAGTCTGCGGGTGCGGGTTCTTCCCCCCCAGCACGGCGTGCACCCTGATCACGTCGCGCTGCCACTCGAGCGCCTGGAGATAGTGGTCGACCGCCAGCAGGTTCGCCTCCGGCGGCAAGCGATACGCGGGATGACCCCAATAGCCACTCGTGAACAGAGACAGCTGGCCCGAGTCGACGAGCGTCTTCACCCGCTGCTTGGTGGCGGCAAACTCGTCGGCGCCCGATCGCGGCCAATTCGAGATCGACTGAGCCAGGCGCGAGGTCTTCACCGGGTCAGCCTGTAGCGCCCCGGTGATGTCCACCCAGTCGAGTGCGTGCAGGTGGTAAAAGTGGACCACGTGGTCATGGACGGTCTGCGTTCCCGCGATCAGATTGCGGACCAGATTCGCGTTCGGCGGGATCTCGATCCCGAGCGCGTTCTCCACGGCCCGGACGGAGGCGAGTGCATGAACCGTCGTGCACACGCCGCAGATGCGCTGCGCCCAAATCCACGCCTCACGCGGATCCCTCCCGCGCAGGATGATCTCCATCCCGCGGAACATCGTTCCCGATGCCCACGCCTGCGAGACCGTTCCGCCCGAGACCTCGGCCTCCAACCGCAGGTGGCCTTCGATCCGAGTGACCGGGTCGATCTTAATCCGCACCGGGATCCTCCGGCGGGTGATCCGCATCGGGTTCCTGCAACGGGGATGGGGCGACGCCATCCGCCGGTGTGGATGTCGCCTCGCGACGCCGTTGGATCGCCTTCCCGACCCCGTGCGCGGCACTGAGCGCGGCCACCCCGGCGACGGCGTAGATGCCGAGCTGCTCGGCCGTGGTCTCGACGCCGAACCCGGCCACGTTCGGCAGCTGGCCGTAGAACGGGCTCATCTGCGACCAGAACTCCGGAGCGGCACAGCCGATGCAGCCATGTCCGGCCTGCACGGGCCAGCTCGTGCCGTCGTTCCAGCGGACATTGGGACAGTTGTAGTTGGCGGCCGGACCCTTGCACCCCATCTTGTAGAGGCAGTAGCCCTTGCGGTGGCCCTCGTCGCCCCACTCCTCGACGAACAGCCCGGCGTCGTAGTAGGCGCGCCGCTCGCACTGATCGTGGATCAGGTCGCCGTAGGCGAACAGCGGCCGGTTGTACTGGTCGAGCGCCGGCATCGTGCCGAACGTCAGGTAGTGCACCAGCACCGCGACGGTGTTCGCCGAGTTCTGCGGGCATCCGCCGAGATTGACCACGGTCGCGCCCGGAACCGCCTCCCCGACGCCCATCGCACCCGTCGGACCCTCCTGCACGAACCCACCGTCCCACGCACACGCCCCGACCGCGAGCGTCGCCGCCGCGCTCCCACACACCTCACGCGCAAGGTCGAGCGCGCTGCGTCCGCCGATCGTGCAGTATCCGCCACCGGCTCCGGTTGGGATCGCGCCCTCGACGACCGCGATGTACTTCCCCTTCTGCTCATGCACGACGCTCTGCAGAACGGCCTCGGCCTGGGCGCCGGCGCCCGCCATGATCAACTCGTGGTACTCCCATGAGAGCGTCTCCAACACGATCTCCGCGACGTCCGGCGCAGGGGACCTGAGGATCGACTCCGAGTTGCCAGCGCAATCCTGGAACTCGAGCCACACGAGCACCGGCTTCTTCGTCTGCATGAGCGCCTCGGCCACATCGGTCGCGTACCGCGTCGGCAACGCAAGTGCCGCGGTCATGACACTGCAGAACTGAAGGAACCGGCGACGGCTGATGCCCCGCTCGTGCAACGCGTGCTCGAGGGTCCTGCCTTGCGGCAACATGCCTAAGGCACCCTTCCTTCCATACGGGCGAACCGTAGCGTTGGGCGTCCCCGCGCGCGTCAGGTTCTCGCCCAATGCCTGTCACGGGAAACTACCGATGCCGAGTCCTGCTGGATCCGGTGCGGACACGCTCTGGAAACCCACTGCTGACAAAGCGACCCGCACTTCCCACGAGTGGTCCGCCTCCTAGACGTACGTAGTGGGTGTGATTGTCCTGCGGAGGGGTGCCTTCAGACTCATGGGATGAGCGGGCTCACCGCAGCCGCGGATGCCCGATCTGTCCAAAACGACCAAGTCTCGCTGCGCCACGACTCAGATGGGAAACCCCGGCAGGTCGAGCTTCCCGATGGGCGCCTGCTCGCCAGCAGACGCTCGGCGGGCACGCGTGCCACTGACAGCGCTGCGTGGGCTGTTTGGTTGTTCGTTGGCCTGGAAGCACTTCGCCGCGACCAAGCGCCCTGGTCGCGTCTGACCTGCCCGGGTTCGGTCGCTCGGCGATGCCCGCAGAGAATCGCTCGGCACGCTACCCGACGACACCCTTTGCGCGCTCGACGTCCTCGATGTCAGGAACCTGTCATTCGTCAGCCAGTCGCTCGGCGGGGCGGTGGCCGCCGAACTATCGAACAGGCCCCCGAACGAACACTGAACCTGCGGTCGCCGGCACACGCCGGGTTGTCCCGGTGCCGCTCGGGAACGCCTCCAGGGCAGCACAGCCGGTCGCCTCGTCCGACTCGGCATCCCGCTGGCGCTGTCAAACCCGCTGAGCGCCGCCGACGTCTCCATGGCGGTCGCTCCCATCGGCACCCGCCCGGCCGGCTGATGCTCGGCTAACTGATAACCCGGCGTTCAGCCCCGCGGGGGCGATCGCCGCGAACGAGGCAGTCGTCGCGGCAGCTCGGGACCCGGCGGGTTCGCGCACCGAGAGGCGCGTTACGACGGGCCGGTGTCGGTGCTGTGAGGGCGCCAACGACGTCCTGACGCCGATGTCGAACGCCACTCGCGTCTGCGAGGCGCTGCCCCAGACGGTGCTGACCCCCGTGGGAGGGCGTAGGACACCATCCACGGCGAGCACCCCCAACAGCTCAACCACAACCAGGAACCACGCGCGTGCAGCGGAGGACATTGAGCGCCTCCCGACGGCTCGAGGAGCCGACGGGAAACGGCGTCACTTCTGTACCTGCCACGATCCGCGCACGCCGGCACACCCGGCAGGGCGCCGCACCACTTGGCGGTTGTGTCCATGCTCGTCGTCAGAAAGATGGCGCACTTCTTGCGGAAGACTCCGGATGCCGACGTATGGCGTGAAGCGCAGACTGCGAGCAGACACGGACTCGCTTCCATGAAGGAGTCGTACCGCGACAGGCATCACAGTCAAGCTCTCGGACGAACTTGCCGCACTCCTCGCGGAGGAAGCTAGGCGCCAATCCCTCACCCCTGAGGAACTCGCGGCACGCACGCTAGCCGAGTACATCGCGAAGCGACCCCGCTTCGGCTCAGTCTCCGGCGAGTCGACCCCGCCCGCTGCCGACGCGCGTCGCCCGGAAACTGGTACTCCGGGCCAACCCGGACCGCGGCCGGGACGGAGCGCGGTCCGAGTCATGGCCGACGTTCCGGCAGCGGTCTGGCTCGGGCTCTTTCTGCTCGTCTACGCCGCGATCCTCATCCTCATCATCGTTGTCATTGTCAAGGCGCTCACGTAGAACGCCGAACAAGCCGTTCCGATCGAGGCTTGGCGGTGGCCGCTCCGGTCCGCCGCAGCTCGGGAACACGTTACGCAGCGACTTCGGGTGAGGATGGCCGGGGCCAGCATCGCGCAGGAGTACTCGTCGCGCCCAGAGCAGCATCGCGACGCGCATGCACGCCAACACGGCCGCGTGCTCGGGGACCATCAGGGTTCCGCTGTTCGCGCCGCCGGTCCACAGCAAGACCATGACGGCAAACATCGGGATCAGCGTTGATTGCGGGCATCCGGGACGGCCCAACGAGCTAGGTCCG
>Ga0335078_10010271_pt1 | contig 13871 bp, 9 predicted proteins | sample Lox_Sample_32_FD_206711 | JGI IMG/M metagenome (GOLD analysis project Ga0335078, IMG submission 206711) | Soil microbial communities from Loxahatchee National Wildlife Refuge, Florida, United States - Lox_Sample_3.2 | ecosystem: Environmental > Terrestrial > Soil > Wetlands | place: USA: Florida...
TGCGCCCCGGCTCCTGCTCCAGCACGTCGAACGCTGCCAGGCACGCCGCGGCGACGGCCGGCGGATGCGAGGTCGAAAACAGAAACGGCCGCGCGCGATGATACAGGAAGTCGATGAGGTCCCGGCTGCCGCAGACATAGCCGCCCAGCACGCCGATGGCTTTCGAGAGCGTGCCCACCTGGATGTCCACGCGCCCATGGAGGCCGAAGTGATCGATGGTGCCGCGGCCGTTGCGGCCGAGCACACCGGAGGAGTGCGCGTCGTCCACCATCATGATGGCGCTGTGCTTTTCCGCGGCGGCCGCGAGTCCGGGCAGCGGCGCAATGTCGCCATCCATGGAAAAAACGCCGTCCGAGATGAGCAGTTTCCGCCCGCCCGCGCCGTCGAGCGAAGCCAGAATGCTTTCGGCGGCGGCCACGTCCTTGTGCGGGAAGACGTGGATCTTGGCGCGCGAAAGCCGGCAGCCGTCGATGATGCTGGCGTGGTTCAACTCGTCGGAAACGATGTGGTCTTCCGGCCCCAGGATCGCCGACACCGTGCCCGCGTTGGCGGCGAACCCGGATTGGAAAACCACGCAGGCTTCGACCTTCTTGAACGCAGCGATGCGCTCTTCGAGCGCCATGTGCAGCGACATGGTGCCGGAAATGGTGCGCACCGCGCCCGATCCGGCGCCGTACTGCTTCGCCGCCGCAATCGCCGCCTCCACCAGTTTCGGATGCGTGGTGAGGCCGAGGTAGTTGTTGGAAGCCAGGTTGATGACGTCTTTGCCGTCGAAGCGCGATTCCGCCGCGCTGGCCGATTCGAGGACGCGCAGGTGCTGGTAGGTGCCTTCGCTTTTCCATTGTTCGAGCTGGTCATGCAGGTACGCAAGTGGGTTGCTCATCTCCAGACAAGTGTATCGCCTGGAATCGGCGGCCGGTTTGGCGCGGGCGGCGGCACCGTGTTACGATTGAACTGTCGCGCGTGACACAAGCGGGGACGTAGTTCAGTTGGTTAGAACGCCGGCCTGTCACGTCGGAGGTCGCGGGTTCGAGCCCCGTCGTCCCCGCCATACTTTTCAATCATTTGCCGACAATTTAAGCTTGGCCGTTTCGGCGTTTATTCGCCGGTGATTGATTCTGAGGACTTCGGCACGTCGGCTCAGGTCTTGCAGGAATTCTTCGTGACAGTGGTGAAGAAGGCGTCGCGCCCGCTCTCCGCGGCGCAAGCCCTGGAGTGGATTGAGCAGTGGGCGGCGTTTCCCTGCCAGGCCATTGACCACCAATTGGTGCGCATCGCTGTCGAGCAGTCCGCGCGCTACAGGATTTCCTATTGGGACGCTGCCATTCTCGCCGCCGCCGAGGCCCTCGGCGCGCAGACCGTCTACTCCGAAGATCTCAGTGACGGGCAGCAATACGGAGGGGTGAGAGTGGTGAACCCGTTCCGCTGATATCCTGCTTACGTTTGAGCACAAGCGCAGCGATGGACGTTGCACTCGCTTGCTGGCGACGCACATGGCGTGCGCCTGCGGAGCGAGAATCCGGCCACTGGCTGACCCCGATCAGCATTCATCTGAATAACACTCTTGCCGCTGCTGGAGACAAGCGCCAATTCGCGGTGAGAGCACTCGGGGCCCCGTGCACTCCGCTCCAGGCGTTGCCTGGCCCCTCCAGGCAAGTTCGCCAGGATAGAAACTCACACATCCCGGGTGGAGTTAGTGGAAAACCTCACGGATGGACGGCGCGGAGCGTGGCTCAACTTCGGGATTTCGGGCATCCATATAGTAATTCTGACCGTTCGAGCCCGGGCCACGCACGTGAGGGGACGCCCCAATTATGCCGGCCGGTGATAATTCCGACGATTCACAATCCGGCGTTTCCGCAGCCGGTGGCGGCGCACCGCCCTCGCCGAACCAACCCTGGACGCCGAAAGTAAACCCCTGGCTGATCGGAGTCGTGGTGGCGCTGGCGGCGTTCATGGAAGTGCTCGACACCAGCATTGCTAATGTGGCCTTGCCGTACATGGCCGGCAGCCTCGGTGCGAGCACCGACGAAAGCACCTGGGTGCTGACGTCTTACCTTGTCTCGAATGCGATCGTATTACCGATCAGCGGATGGTTCGCCGGCGTGTTCGGGCGCAAGCGGTTCTTCATGGCATGTCTGGTCATTTTCGCGGTCAGCTCGGTGCTGTGCGGCATGGCGCCCAGTCTCGGCGCGATCATTCTGTTTCGCATCCTGCAGGGCGCCGGAGGCGGCGGCCTGCAACCTATGTCGCAAGCCATTCTCGCCGACACGTTTCCCCCGCAGCAGCGCGGTTTGGCGTTCGCGCTCTATGGCATCACGACCATCATCGCGCCGACCATCGGTCCCACCCTGGGTGGCTGGATCACCGACAACTACAGCTGGCGGTGGATTTTTCTCATCAACCTGCCGGTGGCCGTGCTGGCTCTGTTCCTGGTGTTCCGCCTGATTGAAGACCCGCCCTGGGTGCGGCGCACGGCGGGAGCGGGAATCAAGATGGACTATGTTGGCGTCGGCCTGCTGATCCTCGGTGTCGGAGCTCTTCAGGTGATGCTCGACAAAGGGCAGGAGGACGACTGGTTCGGATCGCATTTCATCCTCACGCTGGCCATTGTCGCGGGCGCCGGCCTGGTTTCGCTGGTCGTCTGGGAATGGTTTCACAAAGACCCGATCATCGACGTCCGCCTGTTCCGCAACCTGAACTTCCTCGGCGCCAACTTCATGATGTTCATCCTGGGCATCATGCTGTTCTCCAGCCTGGTGATGATGCCCTTGTTTCTGCAAACGCTGATGGGCTACACGGCGGAATCCGCCGGGCTGGTGCTCTCCGGCGGCGGTGTTTTGCTGCTGCTCCTGATGCCCGTGGTGGGCGCTCTCTCGTCCAGGGCCCAAGCGCGCCATTTGATTGCATTCGGGTGGCTGGCGCTTTCGTTCGCCATGTACTATTCCACGCGGCGGCTCGACCTCGACATCAGCTTCCGTTCGGCCAGCCTGCTGCGGCTGGTGCAAGTGTTCGGTCTGGCCTTTTTGTTCGTTCCCATCAATCTGGCCTCCTATGTCGGCATTCCCTCGGCTAAGAACAACAGCGTCGCCGGTCTCGTCAATTTCATGCGCAATATCGGGTCGAGCATCGGAACCTCCATGGTGACCACGCTGGTGGCGCGCCGGGCGCAATTCCACCAGATAGACCTGGCGACCAACACCAGCGCGGGCCACCCGGCGTTCGGGCAGGCGGCGAAGGCCCTGGCTGCGCATCTGGCCGTTTCGGGGCTGGACGCTTCGCGGGCGGCGATTCAAGCATATGCCCGGCTGGCCCGGATCGTGATCGGCCAGGCGACGGCGCTGGCTTACATCGATACGTTTTGGGTCCTGTCGGTCGGAGCGGGAATCATGTTCCTGCTCTCTTTTGCATTGCGGCGGAATGCGCCGGGCGGGGGAGGAGAACTGGCGGCGGGATAGAAGCGCCGTGCGAATTGTCGGGCAGCCATGGCAATACGCGTCATCACCCTCGAGCGCGAATACGGCAGTGGCGGGAGTGCGATTGCCGCGAAGGTGGCATCGCACCTGGGCTGGAAACTTTGGGACCACGCGCTGAGCGAAGAAATCGCGCGGCGCCTGGATTGCGGTTGCAGCGCCGTGGAAGAACACGAAGAGCGAAAGGACCCGGCGTACTGCCGTCTCTTCAGAGCTTTCCTGCGAGGGAGCTTCGAAGGCAGCCTGAACGCGCCGCGATTGAAGATGGTGGATACCGAGTGCGTCCGCGCGGTGGCGCGCAAGCTGCTGCCTGAAATTGCCGACGCCGGCAATTGCGTGATCGTAGGGCGCGGGTCGGCTTACCACCTGGGAAGCCGCGGCGATGCGTTCCACGTCTTCATTTACGCCCCTTTCGAGGACAGGGTTCGCCGGCTGCGGGAGAGCGGCGAGAGCGAACAGAATGCCATCGAGTTTGCGGAGACCGTTGACCGCGACCGCGCGGCCTTCATTCAGGAGTATTTCGGCGTCGACTGGCCGGGAAGGCACCATTTTCATCTCATGGTGAATTCGGGGATGGGTGACGAAGTGGCGAGCGAGATCATTCTCGACGCCGTGGTCAAGTGGGAAGAAAAGCGGAGCTGACCGCCGTTTCAGCCGCATGAAAGCGAGGCAACCCAGATGGCAGATTCAGTGACGGAAACAGCAGGCCGCGGCGCATTCAAATCGAGCGTAGTCGGGGTCGGGCCGGGCCGACGTCCCCGCCGCGGGAAGATCATCCGGCGGGCTTTGTGGATGGTGCTCGGTTTCGCCGTAGTCGGGACGGCTTCGGTGGTCTTGTATCGGCACCTCTCCGCCTTCGAGTCCACGGACGATGCCGAGATCGACGGTTACATCTACCCGGTCAGCTCGCGCATCGGCGGATATGTGAACCGCGTGATGGTGGATGACAATCAGTTTGTCCAGGCCGGAACCGTGCTGGTGCAGCTCGACCCGAAAGACTACGATGTTGCCGTTGCGAACGCCGATGCCGCGTTGGCGAACGACCAGGCAAACGCCGCGTCGCTCGCGACCAACGTTCCCATCACCAGCGTCAACACGTCGAGCCAGGTTTCCGCGGCTCAGGCCCAGGTTCGAAACGCTGAAGCGGCTCTGATCGCCGCCCAGCGGCAATTCGAGGCCGCGCAGGCTTCCCTGCGTCAGGCAGAGGCCAACGACCTGAAGGCGCAGGATGACGTGAACCGCTACAAGCCTCTCGCGAAAAAAGATGAGATCCCGCAGCAGCAATACACGCAGGCTCTGGATAGCCAGCGGGCGACGGCCGCCGCCGTGGAATCCGCGCGGGCCGCTGCCGCGGCCGAGGAACAGTCGATTGCGCAATCGCGCGCCAAACTGACTGAAGCCCATGCGCAATTGACATTCGCCGAGACCGGTCCGCAACAGATATCCGTGCAGCAATCCAGGGCGCGGGCGGCGCAGGCCGAAACGCAGCGCGCCGGCGCGGTCCTCGAGCAGGCAAAACTGAACCTGCAATACACCACCATCGTTGCTCCCGTGAGCGGCGTAGTCGGGCAGCGATCCGTCCAGCCAGGACAGAACATCACGCCGGGCCAACAGTTGATGACCATCGTTCCGCTGGACAGCAACAACATCTGGGTGACGGCCAATTTCAAGGAGACGCAGCTGAAGTACATGCGGGCGGGGCAACCGGTAGATATTTTCGTGGATACTTACGGCCGCAGTTACCGCGGCCATGTCCTGAATGTCGCCGGCGCCACGGGGGCACGCTACAGCCTGCTGCCGCCCGAGAATGCCACCGGCAATTACGTGAAAGTCGTACAGCGAATCCCCGTCAAAATCGCGTTCGACAAGGGGCAGGACCCGGACTACCTGCTGAGGCCGGGTATGTCCGTCGAGCCGGCGGTCCGCGTGCGATGAGGCGTCCGGTGCTCCGCCCTCCGGAGGTTACGATATCGGGAACCGTTCAAGAAGGCAATTGCATCTTATAAACTGTCCGGCGGACGAGGGGTGGGAGGTTGCATTGTGTTGCGCAGGGGGCGGCCTGCAGGCTCGCACGGAGAGATCGTAAACTCAATGGGCTCGCGGCGCGGCGCTGCTCCGGCGCTCGCGATGAAACGCGAAGCGTACACCGCGGCGAAGACCGTTTCTCCGGTGCTGCACGCCTACTTCGTGTCTCATCGCGAGGCGGCCCTGCGGTGCGGCGAGCAGCGCCTTGCGCCCGAGCCGGATGTCGAGACCATCGAGGCGATGGTCGATGCCGCCTTCTGGGCGAGTCTGCGGCGCGAAGAAGGCTACGCGACGCGGGTTTCGCTCGCGCTCCTTGCGCCGGAGGAGGCGCACGAGCCGATTCTTTTCGAACGCCGGCTGCCGCTCGATCCCGGCGCGCTCACACGCGTCGCACCGGCCGTAGAGCGGCCGGGGATCCACCTGGGTATCTGGCGCCATGACGGCGAGCTCTGCGTGTGGGGCGCCACGCGCGGCATCCCCTTCCTGTGTTTCGTGGTCGAAGTGGTGGCCCCCGGATTGCTCGTGGTCAAGCACCACAACGGCGAAAGGATGCGAAAGTTCATCAATGTCGCAGTGCTCGAAGGCGACCAGATCAAGCTCGTGGACGAGCGCGCCTCTGAGCGTCCCGATTCACCGCAGTTGCTGAGGTCGCTGCTCCACTTCGACTCGCAGGCTTCGGGCCGGCAATCGCTGATCACTTTGGTGCGATTGGCGATCTCCATGCGCGAACACGGGCGCGGCGGTACGCTGCTCATTGTCCCGGTAGACACCGATTCCTGGCGCGAATCGATCATGCAGCCGATGCCGTATGCCATCTCGCCGCCCTTTGGCCAGCTCGCCGGGCCCGACGGGGAGTCGGCTGCGGCGGCGATCGCGTCGATTGGCGGCCTCACCGCCGTGGATGGCGCCACGGTGCTGAACAGCCGCTATGAGTTGCTCGGCTTCGGGACGAAAATCGTGCGGCAGCAGGGCTCTCCGCGAGTCGAGCGAGTCCTGCTCAGTGAGCCGACCCACGGCTCGACGGCCGCACTCGTGCACCCGGACCAACTCGGCGGAACGCGCCATCTCTCGGCCGCGCAGTTCGTGCAGGACCAGCGGGACGCAGTCGCGCTCGTCGCCTCCCAAGACGGCCGTTTCACGGTCTTTGAATGGTCGCCGACGGAAGCAACGGTGCACGCGCACCGGATGGAGATGCTGCTGCTTTGATCGCGGAGGGCGTTCGAGGGGAACCTTGCCCTACTGCGTCACGGTAATATCCGCAGCCGGGCTGGCGACGCCGCCGACCGTCACGATGACCGGGTTGCTGCCTAGCGGGGCATCTTGCGGGACCACGAAGTTGATCTGCGTGACCCCGGCCAGCCCCGGTGGAATGCCGGCGAATGCAATTTGCGCGGCGGCGCCCCCGACCGTCACTGTGACGGGCAGCATCGGCTGCGGCAGCAAAGGGATCGGTGTATAGAGAAACGGCGTTGCGCCGGTGGCCAGCGCCGGCGAGACGTCGCCTTCTCCCGTGATGAAGGCCAGCAACGTGTCGCCGCGCTTTCCGCTCGAATAGGGAACCAGCGCCGGCGCGTGGTTGAGATCGATGAACGTGCCGGGAGCGGCAGCCGACACCGGGAAGACGAAGGCCGCGACCTGCCCGTTGTTGTTGACTCCGAGAACGGCCGGGCCGGCGCCGGTCTCATAAGGGATCTGCACGTTCAACTGCCCGGGCGATGCGTAGTAAAACGGCGCGGGGATTCCATTCACCGTCGCGGAGGCGCCGCCCAGCGTCGCAGGTAGCGGCAGGCTGGACGCGGCCTGCGTGCTTGCGGCCAGTTGGGAGCCGAATACGCTGAGGATCATCCCGGGCGCGAACGCCTGCTGGAACGATGCACCGTTGGTAACGCCGCCGATGGCGGTGCCGCCCGACGGGCCCACCAGCAATACCACCGGCACTTCGACGTATTGCGGAACCGCGTTCGCCGCCTGGATCAGCAGCGTCGCGTTGTACACTCCTGTCGCAAGGCCGCTCGTGGAAGCCATCAGCATTACTTGAGGCGACGCGGAGCCGGGCAAGGCAATTGCCATCAGCCACGCCGTGGATTGGTTGGCCGGAAGCACGGAGACCGTCAGCGCACCGCCATTGCTCGCGAGATTCACGTCAAGCGTGGCGCTCGCGTACGCGTTTGCGGGCGCCTGGAGGGTTACGCTATTCTGCGCGACCGTCAGCGCAGCCGCATTGGCCGCGGCGCCGGTATACGATGCCTGAAACGTCGCCGTGACCGGAACACCGGTTTGATCCGAGCCATCGATTTCGAAAGTCGTAGGGGGTGGAGGGCTGGAGCCGGGCCAACAAATCTGAGCTTCGAGCATTCCGAACGGGGCCAGGTGCGTGGTTCCGAAAAGCTGTTGGATGCGCGCGCTCCAATCGGCGGAGCCGGCGAGAAGGCGCGTGAGCTCGATCGCGAAGCCCAGGTTTTCCTGGACAATCAATTGCTGCGACCACTGGCACGAGGCATCCGCAGCCGGATTCTGTTGCACCGCGGCCGGCGCGCCGGTGAGCGCGATTTCGGGCGTGCCGAACGCGCCGTCGAGAATCAAGGTGTACTGCTGCGACCAGGTGCGCCCGTTGGCGTCCATGCCCGTGAACACGTACACGCGCGAGTTGGGAATCGCCGCCGGCACCACCGTGTTGAAGCTGGCCGAGAGGGTTCCGTAGGCGGGAAGGCTGGTCGTAACGAAGTCCGGCGCCAGCAAGGAGGAATAATCCGCGCCGTTGATGGTCCATCCGGTGACCGTCGTGGGGACGCCAGCTTCCTCGGTCAGCGAAATGCGGACGAATTGCCCCGCATGAGCCGGATTGGGCGTGATGTTGATCGCCACGAACGAGCCCAGGGAAGTGCTGGCCACGGAGACCGTTGCCGACCCGTTCGACGAGCTGAAACTGGAGTCGCCTGAATACTCGGCGGTGACCGTGGTGCTGCCGGCCGGCAGCACCGGCCCGGTGACGGTCAGAGTCGCGAGCGCGACGCCTCCCGCGTTCACCACCGGCGCCACTCCGAGCGGCGTCCGGCCGCTGTTGAAGATCACGCTGCCGGTGGGAACGTTCGTGCCGCCGCCGGCCGGCGTGACGGTGGCGGTCAGTTGCACGGAATCGCCAAGGTTGATGGTAGAAGGACTGATCGCGAGCGACGTGGACGTCGCCCTCATCGCCGATGCGGGCGAGCTCCACTGCATGACCAGGTTGTAGACGTCGACCGAGCCGAGGCCGGTGGCCAGGTCGTAACCGGGGCCCGCGGCGTATCCCAGCAATCCGTTCACGCAGCCGGGGCTGCCCGCCGTGCAGGGAACCATGTTGTTGCCTTGTGTAATGTCGTGAAAAACGTCGGTCGTCGTGCGCGCCAACTGGTACAGCTCGGGATTGATATTCCCCAGGCCCGGCTGCGCCTGGGCGCCCGTCGTCACCAGGTACTGGTTGAGCAGCGCCACCACTCCGGCGAACGACGGCGTTGCTGCCGATGTGCCGCCTGTCGCTCTCTGTCCGTTCAGGTTGACCACCCTGTACGGGTCGTGATTGCCGGAAGCGCTGAATGAAATGTCCGGCACGTCGCGAGCGTTGTCGGCGGGCACGCCGAAGCCCGACTGCCAGTCCGGCTTGGGAAAGAACATGGATGCGCCGCCCCCGGAAGCCAGCAACCCGCCGGCACCGGTTTCGTTCCAGACCACCTCGGGAATATAGGAGATGGCGGATTCGCCGCTCGCGCTGTTCGAGCTGCGCCAGTACTGGCCGCTTCCATCGTTGAATTGAGTTCCTCCCACGGCCGTAACTTCCGGGAAGCTGGCGGGAGTGCTGACGGCGGGACCGTCCGAAACCGTCGTCGCATTTCCCGCGGTCTCGAAGAAGCCGTGCGCGTCGCAATCCGCGGCGCCCGAATCGCCCGAGACCGCCACCCAGGTCATGCCCTGCGCATTGGCCTGCTGGGCCATCAGGCGGTCGCTGACGCCGGCCATCGGCTCACATCGGCCGAAGCTTTCGCTGATCACGCTGGCCAGATTCTGGTTGATGGCGCCTTGCGCGGCATCGTCGAAGGTGCCGGCGTAGATGTAAACCAGGGTGGCTCCGCGCGCGACGGCGCCGGACCACTCCAGGTCGAGATAAGCTTCGTTCGCGGCGCTGTTGACGCCTGGGTCCGGCCCAACGAGATCCTGCTCGATTTGCGCGAGCGGCAGGCCAAATTCGCTGCGAAACGTATCGATGTAACTTCGGTCGATGTCCGAGCGTCCCAGAATTCCGACTCGCTGCCCGGTGCCGTCGATGCCCATGGCGTAGAGCGGGGCCACGTCGTAAATCGTGGCCCAGTCGTCGGGCGCCAGCATCGTGGTCCCGTCGCCCGTGTAGGCGGGGGCGGCGGCCCGAGGAAGCCGCGCGAAGTCGTCGAGCCCGCGGATTCCGCCGGCAATTTCCGCGAGCGCCGCGGGCACCGAAACCTCCGTAGCGTTAGCGAAGTGCGCCGCGCCATCGACTGCGTAGCGGTGGATTTCGGTTTGAAACGCGCACTCCACATCGCGCACGGCGCCGCTGAAGGCAACCCAGTTGCGCGCCCGCGCCAGTTTCTCGGTGTGCAGGTTGTGCGATTCCAGCCATGCCACCACGGCCGCATAATCGTCCGCCGAAAGTCCGAAGCGGTCGCCGAACTGCTCAGGCGTGAGCCAGCGGTGATAGCCCGGCCGGGATGGGTCGCGCTGCTCCTCCAGCAGGTTTTCGAGGTCGCGCTGCTGGGAGGGCGACGGTTTCATCGTCAAAGTGATGAACGGGATCTGGAGCGATGGATCGGCGCGGCCCTGGTCGCGCCCTGGCCGGGCCAGCGGAGAAACGCTGCCGGGCAGAACCGCGCGGCGCGCATCCTCGATGCGCCCGCCAATGCGCCTCTGCTGAGCGGACAGTTCGCCGGCCGCGATAAGTAGAGCGACGGCGCTCACAAGAGATGTTACTCGGATGCCTGTCATAATCTGACCCTCGAGTTACTCGAAGGAGTAAGTGCTAATAGTTACTGCGCCGGAATGTATCTCACGTTGATGTACATCTGCCGCTGGCTGCCGGTGGCCGCGAACGCGGCGTTCCTGACCAGGTCCAGCGCGGGTTGCGCCAGTGCCGGGTCGGAAGCGGCCAGCAGCTCCTCTTCCACCACCTTGCCCGCGGCGTCCACCGAGGCGTGTACCATTACCGGCTTCACGACGCCGGATGCGGATGAGCTTGGAACATTCATCGGGAACCGGGCATAAGTTTCCAGATTGAACACGGGACCCGCCGCGAGCATCTCCGCGGTGGGCGCCAGCAACGCCGGGTCCACCGTGCCGGCATCGGTCAACGAGATCTGCGCGTCCAGCGTCTTGGTTCCGTTGACGTAGATCGTAATGCGATCGGGCGCGGACAGACCGTGGAACCGCAGGTTTTTCTCATAACCATAAGCCGTGTACATCCCGGGAGCGATGGAGTGGAGCTGGAGAGTGCCGGAGCTCGGATCGATGCAATACTCCTCTTCTTCCCACAGCCGCGTTGCCTCGCGCGGTGCGACGATTCCGGAAACCAGGATGCAGGTGGCGGGCTTGCCCTTCCACTGAATGGCCGCGGTGCGGACCTGAAAGCGGGAGGGGAAGAAGCGGGCCGCCCAGAATATGGCGTTGCGCAGAACGTGCACGCTCATCGGCATCGCGCCCGGATCCGACGCCGTCCCCGCGTGCGGAACGCGCACCACCGAGTAGTTTCCCAGGTTCGCCGTCCATCGCCACTGCTGGCCGGAGAGCCACGTTTCGGTCAGTTGCCCGGCCCCTGCGGAAACGCCCGCGCCGCTCGCGATGAAGTCGGCTTCCAGGCGATAGGGTGCCGAGCCCGCCCGGTGAGCGAGTCCGTTCTCTCTGGCGCGCTCGAGCAGGGCAAGGACCGTCGCGCGAGCGTCCGGGCCCGAAGCGGTTTCGAGCGGACCCATGACCGGCTCGATCGGATCGGCCGGAACCGGCGCGGAAGGCACGTCCCGCGCGGGTGCGACAGGTTCATTCGCTGCTCGTTGCGGAATCTGAAACGCGACGATGGTCTGACGTTCGGGCGCGGGTGGAACGGACGGCTGCGCCGGGCGTGGCGCCAGTTGCGCAATTCCGGTTCGCGGCGGAATGGCGGGAGACGGGACGATTTCGGGCTTGCCGGCCAGCGGAAACGCGGCGCCCGCGAACCAGCCCGTGAATGCCAGCGCCGCCAGAATCGAACCGTAGGAAGACACCAGCCGGGCCGTCGAGACGCGCGCTTCCTTCAACAGGGCGTGCATGCGGTGCGTGAGGTGGCGCCGCCGCAGGAACAGCGGCGCGGGCGCGAGATCCAGCGTCTGGCGGCCGCGCGCGATGGCGAGCAGCGCTTCAATATATGGTTCGGGCGCCGACGTCATCCGCACCGTCTGCGCGTCCACGAGTTGTTCGCGAGCCAGCCGCGTTTGAGCGAGCAGCATCCAGGCCGCCGGGTTGAACCAAAGGATTCCGCCGGCCACCTCTTCCAACAGCGTGACCACCCAATCGGCGCGGCGCACGTGCAGCAGTTCATGGCAGGCGATGGCGCATTGGGACTCCTCATCGAGCGCCAGCCAGGATTCCGGCAGCAGCACCACCGGCGCCAGCCAACCCAGTGTCACCGGGCCGGGAATTTCCCGCGAGATGCAGCAAAGCGCGCCGGAGTGCGTCACCGAGGCAGCGGCGCGAACCGACTCCGGGATGGGATACAGCGGCGTGGCCGCGATGCGGTACCGTCGGATTCGCCACAGCCCCGCTGCCAGCCAGCCCAGGCGCGCCAGCACGCCCGCGCCCAGAATCCACGGCAATGCGCGTCCGCCCGCCCAGACGGCCCAGAACGCCGCGGGCGCCGTGGATCGAAGCGGCGCCGAAACCGCCGGCAGCGCCGTGTGTCGCGGCTGCGCGCTGGTGGAACGCGCAGCAGGTGCCGCGGTGCTTGTTTCTCCTTCAGCCGGCGACTCCTGCGCAGCCGCTGCCGGCAGGATCACGCGCGGGTGCGCCCACGGTTCGAACGCCGGCAGCAGCAGGCACGCGCACAGCAATAAGTGGCAATAGACAAGCTGCGTGCGCGGATGGTGCAGGCGCAACAGCACCGGCAGCGCCGAGCCGGCGGCGGCCAGAAGCGTGGATTGCGCCATCCAGGCGAGGAGGTTGTGGTCGAGCACGCTCATCAGGAACGCCGCCTCCGGCGGGCTTGCAGAAGCTGCTCGATCTCCACCAGGTCTTGCGGAGGAATTCTCGAGTCCTCGACCAGGTGAACCAGGAGCGGCTTGGCCGATCCATCGAACACGCGATCGACGAACTCGCTCACCATGCGGTCCACCACCTTCCCCTTGGGTTGCGACGGGCGGTAAATGTAAGCGCGTTCGCCCGCCGTCTTCTTCAGGTGGCCCTTGTGTTCCAGCACGCCCATCATCGTCAGCACCGTGGTGTAGGCGATTTTGCGCCGCTTCGAGAGGTCCTGGTAGATCTCGCGGACGGTGGCCTGGCCGCGCTCCCAGATCGCTTTGAGGATTTCCAATTCGAGATCGGTCGGTACGGATTTCGTCGGCTTCATGGCTACTGACTAATAACTTAGTCAATAGTCAGCCGGAATGCAAGCCCGGAATTCCGCCGATCTGGATGTTAGAGTACAGATCGTTCCGGGCCTGTTGCGACCTGCCGTGCCGGGTCCTGGCGCTGCGAAGGTCCCGAGAAAGGCCGGCAAGTCCCTGATTCAGATGGGCCTGAGGGCACAATGGCCCCGCCAGCCCACCCAGCGATTCCATCAGCCAGATCGACTTTTCGCGGTTCGTCGGCCATTTTCGGCGAGCCTCTGTCATTTGCCAGTATTGGTATGAATCGGCCCTGCACAACAGGGGCTGACGCTGTCTTGTCGCTTTCGCTTGCGGCCCGCTGCCGTATATCCATTGGGTATACAATGGAGATACGGGAGGACGCATGGTAAAGAGACTGACGAAGCACGGCAACAGTCTGGCGCTGGTGATCGACAGGCCGATTCTCGACCTGCTGAAGATCGACACCGAGACGCAGCTCGATATCAGTACCGACGGGCACCGGCTGATCGTCGCACCCGCGGAGCAATCCGAAAGACGCCAGAAGTTCGACGCTGCGCAACGCACGGCGCACGCGCGTTACGGCAAGGCATTCAAGAGACTCGCCGAATAGTCGCCGGCTCTGTCCGCCTACTCGATGGCGGCCTCCGCCTGCAAACGCAGGTCGCGCGAGGACGCTCCCACATGCACGATCCGCGTGCCGGCGGCCAGCGCCCATCTGTTTTGCTCCACTGACCAATACTGGAGCCCGCGCAGCGGCACATGCAGCGTCACGTCTTTT
>Ga0335078_10010272_pt1 | contig 13870 bp, 9 predicted proteins | sample Lox_Sample_32_FD_206711 | JGI IMG/M metagenome (GOLD analysis project Ga0335078, IMG submission 206711) | Soil microbial communities from Loxahatchee National Wildlife Refuge, Florida, United States - Lox_Sample_3.2 | ecosystem: Environmental > Terrestrial > Soil > Wetlands | place: USA: Florida...
GCCCCAATTCTGTAACAGTTGATACGTCCACGGGGCTCGGTTGGCTTAATCTGACCGAAACTGCGGGTTTATCGTATCAGCAGGTGCTCTCAGAGATGCAGGTCGGCGGAATGTTTAGTGGATTCCGTTTTGCAACGGTACCCGAGGTGCTTGACCTCTATACGTCGGCGGGTATTGGCGGGACAGGCTACTACCCTTTATCAACGCCCTCGATTCAGTCACTATTTTCGTTGATTGGGACAACTGGAACATTCAATGGATACCCAGGGTTGCTTGCTCTGTCGGGAACCTTGTCAGCCACGGGCGGGTATTGTGCACCCGCAATATACGTCGCCGGACAGTACACAGGACAGGAATACTGGGTTAATGACGGAGGTTTCGAAACCGGGGGCACGGCGTATGGTGCCACGACGAGTTATCCACAGTTGTCCAGCTGGCTGGTGAAGTCTGTTCCCGAGCCTTCGGATACAATTCTTTTAATTCTCGCTGCACCGGTTTGGTGTGGATTTAGACTTTTGCATAGGAGAGAAAAAGCCACCCAACACCGCGCTGGAGCCATTTAAACGATTTGGAAAAGCGCGAAACGGATTCCGCTCCAATGTGTAGAGCGGGAGGCCGGAAGTTGAGAATGCGGGCGGCATCCGAGTCCACTGGTCAAACTACGAATTGCGCAAAGCGCATGAATGATTGGTGGCGGGCCCACTGCCCCTTGAGTTTATGGATGGTTTGAGTTATACCACGATTATCGAGCATGTTGAACCACTCGCCCGGCGGGGTGGTTCAGCTTTGGATCGTCAGGCAGCATCGCAGCGCATGTTCGACCAATTCACCAACGCACCTAACAGAATTATGAATAACCAAAATGCCAAGCCCACGGGCGTTTTAATTGAGCATTTGCTACACCACCCTGATGCGCGTGTCCGGCTTAGCGCTGCCATAGCGTTGATGAGCGACCGTTCTGCGCCTGTTACAAGGGCCTATCGTTGTTCGCTCGATGACTCTTCGGATAAGGTAGCGCAACTCGCGTGTGCGCAACTGGGAGACCGGAGCGGGGCTGAGAACGTCGAAGCGTTGTTCCGAGTTCTTAATCATCGTTCTTGGCGTGTTCGATTGGAGGCGTCCAAAGCTCTGATCACGCAGGGACTAACGGACCATCGCGTAGCCGAGACAATTGAGGCGTTAAGCAAGGCGCCGGAGGCGGCTTTTTATGATGCAGAGTGTGACTTATTCGATAGCGTGACCAGGGAATCTAACGAGAAATGGCCAGGTAAGAGGTGGGGCAAGCTAGATACAATCCTCTCGGGCCCGCAACCATGCTAGGCCGGGATTAACCATCATGGAACTCATGCCTTCCATGAAAGTTGTCAAGTTGGAGGGAGGAGTTTCCATCAAGATTTCACAGGGGTATGACCGGCGAGCCGCCGCGGAGCGGAGCTGAGTCCGGCGTGATGCTGTTGCTACACTTCAGAAAGTCGGGCATCGCTCATCTTCCTGATATGATATGACCAAACAAGCCAACCCCGCGCGCCTTCGCCGGGGCAAAGGGGCAAGGCTCCACAGCCTGAAGCCATGGGACAGTCGAATTTCGAAGGTCGAATGAAACCGCGCAAAAACCCATTTCGCGGTTTGAGTTCGCAGTAATCCTGTCGGGCCTCAGTAGAGGCATTTGGCCAGGTAGCCGCCCAGCGCCGTGTATTGCTGCGTTGTACGGAACGCGGCAATCTTTCGCCGGTCAACTTTGAGGGCTTTGGCCCAAAGCCGCTGAAGGTTGGCCGCGCTGGTGTGCAGGATGTCGGCGATGTCCTCTTCCGTGTCGGTGCGCGGGGCCTTGACATCAAATGCGAGAATACCTTCCCACTTCGCGTCCTGGAGCACCACGCACAAGGCGAGGTCTTTCAACGGTTCCATGTAACCGAAGGGCATGTCCTGGTCGTAACGGGTCGTATCCTGGGAGTTCAAATGGATATGGAACAGCTTCCCGGCTTCGAGGCAAAGTTCCACGTCCCAGACATAATCGAAACCCGCCATCCGGCTGTGGGCTGTTTCCGGATTCACTCCAAACCGCCGCTGGACGGCGGGATCGAGGCGGCTGATGAGGTACAGGACCTCGCCGACGTTGCTCAAATACATATTGGCCCGCGGTTCGTTTGGTTTTGGTTCAATGGCAAAAAGCGGCGAATTTTTCCCGTACTTCTTAGAGGCATACTCGCCCACGGCGTTGAATCCGTCCACCATCCGGCGGAAGGCATCCTGCCCATTCTTGGCGAGGACAAAATCAAAGCCTTCGCGGCCGTTCCAGAAGACCATGACGCCGGCGCCGAGCTCCACTGTGGCATCGACCGCCTGCAGGGCGTTGCGCAATGCCAGTTTCCGGACGGCGCTGTCGTTGCTGGTCATGGCGCCGTCCTTGAAGATCGGGTTGGCGAAGAACGATGGCGTGTACATGCCCATCTTCAGGCCGTACTCCTTCAAAAGCTTTTTGGCCTTGGGCACGTCGTTCAGAGGAATTTCCACGTCGTGCGCCTCGACATAGGTGATGCCTGCTTTCGCCAGCAAGGGGATACGGTCCAGAATGGGGATTTCCCGGCGGGTGGGACCGCCAAACGGGTCGCGGCCTGCGCCCAGGTTCCAGACACCGGCGCCAATGCCCTGTTTTCCTTTTTTCGGTGTGATAATAATTTTACTCATGATATCTCTGCAAGGATGCTGCTGCTTTGGGTTTATGGGTGGGTTGAAAATTTGTAGATGATGGTGTTGCGGTAGGTCTGGCCCGGAAGCAAGACCGCCGGGGGGAAACCGGGTTTGTTGGGTGAATCCGGGAAATGCTGCGGTTCGAGGCATAACGCCGCAAAACGTTGATAGACCCAGCCGTCCTTGCCGGTGAGACTGCCGTCCAGGTAATTGGACGTGTAGAGTTGCACACCGGGTTCTGTGCTCAGCACCTCCAGCACGCGGCCGGTCGTCGGCTCGTGAACACGCCCGTGCAGACCGAGCTCGCCGGCCGGTTTATCCACGACAAAATTTTGATCGTAGCCTTTGGCCAGCTTGAGTTGCGGGTCGTCGGCGCGGATGCGGGCGCCAATGGCCGTGGGCTGGCGGAAGTCCAAAGGCGTGCCGGCCACGGACCTCAATTCGCCGGTCGGAATGAGCGTGCCATTCGCCGGCGTAAACCGGCTGGCATTGAGGAAAACTTCGTGAGCGAGGACGTCGCCGCGGCCGGCGAGGTTGAAATAAGAATGGCCGGTAAGATTGCAGAGCGTGGGGGCATCGGTCGTCGCGGTAAAATCGATGCGCAGTTCATTTTCGTCCGTGAGCCGGTAAACCGTCTTGACCGCGAGGTTGCCTGGAAAACCCTCTTCGCCGTCCGGGCTCAAATAATCGAGTTCCAGCGCCGATTTCCCGCCCAGGTCCACCACCTTTGCGCCCCAGACAACCTTGTCGAAACCCTTCACACCGCCATGGAGGGAATTAGCCCCGTCGTTTTGGGCGAGCGGATAAGATTTGCCGTTGAGTTGGAATTTGGCCCCGCCGATGCGGTTGGCGTACCGCCCGATGACCGCGCCAAAATACGGAGTACTTTTCAAGTAATCTTCCAGGCGGTCATAGCCCAGCACGACATCGGCAAAGCGGCCGGCGCGGTCGGGCGCGGTAAGGGAGACGATGATGCCGCCGTACGTGGCGATGCGCGCTTCCATGCCGTTGACATTGCGCAAAGTATACATTTCAACAGCACGGCCATCGTTTGTTTTGCCGAAGGCAGTGCTGGTGATTGCATTCGTCGAACCATCTGAATGAAACATCGCGATGAAAGGCTACTAATTCCAATGCCGTGAGTCCAGATTTAGTTCACAGGCTGGACAAAACAATGATATAGGCATTGACAGGGTCATTCGCAGCCGTTAAAAGCAGCGCCAATCCTTATGCAACCAATTCATCTGGCCTGGGTTGATTACACCATTCTGCTCGCTTACGTCGCATTCGTACTAGGCATCGGTTTTGCACTGACGCGCTACATGAAAACGTCGTCGGACTTCCTGATTTCGGGTCGTTCGATCCCGACCTGGGTGACCGGCCTGGCTTTTATCTCGGCCAATCTCGGGGCGTTGGAACTGGTGGGCATGGCCGCCAGCGGCGCCAAATACGGCATCGCCACCGCCCACTTTTATTGGGTGGGCGCCATTCCCGCCATGATCTTTCTGGCCGTGTTCATGATGCCCTTTTATTACGGTTCCAAGGCGCGTTCGGTGCCGGAATACCTGCAAATGCGGTTCGACGACCGGGTCATGGGCTTGAACGCTGCCGCCTTCGCGGTGATGACTTTGTTTGCATCCGGCATTTCCATGAACGCGCTGGCCAAGCTGCTCAACCAGCTTCTCGGCTGGAATTATCATTTCGCCTTGTTTGTCTGTTCCGGTGTCGTGTTGGTCTATGTTTTGAAAGGTGGCTTGACATCGGCCATTTACACCGAGGTGCTGCAATTTTTCATGATCGTCCTGGGATTCGCTCCCGTGGTTTATCTGGGACTGAAAGACGTGGGCGGCTGGAGCGCCATGACCCACCAGCTTCACGGGGTGGCGCAAAATCCCATGGCATTGGATTTGAACAGCAAAGCGTTCGCGCCGGACGCCTGGACCAGTGCATGGAAGCCGCTGCTGGGCGGATCGAGCGCCAATCCGATGGGTGTGGACATTTTTGCCATCGTGTTTGGCCTCGGCTTCGTGCTCTCGTTCGGTTACTGGTGCACGAATTTCCTCGTCGTCCAGCGCGCCATGGCGGCCAAAAATATGACCGCCGCGCGCAATACTCCGATTGTGGCCGCCATTCCAAAGATGCTATTCCCCGCACTCGTCATCGTGCCCGGCATGATTGCCGTGGCATTGACGTCGATGCCGGATAAAGATTACCGCATTCCGCCCCCCATCATCGCGCCGGAAGCCTACACGCAAGCCATGGTCGCCGTGCAAAACGCCAACCCCGCCGACCCGGCGGCTGCGGTCAAGGCCGTCGGCGACGCACTGGGCAAGAAGGTGAATGCCAACAAAATCACCGCGCTCCTTGCCGCCAACGCTGCGAACAAACTTTCCGACAGCCAAATCAAAGAGGGACTTTACAACAGCGTGGCTGAATATGACTACGACAGCGTCATCTTCTCGCTGGTAAAAAAATATTGTCCAGCTGGTTTGCTCGGCCTGGCGTTGACCGCTTTGCTGGCCTCGTTCATGTCCGGCATGGCGGGCAACGTCACCGCCTTCAACACCGTCTGGACTTACAACCTCTACCAGGCCTTCTTTGTTCCGAACAAGAGCGATGCGCATTATTTCTGGATGGGTAAATTCATCACCGTCGTGGGCATCATCGCCAGTATTGGCTGCGCCTATTTTGCCAAACAATACAACAACGCGATGGACATCATCCAGCTTGTGTTCGGTTTCGTGAACGCGCCTATTTTCGCCACCATGTTGCTCGGCATGTTTTGGGCGCGCGGGACCGGCACCGGCGCATTCCTCGGTCTGATTGGCGGAATCGGCAGCTCCGCCGTGTTCCACGCTCTAACCATCGCCCACGGCAATCTACCGGGTGTCAAGGGCGGGTACCTGGCCGTTGTCCACGAATTTCCCAGCGAGATGGCCCAGAACTTCTGGCTCGCCAGCTTCGCCTTCACCGCCTGTTTGGTTTTGACAGTTCTCATTTCGCTGGCTACCCGGCGCACGAAGACGGACGAGCAGTTGAAAGGCCTGGTTTATTCGCTGACGCCCAAGACCGTGGATCACAACCAGCCGGTCTGGCAGCGGCCCGCCGTCGCCGGCACAGTGCTGCTGATCGCCTGCGTGATCCTCAACATTATTTTCTGGTGACCCGGATCATATAAGATTATCAATCAAAAATAACTTTATGGGACTCGATATTCGCTGGCCAATCGGATTCATGTTCTCGCTGATCGGCGTCTTGCTGGCCATCACCGGCCTGGTTCACGGTCCGGACGCCCGTTCGCTCAACATCAATATCGACCTCATTTGGGGCATTGTTTTGCTTGTGTTCGGCGTGCTGATGCTGCTCGGCGCCGCGCGCGGGGGCAAAAACAAGGACGGGGATCGCAAATAGAAGATGGAAGCTGTCTGCACTCGCCTTGCGGTTTTCCATTCTCTTACAGTTGGGTGGGGCGAGCCTACCGACGAGCTGGTCTTTTGCCACATTGAATCAAAGTGGCGGCGGCTCGCGGGTACGCTCGCCCCACCGAAGAGAGCTAGGCGGACCATTACCTCCGTTCCTCATCCTTAATCCTGCATTCTCGTCTTGATTCACCATGACACTCCCGGAAATCAGCCATCACGTTACCCAACAATTCATCAAAACCTACGGGCGGTCGCCGCGCTGGATCGCGGCCGCGCCCGGACGGGTCAACGTCATCGGCGAGCATACCGATTACAACGACGGTTTCGTCCTGCCCATGGCCATTGAACGTTACGCCGTCATGGCTGCCGATCGCTCCTCGTCTTCGTCCTCGTGCTCGGTCTTCGACACGCATTTCAAGGAGACGGCAACAATCGACTTTTCCGCGCCGGTGACCAAAGGCACGCCGAAATGGTCGAATTACATCCGGGGCGTGATGGCTGGATTCCAAAACCGCGGCGAGAAAATTCCGGCGGTGGACATCGCTTTCATGTCCACCGTGCCGCTGGGGGGCGGCCTTTCCAGCAGCGCGGCACTCGAAGTCTGCACCGCGACGCTGCTCGAAGCCGTCACCGGCCATCAACTCGATCCGGTCGAAAAAGCATTGCTCTGCCAGAAGGCCGAACACGAATTTGCCGGTGTGCCTTGCGGTATCATGGACCAGTTTATCTCCGTGATGGGTCGCGAGAACCATCTGCTCCTGCTCGATTGCCGCTCGCGCCGGACCGAATTGGTGCCGATGAACGACCCGTCCGTCGCCTTGCTGATCGTCAACACCAACGTCAAACACGAGCTGGGTAGCGGCGAATACGCCAAGCGCCGTGCCGAATGCGAAGCGGCCGCTAAAACTCTCGGCGTGCCGGCATTACGCGACGCCGACGCCGACGCTTTGGCCGATGCCCAAGGCAAAATGAACGAAGTGGTTTACCGCCGGGCGCGGCATGTGGTGGGTGAGATTGAGCGCACGGTTCACGCCGCCGAAGGTGTTCGCGCTTCCAACTGGCCGACGGTCGGCCAACTGATGTACGCGAGCCACCGTTCACTGCGCGACGATTATGAAGTCAGTTGCGCGGAACTGGACGCGGTCGTGGACATTGCTGAAGACATTGGCATCCGGGGCGGCGTTTACGGGTGTCGCATGACCGGCGGCGGCTTTGGCGGCTGCTGCGTGGCGCTGGTAAAGGCCGATGCCGTTGATGGAATTTCTAAAAAAATGTCGATGGATTACAAAATGAAGACCGGCATGGGAGCGACGATTTTCAGTTCACGTCCGGCGGCCGGTGCCACAATCATCAAAGCGTAGCGGCTTTCGGCAGAATGCCGCCGTCTGAAATGAGCGGAAAATAATGCGGCTGCCTGCCGAGGAGCCGCCACGCCAGTCCGGCCAGTCCCGCGTGCGTTCACGCCCGGCGGCTACGGTTCAATCCCCCAGGCAGGTTCCCACGCGCCGGGCGGTTTCAAGCCAAGTATGATTCGGCGGCACGATTTTCCGTTTGCCGGCGACTTTTTCCAACGGCACCGGCTCGGTGCCATCGCCGCGTGCCGCCACCATCACCCCAAAGACGTTCTCGTGAATCAAATCGCCGCACGCACTGCCGAGCCGCGTGGCCAGCAACCGGTCCGCCGGCGACGGTGTCCCGCCGCGCTGCACGTAGCCGAGGATGGTCACGCGCGACTCCAGATGCGTAAGCTCCTCCAGCTGCTTGGCCAAACGCAAGGTATTGCCCTGATGCCGGGCGTCCAGGGCCGCAAATTCGCGTTTGGCGTCCCGCTTCTGTTCCTGCGACTTCGCGCGCTCGATCTTCCCCTCGGCAAGGGCGAAAGCACGCGCGTCTTCGTGACTCATCGCTCCTTCGGCAACAGCGACGATGCTGAAATTGGTCCCATGCCGGCTGCGTCGGCGGATGGCCTCGGCGATTTTCCCGACGTCATAAGGAATTTCCGGAATCAGAATGACATCCGCGCCACCGGCGATGCCCGCGCCCAGGGTGAGCCAGCCGGCGCGGTGGCCCATGATTTCAGCCACAATGATGCGGTGATGGCTGTGCGCCGTACTGTGAAGGCGATCAACGGTTTCCGTCGCAATGTCCAGGGCGGTAGCAAAACCGACCGTCGCGTCGGTCATCGCCACGTCGTTGTCAATCGTCTTGGGCAGCGTGACGACGTTCAACCCGGCCAGCTGCAGGCGCAGCGCGTTTTTCTGCGTGCCGCCGCCACCGAGGCAGACGAGGCAGTCGAGCCCCCATTTCTTGTAATTATCCTTGATGACCTCGGTCATGTCGCGCGTGCGACCGTCAATCAACATGCGGTGGGGCTTGTCGCGGCTCGTGCCCAGAATGGTGCCGCCGACGGTGAGAATGCCGGACAGGGTGGATTTATCGAGTTTCAGCCGCCGATCTTCCACCAGCCCGCGGAATCCGTCGCGGAAGCCGATGATTTCCAGGCCGTAGAACCCGAGCGCGGTTTTGCCGACACCGCGGATGACGGCGTTCAAGCCGGGGCTGTCGCCGCCCGACGTCAGGATGCCGATGCGTTTCGTTCGTGCCATCGCTGGTGTGACACTAGCAATGCGCGGCCCGCTGTCGAGCGCAACTTCTAATTTTTTTCAAAATCGGAAAGGGAAACGGCCGGCAAATAATCACCGAGCGGCTCCCGTTTCCACCAGGCGCCGGTCGCGCGGCGCTCGGCAAGGCTGGTAAACCGGTAATCGTAAAACTCCGCGCGGAGGTAACGCGGCGGATGATTCGGGAACGGATTTGTCTCCAACAAAGCCAGGACTTCCGGCGAACCTTGCAAGAGACGGAGGCAGAAGGCCACGAACCACGGGTTTTGCCGATAATCGCCCAGGGCGGCAAACCACATCTGCCAGTCCAGCCGCGGCTGGAACGGCGCGACAAAGAGCGGCCGTCGCTTCACGTCGCCCGGTTTGTACTTGAACTCGTAAGGCAGCCATTTTACGCCGTCATTACTCCCTTCCACGACGATTTCCCGGCGCTCGGTGGTCATTACGGCGAACAAACCATAGCCGCTGAAAGTGCGAAACGGCCCGAGCCAGGCATCGGCAACGGCCACCGGATAGAACCAGGCCGGTCGTGCGCCGAACGTGAGACTGACCTGAAACAGGTAGAGGATTGCCACCAGGACGGCGAGCGGAACCGCAATGAAACGGAGCCGGCGCCACCGCGTGACGAGTGGCGGGTGACGGGTGACGGAATCAGAAGATGGCCGCAGTTTGAGCGGTATCCATCTCACCAGGGTAAAATCGTCAAGCAATAGCAGGCACAGGGCCAGTGTGAGCAGGTTGAAGAAGGTGTAGTTGCCGGTCAACAAGATCAGGATTTGAAGAAACGCGATGGCTGCGCCTCCGCAAAATCGGATCCGTCGCGGCGCAAAAATGAGCCACGGCGCGCCGAGTTCGATGGCAAACATTCCGGCGCACGAAAGTTTCTGAAACCATAATGGCAACTGGTTGGCATACCAGCCAATCCACGTCGGCAACGGCTGGGTCTGGTAATGAAAAGTGAGGGCGGTAAGATTCCGCCAGTTCGGGTCACCGCTGAAAAGCTTCACGCAGCCGGACGAGAACATCAGCTTGAAGAGCAGCAGACGCAGCAGCCAGAGTGCAGTCCGCGATGGCGGTGATTCATGCCAGCACCAGGAATAGCGTGGGGCAGAAATTCCTGTCTGCGGGTTCGCGGAACGATTCTGCCCTGCACACCGCCACGGCCAGAGTCGCCATGGCGCGAAGAAAATGGCGAGGAATCCGGCTTCGAGCAGGAGGTTGTCCCATTGAAACCCCAGAAAGTCCCGCCCGACCGTCACCAACGAAAGATACAGCAGCCACAGCAAAGCGAGGCAAGGCGCCGGGGCAATACCGGCCATCAAGAGGACGGCGAGGACCGCGCCGGCAACGCATTGGAGATCAAGAAAGCCATCCGAAGTGTCGAACCAGCACAGCGTTGGCAACAGATGAAACCGGTCGAGGCCGATGCCTTGCAGGTCGCATTGTTGCCGGGCCGCGGCCAGGTATTGGTCGGCGGGCAAAATGCCATGGTGACCCATGAGCCCGCCGATTTGCGTCCATAACGAAACGAAGGCGATGAAATAAATCAAACCCAGAGAGCGTAGAAAGCCCCAGCGAGTTAAAAAGTGTGTTGGCTGCCCGACGTGCCTGCCCCAAAACCAGCGCGTCAGCCTGGAGAAAAAGGTCCGGTTCCTGGCGACCAGCCCGTAAGCCCATTCCGTGCTGTCGGCAAAAGCCGGCGAATCCGTATAAATACGCAACAGCCATTTGCGATTCGGGCTGTTGGCCAGGGTGCGGAACACCGCTTCCGCGCCCGAATAAACCACGCCGTCGGATTCAACGAGTTGGACGGCCGTGTCAAAGTGTTCGCGTGGAATTTCAGGAAATCGGGCTGGAATGGCCGGGTCCTGCGCGGGCAGATAATCCACGGTGCTGCCGGTCAGTTGCTGCCAGCGCCTGATCCAGAGCGTGCAGAAATTGCAGTCGCCGTCGTAAACCATCAACGGTTTCGGCGGCGGCGTCACCACGCGAATGCCGCTTTGCATGATGCGACATTAGACCGGCAACGGCAGGGAATGCAACCGAAGTCGGAGCAGGCGGTTCACGAAATTGCACCTGCGCGCCAGTTTTTAGGATTACTGACCGGACAAGCGGGCTTTCAAAGCCGCGGTCAGTTGCAACGACCCGACGAATAGTTCCGGGGGGAACTTGCGATAGGCGAGCAGATCGCGGTAAATCGAATTGCCAGCCTGTTGGTTCAAGGTAAATCCCGCAAGATATTCCAGGCGCAAATTCCGGTCGCGATTGATTTGTGCGTCCTGCAGCCATGGCGCCAGGTCGCACGCCCGGCCGGAATATCCGGCCAATAAATCGAGCGACGAGGCGAAGCCGATTTCCTGGAGTGATTCGGCCACTCGCCGGTAGCCCGTCTCTTTAAGGCGTCGCTGCATTTCGTCGATATTGATTTGTGAACCGCCATACTGACCCAGCATGACGATGTCACTGCCCAGGCCCGGCCGGTCACTGCTCCAGAGGGTGCCGTTGGGGAACGTCTCAAAAAAGGTGGCCAGCTCGCTTTTGACAACAGTGAGGTCGCTTTGATAAAGCGGCACCCATTGCGTCACGATACCTCCGCGATTCAGGTGGGCTTTGAGCAATTCGAAAAACTCCTTGGTGTAAAGATCCGCCGAACCTTTGATCCACGGATGAATCGGGTCGGACGTGATGATATCGAACATGTTTGTGGTCGTCAGCACGTAATGGCGGGCGTCGTCGAGAACCAATTGCGTGCGGAAATCCTTCAAAACACCGTAATTCTCGCGGCTGAAGTATTCCGCGGCGATTTTGGGGACCAGCGGTTCGATTTCGCAAATCACGATCTTCTTAACGCTGGGATGCAGAGTGAACGAGCCGGCGGTCACTCCCGCCCCGCAGCCCACGACCAGTACGGATTCGGGGTCGGGATGCAACAACGCCGGGAGATGCCCCAGCATCCGTTGCAGCCGCATGTCCTGCACATAGGTGGAGGCTTCAATTTTACCGCTGACGTGGAACAGGCGGACATGGGTGTTCCAAACCTGCGACACTCCCACCGGATAATTTTCCCCTTCGCCGGCAAACAATAATTCCGAGCGATCTCCCATCCATTGCACGTTGCGACCGAAGGCCAGCAGTTCGCCGGGGACTTTTGAGACGCTCCACACGCCGAAAACAGGCAAGGTGATAAATCCCAGAGCGGCCAACGCACAGCGGCAGGTGAAGGCCAGTGACGATTCGCGTCGTCTTTTCCAGACCCAGGGCGTCAGCATGAGAATCGCGGCAAATGTCGCCAGCACGATCAGCAGGCGCTGGCCGTACTGCGTGCCTTGCAGCGGAATCAGGACGATGCTGAAACCGATACCGCCGATAATTCCGCCCAGCATGTTCGCCGCGGAAATATTTCCAAACAACCGGGCGGCGTCCTGGCCAGGCGCGGCGACCGCAGCGAGGGCGAGCGGAAAGCTGGCTCCCCACAAAACGGTCGGCGGGAGCACCGCCCAGAGGCAATCCGACAGGCTCATTTGAAAATTGATCCAGGGTTGGGTGCTGACAGTGGGAGGCGGCCAATACGGGAGGGAATTCATGAGCATGTAGGCCGACCAGGCGATGGCGCCGGTCAATAAAAACTGGCACCAGCCGAGGGCAAATTCCGGACTCCGGCTGCGACGGACGATCATTGCCCCGAAGTGGCTGCCGATGCCGATGCCGATCAAGAACACCGCCAGAATGATCGAAAAGGCGTAAACCGTTCCGCCCAGGATCAGCGATAGCAACCGTGTCCAAATCACTTCCGCGCCCAACGCGGTCATTCCTGAAAGCGCAATGGTCACATACACGGACACCGCGGATTTACTCCGCGCCGGTCTTGTGACGGGCCCCCTGCGGTTGGTTGCCGGAGCCGGCTTTGATTGCATGGCGGGTTCAGGACGCTTCAGGAAGGAAAGGACCAAGGCCGCGAGCGCGATCATACCGTTGATGCCGGCGGCCACATAGGTGGCGACACTCGTATCATACACCCGTAACAGATAGAATCCTGCCAGCAGGCAACCCGCCACCGCTCCCGCCAGATTGCAACCATAGAATGAACCGAGCCAGGACACCCCAGGGCGCGTGGTTTGAACCCATCGCACCATGGCCGGCAGGGTGGCACCCATGAAAACGGTAGGCGGCATCAGGTATCCCGCCGTAAAAAAGCCGCGCAAAAGAATCCCCGTCGACCCGCTGCCGGTCTGCCGGGAACAGATAATGGCGGCCTCCGGCAAGACGAGCAATATCAGGACCCCCATCAACCCGATTCCTGCTTCCAACGATGCACATACCCGCAGGGGGTTCCAAAGTGGAGGAAGGAGCCGCGACAACATCAGGCTTCCGAGGCACATGCCGCCCATATAAGTGCCCAGCAGCACCCCCAGGGAAACCGCCGAACTACCGATGACCAGTTGCAGCATTTGAAACCAGACGACTTCGTAGATTAACGCCGCACACCCGCTGGCAAAGGAGAAGATCAGCAAGACATGGAGAAACAACCGCGATTGTGAAATCGAAAAACCCGCGTTCAGCCTTGCCATGCTCCAAAGGCCGCAGGAAGAATGCCAAAGTTACGCAAGTTGCGCTCGTTCATTGGCATAGACACTGACATCGCGTTAGCTGATGGTGTGGCAGCGTATCCCAGCCAAATTCAATGATTACCCTGGTTTTGGCCACGCCTCAGGACGGGTTTTCTCGGGATTTTGTTGTTTGCCGGACAATTACGGCACCAGCACGGCGGCGCCCTGAAGATTGCCGGTCCGCAAACGCGCGATGGCTTCGTTGGCTTCGGCCAGTGGAAACGTCTGAACTGTCGTCCGCACCGGCACTTTGGGCGCCAACGCGAAGAATTCCTCACCGTCGCGCCGCGTGAGATTGGCCACCGAACATAGCACCCGCTCCTGCCATAACAAGTCATAGGGAAACGACGGAATGTCGCTCATACGAATGCCACCACAGACAACCGTGCCGCCTTTGGCGACCGCCTTCAATGCGAGTGGAACCAAATTGCCAACCGGAGCGAAAATGATGGCCGCATCCAGTTTTCCCGGCGGTAAAGTTTCGGAATCGCCCGCCCAACTGGCGCCCAGCGATGTGGCGAACGCCTGC
>Ga0335078_10010273_pt1 | contig 13869 bp, 11 predicted proteins | sample Lox_Sample_32_FD_206711 | JGI IMG/M metagenome (GOLD analysis project Ga0335078, IMG submission 206711) | Soil microbial communities from Loxahatchee National Wildlife Refuge, Florida, United States - Lox_Sample_3.2 | ecosystem: Environmental > Terrestrial > Soil > Wetlands | place: USA...
GACGTCACTATGTTCGGCGAGACATACCCGGGTACACCGTTGACGAGTGTGTTCGTGGCAAACCAAATCAGCTCGAATTCGTCAGCTAACGCTTCACAGCCAAATACCTCGGAGCCAACTACCTCTCAGTCAGGCTCGCCCAGCTCCCCGAGTTCCGGAGGCCCTGTGTCGAGTACTGCATGCCCTCCCGGCCGGACGAGAATGAGCAGCGGCCAATGTGACGTCCCGATCAGTCAGGGTGCCCAGCAGGTACTCGGTCAAGTCGGCACGATCACAGTGCCTATGACAAACCCCTGCACGTATGCAGCTTGGACCGGGGCTGCAACGATTGCGGCTGGTGCCGGCCTGGCGGTGATAAACGCAACTGCAATTGCTAGCACTGTTTACGGCAACTTGTATTTATATCTAACATATTTGAGTAACCGCGTCGCGACAGGGTCCAACCCTGGAGTTTCATCTTACATTCAGCAGGCACCGGCCGTTCTAAGTAAAGCAGCAAACGTATGTTCTCAGATACCGTAGGAGAAATAGCTTTTTCAAGCAAGCGTGTCCCTTATGCCACAGCCAAAATCAACTCGTTGCCCTCGATGCGGAACGGCAGTAAGAAACTGGTTAAGAGTAGTACGTGTCCCAGTTCCTTGCCCGCACTGCGACGCTCTGCTAGAAGTTTCAGTGACTTATCTGCGGGTATTGTTGATTGTTAGCTTTGCGAGTGCGGGTACGATCGCCTGGACAATCAGGATCTGGCGACTGTTCACGCCGTATTTTGGTAGTTGCGTTGCATTTATTGCTTGTGTGGCCACGATTTATCCTCTGGCGCTTTTAGTTTTTGTCGCGTTGGGCCGAGTGCTTCCGTACTTTGTTTCTGTTCCGCTAAGCCTGGCCCGAGAAGGCTCGTCGCTAACCACACTGGGTCTTAGCCGTTGAATTGTTGCACGTCTTGGGGCATTGGCACGGGTGTCCGGCCATTGTAGATAATTTTGTAGCTGCCAAATCCCCCAAGGCCAATAAAGGCCAACAGGCTTCCACAAAAAACCACTATGTTATTGAAAACACAAGTGGTTAAAAATGGCCATATTTAGCGAGAAGCACTCCAAACCGCCTTGGGCGCAGGGGGTCGGGCGTTCAAATCGCCCCGCCCCGACCATGAAACTAACTGAGCTACGGTTTCAACTGCTCTTCCGGCGTTGCCTCCGCGTAGCCAGGCGGTTGCTGACGGATATCGCGCGCGCGGGACTGCGATTCGCGTTCCACAGTTGGGGCACGGCACTGGAGGTGATGGCCGCCGCGCACCTGGGCATTTGCTGGCCCGAATCGGTGGTCGCATGGCTGGAGTATCCGTGTTATTCGGAGCCATCTCGCGAAGGAATGTATCCGTTCCCGCTGGCCGCTGAAATTCTGAAGGAGCCCCTCGAGATCGATCACGGCGACCTGCTTATGCCACGCGCGCCGGGCCTAGGCGTAACGGTGGATGAGTCGGTGATCGAGCGCTATCCATGGATCCCCGGCCCGTGGTCGTACTTCCGTACGGATTCGCCGGCCGTTACGCGCGCCGTCACTTCCGATCACTCTGTGCAGTGGGAGCAGCGCTCCGCCGGATGAATCGAGAGCGGTTTCGCTATTACGACCCGCTGCTCCACGCTTTCGTCGTCATTCTGCTGATCTCGAACCTGGTGGGGCAGAAGATTACCGCGGTGGGGCCATTCCGCTTCAGCGGCGCGGTCCTGTTCTTTCCGATCACTTACATTTTCGGCGACGTGTTCACCGAGGTGTATGGCTATGGCGCTTCACGGCGCGCTATCTGGATGGGGTTCTTCGCGTCGGGCCTGCTGGCGGTCGTAGGAATGGTCACGGTATGGCTGCCGCCCGCGCCGGGTTGGGACGGCCAGGCCGCCTTCGCGCGAGTGTTCAACTTCGTGCCACGCATCATCGCGGCGAGCCTGGCGGCCTTCTGGTGCGGCGAATTCACCAATTCGTTCGTGATGGCGAAGATGAAGCTGGTGACCAACGGCCGCTATTTGTGGACGCGTACCGTAGGATCGACGGTGGCCGGCCAGGCGGTGGACACACTGGTCGTGACGGTGCTGACCTTCGGAGGCAGCGTAAACGCCGGTCTGATTGCAAGACTGGTGCTGTCCGGCTATCTGGCGAAAGTGCTGTATGAGGTGGCAGCGACCCCCGTGACTTACTGGATCGTAAATTTCCTGAAGCGCCGCGAAGGGGTTGACGTGTTCGACCGGGAAACGGATTTCAACCCCTTTCATACCAGGGCCGAACCCGGCGCGTGACCGTTCACGGCGTCCGCAGGAAGCCGTGCCAGACGCTGCTCGCGTCAATGGAGAAGCCTGCGATCTGACCGGTCGCATTGATCGCGAAAGGGAACGTGCTCACCGAGCCGGGTGCATCGAAACGCGTGAGGCCGCCGGCGGCCGCGCGCACGAATCCGTGAAACGCGTAAGTCGCATCCTGGTAGACTCCCGTGATCACGCCTCCTGTGTTGATGCCTAACGCCGAGGTGCCGGACTCGCGGGGAACATCGAAGGTGGTGACGGCCCCGAGTAGGCCGCGCGTGAAGCCATGATAGACCCCTTTTCCGTCAAGGTACGCCCCCGCGACGGCTCCCGCGGTGTTGATGGCATAAGCTTGGGTGCCCTGTCCCGTTCCAGTGCCCGCGCCGGCAACATCGAAAACGATAGTGCTGCCATCGCCGGCCCGCAGCAGGCCGTGGTACACACCGGCGGCGTCGACGTAATATCCCGCAATCCCCTCCTGGTTATTGATCTGGACGCCGAAAGTGCCCTGTTTGGCGGCCGTCCCGGCGCCGGCCACGTTGAAAGGAATCAGCCGGCCGGCAGCGGCGCGTTCAAAGCCATAAAACGCGCCGCTCGCATTGGTGCAGTATCCGGAGACAACTCCTGCTTTGTTGATGTTGAGGCAGGCGGGTCCCCCGGCGGGCGAAGAACTCGACCCGGTGCAATGAAAGGTGCTGATCGCGCCGCTCGCGGATCGTACGAAACCGTGCGTGATGTTTTTCGAATCGAAATACAAACCTACGACGGTCCCGGCGGTATTGATGCTTTGCGGCCAGGTGCCCTGTCCGGCGCCTGTGCCTGCCTCCGGCACGTCGATTTTAGTGATGGTGCCATCCACGGCACGGATGAAGCCGTGCGTCAGGTTGTTCGGGTCGGTCCAGACGCCCGTGGTTACGCCAAGCGAGTTCATGCCCAGCGCATTGGTGCCCTGGTAGGCGCCGCTACCTGCGCCGGGGACTTCGAAGGTGATTATGGTGGGAGCGTTTGGGACCGCCGCCGGTTGGGCGGCCATGACGGCCGTGAAAACCAACAGGAGACTGATCGTCCAAGATCGCAATTTAACCGTTACGCTTGTCATTTCGAAATTCCTTTGCCCGAAATGGGTTATCCGCTTAAGCTTAACCGATAAGTTTGCCGGGCGATCTGCGAGTACAGATTCTGAAACTGCCACCGTCCGGCAGATGCGGCGCGCCGTAGGCCCGGATTTCGACCTGATGGTGGGTGCACACACCTGGTGGCGCATGGGCGACCGCAGCTATAGCTTCCAGACCGTCGAGGAACTGGCGCGCGAGATGGCGGAGTACGACCTGGCGTGGCTCGAAGAGCCGCTGCGGCCGGACGATCACGAAGCGTATCTGCGCCTGAAGACCAGAGACTATGTGCCGCTGGCCAGCGGCGACCATGAGCCCAGTGAGGAACGCTACCAGGATCTGATCCTTCGCCAGGCGGTCGATTACGTTCAGATGGATGTCACCTGCCGGGCGGATTTGCCGTGGCCCGGCGGCTGCTGGCGATTAAGAACGACGTCGCCGTGGCGCATCGTCCTACAATGGAACTTATGTCAGACACTGCTCTCACTATCGCGGGCCGCTCGTTTCAGTCGCGGCTCATTGTGGGCACCGGCAAATATCGCAGCTTTCAGGAAATGGCGCGCTGCCACGAAGCCACCGGCGCGGAGATGGTCACCGTAGCCGTGCGGCGCGTGAACCTGACCGACCGCTCGAAGGAGTCGCTGCTCGATTATATCGACCGTTCGAAGATCTTCATCCTACCCAATACCGCCGGTTGCTATACCGCGGACGACGCTATCCGGACGGCGCGCCTGGCGCGTGAAGTGGGTCTCTCCAACTGGATCAAGCTGGAGGTGATCGGCGACGAGAAGACGCTCTTTCCGGACAATGAGGGCCTGCTGGAGGCTACCAGGATGCTGGTGAAGGAAGGCTTCGTGGTGCTGCCCTACACCAACGACGATGTCGTGAACGCGCGCAAGCTGATCGATGCGGGCGCGGCCGCGGTCATGCCGCTGGCGGCGCCGATCGGTTCGGGCATGGGAGTGCAGAACAGCGCGAACCTGCGCATCATGCGGGAGATCGTCACCAGCGTGCCGCTGATCGTGGATGCAGGCGTCGGCACCGCGTCGGATGCGGCCATCGCGATGGAATTGGGCGCGGACGGCGTGCTGATGAATACCGCGATCGCCGCCGCCGAGGATTCCGTCAGCATGGCGAAGGCTATGAAGCTGGCGGTCGAGGCCGGACGGCTGGCTTATCTCGCCGGACGCATGCCGAAGAAGCTGTATGCCAGCGCCAGCAGCCCGCTGGTTGGCATTGTCGGCCAGACGGCGTAAACCGGTGATCTCAATTCGCGGCGTGTCCAAGACCTTCGATGGGAAGCGGCAGGTCACTGCCCTGCAGCAGGTCGATTTCGAGGTGGAGCGCGGCGAAATGGTGTCCATTGTAGGGCCGTCGGGATCGGGCAAATCCACGCTGTTGAATCTTATCGGGGGACTGGACCGGCCCACGGCGGGCGAGATCCGGATCGACGGGCGAAATATCGCACAGCTTTCCGACGACGATCTGACGCGCTTGCGGCGCGACAAGATCGGCTTCATCTTTCAGTTCTTCAATTTGCTGCCCAGCTTGAACTGCATGGAAAATGTCGCGCTGCCCTTGCATCTGAAAGGCATGCCGAAGGCGCAGACGATTGCCCGCGCGCGCGAGCTGCTCGATCTGGTGCAGCTTGGGCATCGTCTGGAGCACCTGCCGGACGAGCTTTCCGGCGGCGAGCGGCAGCGTGTGGCGATCGCGCGGGCGCTGGCGTTTTATCCGCCGATTCTGCTGGCCGATGAGCCGACCGGAAACCTGGACAGCCACACCGGCGCGGAGATCCTGGCGTTGATTCGCGATCTGCACCAGCGGCTGGGCGCCACGGTTCTGATTGTCACGCACGATTCCGGCGTGGCCGAAAGCTGCGCGCGCACCGTCACGCTGCACGACGGGCGCATTGCGGGAGACGTGCGCCGGTGATCCTGCTGCGGCTGATCAGTTGGCCATATGCGCGCAAGCACCTGGTCCGCTGGGTGCTGACCATAGGGGGCATCGTGCTGGGCGTCGCCCTGCTGGTAGGGATGCACACGGCGAACCAGAGCGTGCTCGAAGCCTTCCATCGCACGGTCGAGCACATCGCGGGCAAAACGCAACTTCAAGTCTCGGCAGGCGACCCTGGATTTCCGGAGGAGGTGCTGGAGCGCGTCGAGAGCGATCCGAATGTGCGCGCGGCGGCGCCGGTGATCGAGCAGGTGGTGGATAGCGGGATCAAGGGTCAGGGAAAGCTGCTGATCCTGGCGGTGGACATGACCGGCGACCGCAGCCTGCGCGATTACGATCTGGAAGGCGGCGATGAAGACGTAATGGACGACCCCCTGGTGTTCCTGGCGCAGCCGGATTCGCTGATCTTGACGCGCGACTTCGCGGCGCGCAACGGTTTGGCGGGCGGCAGCAAGATCGCCATGCAGACCGTGGAAGGCGCCAAGCAGTTCACCGTGCGCGGCATCCTGCGATCGGGCGGGATGAGTTCGGCATTCGGCGGCAACCTGGCGATCATGGACATCTATGCCGCGCAGAAATTCTTCGGCACTGGACGGCGGTTCGACCGGATCGATATCGGGCTGAAAGAAGGGGTCACGTTGGAGCAAGGGCAGTTATCGCTGCGCAAGCTGCTGGGGCCGGGCTTCGAAGTGGAGCCGCCCTCGGCCCGCGGGCAGCATTTCGAATCGTTGATGAGCGTCTACGAAATGACCACCAGCGTCGCCAGCCTGTTCGCGCTGTTGATCGGCATGTTCATCATCTATAATTCGTTCGCGATTGCGGTTGCGCAACGGCGCGCGGAGATCGGGATACTGCGGGCGCTGGGGGCCACGCGCGGGCAGATTCGCGCGTTGTTCCTGGGCGAGAGTGCGGTAGCGGGACTGATTGGATCGGGCATCGGAATCGCCTGCGGGTTGTTGATTGCGCAGGGGCTGACGGCCAGTGCGAACCAGTTCATGGAAGGCGTGATGAGCGCATCGGCCAATGCGGACCATATGCTGGTGCGGCCGTGGCTGCTGATAACCGCGGCAGCCGTGGGCGTGGCGACCAGCATGGTGGCGGCCCTCCTTCCAGCGCATAACGCGGCGCGGGTGGATCCGGTGAAGGCGCTGCAGAAGGGCCAATACCAGGTGCTCTCGGCGGGCGAAAACAGACGAAGGCGCGCGGCGGCGCTGGCGGCTATCGCGGTAGCGGCGGCGTGTATCGTGTTCGGGCGATCTTCGGGGATCTTCTACACCGGCTACTTCCTGGCCATGCTTTCGCTGCTGCTGCTGACCCCGGCGCTGTCGCTGTACCTTTCCAAACTGCTGCGCTGGCCGCTCAAATGGCTGCGTCCGGTGGAGGGCGCGCTGGCAGCCGATAGTTTGATTCAAGCGCCGCGGCGCACGTCAGCCACGGTGGCGGCGCTGATGCTTTCGCTGGCGCTGGTGGTGGGATTGGGCGGCATGGCGCGAGCCAGCTACGGCGAGATCACGGAATGGATGCGCATCACCATGAATCCGGATTTCTTCGTCACCACTTCGGAGCTGCTTTCCACGCGCACGTATCATTTTCCGAACAGTATGCTGGATGGGCTGCGGCAGATTCCGGGTATCGGTGAAGTGCAGCCGGTGCGGGTGGTGCGCATCGATTTTCGCGGGCACAACGTGGTGCTGGTGGCTCTCGATTCGATGTCGATAGCGCGGCACACGCGCGGGCAGCGGGTGACGGGAGGCGATTTCGACGAGATGTATCGCGCGATGGCCGGTCAGAAAGGGTTGATCATCGCCGATAATCTCGCGCAGTTGGACAAGCTCAAGCTGGGCGATGTGCTCGAAATCGGCACGCCTTCGGGCGCGCTGCGTCTGCCGGTGGCCGGCATTCTGGAGGATTTCTCCAATCAGTTGGGCACGATATTCATCGATCGGGAGTTATACCGCCGATTGTGGAAAGACGATGCGATCGACGTATTGCGCGTATACCTGGCGCCCGGGGCGAGCGCGGCGGAGGTGAAATCCGCCATTCTGGATGGCTTCTCGCACGAGCGGCGGCTGTTCGTGCTTTCAAATAAAGAGGTGCGGGACTGGGTGCTGAAAGTGACCGGTCAATGGTTCGGCATGACTTATTTTCAGCTTTTCGTGGCCGTGCTGGTGGCGATTCTGGGAATCGTGAACACGCTGACGGTTTCAATTACGGACCGGCGGCGGGAATTGGGCGTGCTGCGGGCGGTGGGCGGATTCCGCAACCAGATCCGCCATACGATCTGGATGGAGGCGCTGGCGATCGGAACGATTGGGCTGGCGCTGGGGGTGGTGGCTGGGGCAGTGAACCTATATTATTTGCTGACCGTATCGCGCGAGAGCTTCGCCGGAATTGCCCTGAGCTACACGTTTCCGTTCGGGATCGTGGGGTTGTTAGTACCGGTGATTCTCGGCGCGGCATTTGGCTCGGCGCTGTTTCCCGCGGAGAGCGCGGCGCGCGGCTCGCTGGTGGAGGCATTGGAGTATGAATAGGCGGGTGGTGGGGCTGGCGCTCGCCGCCCTGTCGGTGGCCGCGGCGGAAGACGCGCGGCAGATCGTGGCCGAATCGCAGCGGCGCGGGCGGGCCGATTCCCAGCGCTACGAGGGCTCGCTCGAAGTGGTCAGCGCGAATAACAAGGTATCGAAAAAGCACTGGCAGTCGGACCGGCTGGGGTCTTACGGGAACAGCAAGGCGATCATCCGGTTCACGGAGCCCGCGGAAGTTAAGGGCGTGGCGTTGCTGGTGGTGAATCATCCGGAGCGGTCGTCGGACCAGTGGATGTGGACGCCGGCGATCGGGCGCGACCGGCGGATCGCGCAGCAGGACCGCTCGACGCGATTCTTCGGCACCGATTTCAGCTTCGAAGACCTGGAGGAGCGCGACGTCGACCAGTTCGATTACAGCATGCAGGGCGAGGAATCGATCGACGGCGCGCTGTGCTGGCGCATCGAATCGCGGCCCAAACAAAGCAAAAGCTCGCAATATACGTCTTCGCGGGTCTGGATCCGCAAGGATAATTACGTTCCCGTGCAGTATGAGAATTATGCAAAAGACAAGCTGGTGCGGAGGCTGGTGGAGCGAGACATAGAGAACATCCAGGGGATCTGGACGGCGCGGCTGCTGGAAATGACCGACTTGGGACGCAAGAGCCGGACCATTCTGAAGCTGGAGAACGTGAAATATAACGTGCCGATGCAGGCGGACGATTTCACGGTGCAGGCGTTGCGGCGGGCCATGTGAGGGTGCTGGCGCACCGGGTGCTGGGCGCTGGGTGCTGGGTGCTGGGTTTTGCGGCTGCGGCATTCGGGCAGGATTTTACGCAGCGGGGCTTTTTGGAAACCGATTTTGTTGGGTATCCGCAGAGTGCGCCTAACGACAGCGGGCTGGCACTTGGGGAGGCGCTGTTTCAATACGAGGCGTTTTATAAGCTGAGCGCGAATTGGCAGTTGGCCGGCGGGATCGACGCGCGCACGGATACGCACCAGCAGGTGGACCGGCTCTGGGAGCTTTCGTGGGAGGATCGCGAGCGGCGGCGGCCGTCCTTCGAGGTGCGGCAGCTTAACGCCACTTATGCGAAAAAGAAGCTTACTGTGGTTTTGGGCAAACAATTCATCCGCTGGGGCAAGGCGGATATTCTGACTCCCACTGACCGTTTCGCGCCGCGCGATTATTTGACCGTAGTGGATAGCGATTTTCTGGCCATTACCGCGGTGCGCGCGACTTATGGCGGGCAGTCGAATACCATCGACGTCGTGTGGGCGCCGCTGTTCACGCCCAGCCGCGTGCCGCTGCTCGACCAGCGATGGAGCAATGTGCCCGCGGGTATCGCGCTGGCCGAACTGCCGCCATCGTTTCCAGGCGGCTCGCAATTTGGCGCGCGCTGGAATCATATCGGGAGCGTCGCCGAGTATTCGCTTTCGTTCTACGACGGATTCAATAATCTGCCGCTCTTCAATTTCGCGGAGCCGCAACCGCCTATCGTGGAGGTCCAGCGCTACTATCCTCAGATGCGGATGTACGGCGGCGACGCCGCGATTCCATGGAAGGGAGTTACGGTAAAAGCCGAGGCCGCTTACTTCACCTCGACGACCAAAACCGAAGACGAATACGCACTTTATGTAGTGCAGTTGGAGCGGCAGGCCGGCGAGTGGTTCTTCATCGGCGGCTATGCGGGGCAGGTGGTGACAGAGCACCGGTCAGTTTTCGACTTCGCGCCGGATCGGGGATTGACGAGCGCTGTTCTGGGCCGCGCGGGCTACACGATTGACACGAATCGCAGTGTCGCGATGGAAATGGCACTGCGGCAGAACGGAAAGGGCGAGTGGGCGACGCTGGAATATTCGCAAGCGCTCGGCGGGCACTGGCGGGCGACGGCGTCGTTCACTTTGATCCGGGGAGATCAGTCGGATTTTCTGGGCCAGTACCGCCGGAACTCGCATGGCGTCCTAGCACTGCGATACAGCTTCTAGCCGGCCCAGGCTCGCGTAAACCTGCATTGAGTCGGAGGTGCAGTTCTCCAAAGCCGCCCTGGGGAAGTAATCATAAGGAACCATCTTTTTGTCCTTTTACTCTCTCTCTTTTGCCGCGCACGCGGCCACTACGCCGAATTTCAGAGTGATCATCAGTCTTGACTACCTGCTGCTAGAGGGCTCGCCCGGCGTATTCTACAGCGGGGAAAAACATCCATGGCAGTGCTGTACCGCTGGTCTTCTCGATCACGACCCAAAGGGCGACCACCACGCTGTCCGCAATCTGCTCCTTCGTTAGAAAGGGCTTTCTATCCGGCTCCCGCCGGTAATCAAGAACCCGCTGTTGACCCCTCGATCAAAATGGGTGGAATTAAGGTGCGCCGGTGGCGGCGGAAGAAGCGCCGCATCGGAAAAGGGCATATTCTCCATTTCTGCCTGCTGCCCTTGTCCGGCATCTCTCATGTCAATCTAGGACGCGCACGACCGGCGCAATTGCCGCGACTCGAACGGCTCGGAACCGTGGGCTTGCGGCGAATGCGATTGCACCGCGCGATTGGAACAGAAATTGGCCAACACCGAAGAGCCGTTCATCGAGTCATTCCGCCCGGCATGCCTTGGTTCGGCCAGCCCTGTAGATCAAGACTCCCGCGCCGTTGGCGAGCATCACCACGGTACAGATCTTAGCTGAATACTCCGCGCGGCTGGTGACGTCCACGATCGGATAGACCGCGATGGCTAACGACACGATGCTGGATCCCAGTCCAGCCAACGCCGCCAATTTCACCCAGGCCGGCAATCCGGCGCGCAATGCCGCGCGTCCGGCGAGCGGCAGCACAAACAGCCCCACATAGGCGAGCGCGTAATGCGCGATCGAGGCGTTCGCCAGCAACTGGCTGGCTTCCTGCTCCCGCACGCCCAGCATGCTGAGCAGAATGAGCGCCATCACCAACACAGCCACGAACCGGATCGAGTTCACAGGCGTACCGCGCCGCGGATCGAGGCGGGTGAACCAGGCGGGCGCCAGGTGATCCCATCCGGCGGTCATGGGCAGCCGCGTCAGGCCCGTGAAGATCAGGCTGGCGGCGGCAATCTCGCGCGCCAGCACCAGGCCAATCGTGATCGGCGCCACCCAGGTTGCGCCGCCGCTCGAAAACGCCGCCCGCATCGCTTGCGGTATCGGCCCGATCACGTTGATCGGCTGGCTGCCCACAAACGCCAGTACCGAGCTCGTGCCCAGGATGAACATCAGACAGATCGCCGGCGCCGAAATCATGACGGACTGTCCAATCGTGCGCGCCGCGCTGCGGCATTCTCCCGCCAGGATCGCGACGTATTCAAAGCCGCTCAGCGCGCCCACGGTTATCTGTGCGAACACCGCCAGGCTGAACCAATCGAGCTTAGGCGGCGCCCACGGAATGGCTTCATATCGCGCCACCGGAGGCACGGAAGCCCACAGCGGCAATGTCAGCAGGATCGCGTAGGCCAGCATGATCCCGATGCTGCCAACGTTGTGCAGCCATTTGCTGACGTCCAGGCCGCGCGCAGCCGCCAAGGCGATCGCGGCCATCAAGGCGCCCGTCAGCAACAGTGTGGCGGGCTTGCTCGCCGGCAGCCAGCCGGCCGCCGGTCCGATCATGTAAGCCAGCGCGGTCGGCGCCGCGAACAAGATCGCGCCCGCCACGATCACCGCATACACCCACAAATTCCAGGCCGTCAGAAATCCGGCCATATCGCCGAAGCCCTGCCTGGCCCACTGATACAGCCCTCCCTCCAGCGGCATCATGCGATTTAGCCGGATCACCACGACCGCCAGCGGCACATAGAACAGCGCCATGGCGCCTACCCAGAACGCTACATGTGCGCGGCCCAGCTTGGCGGCGATCCCCACCCAACTCGAGCCCACCACGCACAGCACTTGGGCCAGCACCAGGTCTCCAAGCCCCAGTTGCTTTCGTAGGACAGATTGTTGTTCGGGCGCGCCCGGCGTATGGCTCACCTCAGGACCAACCGCCGGAAGATTTCATCCAGCGCCATCTCCGGCGATTCACACACTCCGCTGTGGACGGGCGACACCTGAATGATCGTGCTGCGCGGCGCGGACAGCCATTGGAACCGCTCGCGGCGCGACAGGTTGGCAATAGGTCCCGCATCGGGTTGGCCGCGGCAGATTCTTGGAAAGGCCTCGATATGCTGCCGCACCAGGTCCAGATCGATCTCCGGCCACAAAGCCCTCAGCCGCTCTTCATCGAGATGGATGCGGCTGTCCAGAAAGGCCTGCTCCGGACAGTGCAGCACCACCCCCGCGTTCACAAACTCCTCGCGCTCGACTGAGGGAACCACGCGCAGAATGGCATAGTCATACGAGAGCATGGCGTGCGCGTATGGCCTCCTCCACGAAAGCGGATGCGCCGCTCAGCCTGGCGGTCAAATAATCCAGGTAGCCCGCGCGTTTGGCCGCGGGAGTGGCCGCGTTCGGCGCCGGCTGCAGCCAGGCATCCGGCACCTCGCTTAGTACATCTGAAAACAGCGCACCACTCAATTTCGCGCGCATGGCGGCGTCGACCTTTTCCACGCGGTCCGCGTAGGGCAACAAAACATGCTCACGGATGAGGGGAAATCGCGATTGCGCGCTTTCGAGCGGGTCCTTCCAGTCGTGATGAAAATAGAGGGACGCGCCGTGATCGATGAAATACAGCGACTTGTGCCACGACAGCAGATTCGGATTTCGCGCGGTCCGGTCGACATTGGTCACGAAGGCATCGAACCAGACGGCCATCGAAGCCAACTCCGGTTCGGCTTTATCGCCCGCGGCGGGGTCGAACATCACCGAGCCGGGCAGAAAGTCCATCCCCAGATTCATTCCCACACTCGCGCGCAACAGTTGGCGGATCTCTGCATCGGGTTCATTGCGCCCGATAGCCGAGTCCAGATTGATCAGCACCAATTCCGGCACATTAAGCCCCAGCGCACGGCCAATCCCACCCGCTATGATTTCCGCCACCAATGCCAGCGGACCTTGCCCCGCGCCGGTGAATTTCAAAACGTAAAGCCCATAATCGTCGGCCTCCACCAAGGCGGGCAGCGAGCCGCCCTCGCGGAGCGGTGTCACATACCGCGTGGCTTCGACGGTGCGCAGCATCAAACACAGAATTGTAACCCGTGCATGGTTCGCGAATCGTACATTTCGCGGTAACCTTAATCTATTTTCACGGTAACCTTACTGTATGACCGTCACGATTACCGGCGCATCCGGATTCATCGGACGCCGGCTGATGAAGGCGTTCGCGGCCTCGGACCACAAACTGCGAGTGTTGAGCCGCCACGCAGGCACCAACTTGCCGCCCGGCGTACAGCTTTACGTTTGGGACGCTCTGAAAGGCGAGCCCCCTGAAGAGAGCCTGGACGGAGCCGATGCTGTAGTGCATCTGGCAGGCGAGCCTATCGCACAGCGCTGGAGCGACGAGGTAAAGCAGAAGATTCGCGAAACCCGCGTGACAGGGACTCGCCACCTGGTGCACGCCTTATCGACGGTTCGCCAGCGCCCCGCGGTATTCGTCTGCGGCTCGGCCATCGGTTATTACGGTTCGCGCGGCGACGAAGTGCTGATTGAGTCTTCCGCGCCCGGCAGCGGCTTCATGGCGGACGTCTGCGCCTCATGGGAACAGGAGGCCGACCTCGCCGAATCGTTAGGCATTCGCCTGGTGAAACTCCGTACCGGCGTGGTGCTTGGCCCCAACGGCGGCGCTTTTGCGAAAATGCTTCCTCCCTTCAAGGCCGGGATGGGCGGCAAACTGGGGCATGGCGATCAGTGGATGTCATGGATTCATCTTGACGACCTGGTGGGTATTATCCAGCATCTTCTGCAGAATCCGGTGCGCGGGCCGGTGAACGGAACATCACCCAATCCCGTGACCAACGCGGATTTCACCAAGGCGCTCGGTCATGCCCTTTCCCGTCCCGTGCTAGTTCCTATGCCGGCCTTCACGCTGAAACTCATGTTCG
>Ga0335078_10010274_pt1 | contig 13868 bp, 9 predicted proteins | sample Lox_Sample_32_FD_206711 | JGI IMG/M metagenome (GOLD analysis project Ga0335078, IMG submission 206711) | Soil microbial communities from Loxahatchee National Wildlife Refuge, Florida, United States - Lox_Sample_3.2 | ecosystem: Environmental > Terrestrial > Soil > Wetlands | place: USA: Florida...
TCCTTGATATCGCGGCAGACGGCAGTGCCCACTTCGACCACGGACTGGTGCATCTCCGGCTTGACTTGCTCGGAGAGCAGCCGCTTGCCCTTTTCCAGGATTTCCGTGTGGATGTGGGAACGCAGCTCGCCCGTGGCCGGGTCCACAGTCTGGTATTCCTCCTCGATGCCGATGGTGAAGCTGGGCTTCATGCCTACATCCCGTTTGACGTCGTTTCCCAGGGAAAGCATTTCGCTCCGGTTCTCCGCGCTCAGTGGGACCCGGCGGTGGCGCGCAACTGCACGCCGCGCAGCAGGGGCGCCCAGCGCAATTCCGCGGCGGGATTGGCCTCGCTTTGGGCGGCGCGCACGGCCAGATCGGCCACCGCATTGACCACCCAATCGAAGCTTTCCGCGCCTACGGAATGATAGTCGGCATCGGGCGCAGGGTTCAAGAAGTCAATGGCGTAGGGAATGCCGCCACGGACGGCGAACTCGACGGTATTGATGTCGTAGCCCAGGGCGCGGCAGAGCTTCACGCAGTCGCCCACGATGCGCTCGTACAGCGGCGTGCCCACCGGCGCGGGCTCTTTCACATAACGCTCGGCGTGCGGTGCCCTGGGTTCATAGCGCATCACCCGCACGTGTTCCTGGCCGATCACATAGCAGCGGTAGTAGCTTTCGAACTCAATGGCCTCCTGCAGGGTCATGCAGAGCTCGCCGGTCTTGTCGTAGGCCTGAAAGAATTCCTCGCGGTCGTGGACTTTGTACACGTGCTTCCATCCGCCGCCGGAATGGGGCTTGAGAAACGCCGGCCAGCCGACATAGGAGAAGATCTGGTCCCAGTCCAGCGGGTAAATCATGTTGCGCATGGAGCGGTCGGTGGTGTCGGGGGGATGCTGCTTGTGCGGCAACAGCACGGTGCGCGGGGTGGCCACGCCGATGCGCGAGGAGAGAGCGTAGTTGAAGAATTTGTCGTCGGCGCTCCACCAGAAGGGATTGTTGAGCACGATGGCGCCGTTGAGCACGGCATTCTTCAGCAGAGAGCGGTAGAAGGGAATGTCCTGCGAAATGCGGTCAATGATCACGCGGTAGCCGGAGGGCTGGGCCATCACCACGCCGCCGGTCTTGAGCATCTCCGCGGAGACGTCGCGGACCTTCATGGAGTTGATGCGCTCGATGAGCGCGGGAGGAAAGGTTTCCTCCATTCCGAAGAGTACGGCGATGCGCTTCATGGTGCGGCTCCCTTCGCGTTTGCGTTCCCCGGATGCAAAAAACAAGTCCCCGGCTCCGCCGGGCTAGGCGAAATACTTTTGGGCCATGCGCTGCCACCACGGCCAATCGTGACCGGTGCCGTTGCCCCAGACGTCCAGCCAGTGCGGCACGTTTTTGTCGTGCAACATGCCGGAAAGCCGCCGGTTTTCCCCAAGGCACATGTCTTGCTCTCCGGTGCCCAGCACAATGCGCATTCCGCGATAGCGGTCCAGATACCACGGATCATTCATGCCCGGCAAAAAATGCGCCGGGCAGTGAAAGTAGCAATCCTGGTCGTAGTAGCCGTCCAGAAATTGCTGAATATCGAACGCGCCGCCCATGCTGATCGCGTGGGTCACCAAGTCCGGATGGCGCAGCGCGAAATTCATGGCGTGATAGCCCCCGAAACTGCACCCGGTGACGCCCAGTTCGCGCGCGGGGTTTTTCACGCGGATGAGCGGCAGGACTTCGTCGAGCAGATAGGCCTCGTAAGCCATGTGCCGCTCGAGGCGCTGGCGGGGATGCACGCCGCGGTTGTACCAACTCTCCGCGTCCACGCTGTCCACGCAATACGCCTGCATGGCCCCGGATTCATAGCGCCCGCCGACCGCGGCAATCATGCCGCGGTCTTCATACTCGAAAAAACGGCCGCAGGAGGTGGGAAAAACGAGCAGCGGCGTTCCGGAATGGCCGAACACCAGAAGCTGCATCTCTTTTCCCAGCCGCGGGCTGTACCAACGGTGAAACTCCCGGTTCATGGGCGCAAGGGAGAGCTAGTGTACACCGCAAAACGAACGAAACGAAAAGCCGGGGAGGGAGCGCTGGCCCAGGCCACTACGGAGGCGCAGGCTGGCACTACAGCCCGGAGGGCCGGCCCAATCGGAAGAAGCACAGGCGCGCGGCCCAGGGGGGCCGCGCAAACCACGACCCAGTTTGAACCTTTCCCCCGGGAATCGTGAGGCGCGGCTACGGGCGCTTGCTGTATTTCTCGAAGAGCTGCTTGTGTTTGTTGTCGGTGGAAGTGGGGCGCCCGTTGATGTACAGGTTCTTGACTTCGGTGCGCAATTCGAGCGGGTCGCCATTGGTGAGGATGATGTTGGCGATTTTCCCGGTCTCCAGCGTGCCCAGATCCTTGTCCAGACCCAGGATTTGCGCGGGATAGAGGGAGATGGCTTTCAGCCCGTCTTCGTGGGAAAGCCCGTAGGCCACGGCGTTGCCGGCCTGCTGCGAGAGCCGGCGCACGAATTCCACGTCGAAAGAGGCCAGGGCAAAGCGGATGCCTTTCTTTTGCAGGTCTCCGGGCAAGGTGAAGAATTTATCGTAGGGATCGTCTTCGTCGTTGGAGAGGCGCAGGGTGGGTCCAAGAATCACCGGAATGTTTTTGGCTTTCAGCAGGTCGGCCACTTTCATGGAGTCCGCGCCGCTGCCCACGATCATGCGCACCTTCTGCTTGTCGCAGAATTCCACGGCCCCGCGGATTTCGCGGGCGCGGTCCGCCAGAACCAACAAGGGCAGCTCGCCCTTCAGCACCGGAATCATGGCTTCGAGCTTGAGGTCGCGAATGTAGTTTTGCGCCGAGCCCTTCTCCACGGCCTGCTGGTAGTGCCGGGCCTCTTCGAAGAAGTCGGTGAGCTCCTGGACCTTCTTGTCGTATTCCTTCTTGGCTTCGTTGAAGGGGCGTTCTCTGACGCTGAAGGTGGAGAAATCAAACGAGCGGGTGTTGAAATCGGGCCAGTTGACGACCATGGCCACGGAGCGGCGAACCATCATCTCTTCCACGGTCCAGCCAGCCAGGTTGATGACGGTGGCCTGGCCGAGGATCACGCCTCCGCCGCCACCGCCAAAGCCGCCCGGCGAGGGCGCGGACACGACTTCGGTGATTCCGGCAGCGCGGGTGACCGGGATGTGCTCGCTGGCGGGATGGACCGCGGTGAGGGCGTTGAGCTGGGGATTGAACTGGCCCAACTCATGGGAATCCACGGTGGCGGCGACCGCGCCCACCTCCTGGAGGCCGATCTGGTCCACGGCGTCGAAGAAGCCCGGGTAGGCCTCGAGGCCGGCGGCATCCAGCACTTCCGCATCCGCGGGAATGGCCGCATCCGCTCCGATGGCGACGATGCGCCCGCCGCGCATCACGATGTTTCCCTTCTCGATTACCGGACCGGCGAGGGTGGTGATCTTCGCGCCGCGGATGGCGTAGGTCTTCTCCGGCTGCTGCGACTTTGACATTGCCTGGGCCAGAGCGCGCGCGGGCACCAGGAGGGAGAGGACGAGCGTCAGTCCGGCCAGTCCCTTGAGGACCGCCGGGCAGCAAACTTTGCGTGGAGACTCGTGGGTGTTGTTCATGGTGATCTCTCCGCCCTCAGTCCAGGAAGCCAGCGACCGCGACTTGCTGTGGGGGCTTGGGCGGCTCTTTGGGCTTTTCGTCTTTTCCCTGGGGAGGGGCAGCCCCGTCGGGCTTCTTTTCCGAATCAGGTTTCCTATCGGCTCCGGGTTTTTCCCCAGCTTTCTTTTCGGCCTCAGCGGCTTTCTTCGCTTTTTCGAGCAGGGCCTTGCGTTCCGCGGCCTGCGCCTCGCGCATGGCCAGATCCTTCTCGCGATCGAAATAGATGTGGCCATCAATGAACACCTTTTGAGCCACGGCATAAACACTCAAGGGATGGTGGTTGTAAATCACCAGGTCCGCGTCTTTGCCCGGCTCGATGGAGCCCACGCGCTTGTCGATTCCGAGCTGGATGGCCGGGTTGATGGTGACCATGCGCAGCGCTTCGTCCTCGGTCATGCCTCCGTACTTCATCGTCTTGGCGGCTTCCTGATTCAAGTGGCGAGCTTCCTCGGCGCTATCGGAATTGACAGAAACGATGACGCCGCGGCGGGTCATCATGGCCGCGTTGTAAGGGATGGCCTCGTAGGCTTCCATCTTGTAGGCCCACCAGTCCGAAAACGTGGAGCCGCCCGCGCCGTGCGCGGCGATCTCATCTGCCACGCGATAGCCTTCCAGCACGTGCTGGAGCGTCCGAATCCGGAAGCCGAATTCCTCGGCCAGGCGCATGAGCTGCAGGATTTCATCGGCGCGGTAGCAATGCGAATGGACGTAGCGCTTCCCCTCGAGGACTTCGACCAAGGGCTCAAGTTTCAAGTCGCGCCGCGGGGGAATGGCCGTCTTATCTCCGGCGGCCACGCGCCTGTTGTACTCGTCCCAGGATTTCTTGTACTCGCGCGCGTCCACGAAGGCCTGGCGGATCACATCCATCACTCCCATGCGGCTTTCGGGATAGCGGCGGGGAATTCCCGGCGGCGGATTGAAATTATTGCGCTTGGGATTTTCGCCGAGGGCAAATTTGATGCCCGGAGGCGCGCCTTCAAACTTCAGCTCTTCGGCATCCTTGCCCCAGCGCAGTTTGATCACCTGGTTCAAACCGCCGATGGGGTTGGCGCTGCCGTGGAGGACGTTTGCGGTGGTGACGCCCCCGGCGAGGTCGCGGTAGATATCAATGTCATCGGGGTTGATCACGTCTCCCACGCCGACCATGGAGCTGACCGCGACGCTGCCCTCATTGACGTTGCCTTCGACGGCAATGTGCGAGTGGCAGTCGATGATTCCCGCGGTGACGTACATGCCCTTGGCGTCAATCACCGTTGCGCCCTCGGGCGCCTTGATATTTTTCCCAACCTGGGCGATTTTTCCGTTGCGGATGAGGATGGAACCGTTCTCTATGGTGCCTTTTGTGACCGTGAGGATCGTGGCGTTTTCGATCAGGGTGACGCCGGAATCCTGCGCAGCCAGAGCGGGAGCGAGCAGGCCCGCGAACAGGCCCGCCAGAAGGATTGTTCCCAGCACGCTTGGATTTTTCATGTTCATCCTCCTCTACTCGCCGGCCGCGAGCGCGGCGCCCGGGCGCGTGCCGGTGAATTCGGTGGCAAAACCCGGGCCGTTGATGTGCCCCTTGATGCTGTTTCCTTCCACCGTGCCGGAGAAAGTGAACTCCTGCGGGCGGCCGCCGGGATCGGCGGAGATGGTAAAAGTGAAGGAGTTTGCGCTCAGATACCCGGAGAGCAGTGGAGACGTGCCGAAGGGATGGGTGACCGTGCCGGAAACGCTCCCGCCGGGAGACATGGCCAGGTCCGCGGTGGCCTGCATCTGGCCCTGGTCGGTAGAAAAGGCGAGGGACCATTTGCCAGTCAGGTCGCCCTTGGGCGGCTCCTTGGGTTTTTCCGCTTCCTTGATTTCAAACTTGCGACCGTCCACGAAGACCAGCTTGATTTTGGTCTTCTCGCCGAAGAGGTCGCCATCGGTGACCACAAGATTGGCAATTTTGCCCACATCGATGCTGCCCAAGCGGTCGGCCACGCCGTAGATTTCAGCCGGCGTGAGCGAAAGGGCGCGCAGGGCGGCCTCCGGCGGCAGGCCGGCATCAATGGCCTTCTTCACATTTTTCAGCATGTCCTTGGGCCCGGAAAGGCCGCCGTCGTAAAAGGCAAAGCGCACGCCGGCCTTGGCGAGGGCCGCGGGAGTGCCCGGAGCACGGTCACGCGCGCGCAAGGTGCGCAGCGGTTCTTCGGCTTCGGGGTCCGCGTCTTTTTCTCTCTCCGGCCACTTGGCATTGACCAGGGCAACGGCTTGTTTTCCGGCCAGAGCGGTGGCCACGGCATAACCCTGCTGCACACCGTAGAGCACCGGGCGAGCCTTGATTTTTTCCGCCAGCACCAGGCCGCGCAGAATCTGCGGGGAAGTGTTGGCGGGGATCAGCACCGGCTCGCCGGCGGCTTGAGCTGCCTCGAGCGCGCGGAGCACGCGATCATAGTCCGGCCGTTCGTTGGCCCGGGGCGCGGCCGCGTAAATGCGCTGCGCCGCAGTGTCCTGCTCGGCGTCCAGATAGACCTGTTCGATGTAGGCAATCGCGCCCATCAGCGAACCGGGAAAGCCAAAGAAGCCTCCAGGTCCGTTCAAAGTGACTTCGACGGAGGCGGCCGGCTTGACCACCAGGTCTCCGGGACGCTCGCCGGCGAGATCAATCACCGAACCCTGTCCGGGGAACAGGCCCCTGGTCGGCGTACTGAGCGCCGTGGTGAAGCCGCCGGAGCGCCAGGTTTCAATTTTCTTGTCGTCCGCTTTCAATTCGTCCGCGGCTTCCAGCCACGGCGTGGAGGCAGGACGGTCCTGGGGGCCACGGGAAATCATTTCCGGCGTCACCGCCGGTCCTCCGGCGCCACGACCGGCGCCGCGGCCTCCCGCCGACTCGGCCGGGGCGGCAACGCCCAGGCCGATGTCCGAGAGGGCGTCGAAAAGACCCGGGTACACGGTCAGCCCTTTGCCGTCAATCACCCAAGCTTCCGGAGGGATTGCCACGCCGGTGCCCAGAGCGGCAATGCGCCCCTTCGCGATGACGAGAGTGGCGCCTTCGATGGGCGGCCCGGAAACGGGTACTACCTTGATGTTTTGCAGTGCGAAGTAGCGAGGCTCATCCGCGGATGCGCTGCGCTGCAGGGAGCCAAGCCCGCCGAACCCAAGGGCCAGCAACAGGACCCATGCCAGCACCACCGGCAGACTTCGGCCATTCTTGCTTTGCTTCATTGCCCACCCCCTCAATGGTCCCCTAGTGCCCTCACGCCGCAGGCGCAGACCAGCCCGTGCAAATACAAACGTAGGTCAGGCCGCACAGGTTTCCACAATTTCTGCAAGCAATCAAGCGAAGGCGGGGCGGGCCCAATTGCGTGGCGCAAGGAGAAGGGGAGAGAGGAAGCCGCACACCCCGAACAAAGAGGGCGGGACGGGATCAAGTTGCGAGTGCTTTAGATTCTCAGTCCTGGGGACTCGCGGGCTTTGCCGGCGGGGCGGGAGCCGAGGAAGAAGCCGCGCCCGCGGAACCAGCATCCGCCTCTGGAGCCGGGGGGATCTTGTACTTTTGTTTATCATCCACGGTGAAGAGCAGATAGTCGCTGAAGCTATGCCGGCGATGGATTCGCTTTCCCTGCCAGTCAAAATAGACATCGGCGGATTGGGGGAGCCAGAGGCTGAGGTTCTTGCTCCGAAAGTGGACCGGGCCGTATTCGATGACGGTGTGTTCCGTTTTGAGCCGCACTTGCGGGAGGGGGCGTACCAGATCGGATTCCAAGCGCACCACCTGAAAGGAGTCCGCGGCGATCCATGCGCGGCCCTTCAAGAGGATGGGATAACTCTGTCCTCCGGAGGTGTAGGTCTGCAAGGTATACGGGCGGTCCGGCCTGGGTTGAAAATGGACTTGCCAAGCGAGCCCGGAAGAAAGTTGCGCCAGGCCTTCGCACGCAAAACTGAAATTCTCCTGCTGGAAGGGATGAAAGACCAACACCAGGCCCGGCAGCCCCCTGGTCGCGAGATTGTCTGGAAAGTCCGCCAGCGATCCGAGACCACGATACTCCTCGATGGACAGCAAGCCGGGATGAACCTCGTCAACAGTCACAAGATAGTTGAACTTGCGTTTTATGGGGGGTCCGGATAACCCGCCGGAATTAAACAATTCGTGGTAGAGCTGCTCGGTGGCGGTAAATCTCTCGACGTTTTTCACCAGCTCGACCACGCGCCGCCCGGCCTGGCGCAGCACGTTTTCCTGCCAGCACGGCACGCCGGCCTTGACGGCCGGGACGGAGTCGTCCACATCCGGAGGCTTCCAGGTGGAGTTCAAGATGGGCGAAACGTCCATGATCGCGGCGGGCGGTGGCGGAGGCGCAGGGGCCGCGTCCGGTGCGGCGGGCGGCGCCGTTAATGAATCGAGGACCCTTCGCGCAGGAATGTCCGTGGGACGCTCTTTCAGGTACCCCTGAAGCACCTCGATGGCGCGAGACTTGTCACCTTGTTTGAGCAAGATCTGGGCGAGGAGAACCTGGACGGCAATGGCCTGGCTATGGCCGAGCTCCAGGGCGCGGTCCGCTTCCTTCACCGCCTGCGGATACTGGCCCTGCTCGTACAGGGCCTGGGACTTCAGCGCGTGGGGGCGCCAGGAGTTCGGTGCATCTTCCGTGGCCTGCTCCAGGTAGGGCAGGGCCTCGGCCGGTTGTTTTTCGCGGAGCGCCGCCTGGCTCAATTGCAACAGAGCGCCGACATGCTTGGGATAGATCTCCAGGGTCTTTTTCCAATAGGACTTGGCCGCAGCCCAGTCGTTGGCCTCGGCCTCGTACAGCCCGTAGAGGTAGTTGACCTCCGGGTTCCCAGGGGCCATGCGGTAAACTTCCTGCAGATGGGATCGGGCTGCGTTCAGATCCGAGGCACGCAGCTCTTCGATCACCTTGGAAAAGAGCTTTTGCGCCTTGGGAGAGAGCGTCGGCATGCCCGGTGGCTTCTGGGCGGCGGCGGTGGCATCGCTGAGGGGCCGCAAGGTGAATTGCGCGATCGCCACCCCGCCCTCCACGTTGAGGGATTGCTGGGAATCGTCATAACCGGCAGCGGACACCCTCACTACGTAGGAGCCGCCCTTGACACCATCAAATTGGATCTGACCGGCCTGAGTGGTGCCCTGGTTGACCAGCCCGCCATCCATTCTGTACAGGGTGACCAGGGCCATCTGGTTTCCGATGCTGCCGGATTGATCCCGAACGAGAACCATGACGGTGGCGTCGAAACCCGCATCGGGACCGGCGCCCGGGGCCGGAGGAGCACCCGCAGTCCGTTGGGCCAGCCCCGGCAGGGGCATCAGCAGGAGCGCAGCAACACCCAGGAAGAGAGAGAGGGCAAAACAACGGCGAAGCTTCATCTTGCACCCCGGGCGAACGAGGGAAGGATATCGCGAGAGTCATCTTACACCCGTACCGGCCGAATCAATAGCAGCAATTGGAACGGGCCCGGGGGCGACCGCGTGGCCTGGTTCAAGGACCCGGACGGCATTGTGTGGAGCCTGGCGCGGCACGCGGGGTGAGCACCGCGAAGGCTCGGCGCATTGAGTTGAGGATGACCGGCGCGCCGGGCCGGGGCTCGCAGCGAACGTGAACCTCCGGCTAATTCCTCAGCGGTTTTCCGGTCTTCAGGGTGTGGGCGATGCGCTCTTGCGTCTTCTTTTCGCCGCAGAGGCTGACGAAGGCTTCGCGCTCGAGGTCGAGCAGATACTGTTCGCTGACCATTTGAGGGGAAGAAAGCGGGCCGCCGGCGAGAATGTTGGCGAGCTTGCGGGCCACGTGCGCGTCGTACTCAGAAATGTAAGCGCCGCGCAGCATCATGTGGATGGCCAGCTTGGCTCCGGTGAGGAATTGCTCCCCTAACACGCGAATGGAGGGCTCCGTAGGCGCGGGATGCGAGGGGCGATACCCGGCGCGGACCAGTTCGAGAGCCGCAGCTTTGGCGTCTGCCACCTGGCGATCCCGGTTCATGGAAATGGAGTCCGAGGGGCGGAGGAAGCCCAGCCCGCGCGCTTCTTCCGCGCTGGTGGCGACTTTGGCCATGGCCATGGACTCAAAGATCGGCTTCAGCGCGTGGAACAGGTCCAGGTCGGCTCCGGAATCGGCCGAAGGCCCGGCGGGATTGACGCTCGCGGCGTGCTCGTTGGAGCGCACCACCATTTCCTTGGTGCCGCCGCCCCCGGGGATCAATCCCACGCCGGTCTCGACCAGGCCGATGTACGTTTCCGCCGCCGCCTGCACTCGTGCCGCGTGCAGCGGGATTTCGCAACCACCGCCAAGGGACATGCCGAAGGGCGCGGCCACCACGGGTTTTGGAGCGTGCTTCAGCGCCAGATTGACCTGCTGGAACTGGCGCACGGCGAGGTGCACGTCGTCCCACTCCTGCTCCTGCGCGAGCATGAGCAGCATCATCAGGTTGGCGCCCACGGAGAAATTCACGGCCTGGTTGGCGATGACCAAAGCGTCGAAATCCGTTTTCAGGCGGCGCAGGCCGGTGTGCAGCATCTGCACCGTGTCCGCGCCAATGGCATTCATCTTGGAGTGAAACTCGCAACAGGCCACGCCGTCGCCCAGGTCAATCAGGCTGGCGCCGGAATTCTTCTCCACCACCCGGCCGGCCTGGCGCAGGCGGTCCAGCACGATCACGCCTTCGGGCAGGGATTCCTCCTGCTCACGGGCAGGAGCTGCCAGGTCAAAATAGAATTTGCGGCCGGCTTCGGAGCGATAGAAGGATTTGCGTCCGGAGGAAAGCAGCCCGCTGACCAGCGGAGGCAGCGCGCGGCCCTCCTGCTCGATGCGCCGGGCCATGGGTTCCACCCCGGCCGCATCCCAAAGCTCGAAAGGACCCATCTCCCAGGCGAAGCCCCAGCGCATGGCGCGGTCCACATCCACGACGTGGTCGGCAATTTCCGGCACGCGGCGCGCGGCATAGAGACACATTTCAGAGATGGCGCGCCAGAGGAAGCGGGCGCCTTTATCGCCGTCACGCCCGGCGAGCGCGGGGCCCAACAGCTCGCGCAAGCGCTCGCGGGTGTCTTCAATTCCCTTCCCCGCCTCGAGAGAACCGAACCGCGCTTTGGCGCGCGGGCGGTAGTCCATGGTCTTCCAATCGAGGGTGAGGATTTCCTTTTCGCCGGAGCCTTTCACGCGCTTGTAGAAGCCCGCGCCGGTTTTTTCTCCCAGCCAGCCGCGCTTCATCATTTCTTCCACCAGCGGCGGGACGCGGTAGCGCTCGCGCATTTCATCGCCGGCGGCGTTCTCATAAATGTTGCGCACTACGTGGTTCAGCACATCCAGGCCCACGATGTCCGCGGTGCGGAAGGTGGCGGACTTCGGCCATCCCACCGCCGGACCGGTGCATGCGTCCACCTCCTCAATGGTCATGTCCAGCTCCTGCATCAGGGAGAGGACGTTGAGCATGGAAAATGTGCCGATGCGGTTGGCGATGAAGTTGGGCGAATCTTTGGCCACGACCACGCCTTTGCCCAGCACGCGGTCACAGAAGTCGCCCAGAGCGGCGAGCGCCTCCGGCCGCGTCTCCGGTCCGGGGATCAACTCCACCAGCTTCATGTAGCGCGGCGGATTGAAGAAGTGCGTGCCCGCGAAGTGCCGCCGGAAATCCTCCGAGCGGCCCTCTGCAATCAGGCGCACCGGCAGGCCGGAGGTGTTGGTTGAGACCAGGGTGCCCGGGCGACGATGCTGCTCGACGCGCTCCAGCAGCTTGCGCTTGATCTCCAGGTTTTCCGCAACAACTTCGATGATCCAATCCGCCTCGGCGCACCACGCCAGGTGGTCGTCGAAGTTGCCAATGGTGATGCGCATCGCGGATTCGGGAGTAAAAAAAGCGGCCGGGCGGGACTTCTTCGCTCCCTCCAGCCCGGCGCGAGCGAAGCGGTTACGCACCTCGGGGGAATCGAGCGTCAATTTGCGCGCGATCTCTTCCGGCGCCAGCTCTGCGGGACGAATGTCCAGCAGATAGCAGGGTACGCCGGCGTTGGCCAGATGCGCGGCAATGCGCGCGCCCATGGTGCCGGCGCCCAGAACTGCGACTTTTTGCGGAGAGTGAAATGCGAGTTTCACCGGATTCTCCCGGAAAACAAGCTGGGCCACGATGGGACGTGCAGCCCGTTCTCTGGCCGGGGCGTAGTGCCTTCCGGCGCGGCCTGCGATTATAGACCGGTAACACGCGATTGGCAGCCGGGGGCGGCGGGATTAGCATCTATAGGGATAAGCTTGGCGGAATGCCCGGGCGCAAACGCGGCACAAGGGCCAGGGAAGCGAAGGCGGCAACCGGATGGCGAAACGCAGCCTGAAAGAACTGATGGGGCTCGGCGTGCGCCGGCTGCGCGAGTTCGCCTACGGCGCGCCGGCGGAGCCGCCCCGGGCCCCGCGGCTGGGCCTGGCGCTGGGCGGAGGATTTGCGCGCGGCATCTCGCACCTGGGAGTGCTGCGTGTGCTGGAGCACGAAGGCATCGCGGTGGACTGCCTGGCGGGCACCAGCGTTGGCGGGCTGATTGCGGCCGCCTATGCGAGCGGGGCGCCGATTGAATCGATTGCGCGGCGCGCCATGGCCACCTCCTTTCGCGACTTCGCGCGCTGGAGCCTGTCGCGCTACGGTCTCGCGTCCAATGACCGGCTGAGCCGATATGTCCAGGAGTTTTGCGGCGCGCAGCGGATCGAAGAGCTGAAGCGGCCGCTGGCCATCTGCGCCGTGGATTTGCTTTCCGGAGAACCCTACTACTTCACGCGAGGCGATCTGGGAGTGGCCTTGCGCGCGTCGTGCGCCTATCCCGGCCTCTTTCAGCCCGTGGAGCACGACGGCCGGCTACTGGTGGACGGATTCCTGGTGGGCCCCGTGCCGGTAGAAGCGGCGCGCACCCTGGGCGCCGAACTGGTGATTGGCGTCTATCTGGGCACGCCTGGTCCGGTGGCGCGCCCGCGGCACATGGGGGAAGTGCTGTGGCGGTCGTTTTCCATCATGCAGCAGCGGGCGCTGGAACGCGGGAGCCGCGCCGCGGAGTTGATGATCGCCCCGGACGTGGGGGAATTTGCCTGGGACGATTTCTCGCGCTCGGACCAGTTGATCGCGGCGGGTGAAGCGGCGGCGCGTGGGGCATTGCCGCGCTTGCGGGAACTGCTGGCGCCGCCCAGCTCCTCCACCTCCCGGCAGCCTTCGGTGCGGCCGGTGTAAGCGCCGTGGCCAGCCGGGGGCCGGCCATCCAGGACGCGGGCAGAGTTGCGCCTGGAAGCCGCGGTGTGCACTGCTTGTTTCGCCGCAACGGGACGGCGCGGCGATTCCTGTTCATGATTGCTGACGAACTGTCACCCGCACGGGCTGGCCGCCGGCTTTGCCGCGTTTGGTAAGCCACGCCCCGAAAGCAGCGGCAAACCTCTCTGGGTCCACGCGGAAACTGGCTTCCAAGCGGCCTTCGCCCACGGGCAAGGTGTCGTCGAATTCCGGGGAGTTGGTGAAATTGCGCATGCAGAAGGAGTCCAGCCACTCCAGAGGACAGGAGCGCCGGTCCCCGGCAATCTCTACCTCGACGAGCCATTTCCCGGCGTACACCAGGCAAATATAGCACCGTCGAACCGGTCGCCGTCCGGCGGCCAGTCCATCACGAGCCATGTCCCACCCGGTGTCGCCGCGCACAGCCGGAAGTGATGACGGTCACGGAATCACCGGAACCGGGGGACTAGCTTGAAGTCGAGGCGGGGAACGGAAATCACACCGCCGGGAGGACATCAGGCCATGCCCCGCCGGCAGGCGGCCTGTACGGCGGTGGCGAAGGAGGTTGCAATGGCCACGCTATCAACGGTGAAGAGTAAGAGTGAGGAGAAAGCATCAGCAAAGGAACTGTTTCCCCTGGCCAACATTCTGGTGGCCACAGACTTTTCGCCCACTTCCACGCGGGCGGTGGATTATGCCGTCTCACTGGCGCGGCGATTCGGCTCGCGGGTCTATGTGACGCATATCATCGGCTACGCAGGACACGGCGTGATGGAACCCGATCTGGGAGCCGCGCCGGCGGAAACTCTGCGCCTGCAAGCGGAGAAAAACGCCCAGGCCCTGGAGGAATCCGGACGGCTGTTCGGAGTGCCCTACGAATTGGTGATTGAAGAAGGGACCCTGTGGCCGGCTCTGGAGCAATTGATCCAGCAGAAGAAGATCGACCTGGTAGTGGTGGGCACGCACGGAGCCAGCGGAGTGTTGAAGGTTCTGACCGGATCCTCGGCGGAAGCCATCTTCCGGCAGGCGCGCATTCCGGTGCT
>Ga0335078_10010275_pt1 | contig 13868 bp, 13 predicted proteins | sample Lox_Sample_32_FD_206711 | JGI IMG/M metagenome (GOLD analysis project Ga0335078, IMG submission 206711) | Soil microbial communities from Loxahatchee National Wildlife Refuge, Florida, United States - Lox_Sample_3.2 | ecosystem: Environmental > Terrestrial > Soil > Wetlands | place: USA...
TACCCGCGATCCCGTAATGGCGAGCTGTCAGATCGCGTTCGACCAGGGACCGCTCATCCCAGGGCAGAAGACAGCCTTCTCGATGTCCTGGCCAGCGAAGGCCTCGATCGATTCACGCGGCGTGTCAAGAGGGTTTACTGCCCAGAACGGCGGCTCTTTGCGCGTCGGACCGCGGGCCAGGTGAAGAGCCTGTTCTCCGGGCGCGCGAATATCTGGTTATTGGGCGGCAACCCAGTAGGGGGCTGGCACGATCAGCTCAGCGTTGCGGTCCTGGACCGAGCCGCGCCGCCCGTCGACACCGTCAGCGGGTTGCGGTGCCTGCCAGTCGTTGATGCCAAGTTCGCGCGACAGCGATGCCAGGTCCAGCGGGCTGGCCAGATTTCCTCCGAAGGATGGCGGCGCCGCGGTGTCGATGATGGTGACGATGACCGACAGGGTGCCGTCGCGGTTATCGGTGAGCTCCACCAGGCGGCTTTGCTGCGGCCAGTCGATGTGGGAGGCGGTGTTGACTTCCCAGAATCCGCCGGCAAATGGGGACCCGGATGGGCGGGCATGGCCGAGCAGCTGGTTGATGTGGGTGTGGCCGTTGATCCAGGCGACGACGTTGGGGAAGCGCAGCAGCAGTGCCTGCATGTCCGGCCCGAGCACCCGCGGGCCGGTTTCGCCGGGCGCGAGTGAGGGGTTGTCCATAGTGCCGATCGTGTGGTGGCTGAACAGGACGAACAGCTGGTCTCGGGCGCGCTGGGTGACGACTTGGCCGGATGGATCAAGGTAGCTGCTGCTGCCCGCGATGAGCTGCTGTTCGAGCCAGCCGAACTGCACCTGGTCCAGTGAGCCGTTTGGGCCGCCGCCCTGGTTGACCGTGTCCAGCACGATGAACTGGATGGCGCCGTTGCCGAAGGTGTAGTAGGCGGTGCCGTCGGCCAGGTTCTGGCTGGTGTAGCCGTGCCCGCGCGGCCGCCTGGCGGTGATGAAGTGCTCCTGCACGATCTGCGTGCGCGACAGCAGCCGCCGGTTCGCATCGGCGGTGACCTGGCGGGCGGGACCCCCGATCAGCAACTCGATCACGGCAGGGTTGTTGGCCAGTAGCTCGGAGAACAAAAGGTTGAGGTCGATGCCCGGGGCAAGGCCGATGATCTTGTCCGTGCCGGTGGCGATGCCGTTCAGGGCCGGGTCGTCGGGGATAGCACCCTGCAGCAGCCCATCGTGGTTGCCAAACACGGTGAGCCAGGGCATATCTAGTCCGGCGGCCGTGAACGGGCGTACCGCGGCCTGGAGCAGGCCGGGCACGACCGGAAAGCCATACACCGAGCGCGGCAGGTCATCCTGGCCGCTGGGGGGAGTGCCGTCCGGGTGCCAGTAGTGAATGTCATAGTCCACCCAGTCCATTACGCCCTCGTAGAGCGCCGGATCCCCCGAACCTGGCCGGACGCACCGGCCGTCGAGCACGTCGATCGCCCACCGCACCTCGTTGTACTGGGTGTTGTCAACGTTGTCCCCTGTACAGATGGTGAAGGCGAGCGGCGCGCCAGTAGCCGGACCCCGGGCCACCCGGTTCACCGCCCGCACCATGGCGTCGGCGACCTGCACCGTCAAGATCTCCTGCGGCCGGTAGACCCCGTCGAGAGTCGCCACCTCCGCGGCCACCGGGGAGCCCGGGTCACCGAATCGGTCCAGGAATTCCACCCGCGCCGGTGACTCCCCATCCAGCATGTGGATATCGGAGAACTGCGCGAATGCCACCACCGGGCGGCGGCGCCAGAAGCGGCCAGGGCTCGCTATGCCGCCAATATCCTGCCGGACCAGATGCGGCTCGCCAGGGCCAGGAACGATCAGCTGGTAGCCGCCGGCCCCCGGCGCGCCGCGCACCAGCGTCTGGTCCAGGGTCGTCCCGAACGGGTCCGCCAGCGGCGCAGCCGGCACTCGGCGGGAGGGAAAGGTGACTAAACCGGCAGCACCCAAACCGCCCGTCAGTGCCGAAGTCTTTAAGAATGAACGCCGTGAAATATCCATAATCGTTCATACACCCGTATTTCCTGACACACCAGCCCACGCCCTGCTTGCTTTACTGAACCTTTACCCGGCCCCGGAGAAGGATCATAACGCTCTCCAGCCGTCGTGACATATGGTCCCCATGCCGCTGCCGCACGGTCGGCTGGAGGTCCAGCTCAGCGAACTCGGGTCCACCCCGCAGCGCCGGCCCGCCCGGTCGCGCCCGCGCTGCGCGTACGGGCCTCTCCACCTATCCGGGCTCAAGAGCCGAGGGCCCCTTTTGACAGTCCTCCCCCAGAGCGCAGTACTTGCCCCGGGTTACCCATAACCGGCTATCTGGATGCGGCTCGATCAGATGAGCGCTCGACGCGACTTTCAGCCGCAAATACCCGGCGGCCTGGCAGCGCTCTTCGCCGCCGACCATCAGAGCGAGGTGTTACCCGCAGGACGCGATAGAGGATCAAGGCGGCCGCGCGAGTCTATTCACAAGCGGCATCCTTATGTGCCAGCTCGGCAGCGAGATCCGGAGCGGCTTGGGCAAGATCGACAAGCTCGGGGCGCAGCGCCAGCATCACCGAGGTCAGCCACGCGGTTGCCGCCGTGGGTGGACAGCAGCACGATGAGGGTGAACCCGTGCCGGGTGAGGGCATGGGCGTGGTCGATGGCAATCGCTGTCAGGGGCCGGGGTATCCGCTGCAATGCGGACCGGTTCCGGCTGCCCGGGCAAGCCCCCCGACCCACGCGAAACCCCAAGCCGCCCGTAACGGCCACATAGGCGCCGCCCCAACCAGCAGGCCGGAGATGGGGCCAGCCGTGCAGAGCGGCGGCTCCGTGCGCGGACCTGTCAGGCGATCTGGCTACGATCCGTTGCGGGTGGCTGGCTCCTGCCGTGCGCACGGTCCCATTGAAGATTTGCCTGGCCGGGTGATGGAGAGGTCCTACATTCGCGACATAAGCCAAACGCCCGCACAGCGACCCACTGAACGACCGCATGGAGGCCTCAATGGTTGAGAACGATCGAAGCAGAGACCTTGGTCCAGACCTTGCCGTCTACCAGCGCCTCTCTGAGCGATACCAGTCGCATGTCACCATCATGTGGCAGGCGCCTGCTCTTGGACTTGCTGCTGAAGCCTTTCTCATGACTGTTTCTCTGAACTCGGCACTATCGAGGAATGCCCGCATCATCGCCGCTCTCCTGGGAGCTCTCGTAGCGCTGATGTCAATGCAGCTGATGGCTAAGCACAGATCCATCTCCCAAAGAGACGAGCTTGCTCTCAGGCATCTGGAAAGCAGGCTTGGCATCTCCTCGCCGTTCGAGGAGGTACCACTACCCGGCGGTCTCTGGGCAGTGAAGATCAGCAGCTACAGACTGTGGCAGACTGGTCTTTTGTTATTCGTGCTGACGAATCTTGGACTGCTGGTATTGTTGGCGATTTCGGCCAAAGTGTAATTTGGCTCGGTCAGTGTGGTCCGTGACCGTGGCGTAATGAGCCCTGACGTCCGCCACGGCAACGCACTAATCTGCCCCGTTCCGCGCGTGTAACCAGGAGTGCTGGCGCGGTCGTTGTGCCGGCAACTCTGCGTCGTTGGGGGCGGCGCTGGTCGGTGGCTGTGCGGGTTGTCCTGGCAGAAGTCGAGGTATCACTGGCCCTTGTCGCGGCGCGCGGTGAGGGGGCGGTGCTGCGGCATACCTTGCCATCCCGCAGTCGCCTCACGCACCCCGTCGGCGGCTGTACAGACGCGCTCCGGAGGCGGTTAACTGAGCTGGATCTACCGGAAGGCGGTGAATTGACTGCCTTGTGATGATGGCCGGATTCAGCTTCTGCTGGTCCTCGGACCGGTCTCGAACGGCGAGTTCATGCCGGTGGCGGCCAGCCCTGGTGACGTTCGGCTGACGGAGGTGCAGCCGCAACGGGCTGCGGCTGCAGCTGACAGGGACCGCTACGGCCGTCGCGAGCTGGCCGGTACGGCGAAGGAACGGGTGCCCGGCCTGAGCTGGTCGCCCAGGAGGTAGGTAGTCATTATGCCGGCCTCGGCGGAGCACGTGAGGTTCCCGGTCAGTTGGGTACTGGCGGTGTGCTGCGCGGCAGCGGCTTTGGCCGGATGCGGGCCTGCCGGCGGCCCGGATGCACTGACCGCAGCCATACGCACCGTCGGCACCCCGGCCGGGACCGTCGCCTACCGCGAGCTGGGCAGCGGGTCCCCGCTGGTGCTCATCGTGGGAGGGGGCGCATCCATGGACAGCTGGCCGCCGGGTTTCGTCGACGCCCTGGCCGCCCATCACACAGTTGTGGTCTTCGACAACGCTGGGGTCGGCCGGACCTCTGCGGTCTCGGCGCCGGCCTTGCTGAGCGTCACAGCCATGGCCAGCCAGACGAGCGCCCTGATCTCCGCGCTTCGGCTACACCGCCCGGCTGTGCTCGGATGGTCCATGGGAGGCATGATCGCGCAGGCTCTGGCTGTCAGCCATCCGGCCCAGGTAAGCCGGCTTATCCTGGCCGCTACCGCGGTAGGGACCGGGAAGGCACTGCCCCTTCCGCCCTTCACCTCGACGGTGTTCGGCCTGAACCCCGCGAAGCAAGTGGCCCAGCTCTTCCCGGAGAATCAAGCCGCCGCAGCCAGGGCTTACCTCAATGACATCCTGCAGTACCCAGGCTCCTACGGGGTACCCGCCGCCACATCTCGCAGCCAGGTCCTCGCAGTCCGGCGATGGATGGCAGGAAAGGACGCACCAGGCCGCCTGGTGGGAGATCTTCGGGTGCCCACGCTGGTCGCCGACGGAACCCAGGATCAGTTCATCGGGACGGCCAACGACCGGCTCCTCGCCAACAGCGTGCCCGGCGCGAAGCTGATTCTCTTTGCCGATGCCGGCCACGGCTTCTTGTTCCAGGACGCAGCGAAGTTCATCCGAGCCGTCGAGACCTTTCTGCGCTGAAACGGCCGGACGGCGTGTCAGCCAGCCGCAGATGCCTGGGCTGTGGTCGCACGCGCACCTCCCGGCTGCCGCGAGTGCATGGCCGGGGCGGGAGACTGGGCCAGGACCACGATTCTGCGGAGGCACTGACTCATGACCGAACAAGCGCACCCACCGTGGGACGCCAGCTATACGACCGGGGTGCCGGCCCCGTGGGACACCGGAAGGCCGCAGCCGGCCTTTGCCCGGCTCGCTGCCGAGGGCCGCCTGACCGGGCGCGTCCTGGATGCTGGCTGCGGCACCGGCGAGAATGCGCTGCTGGCAGCCAGTTATGGTGCCGAGGTAACCGGAATCGACGTGGCGCCGACCGCGATCGCGCGGGCGCGCGCGAAAGCCTCCGAGCGCGGGCTGACCGCCCGGTTCGAAGTCGCCGACGCACTCCGCCTCGGCTCCCTCAGCGTCACTGCCGACACCGTGATCGATAGCGGGCTGTTCCACGTCTTCGGGGACGACGACCGGGCCCGGTACGCCGGCAGCCTGGCGGCTGTGCTCAGACCAGCCGGCGTCTGCTACCTCATGTGCTTCAGTGACCGGCAGCCAGGGACCTGGGGCCCGCGCCGCGTCCGGGCCCAGGAACTGCGCGCAGCGTTCAGCGACGGCTGGGCCGTCGAGTCAATCACCGCCAGCACCTTCGACATCAACCCGGTGAACGGCACCAAGCAGGTCCAGGCCTGGCTAGCCGCGATCAGGCGTACCTAACCACAGGCGCCGATCCGGCGGGGACCTCGCAGCCGCAGACGGTTTCTACAACTCACGTGATCAGCCTCATGGCCGAGATCACCGACGCCGATACGCTGCGCGAAGCCCACCCTCAAGAACTTCGACGACGCCGACACCACGTCGCCTGACTACCCGAGACCGCCGACTGGCACGCATCGGAGGAAGGCCAGGAGCAGCGCCGCCTGATCGCCACCGAGGACAGCAGCCCTGAACGAACTCCTTGAGGGGCCCATGCTGCCACTGCTGCGCGACGGCGTGCCCGGTGCCAAGGTCGTTTACACGCCGTCGTCCATTGACGAACTGGAGGGCACCACGCGGCACGAGGCCCGCGACGCCTGGTCGAACCGTGAGGGGATTACATCGTGGCCCGACCTTCCTGAGCCGGACTGACTGACGCCAAGCGCCCAGAGATCACGACGACACTCTGTACAGCACCGCGCCGCGGCAGTACGACAAGCGGGTACGTGATTTTGGGATCGTCTCGTCCGGACCTTCGAGTGACCTGGTGCTGTGTGTCCAGGGCTGTACGGTGGAGGTCAGCAAGCCCGTCAGCGTTGCTGCTTCGCAGCCAATGGCCCGGTGTCCGCCCAGTCTGGTTGCCGGCGAGGCAGGAGATGAGCCATATGAGATGGCTGCCCCGGTGGTCCGCGGCCGCCGGGGCAGTGTCTGGCCCCACAGCACGAACGTGACTGCGCGGACGCGGGTTAGCGGCGGCTGGCGGGTGTTGCGGCGGGGAACCGTCTTGGGCCTGGTCGCGGTGCTGGTGCCGGTCGCGCTGAGCGCGTGTGGCTCCTCACCGGAGATAGCACCGGGGACGGCCTCAGTCGTGTCGGCGCCTGTGCGAATCGCTCACACCAAGCTCGGCGCCGTCGGGTACCGGGTCGTCGGGGCCGGCCCCCCGTTGGTCTTGATCATGGGTTATGCGGGGACCATGGAGGTCTGGGATCCGCGGCTGGTTCACGTGCTCGCCCGGCACAACCGGGTGGTGATGTTCGACAACGCCGGAATTGGCCGCACCCAGCCACTGCCCGGGGAACGGACCGGGACACTCACCATCGACGCCATGGCCGACCAGACCAGCGCGCTCATCGAGACCCTCGGCCTCGGCAGGCCGGACGTACTGGGCTGGTCGATGGGTGGCATGATCGCCCAGGCCCTGGCGGTCCTGCACCGTGCCCAGGTGCACCGCCTGATACTGTGCGCCACCTACCCCGGGACCGGGACGGTCGTGCCCTCGCAGGCGGCAATCCAGTCCGGCAGCCTTTTTCCTGCTAACCAGGTCAGCGCCTACGACGCATTCACGGCAGCGATCTCGGAATACCCAGCCGCCCCCGCGGTGGCGGCCGCCACGAAAACGGCTCAGGCGGGCGCCGTAACCAAGTGGTGGGACGGCACCGACGCGGCCGGACGCAAGACCGCCGGGATCTCAGTGCCCACGCTGATCGCCGACGGCACCGACGACCAGCTTGACCCGGTCGCCAATGACCACACCCTCGCCCGCCTCATCCCCAGGTCAAGACTGGCGCTCTACCCCGATGCCGGGCATGGGTTCCTGTTCCAGGAAGGAGCGCGCTTCGCTTCCCTCACCGAATCGTTCCTGACCGGCCGCCCAAGCTCGCCGCGGTAGATATCTGCCGTGCGCCCTCACATCGGGAGAACCGGTGTGGTCGGGGTGCTGCGCAACGGCGACGGACCAGTGGTGTTGCTGCGGGCGGACATGGACGCGCTGCCCGTCAAGGAGGAGACCGGCCTGTCATACGCCTCCACTGACACTCAAACCGACCTGGACGGCAACACGGTGCCCGTAATGCACGCCTGCGGCCACGACGTCCACGTCACCTGCCTGCTTGGCGCCGCCCGGCTCCTGGCAGCCGCCCAAGATGCGTGGTCCGGCACCCTCATCGTGCTGTTCCAGCCCAACGAGGAGGAGGGCGGCGGCGCGGACGGAATGGTCGACGACGGGCTCTACGACAAGGTGCCCAAACCGGACGTGGTCCTCGTCCAACGGGTCCAGACGCTCGTCGTCGCCGCACTCGACCGGCTCAGCCAACCCAAAGCGACACCAGCCGCCCTCCAGGCTCCCACTGACCCATCGACCCGACCTCAACGAACGACGGATCATGCCGCAAGTTGCGCGACTGGTGGCTCAGCCTTCTGCGGGCTCAGGTTCGGTGGCTGCCTTCCCCCGGCTTGCCCTGGCCCGTGCCTGAGTCTGGCGGCGGGCCGGCCTGGTGAGCGCCGCCGACCTGTACGGGGGTGCTGCGGCCAGATGGTACCTCTTCGAACAGCAACAGCCACGCGACGTTGACGCCGGCGAACACCAGGATGGTCAGCAGTACGGCCTCGACCCGCACCGGCGCTACGGCGAGCCCGAGCCCGCCGACGATGCCAGGCGCGATCGCCAGCAGCCCGATGAGGGCGTACAGGGCAACTGCCAGGATGTAGGCAGTCAGGCCGAGCGTGCCCCGCGCGGGAGCGCGGACCGCGATCAGTGCCACCGCCCCGCCGATCGCGGCGATGGCGAACGATGCCCGCCACAGCGCGGCGCTGCTGGTGTTGACCAGGGCCAGCAGGCTCATCAACCCAGGCAGCGAGAAATGCATGGCCACCGCGTAGGCGCGCCGCCGGTGCAGCGGGCTTCCCCGCCACTCCGCGTGCCGGGTCTGGACTACAACAAGCCACAGGCCCAGCAGTGTGAAACACACGGCGGAGAAGGAGATGTAGAAGTCGGTCAGCATGGGCTCCCTCCTTGTCCGCAGCCCCGGGGCCGGGCCGCCAGAGGCACGGGGCGTCGTGATAAAGCATGCGCGCCCCCGGCCCGCAGCACGCCAGGGCCACAGCGTCCATCCTGGCAAGAACCGGCACGAACAAGCGATCCGCAGCCTGGCACGGACGGTACGCAACGCCCGATCATGCCGCGAGTGGGGCGTTCGCGCGAGCACGGACGGCAAGGTCACTCCTGCAGGGCTGGCACCATGTGAGGAGATGAGCACGCCACGTTCCCGCCGCTTCCCGGTGACCGTCACCCATCTGCCGGTCACCCGCTGCCAGATCTGCGACCGCACCCTCGCGTACCGACCGGGGAACATCAGCGAGGTCCTGACCGAGCATTACCGCCGGGCCCACCCCGAGGCGCTCGGCATCCCACCCCAGTAACGGGATCAAGGCACTTCGTCCGGCCGGGGACTCCGCTGCGGACGTCTGCCAGTTCGCACCGTGCTGCCCGATCGCCCGCAGGCGCGCCAGCGATCACACGGCGTGGCCGGTGCTCTGGCCGCAGACGCGGCGAGAGCGGCCGATCTGGTTGGCAAGCTGGGCCGCCAGGGGAGCTGTCGTTACCGCACCCGAACGGATGATCTGTCCGTTGCCTCGGTGCGCCAAGGCTCGTGACCCGCTGACCGGTCAGAGCACGTGGGCACGCGCTCCCGTTGCTGCGAGCCCTGGCCAGATGCGATGCCACCGGAGGCCTGGGTTGTTCGTACTTGGATAGTGACAGGAGGAGGCGGCCTTCGTGGCGCTGGATCAGCGGGTCGAGGATCTGGAACAGTTCCTTGCCCGGCGCGGGCAGGCTCTGTTGCGCACGGCGGCATTGCTGGCCGGGAGCGTCGAGGCGGGCGAGGATCTGTTGCAGGCCGCGATCGAGCGGCTGCTCCGGCAGCGTAGCCGGGTCGACGGTGATCCCGAGGGGTATCTGCGGCGCACGCTGTGCAACCTGGCCACCGACGAGTTCCGGCGGCAGTCCAGATGGCGGCGCAAGCTTCGCCTCCTGCAGGCTGAGGCGCCCAGGTCGGCTGATGCGACCGTGGGGGTAGATCTGCGGGACGCGATGGTGCGGCTGCTCGGCCAGCTGCCGTCGCAGCAGCGCACGGTTTTGGTGCTGCGCTACTGGGAGCAGCTGAACGGGCCGGAAACTGCAGAATTGCTCGGCTGCTCGGAGGATGCGGTCAAATCCGCCGCGTCCCGGGGGCTGCGCCGGCTGCGCGAGCTGGCCGGTGGCCTGGAGCGCGAGGAGATGCAGCTGCAGGACATGAGCGCGAGAACTGGGGATGGATCATGAGCCTAGATGTGGAAGATCTGCTTCGTCAGGGCATGGAGCGGTTCGCCGAACAGGTCCCCATTCCCAGCGGCCTGGCTCACCGGGCCGCCCGGGCCTGGCGCCGACGGCGGCTGGCTATCCGTGCCGCCGCGGTGGCAGGCACGGCCGCAGCCAGCGCGGCCGCCGTGTTCGTGGCGACCGCCGGGTCTGGCGCGGGAAGTGCCATACAGGCGCACACCACCGCATACGTGGTTAGCCGGGTGGAGAAGGCCCTGGCCGGCCAGCATCTCGTCCTCCGCGGGCATACCAGCGGCGGTTGGGGGCCGAGCATCTATTGGGCGTACGGGCCCCGGAACCGGTTCGAGGAGTTCACCGGAAGCGGCGAGCCCTTCCTCGCGGATGGAACCGCCCTCATCGGTGGGAAGCTCACCGGCGTCTACGTCACCTATTACAACCGCAAGTGGAGCCTGCTGCCGGAGGGGGCCGGGCCGACGAGCGCGTGCTCCAGGACGGGCGCGCTTGAGATGGCCGGGCCGGCGGCCCCGGCCCGCAACTGGCCGGCGTTCATCCATGCCACGCTGGCCTGCGGGGCCGCCACCGTGACCGGGCATGCCTGGATCGGCGGCGTGAAAACTGTGAGGATCAGCGGGTCGCCGGTCACGGAAAGGCTGTTGCCGGGAGAGGCCAGGGCCATCCACGAAAAGTGGCTACGCAGCCAGTGGACCCTGTACGTGAATCCCAAGACGTATCTTCCGGTGCGGCTGTCCGGCTCCAATTACACCTATGGCGGCCCGATGCCCAGCTCCTACTCCACAGGTGTGACCGACATACGGTGGCTGCGGCCGACCGCCGCCAACATCGCCAAGACCCTGGTCACCATCCCCCCCGGGTTCGGGCACGTCAACTCGCCTGCCAACCAGTAGCAGGGGTCAGCTCTCAGCCGGCCCGCGGCGGGCGGGCCGGGAATGGAGGCCGCATGCGGTTCACACAATGGAATGCCTGGGCTGCGGGTTCGGCGGCGGCTGGCGTGGTGGTCGCGGCGGCCGTCGTGGCCGGGACGGCGGCCGCGGGCGCTGCCGGGACCCAAGCAGCCGCGCACGGGCCGGTGGTGAAGCTGATCGTGGCCCAGAAGAGCATCACGCTGGAGAGTTTCCGGGGCCGGGTGTACCTGGACCCGGGCGTCTATGTGGCTTCGCTGAGATCTGCGCTTCAGTTTGACGTGCGGCGGCCTAGCTACACCAGGCCGATCACGCTCACCCAGGTCATCTACCGCCCGGGCGGCGGCACCACGACCAGGTCGCTGCCCAGCAGGCTACTGGACGGCTTCAACGGGCTGCGTGACTTTCTGCGCCTGTCCGTGGCGGATGCCGCCGGTCAGGTAGTGGCCTCGACACGGCCGCTGTTTTGCCTCAACTTCGGGCCGCAGCGCGCGGTCCCGAGCAGCGCGGGCACGAACCCGTACCCGCCCGGATGCGCGAACGACCCGTTCCCCAAAAGCCTGGTCATGGGCCTGCCAAGGGGCTGGGCGGCCGACCCGGCTGGCTTCTCTATCAGCTTTCCTCCGCCGACCGTGGCGCTCGCTCCCGGGACCTACAAGGTGACCGCAGCCATCGCCCCGCAGTACGTGCGCCTGCTGCACATCACCGCCGCCGACGCGGCAGCCAGTGTCAAGCTCACCGTGGTGAAGGGACGGGGATGCTGCTCGGCCGCTCCCCTGACCGCTGCCGGGCGCGCCCGGGAGCTTGCCCCACTGCCCCGCGTCCGGTCTCTGGTAAGCCCACCCGCGACGGCGCTGCCGGATCTGGTGCCGCTGCCGTCGTGGGGCATCAGCGTGCGGCACGACCGCCGGTCCGGGCTGGACCTGCTGAGCTTCGGTGCCACCGTATGGGTCGGCGGCAACTCGCCGCTGGACGTCGAGGGCTTCCGCTCCAACGGCTCGCCGGTCATGAAGGCCTACCAGTACTTCTGGCGGAACGGGCACCTCGTCGGCCGGGCCCGCGCCGGGACCATGGGATTCGACTCCAAAAAGGGCCACAATCACTGGCACTTCGAGCAGTTCGCCCGGTACACCCTGCTCAGCAAGAGCAAATCGGTGGCGGTCACCAGCCACAAGGTCGGCTTCTGCATCGCGCCGAGCGACCCGGTGAACCTGCTCGCGCCGCACGCAGTGTGGCAGCCCCCAACGGTAGGGCTGCAGGGACAGTGCGGCACGCCCACCGCACTGTGGGTCGCCGAGCAGATGCCGGTCGGCTGGGGTGACACCTACACCCAGTCCGTCGCGGGCCAGGCGTTCGACATCACCCACCTGCCGAACGGCACCTACTACATCGAGATCACCGCCAACCCCCAGCACGTCCTGTACGAGTCGAACACCCGCAACGACGCCTCACTGCGCAAAGTGATCCTCGGCGGCACACCCGGCCACCGGACGGTCAAGGTTCCCGCCTGGCACAGCATCGACCCCGAAGGCTAACCCGCTCGCCAGCGAGGCTCCTACCTCGCTGCAACCGCGGTCTACCCAGCCGAGGGCCACCCTGGTCCCGCTGAATATCACGCCGTAGTGGTTCATCTGGGCGCCGCCAGCAATCCTCGCATTCGATAACACGCGGGCGCATCCTCGGCGATCGGAATATGCGGGCCGGCGCACCGGTCTCACGGAGTGTGATCAGAAGAGGTGGGGGAGATCCTGGCCGGCTGTCTGCCTGACCTCGGGGTCTCTGGGGTTACGCATCTGCGTGCGGTGGGGGTTGACCTACCACAGCGGTAGGCGCTGGCCCATGGCGTGGCAAGAACTACGCGGCCGTCGCCGACCTGTACGCAGAGAACTACGCCAACCCGTTCGGGACCGGGCCGGCGGCCCGGGCCCATCCGCCGCCACCACCAGCGTTCCCCGACCTGCAATTCGAGATAGAGGAACTGGTCGTCGCCGAAGGCACGGTCGTGCTCAGGGCCGCTTTCCGCGGGACCGACAGCGGCGGGTACGCCGGGCGGGCCGCCACGGGGCGGGCGGTGGAGGAGCGGGTGGTCACCATCATGCACTTCGACGGCGACGGGGTCGTGCGGGAATGGGTCGGTGCCGACAAGCTCGGGCTGTTCATCCGGCTCGGGGTCTCGGTGCCGGACGGCCACGGTGGCGCGCCGTAAATGAGTGTTCTGCGTGCCCACATCATCTGAGCCTGGTGGAGGCGGCTTGCATGACCGGGCAAGACTACGGGCGGTCGCGCGCATACTGGGTACTGGCTGGAGTGTTGTGAGCGGAGTTGGCCCGTCTGGGACGCGAGGGATGGGTGAGTGGAATGGCGTGGTCGGGTGAGCTGCTCGGCATCGAGGTGTCCTGCGGGTGAGGCCGGCCGAGCATTTGCGCCCGTTCGTGGCAAGCTACGTCGACTTCGATATGGCTGGCTGGCCGCCGGGCCGTCATCGGGGTCTGCCCGACGGGACTCTCGTGCTTGTGGTCAGCCTCGGCAGGCCGCTGACAGTCCGTCGGGTTGGTCAGGCGGATCTCGGAGTTGCTGCCACCGTCGCCGGGTTGCGGTCCAGCCCGGCCGACATCCTGCACGATGGGACGCAGCGTGGTGTCCAGCTGGAGCTGACCCCACGTGGTGCGCGGGCTTTGCTCGGGCTGCCGGCGGCCGCGCTCGCGCAGGGTGTGTGGTCTCTTGACGAGGTGGTCGGTCTGCGGGCCCACGAACTGGCTGACCGTCTCGCCGGCGCGCCGGGGCCCGCGGAGCGAGCCCGTGTTCTCGACGCCGTCCTTGGTGGGTGGGCAGACGACGTCGGCTATCCGGCAGCGGTCGACGGCGCTTGGCGTCGGCTCACCGGCTCTGCCGGCTCGGTCTCGGTGGCCAGTATCGCTAGCGAGGTGGGGCTGGGGCGTCGCCAGCTGAGCCAGGTCGTGCGCGCCGAGCTTGGCGTGACGCCCAAGACGGCGGCTCGGGTCTTGCGTTTCGGCCGGGCCTGCAGGTGCCTGCGCTCCGGCCGGGCGGCCAGCCTGGCTGAGATCGCGGTGATGTGCGGCTACTACGACCAGGCACACATGACCAACGACTGGAGGCAGCTCGGCGGCTGCACGCCGGGTGAATGGATGGCCGAGGAACTCCCATTTCTCCAAGACCTGACGACGGCCACGAGAAACTGCCCAGAGAC
>Ga0335078_10010276_pt1 | contig 13867 bp, 7 predicted proteins | sample Lox_Sample_32_FD_206711 | JGI IMG/M metagenome (GOLD analysis project Ga0335078, IMG submission 206711) | Soil microbial communities from Loxahatchee National Wildlife Refuge, Florida, United States - Lox_Sample_3.2 | ecosystem: Environmental > Terrestrial > Soil > Wetlands | place: USA: Florida...
CTTCATCCTTTTGCGGCTGCCGAAGAACCGGAACGCCTCGCCAATGACGTGGGTGGCCATTTCGGTGAGGTGATAATCCGCAAGGTCTTCGCGCCGTACCCACCGCGCGTCGAGTACATCCGACGCCGGCGCCAGTTTCCCGCCCTTCAGCCGGCACACGTAGTCGACGATGACGTAGTGGTAGCGCACCCGGCCGCGACCCTTGAGGCTCCAGCCGCCCTGCTTGCCGGTGTCATGCAGAATGCGGTCGAAGACGGCGATCACCTCCAGCGGTTCTACGTCGAGGCCGGTCTCTTCCTTGAGCTCGCGCCGCGCGCCATCGGCCAATTCCTCGCCCAGTTCGAGCATCCCGCCCGGAATCGACCACTGATGCTTCAGCGGCTCGGTCCCGCGCTGGATCAGCAGCGCGCGACGGCGGTGGATCACAACGCCGCCGACGCCCACCAGCGGTTGCTTGGGGTATTCGCGAGTCATGCGCTCTCCATTTTAACCCTCCGCTCGAAAACCGAAACTCGAAAATCGGAACCCGCTGTGAGGTACCTCAGGTCCCCGAAAATAATTATGTTGACAGGTCAATTATCCCTGCTATAGTTAGTAGATGAGCTTAGCACATTCGCATTCCGCTCAGAGCCTACGACCTTGGCGTCAAGGGGCTGAGATGTGAAACCGAGTGGAGCGGCGGGGCAAAAGGGGTGCGAACGTCGCGATTGCTGATCGTACGGTTGCGCTTCGGAAAAACGCGCTGGCTCAGATTTGGCTTACGCGGGCGAAAGAGGGTGGCTGCGTGCGGTTTGGAGAATCGCAAGGGAAGAATCCAACGGCTGGCGAAACCCTCGCCTGTGGCAGGGCCGCGGAAAGCCTCCAAAAAGGTCAAACAAAGCCTTCACGTTATTTGGAATCAACGACTTGACTCAAAACAAAAACAAACCGAAATCAAAGCCAATTCAAAGCCAGTAAGCCCTTTAGATTCGATGTAGCCTTGAGGGACAAAGCCAATTCAAAGCCGCTAGACCCACTAGATTGGAATACCTCAAAACCAAACCGGGGGGCTTGCATTTTGCTGGCCAAAAGCTCTATAGTCAAGGCGGTCCCAGCATCGTACGAGGGGTCCGGCCCGCTGGAACGAGGGCGGGAAGAGGCTTGGTTCCGCCACCCTCGGAATGACGGGCCACAGGCAGATCCCAACCTTGGCTAAACCGACCACACCTCGCATCTTTGCCACCCTGGCGTCCTCCACGCTGGCCGGTCTCGAAGCCCTGGCTGGCAAGGTGGATAGCCCAGAGGTGGGATTGGAGCTGCGCCTCGACCACTTGAAGGAGCCCAACACCGCCAACGGGCTGGAATCGGCGCTCGACCAGATGCTGGCGCGCTGGCATTCACGGCCGATCATCGCCACCTGCCGGCGCACGGCGGCGGGCGGACTGTTTGACGGCACCATCGAGCAGCAGGGCAATTTGCTGGCGGCGGCGGTGCGTGCCGGTTGCCAGTGGGTGGACGTCGAGATCGAATCGGTGGAGCGCGCCGGAGTCTCGTGGCTGGAGCAGTTCAAGCCTGCCAAGGTGATCGTTTCCTATCACAACTATCGCGCCGCCCCGCCCCTGCCGGCCGTTTACCGGCGGTTGGCGCGGCTGCCCGTCCAGTCGGTCAAGGTGGCTTGCCACGCGCGCCGCCTCTGCGACAACCTGCGGATTCTCGACCTTCTGAAGTCCCACCGGGACCGCGGCCGCAAGCTGGTGGCGTTGGGCATGGGTGGGACAGGCATTCCGTCGCGGGTGCTGGCCTTACGGTACGGCTCGGCATTCACTTACGGCTCCGCCGGCAATCACCTCGGCGTGGCGCCCGGCCAACTCCCCTTCGAGGCCATGCGCACCGTCTATCGGGTGGAGCACCTCGACCGGCGCACCCAACTCTTCGGCGTGGTCGGGTCGCGCGCTTCGCTCTCCCTTTCGCCGGCGATGCAGAACGCGGCCTTCCAGGGCAAGCACATCGATGCCGTTTATCTGCCCTGCGAGACGGACCGCCTGGCCGACTTCCTGGCCTTCGCGCGCAAACTGAACCTCCAGGGCTTCAGCGTCACCATGCCGTTCAAGCGCGGCATCATTCGCTCGCTCGATTGGCTCGACCCTCTGGCGGCACGGATCGGCGCCTGCAATACGGTGGCGGTACAACGCGGCAAGTGGCTGGGCTGGAACACGGACGCGGCGGCGGTGGTGGAGGTGCTCACCAAGCGCCTCCGGCTGGCCGGGAGCCGGATTCTGATCCTGGGCGCGGGCGGCGGGGCGCGCGCGGCGGCCTACGCACTGCGCGCCGAAGGCGCAGTGGTGCTGATCGCCGCGCGGCGCGAAGCGGCGGCCCAGCACCTGGCGCGGGGCACCTCCGCCCAGGTGGTTTCTTGGGAGAGCAACGAGGTCATCGATGTCGAGGTTGTGATCAATGCCACGCCGGCGGGCATGACGCCCCAGGTGGACGCACTGCCCATCGATCTCTCTCGGGTGCGTGCGCGTGTGGTGTTCGACATGGTCTACCATCCGCTCGAAACGCGTTTCTTGACCCAGGCCCGCAGCCGCGGCCTCATCACGATTTCGGGACTGGAAATGCTGGTGGCCCAGGGAGCGCGGCAGTTTGAGATCTGGACCGGCAACGCCGCCCCGCATGCCCTCATGGAGCAGGCGGCGCGCCAGGTCCTAAGCCACGCCGGGGCATGACCCAGTCGCCTGGATGCTGGGAAAAACTGCGAAAGAGCTTCCAACCCGGGGATGCGGCGGCGTAGAGAAAAGAACGGGAAGGCAGGAAGCAAACTCAGCGTCTATTCGGGCTCTCTTTACTATTCTTTGTGTTCCGTGTCTCAGCATTTAATCTCGGAGAGGTTCGCATATGCCTGGCGCGCAGTCGGTTCACGGTTCTCTTTGGGCGCTTTCCTTCCTGGCCATCGGCCTCGCCGGCGCCGTCGTTGTCTCTGCCGCAGGGCCGAGCGTGGGACCGCCTCCCGCCACGCGGATTGACGACGTGGTCGACACGCTGCACGGGGTCAAGATCCCCGACCCGTACCGCTGGCTCGAGGACCAGTCAAGCACAGAGACACGGGCGTGGATCAACGCCCAGAACAGCTACTCGGAGCCGATCCTGCGTGCAGTGCCCGGGCGCGAACCACTGGAGCGCCGCCTGACCGAACTGATGAAGACGGACGTGATCGGAGTCCCCATCGAACGCAATGGGCGCTTCTTCTTTGCCCGGCGGCGCGCCGACCAGGATCAGTTTGTCATCTACATGCGCCTGGGCTTGCACGGATCTGACGAAGTCTTGCTCGACCCCCACCCGCTCAGCGCCGACCACACCACGAGCGAAGGCCTGATGGACGTCTCGCAAGACGGCACGACTCTTGCCTACGACGTGCGCCAAGGCGGGCAGGACGAAACGGAGATTAGATTTCTCGACGTCGATAGCCGTAAGGATCTGCCTGACCGCCTGCCCAGGGCGTACTACCTGGGAGGCGGTCTCAAGCCCGACAAGTCCGGCTTCTATTACAGTCTGCGCACCGCCGACGGCCCGCGCGCCTTCTATCACGCCATGGGAACCGATCCCGCTGCCGATAAAGAGATCTTTGGTAAAGGCTATGCGCCAGAGAATGGGCTCACGGTGCATCTTTCCGAAGATGGGCGCTACTTGCTGTTAACGGTCTGGCATGGTGCGGCGGAAGACAGAACTGAGCTTTACGCTCAGGACCTGGCAGCGAAGGGCCCCATCTTTCCGGTGGCTAACGATAACACTGCCCGCTACAGCGGCGACGTCGAAGGCGATCGCCTCTTCCTGCAGACCAACTGGAAGGCTCCTAACCAACGCATCCTCGTGGTCGACTTGCGCCATCCCGAGCGCGAGCGCTGGCGCGAAGTGATTCCCGAAAGCGATGCAGTCATGGAAGGGTTCACGCTGTGCGGCGGCAAGGTGCTGGTGCACTATACACGCAACGCCGTTTCGTTGGTGAAGGCTTTCGATGCTGACGGGCATCCGGCCGGCGAAATCAACTTTCCAACTCTGGGATCCGTTAGCGGCGTAATCGGCCGGTGGACCAGCAAGCAGGCGTTCTTCGCCTTCAGTTCCTACTTTGTTCCCCCCAGCATCTACAGCTACGATGTGGCGAGCGGAAGGCAGGAAGTGTGGGCGCGCCACATGGTGCCGGTCCAGCCTGACTGGTTCGAGGTAAAGCAGGTGTGGTACGAGTCGAAAGACAAGACCCGGGTCCCGATGTTTCTTGCTTATAAGAAGGGACTGAAACGTGACGGGCACAATCCCGTCCTCCTCACAGGGTACGGTGGTTTTAACATCAGTGAGACGCCAACGTTTTCGCCGCGCGCTGTGGCTTGGGCCGAGTCCGGCGGCGTCTTCGCCGTGGCTAATCTGCGGGGCGGAGGAGAGTTCGGCGAGAAGTGGCATCGCGCCGGAATGCGCGCCGACAAGCAGAACGTTTTCGATGATTTCATCAGTGCCGCCGAGTGGCTGGTAGCCAACAACTACACAAACCCGTCCAAGCTCGCCATCATGGGCGGAAGCAACGGCGGCCTGCTGGTGGGCGCCGCACTCACCCAGCGTCCCGACCTCTTTCGCGCCGTGCTATGCCTGTTCCCGCTTCTCGATATGCTCCGCTATCAGAAGTTTCTCGTCGCCCAATGGTGGGTTCCCGAGTACGGCTCGGCGGACGATGTGGAGCAGTTCAAGTATCTCGAGGCTTACTCGCCTTACCAGCACGTGGTGAAGGGGACGAAGTATCCCGCGGTGCTATTCGTCACCGGCGACGGCGACACGCGAGTAGCGCCGCTGCACGCCCGCAAGATGACGGCGCTGCTCCAGTCAGCCACCGGATCGGATCCGTCGGAGCGGCCGGTGCTGCTGAAATACGACACCAAGGCCGGCCACTCGCAGGGCATGCCCATCAACCGACAGGTAGAGGACACAACCGACGAACTGGGGTTTCTGTTTTGGCAAGTGGGAATGACGCCCCAATAGGAAAAGAAAGGGAAGCAAAAAGGCAAAGGGCAAAAGGCAAGAGTCGGAACTTGTCCCACGTGCAGGCAACGGCATGGCTTGCTCTGGGATGGACGACTCGCAACATAAGCATGGAGGAGGAGCGAGTTCCTTTCAGTCGAATCAGGAACGTGGGTCCGTAGACGGAAGTACGGTCACCTTTGCCTTTTGCCCTTTGCCTTTTGCCTTTTGCCATTTGATTTTCTTATGTCTTCTTCCATCACGCCCGGTTTCTCCGACTTTGCCCGCCTGGCCCAGAGGGGCAACGTCGTTCCCGTCTACCGCACCGTGGTGGCGGACCTGCTGAGTCCCGTCTCCGCTTACCTGAAACTCACACCGCAGACGGCGAGCGAGGCCGCCGCTCATCCTTACAGCTTTCTGCTGGAAAGCGTGGAAGGCGGCGAGCGAGTCGGGCGCTACACGTTCTTCGGCATGGATCCCTTTCAAGTGGTCTCCTCGCGCGGCGATCGGATCAAGGTGGTGCGCGGCAACCAAGCACGCGAGGAGACTGGCAACATCTTCGAACTTTTGCGCCAGATCGGGGCGCGCTATCATCCCGCGACGATTCCCGGCTTGCCGCCCTTCTCGGCCGGCGCCGTGGGTTATCTCTCGTACGAAGTGGTACGACTGCTCGAGCGCCTGCCGCCCCGCGTCGGGCCGGACGTCGACGTGGACGAGGCGGCGTTCATGTACTTCAGCACCTTGGTGGCCTTCGACCACGTTCAGCACCGGCTGTTCCTGATCGCCAACGTGCTCACCGACGAGGGTCCGGGCAGCCTGCGCGCCAAGTACGACGCGGCGGTCCGCGAGCTCTCGCGCTTGGAGCGGATGCTGGCCCGTCCCCTGCGCGCGCCGCATTTCCGCCGCCCGCAGAGCCCACTGCGGGTGCGCCCCAACATGACGCGTCAGCGCTACCAGCGCATGGTGGAACGGACGAAAGAATACATTCGCGCCGGCGACATCTTTCAGGGGGTAGTCTCGCTGCGGCTGGAAGTCCCGGTGCGCGTGCCGCCCTTCGAGATCTACCGCGCCTTGCGCGCCGTGAACCCGTCGCCCTATCTCTACTTCCTGCGTTTTCGCGACGCTACCGTTCTGGGCTCGTCACCCGAGATGCTGGTGAAAGTGAGCGGGCGCGGCGTCGAGTATCGTCCCATCGCCGGCACTCGTCCGCGGGGACGGACGGAAGAGGAAGACGTGCGGCTGGAGGAAGAGCTGAAGTCAGACCAGAAGGAGCGCGCCGAGCACATCATGCTGGTGGACCTGGGCCGCAACGACGTGGGCCGCGTCTCGGAATTCTCGTCCGTGCGCCCCAAGGAAATCATGTTCGTCGAGCGCTACTCGCACGTGATGCACCTCGTCTCCTCAATTCAAGGACGTCTGCGGCCCGACGCCGATGGCTATGCCGCTCTCGCCGCCTGCTTTCCCGCCGGCACGCTCTCCGGGGCTCCCAAGGTGCGCGCCATGGAGATCATCGACGAACTGGAGCCCACCCGCCGCGCTCTCTACGGCGGCGCTGTCCTTTACCTCGATTTCTCCGGCAATCTCAACTCCTGCATCATCATCCGCACCGTCCTCATCAAGGACAAGAAGGCTTATCTCCAGGCCGGCGCCGGCATTGTTGCCGACTCGGTTCCGTCTTTCGAGTACCAGGAGTGTATGAACAAGGCCAAGGCGATGCTTGAGGCGTTTGAAATGGCGGAGAGGGGTCTCGACTGAATTTTGCTTTTTGCGCCTTATGGTAGCGGCAGGCGCGTCGTGGCGTGAGGTCGATATACTCGGAGACGGGCGGGAACACTCCTGCGCGTCCGCGGCGGTGACGATGGTTCTCTCGCAGAGGTCTTCGGCAAGCACGTAAACGGCTGCCTAAGCGAAGGCGTTCAGGTTCCTGCCGCCCTGATTCGACTGGTTTCCCCCCGACTCGGTCTCCCCCGCCATTCCGACTTCATGGATTTCCTGCCCTGACGTCTCCGTCGCTTCGTGCACGACGGGACTCGTGGCGCCTCCGTGAGTGGACTTGGTCGCGGTGCTAAGCGTCGTGAGGCTCGAACTAGCCGGATTCAGATTGGCTCCCGGCGCTGCTTGCTGCCCGACATTGTTGACCACCATGGCTTGTCTCCTGCGACTACAGAAAGTAATCCACTAGTTATATCGGCACAACTCGCAAAAACTTAAGGCTGTTTTGGGAATTATCAGAAACGACTCTTTCTGGAGAGCCATGAACAGTGACCGACCGTCCGTTCGCCAGCGCAGGAATACCCATCCAGTGGAGAGGCCTTCGGCGAGGACAATCACGGCCTGCCGCGGCGACCCGCCGGTCCCCGTCTGGAAGAAGGTTGGTGCGAAAGGGGGGACTCGAACCCCCACCCCTTACGGGACCAGATCCTAAGTCTGGCGCGTCTGCCAATTCCGCCACTTTCGCTCCCGCTCAACTCGCTTTTAATTGCATAACGTAGTTCTCGCACTTTGTCCAGCCTCCTGCTGCTGGCTTGTCGATCCCCATTAGAAATCTCCGCTTCTCACTTCAGTCGGGGTGGACCTCGTTGTTGTCATTTTTCCCGAGTGGGGTTTCAGACTTTCTCTTGCTTCTTTTTTCTTGACAATCGACGGCAGGCACGGCATGTTAGAAAGTTTCTGTTGCTGACTACCTTTGATGGCACGTCCTGCCGTGTCGATTGAGATGATGATGGTACGAGTCTGCTTCCATGACCAGTGCTTCGATGGCGCTTGCGCCGCCGCGGTCTTCACCCACTTCTACCGCGCCTGCGTCGATGGCGGCGCCGAGTTGCGCTACCACGGGCTCACGCACCGCGCCGGCCAGCTTTTCGATCCCCGCATTTTCGACGGCGACGAAAACGCCATCGTCGATTTCAAGTACTCGAGCTCCGACCGCCTGACCTGGTGGTTCGACCATCACCAGAGCGCCTTCCTCACCGAATCCGACGGCGACCACTTCCGCCGCGACACCAGCCACCGCAAGTTCTACGATCCGTCGTTTCGTTCCTGCACCAAGTTCATCGCCCACATCACGCGCCAGGAATTCGGCTTCGATTCCGCGCATCTCCAGGAGCTGATCGACTGGGCCGACATCATCGACGGCGCCCAGTACCCGGACCCGCAGACGGCGGTGGAAATGCGCGAGCCAGCTACCCAGCTAACCCTGGTGATCGAGGGGGCGCGGACCAGGGGTTTCGTGGCCGACGTCATCATTCCCGAGCTGATCGCCAGGCCGCTGGCGGAGATCGCAGCCCTCCCTATCATCCGCCGCACCTTCGATCAGCTTTACCAACGGCACCTCGAATTCATCGACCTGATCCGTGGCCGGGGCCAGCTCCAGGACGGCGTTCTTTTCTTCGACGTGGCGGACCAGGGGCGGGAAGGTTTCAACAAGTTCGTCCCCTATTACCTTTTTCCCGGCGCCGTCTACAACGTGGCCGTCAGCAGCTCCGAGGAGCGTACCAAGATCGCCGTGGGCAGCAATCCCTGGAATGCCACGCCCAAGACCATCAACCTGGCCACCATCTGCGAACGCTACGGCGGCGGCGGGCACGCCAAGGTGGCCGCCATCTCGCTGCCGCCCAACGACCTGGAGCGGGCGCGGGACGTGGCGCAGCAGATCGTCGCCGAGCTTCGCCAAGAACTGAGCCATTGAGCCATTGAAATACCTCTCGCTTTGGCTGAACGGCGCCAATGACTCGTTGCCGCAAATGATCCAATGGTCCAATGGATCAATGGATCAATGGCCCGATGACTCAATGACTCAATCCCTCCACGCCACCTCGTACGTCTCCACCGCCGCGTCTCTCCCCTTCACCAGGACGGGCGCCAGCCTCTCCGTGGGCAGGAGTCCCTCCACCAGGCGGCGGGTGGAATCGTCAACCAGGATCTGACCGCCCGCCGCTCCGGCACAAAGGCGCTGCCCCAGGTTCACCGCGTCGCCGATCACAGTGTAGTCCATACGTCTAGCCGAGCCGATGTTGCCGGCAGTGACCAGGCCGGTGGCGATGCCGATGCCGACGGCGAGCGGCGGACGGCCACGCTCCTGCCCCTCGCGGTTGAGGCGGGCAAGCGAGCGCTGCATCGCGATGGCGGTGCGCGCGGCGCGGGCGGCGTCGTCGGGACGGGCCAGGGGCGCCCCGAACACCGCCATCAGGCCGTCGCCGAGGTACTTGTCCAGGGTGCCGTCGTTCTCGAAGATCACCTCCGTCATTTCGGTGAAAAACTCGTTCAGCAATTCCACCACCGCCGACGGGGACATTTTTTCCGCCAGGTGCGTGAAGCCGCGGATATCGGCAAAGAGAACGGTGGCCATCTGGTTTTCGCCGCCCAGCCGAACCTGGTCGGGATGGGCCAGAATCTTTTCCACGATGGGCTCGCTCAGGTAGCGCTCCAGAGCGCTCCGCTCCAGGGCGTGGCGGGAAAGCGCGGCGTGGGCGCGCGCGTTCTCCAGGCTGGCGGCGGCCTGCGCCCCCAAAATGGAAAAGATACTCAGTTCGTCCTGATTGAACGCCCAGGGCTTGGTGAGGCAATCGACATAGAAGATCCCGAACAGGTTCTGCTGGTACAGCAGCGGCGCGCACATCGCCGAGCGCGTACCGGAAAGACGCAGGCTGTCGCTCCCGGCAAAGCGCGGGTCGTCCGCCAGGTTGCGGATCAGCAGCGGGAGCCGTTCCGTGGTGACGCGCTCGATGAGGTGTTGGGAGAGCATCACGCCGGACGCGCTCCCATTCAGGCTTTCGCCGGCCCCGGTTTTGATGCGGACGACTGCCGGCTGGAACCCCGTTTTCTCGCCCCGTAACATCACGAACCCGCGCTCGACGTTGTCCATGCGAAAGGCCAACTCCAGGGCGCGCTCCGGAATGGCGTCAGGGATCAAGGCGGGCGAGAATGCCTTGCCGAATTTCAGGAGCAACTTGAGCAGCTTGTTTTCCCTCTCGAGGCGGCGAATCTGCTCCGAGGCGACCCGTTGCCCCGAGTCGGACCGACCTACCGGAGACGCTCCCGGCGAGGTAACCGCAGTGATGCGATCGGACGAAGGGCTCGGCGCAGCGCCCTCGGCAACGATCAATCGGTCGATCTCGGCCGCTACTCCCGCACCCGTTTCGATATCGAGTGGCGGCTCTCCCGCCGCGTCGAAGATTAGCTCGTAGACTCCGATGCTCACGCGGTCCTGATCGGCGAGACGCTGCTCGCGCGCCACCCGGCCGTTGACGCTGATCCCATTCAGGCTGTCGAGGTCGGTGACCACGGCGGCGTCGCCCGCCAGCAAGTTGAGCCGAGCGTGGTGACGGCTGACGCTTGGGTCCCTTAACACTAGGTCGTTCGAGGTCGCGCGGCCGATGGTGACCGCAGAACTCAAGATCTCGAAGATCTGGGTCCGCCGGTCAGAGTCATTGGGATCGGTAATGATGAGTCTGGCCATTTCCTGACAGTTTTCAGTTCTCAGTTCTCAGTTCTAGGTTTCAGGTCTCAGTAATCAGTTCTCAGCTTTCAGCCACCATTCCCAGCTCAAGCCCCTTGCTTACTGCCGACTGCCTTCTGCCTAACTGCTCTCCGTGGCTTCGTTCCTGATTTCGCCGCGGGCCGATCCTTTGTTATCAAGCAAATCGGTGGCTTCGTTTTTGAAAAGCTCTCAGCCCTCAGCGATCAGCTTCTGGTCTTCCCGTCCGCCCGCCGTCCGCCGAGCGTCTTCTTGCCTAACGCTCTCTTTCAGGATCCAGCTAATCCTTTCGCCATCAATAACATCGTGGCTTTCTAGATGCCAAAGCCTTTGTTTTCATAAACATCGTGGCTTTCCGAGCGCGCCTTTTCTGTCGTCATAGTGTTTTCAATAACATCGTGGCTTCACCTGCCCAAAAGGATTCTTTCGCGTCACGATGCCCCACAGCGTCTGCAAAGATCCCCGCTTGTCGCTGTCAAACGCCTGGGTACCGCCTTCTGCCGACTGCCTATTGCTTTCTGCCGACTGCACACTGCGTTTCCACGGTGGCTTCGTTCCTGATTTCTCCAAGAGCCAACCCTTTATTATCAAGCAAATCGGTGGCTTCGTTTTTCAAAAAGCGCTCAGCCTTCAGCCGCCAGCCCTCAGAAGGAATCGAACAGTCGAAGGTTCAAGGTCGAACGGTCAAGAGCCAGCCCTCGGGCCCCGGGTTTCTTCGACCTTTGGCCTTCGACCTTCAACTCTTCTTCCCCCAAACGGTGGCTTCGTTCCTGATTTCTCCAAGAGCCGACCCTTTATTATCAAGCAAATCGGTGGCTTCGTTTTTCAAAAAAAGCACGGATTTCAGACGTCAGCCGCTTACGGCCGGTGGCTTACAGTCGTCGACCTTCCCGGTTGACGATTGTGCGAATTACCAGTTGAAAGAGCAAGGGTCGTTGGCATGGGGACCTCGTAATCGTCAGAGAATTGGCTTCCCGTCGAACCAGCCGGCATTGTCTTCCGTGCTCTGCTCTGCCTTTGAGTGTGGCCAAGGCCAATTGAAGCTAAAAAACTTACTATCAATAACATGGCGGCTTTCCATCGCCCAACCGAGTTTGTTTTCATATACTTGGTGGCTTTTTGGGTTCGGTCCTGAAAACCGAAACCAAGATCCTTTTTGTTTTCAATACCAATTGGGTTCGGTCCTTTCGTTTTGCCAACGCTCTCAGCTCTGCCATGAGCCATTAGCTTGCCGTGCCGCCTTCTGAACTTTCACCCTTTCGCCCGCCTCGGCTGAGCGACGCCCGACTCGGGTCGCCCTGTTTCGGGCCGCTTGCCATACCTTGGCGGAGCGGAATTCCGGGGCCTCGGTCCCGGCGGTTCCTTCTCAGGGCATCAAGCTTGCCGCGCCACGACCGAGAGCAGCAGATTAAGAATCTCGTCGTTCAAAACTGCCAAACTTCGTACCGCTCCCGAGCCAGTCGGCTCGCAGCTATCGAATGGGTTAAGTATAAGGCGAGATAATGAAAAAGTCAAGGAAGAAGCGAAAAGCAGGCATCTTTATCCGGATTTCGCAAGACGCGCAGGGTGAATGAACATGCGCATGAGGACCTGTCCCCGCAGGTGTTCCAGAAGCTTCATGGCGTGAGTTCGAGCTTAGTATTCATGCTTGGACACCTCTTCAACCAATACAAACACTTAGTAGACGGACTTCACGCGGGCTCGATACGATAACGCTCTCCGACCTCGGTCGGAAACTGCACCGCGCCCTTCGCCGCCGAGACCTTGACTGGCTGGTTGTCTTTGACCCGTGTCACTTTGATTGAGGTGTCTGGCCAAGGGTTCGCGACCGTCGCGGTGGCCCCTTTCTCGCTGAACAAGGTTACGTCGGAAATCGATTGACCGTCGTGGGCGGCGCTGAGCAGGAAGGCGCCGGCCGCACGAAGGTTGCGGAACCGCGCGGGGCCCAGGCCTTTGGCATTGGGGAAAAGGCGAATCGTCCCGCTGTAGCTCTGCAACAGGCACTCATTGAGTACGCCGGGCAACGACAGGTTTTCTGTCCACACACCCATGCGCATCATAAAGTCGAAGTCGGTACTGTCCTCATAGCGACCATCGATTTGCCGGACGCGGTCGTTGGCGATGCCGTTGGGCAGCCGGCAGTAGCGGACCTGATTCTTGAACCAATCCAGGTCAAGCATCCCCAGCCGCGCCCGAATGAAGGGTTGGTAGACCAGATCGTTTCCGCCTTCGAGACGAACCGTGCGCGCCGTGCGCCGCGCGATTTCCAGATGTTCTTCATGAAGGCCGATTCCCACCTGTTCGCCGGGGAACACCGGCGCCAGCGTCACCGGAACGTTGTAGACGTGCTCCGGCGGCGCGTTGAGCACATCGAGCCATATGTCACCGTAAGGGCCTTGGGTCCTGGGATAGGACGCAAGGTTTTGCCGGACCTCCATCCACTTCGGGCGTTGGTGCGCATCGAGGCCGAGAATCCGGGAGGCTTCGACGACAGCATCCAAGAGGAATTCCGACAGCGCCAGGTCCATGATGCAATCCTGGTTGAGCCGGAAATCGACCGTACAACCCCAGTTTTCCGGCGAGGCCGTGGGAGCGATGTGATACTTGCTGTCGGATCCCTTCTTCACGAAAGCGACGATGAACTCGGTGGCGGCCAGCAGAATCGGATAAACCCGGCGCAGAAAATCTTCGTCCAGCGTGTAGCGGTACTGCCACCAGAGGCTTTGCACCGTCCACGGCGTTTCGCAAACCTCGTAACCCCAGGGCGGCGCCGGGTACGGCACCACCTGGCTCGGGACCGGGTACGCGGAGTGAGGGAAGAACGCGCCGGGCATGCCCAACTTCTCCCGCGCATAGTTGCGGGCCATGGGAAGAATATTCTCCACCATCTCCACGTAAGGGAGATTCTGGTCGACGTGGTTGCTGGAGAACACTCCCCAGAAGACTTGCTGGGTGTTGTAGTTCATGTGGTAGTCGCCGTGCCAGGCGGTGCCGATCCTGCCGCTGGTCCAGTTGCCGAACAACCCTGGCGCCACTTTGCCTTCCCGCAGGCAACAGGCCAGGAAATACTGGTTGTGGTACCAGATCTCTTCCAGTTCCTGGTCCGCGAATTCCACGGCCGAACGGGACCAGAACCCCTTCCAGCCTTGTTCGCTTTCCTGCTGGAGTTGCGCGGCGGGGATGCCCGCCAGGCGCGCACCCTCTGCTTTCGCGAAGGCCACATTGTCGGCTCGGTCGCGAGAGGTGAAGAGCGTGAGGTCCAATCGGAACGGCTGGTCTATCTGGCTGCGCAGGAACACCCCGGGAGACTCGTCAAAATCCCAATCCGAGTCCTTGCTACCGGGCTCCAGTTTCTTCAGCCGTTCCTGACTCTCCGCCAGGCCCTCCGGCAACCACTCGCCGTTCACGCGG
>Ga0335078_10010277_pt1 | contig 13867 bp, 10 predicted proteins | sample Lox_Sample_32_FD_206711 | JGI IMG/M metagenome (GOLD analysis project Ga0335078, IMG submission 206711) | Soil microbial communities from Loxahatchee National Wildlife Refuge, Florida, United States - Lox_Sample_3.2 | ecosystem: Environmental > Terrestrial > Soil > Wetlands | place: USA...
GCGGGTATCGAGAATCCCACCCTTTCGCCCGCCCGCGGCCGCGGACGTGCGGAAAGGGTGGGGCAACGCTGTTGATTGGCGAAAAGCGTTTTCACCCGTTTGGGAGGGCCGAAGGCCCATGGAGACGCGGCTTCAAGTCGTGCCCCTTCAAAACCCGTCGCGGTCCGATGTACCCGGAGTTTTCCGCAGATTGTGGCCCGCTGCCCGGTTTCCCTCATCGACGCCCCGCACCGTACACTAGGGAGTCGCATTGCAGAACTCCGGTTGAGGAAAGGACTCCCATGCCCTATCCCGCAAACTACCGCTACACCCGCGAACATGAGTGGATCTCGGTCGAGGGCTCCATCGGCACGGTGGGCATTACGGACTACGCGCAGAAGTCGCTGGGCGACATCGTCTACGTGGATGTGCCCAAGGTAGGGGACAAGGTGACGGCGCACGCGACCTTCGGCTCGGTGGAGAGCGTGAAGGCGGTGAGCGATCTTTACTCTCCCGTCTCCGGCGTTGTGACGGCCGTCAATGACGAGCTCAAGAACTCGCCCGATAAGATCAACGAAGACGCGCACAGCGCCTGGATCATCAAGGTCGAGCTCTCCGATCCGGCGGAGCTCGACAAGTTGCTGGATGCCGTGGCGTACGAGGCGTTTGTGACGGAGGAAACGGGGACGTAGTGGCCAGTTGTCAGTGGTCAGTGATCGGGAAAACGCGTTCGAGGCTCGACTACTGGCAAATCCCTGACTACATCTTGCAAAGCTTTTCGACTCGAGCCAATCCACTGATCACTGAGCACTGACCACTGTATGCGCTACTTACCCAAATCTCCCGCCGAACGCGAGCAGATGCTCGCTGAGATCGGCGCCAAGTCGATTGACGATCTGTTCGCCGTGATTCCCGCCGAGTACCGGCTGAACCGCGATCTCGAAGTGCCGCGCCAGCATGCGGAAAGCGAGATCATCGACTACTTCCGCTCCGCCGCTACAAAGAACACGGTCGGCTACTACAGCTTTCTCGGCGCGGGCTCGTATCGGCACTATAGGCCGGTGATTATCGACTCGCTGGTGCAGCGCGGCGAGTTCCTCACCAGCTACACGCCCTACCAGGCCGAGATCACGCAGGGCACTCTGCAGGCGATCTTCGAGTTCCAGACCATGATTGCCGAGCTGACGGGCATGGACGTGGCCAACGCCAGCATGTACGACGGCTCGACCGGCACGGCCGAAGCCGTAATGATGGCCGTGCGCATCACCGGCCGCCACAAGGCCGTGGTGGCGCGCACCGTGCATCCGGAATATCGCGAAGTGCTGGCGACGTACACGAAATACCAGGGACTGCCGTCCACGTTGGTTGGCTACGATCCGCCGACAGGGCGTATCGACCTGGCCGCGCTGGAAGCCCAGGTGACCGAAGAGACGGCGGCGGTGCTGGTGCAGAGCCCCAACTTCTTCGGCGTGATCGAAGACATTGCGGCGATCGCCGAGATCGCCCATGCCAAGGGCGCGCTGCTGATCGTGGCGATCACGGAGGCGATTTCGCTGGGGATCGTGCGGCCGCCGGTCGAGGCCGACATCGTGGCCATGGAGGCGCAGTCCTACGGAGTGGCGCTCAGCTACGGCGGGCCGTTCTGCGGCGTGATCGCCGCCAAAGAAAAATACGTGCGCCAGATGCCCGGGCGGCTGGTCGGGCAGACGGTCGATCGCGACGGTTACCGCGGCTTCGTGCTGACGCTTTCCACGCGCGAGCAGCACATCCGGCGCGAGAAGGCGACGTCGAACATCTGCACCAACCAGGCGCTGGTCGCGCTGATGGCGACGATCTTTCTCGCCGTCTACGGCAAGGAGGGCATGCGCGAGCTGGCTGAGCACAATCTGGCCAAGGCTTCTTATGCCGCTAAGACGCTTTCCGCGCAGCGCGGAGCGCGGCTGGTCTTTAAGGGCGCGCCGCGGTTCAATGAGTTCGTTCTCGACACCGAAGAGTCGCCGGAGCTGTGGACGACGCGGCTGCTCGACCACAACATTGCCGGGGGAGTGCCGCTGAAGCGCTGGTATCCGGAGCTGGGCAACGCGACGCTCTGGTGCGCCACCGAAGTGATCACGCGCGACAACATCGATACCGCCGCGCAGGTGCTGGCCGCCGCGCCGGTGGAGGTTTGAGGCATGGATTCAGAATCCAAATATCTCCCCAATCGCCGGCGGACGTTCGGCAAGGTGCGACCGCACCAGACGCAGAACGAGGTTCTGGTCTTCGAAAAGTCGACGCCGGGCAAGCGCGGCTACAAGATGCCGCCGCTCGACGTGCCTGTTGTCGACCCGGATTCGCTGCTGGGTTCCGCCGTCCGCAAGGACCCGGGGCTGCTGCCGGAGCTGAGCGAGATCGAGATCATCCGCCATTTCACGCGCCTCTCCACCTGGAACTACGCAATCGATCTCGGCATGTATCCGCTGGGCTCCTGCACCATGAAGTACAACCCGCGCGTGAACGAAGTCGTGGCGCGCATACCGGGTCTGGCCGAGGCCCATCCCTACCGAATCAAGTCGCATGCGCAGGGCATTCTGGAGATCGTCGAGTTGCTGCAGCGGTGCCTGCTCGAGATCACCGGCATGGACGCGATCACGCTGCAGCCGGCGGCCGGCGCGCACGGCGAAATGACCGGCATCCTGCTGGTGAGGGCGTGGCACGAGTCGCAGGGCCATCCGCGCAGGAAAGTTCTCATTCCCGACTCGGCGCATGGCACCAATCCCGCCACGGCGGCCATCTGCGGCTACGCTGTCGAGAATCTCAAGTCGAACGCCGACGGCGGCATCGATCTGGAAGCGCTGGCGCGGCAGGTGGATGCAGACACCGCCGCGCTGATGCTCACCAATCCTTCCACGCTAGGTGTTTTTGAAAACGAGATCCACAGCATCGCCGAGATCCTTCATGCCAAAGGCGCGCTGCTCTACATGGATGGCGCCAACATGAACGCGCTGGTGGGCAAGGTGCGCCCCGGCGACTTCGGGGTGGACGTGATGCACCTGAACCTGCACAAAACGTTCTCGACGCCCCACGGCGGCGGCGGGCCCGGCTCCGGTCCGGTGGCGTGCAAAGCGTTCCTCGAGCCGTTCCTGCCGATTCCCGTGCTGGTGAGCGAGCCGGACGGAGCGCGGCGCTGGGATTACGACCGGCCGCAATCGATCGGGCGCGTGCGCGCCTACTACGGCAATGTGGGCATGTTCATCCGCGCGCTGGCGTACATCCTGGCCAATGGGCCCGACGGCCTGCGCCAGACGACGGAAGATGCGGTGCTGAACGCCAACTACATCCGCAAGAAGCTCGAGGACGTTTACGAACTGCCGTACAAGACGCCTTCGATGCACGAGGTCGTTTTCTCGGACAAAAAGCAGGCGGCGCACGGCGTAAAAACCGGCGACATCGCCAAGCGGCTGATCGACTACGGTTTTCACCCGTATACGGTCAGCTTTCCGCTCATCGTGCCCGGAGCGCTGATGATCGAGCCCACCGAAAGCGAGTCAGTGCAGGAGCTGGACCTTCTCATCGATGCCATGCGCTCGATCGCGCGGGAAGTCGAAGAGGACCCCGAGCTGGTAAGGACGGCGCCGCACTCGACGCGGGTCTCGCGCCTGGACGAAGTGCAGGCGGCGCGCAAGCCGATCTTGCGCTGGAAGCCGGGCGGAGCGTCGTCAAAACCGGCTGATGCTGCGATGGCGCCGCCGGCCCAGACACCGACGGCCTGACGGAGGGTTCCGAGTCTCTTTCCCGTGTTGATGTATGATGATTGATGTGTGATGTTATGCGCACAACTCTGGCCATCGACGATGATGTACTCTCCGCGGCTCGCGAGATCGCGGCCACGCGACAGAAGAGTGTCGGCGAAGTCATCTCCGAGCTCGCGCGGATTGCATTGCGCCCTGCGCTGTCCAAGGCGAAAACGCGCAACGGAGTTCCTCTGCTCCCGATTCGGCCGGGCGGACCGGTGGTGACCTCCGAATTGGTCCACCAGCTCGACCAAGAGCTGCTGTGACCCGATTTCTGCTCGATGTCAACGTGCTGATCGCATTGATTGATCCGGCCCATGTCCACCATGGTCGCGCACACAATTGGTTCGGGTCGGCTGGAAAGCGGGGATGGGCTACCTGCCCGTTGACCGAAAACGCGCTCCTGCGCATCGTCGGCCACCCGCGGTACCCGAATTCGCCCGGAAACCCTGCAGTTGTCGCTGAGTTCCTGGCCGAGATGCGCTCACATCCCGGACATGAATTCTGGCCTGACGATGCCAGCCTGTTCGACGACAGACTTGTCGATCGCTCGCGTCTGCTGGTCTCCAGTCAGATTACCGACGCTTATCTACTCGCTCTGGCTATGGCACATCATGGAAAATTCGCGACCCTCGACCGCCGTATTGTCGCCGATGCGGTCATTGGTGGTTCCGAAGCCGTCTTTTCCATCCCCTTATCTTTGCCATCGTTTGGCGAAGACTCAAGTGAAGACGAAGGCACCGGAACCTCCGACGGCGGGGAGAGCTAAAGCCAATTCGTTCCCACGTGTCCACATTTTCGCCCGAGCGGATGTCCGCTTCGATGAACGGGCTCGGGTGAGATTGTCCGCCGCCTGCCCGCTGGCCAGGTCCACGCGCTCCCGGGACTAATTTTCCGGCGAATTTCTGTCACGCCGGCGCACCATAGATCACTATTTTCTCCACCCCCAAAATCACTATGACTTGAACCGGGTGCCGTGAGCCAGTCGAACCGCGTTTCCCGTTGATAGATGCAGAGGCCCCAGAAGCACCCACCCGGTGTTCCTACAATCGGCCCTCATCCCGCAGGAGGTTCCATGTTTTACCCTTACGCCCGTTCCCGATTCCTCACGCGTTGTTCCATAGCCGGCATTCTGATTGCGGCCCTTCCCGCCGGCGCCGCGGCACCCGGTGCGAACCGACCGGCGGTGCCCCGCGAGCCGGCGACCCTGGCTCAAGCGGCGGCGAACTACGGCAAGCTGCCGCTGAGTTTCGAGCCCGGCGCCGCCGGCGACGAGGCGTTCGTGTCGCGCGGGCGGGGCTACTCGATGCGGCTGACGCCGACCGGCGCGGAACTCCGGCTGAAGCCGGCGAATGCGAAGGCGGCGACGGTCTCGATGAGGATCGCGGGCGGGAACGAGGACACTAAGCTCAGCGGCGAGCGTCCGCTGGAAGGCAAGGCGAACTATCTGATCGGAAACGACCCGACGAAGTGGCGGAGAAATGTGCCCACTTATGGTGCGGTTCGCTACTCGGGCATCTATCGCGGCATCGACCTGGTGTTTTACGGCAACCAGGGGCAACTCGAGTACGACTTCGTTCTCGACTCGGGCGCGGATCCGGCGCAGATTCGTTTTCATTTCGAAGGAAGCGATGAACTGAGGATTGCCGGCGACGGAAGCCTTGGGATCGGCGCCGGCGAAGCGAAGATTGCGTTTCACAAGCCGGTGGTGTACCAAGAGATCGACGGCCGGCGAAAGAGCGTGCAGGGAACGTTTGAGTTGCTCGATGCAAAGACGATCGGATTCCGGCTCGGCCGCTATGACCACGCGCGGCAACTGGTGATCGACCCGACGCTGGCCTATGGAACGTATATCGGAGGAACGGGCTTTCCGGGCGACCTGGGATACGGAATCGCCGTGGACAAAAGCGGCTACGCCTATGTAACGGGCGAAGCCGAATCGACGGATTTTCCATTCTCGGAAGGCATCACGCTTGGTAATCCGCCGGACCCCGGTTCGGCCCACGTTTTTGTCTCCAAATTCAACGCGGCGGGAACGGACCTGATTTACTCCACGTATATCGGCGGGACCTACGGTGATCACGCGCGGGCGATCGCAGTGGACTCGAACAACTGCGCGTACGTGACCGGCGCCACGTTCTCCGTCGACTACCCGGCCACGGTAGGCGCGTATATGACGGCGAATCCGGAGCCGCAAATTGGATCCCCCTTCGTATCCAAGCTGACACCGGCTGGAGACGGGCTGGTCTACTCGACGTTCCTCGGCGGAAGCGGCACCAACCACGTGCAAGGGGACGAGGCGAACGCGATCGCCGTCGACGCGAATCTGAACGCGTATGTCGTGGGCGGGGCGTATTCGACCGACTTTCCGGTGACCAAGGGCGCATTCCAGACGCAGAATAAGGCGCCCGATTTCGGCTCGAACGCGTTCCTTACCAAGCTGAGCTGGGATGGCAAAGGAGTGGAGTACTCGACGTTTCTCGGCGGCACCGGCGCGAACGACGTAGGAGACGAAGCCTATGCGGTCGCCTTCGACGGCTCGGGGAACGCGTATGTGGCCGGCTACACGTACTCGAAGGATTTTCCTGTAACGGCCAGCGCCTTTCAGAAAGTGAATCACGGCTACGCCAAAGGCAATTACAACGCGTTTGTCTCCAAGGTAAATGCCAACGGCACGGCGCTGGTCTATTCCACGCTTCTGGGCGGAACGGGCATCGCCTCGTATGGTGACCGCGCGTGGGGACTGACCGTGGATCGCGCGGGCGATGCGTTCGTGGTGGGCCAGGCCTGGTCGGACGACTACCCGGTAACGAGCAACTCGCTGCAGACGCACAACGCCGGGGCCAACAATGCATCGACGAATGCGTTTATCACCAAGCTGAATCCCACGGGCAGCGGGCTGATTTACTCGACGTATCTCGGTGGCACGGGGCTCAACGAGAATACCGGCGACTATGCGACGGGCATCGGACTGGATGCGAATGGGAACGCCTACATCGCGGGCACGTCGTATTCCACGAATTTTCCCGTGACCGCTAATGCGCTGCAAAAGACCAATCGCGCTGCGCATAACGGCGAGGGGAACGCGTTTGTCGCGCTGCTAAATGCGGCGGGCAACGGCCTTGCTTTCTCGACTTATCTTGGCGGGACCGGCTCGGATATCGACAAGGGTATGGCCTTCGATGGCGCGGGCAATGTGTACCTGACCGGCGAGTCGTTCTCCGACGACTTTCCGGTTTCGAACGGGGCGTTTCAAAAAGTAAATAAGGGCTCGACCGGCGCCGGCACCAACGCCTTCGTCGCCAAGGTGAACGTGGGCGCGCCGGCAAGCGCAACGGCCACGACGACAAAACTATCGGCGAGCGCCAATCCGGCCGCGACCGGCGCAAGCGTCACGTTCACGGCGACGGTGAGTGCGAATACCGGAACGGCAGCCCCGACGGGTTCCGTAGTTTTCAGCGTGGACGGAGCGGCCAAAGCAACGGTTGTGCTGGTTTCCAAGGTGGCGAAGTTCTCGACATCCACTCTGACTGCGGGCCAGCACACGATCAAGGCGTCGTATGCAGGCAACTCGACGTTTTCCGCAAGCAGCGCAACTCTCACCGAGGCGATCGGCCAGGCTCGCGTGGCCATGCCCAACTTCACGCCGGCTGCGGGGACCTACGCACCGTCGCAGGCGATCACATTGAGCGATGCCACGGCCGGCGCGACGATACGCTACACCACCAACGGGACGACGCCCAATGCGACTTCGCCAAAATACTCCGCGCCAATCCATCTCACCAAGACGACCACGATCAAGGCGATCGCGGTGGCAACGGGCAAGACTAACAGCCTGGTGGCCTCGGCAACCTTTGTCATCAAGCCTGCCGCGCCGGCGCCGAAGTTTTCGCCGGCAGGTGGGAAGTACACCTTGCCCATCACGGTGAAGCTCACCGACAAAGTGACGGCGGGCCTGGTCATCTACTACACGACGAACGGGACGGCGCCGACTCTTTCCTCGACGAAGTACCCCGCGGCCGGAATCAAGGTGACGAAGAAGGAGACCATCAAGGCGATCGCCGTGGCGACGGGGTACTCGAAGAGCCCGGTGGCGACCGCGGCGTACAGTCCGAAATAAGATTCGATGGAAGAGTTCGATATCGCCTATCCCAGGACCCTACAAAGGGACCTGGGGCACCCCACGATGGTGCTAGCTAGAACGATCTAGCAGCCGGTGCCGGCTTTGGCCAGAGTCTCTTTCAGTCCCTTCATGCTGATGCGGCTGGACTCTTCCGGCGTTCCTCCGCCGCGCCAGTGCGTCTCGAGGCTAACGGCAAAGTGGTAGCCGTCGCGCTGGAAGGCGCGTAACTGGCCCACCCAATCAATCACGCCCGCGCCCACCGGCGCCCACTCCCATTTGCCGCCGGGCTCGCGCTTCACGTCCTTACAGTGGCAGTGGCCGATGCGGTTCCTGGGCAGCAGATCGTAGCCGTTTGGGTAGGGCGTGTTGCCGGGAAACGTGGCGGCGTTGCCCGGGTCCCAGTTGAGCATGAAGTTGGGCTCAGTTACGGCTGCCAGCGTGGCCGCCGCCTCTTCGCCGGTGGCCGTATTGCACGACATCTCGTTTTCGAGCACGAGAATCAAGTTGTGCTTCGCGCAGGTCTGCGCGGCCTGCCGCAGCTTATCGTTGATGGCGTTGCGGTACGGCTTCTGGTCCTCGAGCCGCCAGAAATCGAAGCAGCGGATGCGCTCCGTGCCGAAGGATTTCGCCAGCGCGATGCTGCGCTCCAGCACCTCGTCCTGGTGCTTGAAATCGAAATCGGCGTGAAACTGGTCGCGCTTGGGGCTCTCTTTCGATTGCGGCGCGCCGGGCCAGTCGGTCTTGAAGAGCGGGCTGGCAATATCTGTGATGCGCAGGCCATATTTCTCCAGGATCGTGCGCGAGCGGTCCACGTCGGCAGAGTCGAGATCGGAGATGTTCTTGTTCCACATGCCGCGCAGCTCGATCCACTCCAGACCGAAGTCGCGCGCGGCCACCGAGCAGGCATGATCGAAGTCCTGCGAGATCTCGTCGTTGATGACCGAGAGGCGGAATGGGCAACTGGCGCTCGCGGCGCGCGGCAGGCCGGCGACAACGCCCGCGGCGCCAAGGGCGGAAAGAAAGTTTCGTCTCGACACAGACAATTGATTTCTCCTCATCCCGAAAGCCCGGTGAGGGCACGGCGGGTGCGAGAACCATTCTAAGACGAATTCAAAGTGGGCGTGCCCAGGTCATTGCGATCCCACTCATTTCGTCCGCCACGGCAGACGAAAAAGATGGGGCACGGAGCTGATGGAGGATGATGTTCCGGGCCTGAAGGCCCGAGGTTTGAGGGCTCTTTCCTTCAGGGGCCTGAAGGCCCCTGCTCCCTCCGCGTTGTAGGCCGCCCCACCCCTTCGCCAAAAGAGGGCGAAAGGATGGGGCACGGGAGGGATGGATACGGCCGGTCTGCGTTCCGAATGGCCGCCAACCGCGGCTCTGTTCGTTTTAGAGACAACTCATGTGCAGAACCTCGACAGCACCACGAGATGAGCCTTGAAACCGGCCCGATAAGAGAGTTACAGCAGTGTCCGGTTTTCCTCCTAAAGCTTTCCTCCGCTTCGTCGATCAATGGTGCAGCGGAGTTGTGACCGCGGTCACACGCAGGCTCGGTGGAAGTGCACGAATCAAGCTCTTTAAGCGAGGGACCCGATATGCAGGCGAAGTTGCTGATCGTGGAAGATGAACCCATTGTGGCTCTGGATCTGCAGCAGGAAGTGGAACAGCTGGGGTGCGAAGTGGTGGCTCTGGCCGAGAGCGCCGACGAGGCGCTGGTTGCGGCCGAAATCTGCCGGCCCGATCTTGCCTTGATGGATGTGCGCATTGTGGGCAGCATGGACGGAATTCAGACGGCCCGGCTGCTGCGCACCGCCTACGATGTGCCGGTCATCTTTCTGACCTCGTACAGCGATGAAGCGACGATCAGCCGCGCGGTGAAGGAGATGCCTTATGGCTACCTGACCAAGCCGTTCAAAAGCCGCGAATTGAAAGCCAGCCTGCGCGTCGCCCTGCACAAAGCGCAGCTTGACGCGAGTCAGCGTGCCGAGCATCGGGAGCTGGCAACTGCCGTAAGCAGCGTGCCTGCCGGGCTTATCGCTTTTTCGCACGATGGCCTCGTCAAGTTCATGAATCGTGCCGCCGAGGCTTTGGCCGGCGTCGCCTCCGATCCCGGGAAAGACACTCTGCTCAGCGAGATTCTGCAGCTGGAAGACGGCTTTGGCCGCTCATTCAGCGTGCTGATCCCGCCCAAGGATGGGAACAAGGTCGAGGAATTCGGGTGGACGCTGAAGCGGCCCGGCGGCGAGACGATGCTGGTGGACCTGTCGATCGCGCCCATGTTGGACACCCCCGGCAGCGACGGCGTGGGCGAGTCGTCCGGCTGGGTGATGACACTGCGCGATGCCGCCGAGCGGCTGCGCTTTACCGCCATGGAAGAGACGCTCGAACAAGGCGCTTGCTTCGATACCGCTCCCATGGGCATGGTGCAGCTCGACGCCGAGGGGCACGTGGTACGGGTGAACAAAGCTCTGGAGCGCGAGTCGGGAGTGGCGGCGGAGAACCTGGTGGGCCGCTCGCTGACCGGGCTTTCTATGGATCCCGATCCGCGCATCGGAAAACAGTTCGTAAGCAGGCTGCTCAAGGGATCGACGACCGTTGCGGTTTCGCCGGCGACGACGCATTAGGAATTCGAACCGCGAGATCCCAGGTTAGGCGCAACAACAAAGACGCGCCGAACCGGGAACGCCTGGCCATCGGCATCACTGTCTCCAAGGTCTCAAAATCGAGGGCACCCACGACATTTGCAGAGGAGTGGGCGATGAATGGAGTCCAGACGGCGCAAGTCGAATCGACCCTGTGGCTGCCCGAACCACTGGCTGCCGGCCGGGAAGGCGTCATGCTGCTCGAAGCGCTGTTCAACGGCCATCCGGACATGGTCATTCTGGTCGACGAGCAGGGCCGGATCGTGGCCGCCAATCCCCAGGTGCTGGAGGGATTCGGCTACTCGCGCGAGGAGCTCGAAGGCCAGTCGATCGGCATCCTGCTGCCGGAGACAGCGCGCGAGCGCCATGCCGGCTACGTGGCGGGATTCATCCAGAACCCCACCTGGCGCAATATGCATTCGGGGCTCGATCTGTCGGCTCGCGATTCGCACGGAACCGACTTCCAGGTCGACGTGATGCTGCGGCCCTTCCACGCCGGCGGCCGGCAATACGGGATGGCGATCCTGCGTCGGCTGGACACGGCGCTGACGCGCAGCCGCGCCCAGGTGCGCGCGGTGGTCGAGAGCCTGCAGGATTACTCCATCAACCTGCTGGATGCCGAGGGTCGAATTCTCACCTGGAACGAAGGCGCGCGCCGCATCCACGGCCTGACGGCGAGCCAAGCGCTGGGCCAGCACGTGGGCATTCTCTATCCGGGCGAGGAATCGGAAAAGGCAAAGGCGACGGCGCTGCTTGAAGAGGCTGCGCACACCGGACGGGTTCGCAGCGAGGGCTGGTGGCGAGGACCGAATGGCAGTCGCCTCTGGGCGGAGATCGACCTGACCGCGCTGCGCGACGACACCGGACGCCTCTGCGGTTTTACTCGCGTACTGCATGACCTCACCCGTCACAAGCAGATCGAAGACAGGCTGCGCGCGTTGAATGCGCAGCTCGAGAACTACCGCATTATCGTGGAGAACGTTGAAGAACACGCTCTTTACTCGATGGATCGAGACGGCCTTGTCACCAGTTGGGGACAGGGAACCCAGAAGCTGCTCGGCTTCGCGCCCGAAGAAGTTCTCGGCAAACACTACTCCCTCTTCGCCTCCGAAGAAGATCGAAAGGCCGGAGTTCCCGAGCGCGACCTTGAAGAAGCCGCACGCTCCGGCCGATGCTTCGCCGATGGATGGCGCCTCCACCGTGACGGCCGCCGCCGCTGGTGGAGCGGGGTGATCACCGCGCTGCGGGACGAGGACGGAAAACTGATCGGCTTTGTGCGCGCGGCGCGCGATATCACGCGGCAAAAGGAGCTGGAAGAATCTCTGGAGCAACTGAACGCCGACCTGGAGGCGCGGGTGGCCGAGCGCACCGGTCAGCTGGAGGCGACGATCCTGGAGCTGCGCCACAAGAACGAGGAAGTCGAGAGTTTTTCCAGGATCGTCTCGCGCGACCTGAAGGAGAAAGAGGTGCTGCTTCGCGAGATCCACCATCGCGTGAAGAACAACCTGCAGGTGGTGCAAAGCCTGCTGAAGATGAGCGCCCGCGAGCTTCCCGAGTGCGAGGCGCGATCCGCGGTCGAGAGCACAGTGGAGCGGGTCCACGCCATGTCCATGGTGCACGAGAAGCTCTACCAGATGCCCAGCCTGTCGGCCCTCCCCCTGAGCGATTACCTGAGCGACATCTTCACCGGCTCCATCCAGGCCTATTCCCTGGCGCCCAGCCAGGTGCAGCTCAAGCTCGATGTCGAGGAGATCCTGCTTCCGCTCGACCGCGCGGTTCCCTTTGCACTGCTGGCCAACGAGCTGCTATCGAACTCGTTCAAGCATGGCTTTCCCGGCGGCCGACGCGGCGCCATCACGGTATCGGTCCATCGCATCGACGGAGCCGTTCGCATGATAGTTGAAGACGACGGCGTGGGGCTGCCCGCGGGCTTTGACGCGGCGAAATCCAACTCCATGGGGCTGAAGCTGGCCGTGAGCCTGGCGCATCAGCTCGGCGGGCGGCTGCAGTTCACCTCGGAAAACGGATGCCGGGTACAGGCGAACCTGACGCGGATGTAGCCTTGCCTCAGTATCGAGTTCGAGGGGCATCGAGGGCGCCCCATCCTTTCGCCCGCTGTTGGCGAAAGGGTGGGATGGCCCCGGAACATTCACAATGAACCAGCCTCACTTTTTCGCATACTCTTTCGTCTGGCCGGTACGCGAGTTGGTCAGGGAGAAGCTTCCGTCGGCCAAAGCCACCACTTTGAAGTTCCCTCCATCTCCGTCGCCTTTGGGGTTTGCGATCAGCGCCTCGGGGCCGTTGTGCGCGGCGTCGGAATCTTCGGCGGTGTGCAGCTGCCACAGATCTTCGAGGCCGGGACTCGAATGCACCGTCTGCCACGCCTCGGGGCTGCCGCCTTTGTGCGCGCCGTTGTTCATGATGGCCACGCGCGGGTGAATCGCGTCCACAATCGCCCGTGAATTCGACTGATCGAGGCCGTGGTGTGTCGTCAAATATAAATCGACGTGCCCGATCGGATTGTCAGGGCAGACCAGCTCGACTTCTTTGGGCTTGGTCAGGTCGCCGAGATCGAGAAAGCGAAATCTGCCGAAGGCGACCAGGATACCGGCCGAGCGCGGGTTCTCCGAAGCGTCGAGGGTCCATTTCGGCTCCGCGGCGCAGTAGGGGTTCGGCGCGGGCTGGATGCCGGGCACGGCCTTAATCACGTTTCCATCCGCGGTGAGCACAACGATCCGGAGCCCCGGAACGTCGATGGTGTCGCCGGGATGCACGATACGCCGCGGCTTGCCTTGAATGGCCTTCAGGTAGGCGGCGTAATCGTGCCGCGTGATGTCGGAGTCTTCGCGGTTCTCGCCGTGATCGAGAAACTCGCCGACCTCGACGCGCTTGACCAGATCCGGCACGCCGCCCACGTGGTCGACATGAAAATGCGTGATCAGCACGCGGTCGAGTTTGCTGATGCCGGCGTCTTGCATCGCCGCCAGAATGCGGTCCGTAGATTTTTGGTCGGGCCACCCGGTGTCGATGAGCAGCGACGAGCCGGTCGGCGAAACCAGCAGCGTCGACTGCCCGCCTTCGACGTCGATGGAATAGATGAGCAGGCGGCCTGCGGGTGCGCTCGGCGTGGAAACAACTCGCGGGGCCGCGCCAGAAAGCGGTGCGACGACGAGGAGAGAGAAGGCGCAGAGTGTGGTGGCGAGGCGCGATGGGATGCTGCCGACCTCACACCTGAAAGAGATTTTCTTGTCCATTCGCATCCGTCCGACGAGTTTTGCGCAGCGCGATTCGGCCGCGGCGATTCCAGGTTGAGGTTAAGAGCCTGGGGCCGGTTTTGGAAATCTGGGAAGCTC
>Ga0335078_10010278_pt1 | contig 13866 bp, 13 predicted proteins | sample Lox_Sample_32_FD_206711 | JGI IMG/M metagenome (GOLD analysis project Ga0335078, IMG submission 206711) | Soil microbial communities from Loxahatchee National Wildlife Refuge, Florida, United States - Lox_Sample_3.2 | ecosystem: Environmental > Terrestrial > Soil > Wetlands | place: USA...
AAAAATATTCGATCCGTACCTCCTGAAAACCCGCTACTGGCAAGTATTCTGACGTTCTGTCGATCCCAAATTCGTCAGTGGCGTCAGTAATAACGTGTCCGTCACGTTCGATATCGGATGTGACATCGCGAGAGCATTTCAGCGCAACGGTGGCGCCTGAGCTAACCCGAGCGAATCTCCAGCAGGTCGTGATGGGCAATGACTTTACGTTGTCAGATTGAAAATCTTGCGCACGGTCTCGAGAATAGAGGCAGACTGACTAGCTGCTGCAACGGTCAACAACATTTCCACGGGCGCCTGGAGCACCCTTTCTACGATGCCACGACTAAGCGACTCTACAACATTCTCTTGGTCAACGCTTAGATTGCCCAGGCGACCGCGCACCCGACGAATTTCATTGCGGCGCACGACCTCAAAACGCTCTCTTAACGAACTAATTGTCCCCGAGACTTCGGAATCGAGAACTGGCGAACTGCCTATCATTGCACTGGTCACAACTTCGACTCCCTTCCCAGAGGGAAAAGCAATCGGATGGCCACAACCAATACACGAACACTAGCGAGCACAACTGAGAGTTCTGCCGCGAAGCATAGCTAACAATATTGAAGCGCCACCGAAGAATCCGGCTCGTCTCGTTGGGCACGAGCTGAAGCCATTAAACCTCGATTGAGCGTCACAGTCCGTTTGCCTCCTGCTCATCGTTCGTCACTTGCTAAACACTCTTCGCGATTTCGGTGCTCACTTCCTTTTCTTTTCAGTGGTTTCCAGATGGCGAGCCGGTTGCATTGTTCTCGTGCGTTGGCGTTCGACTGAAGAAGTGAAAGAAATTGAGGAGTAAATGGCTCAGCCTCGAATCATCATCGTCGGCGGCGGCTTTGGCGGACTCGCCGTCGCCAAGGCTCTCAAGAACGCGCCCGCGGAAATCATCCTAATCGATCGCACAAATCACCACTTGTTTCAGCCCCTGCTCTACCAGGTAGCGACGTCGGTTCTAGCTCCCAGTCAAATTGGTTTCCCGATCCGGGGAATTCTCCAAAGCCACAAGAACACGACCGTGCTCCAAGGCGAGGTCACGGGAGTGGACAAGGACAAGAAATGTGTCTTCGTAAGCGACGCCGACAGGCAAGACGTACCTTTAACCTACGATTACCTGATTCTGGCGACCGGCGCCACTCACAGTTACTTCGGCCGGAACGAATTTGAAGAGTTCGCGCCAGGACTGAAGAGCCTTGCGGACGCTGAGGCAACTCGTAATAAGGTCCTGCAGGCCTTCGAGCTCGCAGAGGCGGAAGAAGACCCGAGCCGTCACCGAGACCTGCTGACTTTTGTTCTAGTAGGCGGAGGCCCTACGGGCGTCGAGATGGCCGGGGCGTTGGCGGTGTTAGTCAAGACGACGCTGAAGTCGAACTTTCGTCGCATCGACCCTGCCTCGGCTCGAATTGTACTTTTCGATATGGCGCCGCGACTTCTGGGGCCATTCTCAGAGCACCTCTCTCAGGCTGCGAAGCAAAGACTCGAGAATCTGGGCGTCGAGATTCGCCTTGGACATGGCGTGGATCAGATCGACGCAGACGGCGTAGTCGTCGCAGGTGAGCGCATTGCGAGCAAGACCGTGATCTGGACCGCCGGTGTCGCGCCTTCTCCGGCGGGCAAGTGGCTCAACGTGGAGACGGACCGTGCCGGGAGGGTACGCATTCAAAAAGATCTGACTATCCCCGGACATCCCGAAGTCTTTGTCGTCGGCGATACAGCTGCATTCGAACAAGACGGCAAGCCCCTTCCCGGCGTGGCGCAGGTGGCCATGCAGCAAGGGCATTATGCGGGAAAACTCATTCACAGCCGCATAACCGGGAGTAAGCAGCCGGCTCCGTTTCGCTACTTCGATAAGGGCACCATGGCCGTGGTGGGCAAGGGTTTTGCCGTACTGCAAAGCTGGAAGATCCAAATGAGCGGATTGGTCGCGTGGATGGTTTGGGCTTTCGTCCACCTCCAGTTCCTGGCCACATCCGGCCTCCGCCTAAGCGTCTTCCTGCAGTGGATTTGGACCTTTCTGACGGGCCAAAGGGGCTCTCGCCTGATCGTCGATCATCACGCTTCGACGCGGATGCGCACCCCGGTGCGCGAGGCTGTACCGGCTGCGGCCGGAGGCAAGTGAAGAAATTCAGTGTTCATACGGAAGTGCAAGAAGAAATTCAAAAAGGAGAATTAATCGTGGCAACCGGAGAAATAAAGAACATCGTCATTGTCGGCACAGGAGTCATCGGCGCAAGCTGGGCCGCTTATTACCTGTCCCGCGGATTCAACGTGATTGCAACCGATCCTGCGCCGAACGCGGAGGCAAACCTTCGACAATATGTTGACGAAGCGTGGAAGACGCTCAGCAAGAACGGCATTTCTCCCAGTGCTTCGCGCGAACGGTTGACCTTCGAGCCAAAAATGGCTCTGGCGCTCGCCAAAGCGGACTTTGTCCAGGAAAACGCACCGGAGCGTCCCGATTTCAAGGCGAAGCTATTCGCAGAGATGGACGATGCCACGCCTCCGGATTCGATCCTCGCGTCGAGTTCTTCTGGCATAACCATGGACGTTATTCAGTCTCAAGCCAAGCGTCCGGAACGCTGCGTCATCGGACATCCATTTAACCCGCCTCACATCATTCCACTGGTGGAAGTGGTGGGCGGAGCCAAGACATCGCCTCAAACGATCGAAAAGGCCATGGCGTTTTATGCGTCGATTGGAAAAAAGCCCATTCGTCTGTTCAAGGCGCTTCCCGGTCATGTCGCGAACCGACTGCAGGCGGCGCTGTACAAGGAGGTGCTCTATCTCATTCAGCAGGGAGTGCTGAGCGTCGAGGACGCCGACGCCGCAGTGAGCTATGGCCCTGGGCCGCGATGGGGCGTGATGGGGCCGAGCCTGCAGTGGCACCTCGGCGGGGGCCCAGGCGGAATTAACCACTATATGGAGCACCTCATGGATCCTCTCGCAGGTCTGATGAAGGTTCTCGGCACCCCGAACGTTACTCCGGAGCTGAAGCAGACGGTGACCGAGGGAGTGATGCGAATGGCGGGCAATCGCTCGGTCGAGCAGCTTGCCGAGGAGGAGAACGAGGTTCTGACGGGGCTGCTCAGCAGTCGTGCCAGCGTTGGTCTGTAATGTCCTTCCGAAACAACATTGAAATCACAAAGAGGAGAACTTGTTAAATGAGCACTACCACTCTCAACCCAATTAAGACAGGCGCGAATAAGTCAGCCCCATCCGCCCGGCTTTTTTTTCTGGATGCCGGCGGCGGCCGTGTGTTCTCCGCAAACGCTGACGGTTCCGATTTGAAAACCATCATTAACGAGGGTCGGAAATTTCCCGACGGAATTGTTGTTGATATCGCAGCCGGGCATATCTACTGGACCAACATGGGCAATCCTGTTGTTAATGACGGGGCCATTGAACGGTCTGATCTTGACGGAAGCAACATCACGAGCATTGTTCGGCCGGGCGGCACTTTCACTCCAAAGCAACTGCAACTCGATGAGAAGAACAAGAAGCTCTACTGGTGCGACCGTGAGGGGATGCGGGTGATGCGGGCGAACTTGGATGGTTCCAACATCGAAACACTGGTCGATACCAGCGAGGGCGACGCGCGTCCCGGAAAGGATGAGAGGAAGTGGTGCGTGGGCATCGCCGTGGATGCTGAGGGCGGCAAGTTTTATTGGACCCAGAAGGGCCCTGAAAAAGCCGGCGAAGGGCGTATCTTTCGCGCCAATCTCGAGCTTCCCAAAGGCCAAACTCCCCCAAACCGCAAAGACATTGAGCTCCTCTACGATGCCCTACCTGAACCCATCGACCTTGAGCTGGACGTCGCCAATCGCACTTTGTATTGGACAGACCGCGGGGATCCGCCGCGTGGCAACACGGTGAACCGTGCGCCTATGGACCCGAAGTCCGGAACTGGGTCGGAGCCCGAGATCCTTGTCAACCATTTGATGGAAGGCATCGGCCTGGCTTTAGACCTGAGCGGCGGTCGCATGTTTATCACCGATCTTGCCGGCTCCGTCTACAGCGCCAATCTTGATGGGTCAAACAAGAAAACGCTGCTGGTGGGCGAAGGGAACCTTACCGGTATCGCATATGGAGAGTTGCCGGCTGGCCATTAAGCGAAACCGCGGGCCTCACCACGTTCGGCAACCCGCTGTAGGTGAATCCGGAAAAGCATCGCCAACTAAGAATCTTCGAGAGGATATCGACATGAGTATTGCAGCACTGGACCGAGTTACCGAAAAACCCACTACAACAACCGATCAGACATTGACGGAAAAACTTCAATCGAAACTGAGCAATCCCGTGAGTGCTCCGGATTTCGACTTGCACGGTAGCGTCAATGAAGTACTGAAAGAAATCGGACTGACTGCAGCAGACAGCGGAGGCAAGCTCACCTTCTACGGTCAGGATCCGATCATTGCCAGCCCGCATCGATTTGGCACGATGGCGGCGGTAGGTCTGGCTGCCAGGAGCGTAGCCCTTGCAGCACTCTGGAAATCCCAAACTGGGGAAGGACAAGACATTCATGTCGACGTCCGGAAGGCTCTCCGGCGTTTCTCTGGTTTCTTCGAGGGGAAATGGGAGACGATCAATGGTCGTGGTCCGTCCATGTACGCAGATCGAGATAACCCATTCTGGGAGATTCCGCTCTTTCGGAAAACACGCGATGGAGGTCACGTGGTGGCTCTCAACGTCTACCCCAGGCTGCAGGCGCGAGCACTCAACTTTCTGCGAGCCAGTGACAGCAACGAATCCGTAAATAATGCGATTCTGCAGTGGCGCGCGGACGAGTTGGAGACGGCCGGGCAGGAGGCCGGACTTGTTTTCGCCAAGGTGCGTACCTACGAGGAGTTTCTCAGAGAGCCCCAGTACACCGAAGTGCTCTCCAAAATGCCTCTCATCACCGTCGAGAAGATCGGAGAGAGTGAGCCGGTACCGTTTAGGCGCGGAGCAAAGACTCCCTTGGAAGGCATTCGCGCATTCGGAATGGGGCACGTGATTGCTGGAGCGGGCATGGGAAGAGACCTCGCGTATTACGGTGCGGACGTCCTCAACATCTGGAGGCCTAACGATACGGAAGTGGAGGCATTTACCTGGGACGTGCAGATTGGGATGCGCTCCACGATATTGGACAGTTCCAAGGAAGACCGCGCCAAGTTCGATCACCTACTGAAAGATGCTGACGTGTTCTTCTCGAATCGGCGCCCCGGTTACCTGGAAAAATATGGTCTCACCGCCGAGGAACTCAGCGCAAAGAAGCCGGGACTGATTCACGCGAAGGTGGTCCTCAATGGCGAACAGGGTCCCTGGTCGAATTGGGTTGGCTTCGATGAGATCGGCGCAGCAGTGGCAGGTGTGTTTGCCAACGAGGGAACACTGACTCAGCCTTCGTCGCCGCCGATCATTCCGATCTGCGACAACATTGTGGGTTGGCTCGGCACCACCGGCGTTCTTGAGGCGTTGCGACGCCGTGCCACCGAAGGCGGTAGCTATCGCGTTGTCGTCTCCCTGACCAGAACCGTGTTGTGGCTGCTCTCGCTGGGCATCTTCGACAAGGCGTACGCCAACGAAACAGCAGGCTCCACGGACGAACACAAGTCCGTGGCTCCTGATCTCTTCACCGCGGAGACTCCGTTGGGCACGTATCAGGGCATGACCGACCAGGTGGTTCTGTCCAAGACCGCGGGCTCCTTCCGGACAGTGCTTGTCCCCCGCGGCTCTAGCAAACCCGAATGGCTGACTTCATGAGGAGCAACAGGCGGATGGAAGGCAGCCGCCCACTGGGCAGAAGCGCCATTGAGTCGCAGGTGACTCGGCAACAATTCTAAGAAAGGATCAGGCGGCACATCGCAGGTAACGGCCACGGACTCGAAGAGAATGAGATGCGATGTGCTCGCCAGTCTTACTGTGACTAACACGAATCGATTCATGCTCACAGCAATCCTAGGGACTTTGCTGGTACTTGCGAGCATGAAGCCCGGAATGGCGCAAACCCAGCAAACCGCCGCCATCGAACCCTCGGCCAGTGAAGACCAGGCTGCTGAGCTCGGCAAACAGGCAAGTAATCCCTTGTCCAGCGGTTGGCTCATGCAAACTCAGCAGAATAACAACTGGGTGGGAATGCCTTTGAAACACGGAGATCAAGTCCAGAGCGATCTCCTGTTTCAGCCGCTCGTGAACGTCAAACTAACCGACGACTGGACACTCTTCGTGCGCCCGATCCTGACGCTCGTCAATTCGACGCCATACGTCGCTCCGAGCGGACATGACGATCGTACGACCGCGTTCGGCGATACGGTTCTTGCCTTTGCTATAGCGCCCCACCCGTTGTTAGGCGGCCATCTCATGCTTGGGGCAGGCCCAACGTTTATCTTTCCGACTGCCACGGAGAATCAACTCGGGCAGCACACATGGCAACTCGGACCCGATGTTGGAGCTGTGTGGTTGGGCAGACACTTCATTGCCTACGCCTTTCCCCAGCAGTGGTTCAAGATCGGCGGCAGCGGCCCCAAAACCAATCAATTGAGCGCCCTGATGGACTTTACTTATTTTCTTAAGGACGGCTGGAGCATTGGGACAGAGCCAAACACTCTGGTGAATTGGCAGGCTCGCAGTGGTCAACGCGTCACGTTACCCATCGGTCCGCAGGTGGGCAAGATGTGCAAATGCGGGCACACGCCGACTCTGTTTCAGCTTCAATTTCAATACTATCCGGTCCGTCCCAGCGCTGACGGTCCGAGATGGAATGTTCAGTTGCAGATGACCCCGACGATACCGGCGTTGTTTAGGGGAAAGATATTTTGATGCTCCTGACCCGCACCGTGCCTGGCACGCCGGGCTCCAGGAAACGCCGAATGGCTCGATAGAGAGGCGATATGAGCGCAACGTATAAAGCAATCCAAGTAACGAAACCGGGAGAATTCGACGCCGTAATGAAACCGCTGGTCGATCCTGGCCCTGGTCAAGTGCGCATTCGTGTCGAGGCATCCGGCGTCTGCCACTCAGATGCCGGCACCGTGGAAGGCTCCTTTCCAATTAGCTGGCCGCGCGTCCCTGGACATGAAGTGGTTGGGCGGATCGATGCCCTTGGCTCTGGCGTCCAGGGCTGGGCGGTTGGTCAGCGCGTCGGTGTCGGCTTCCTCGGCGGCTCTTGCGGTTATTGCGAATTCTGTCGAAATGGCGATCTTGTGAATTGTCGTAACCAGGAATTCACGGGCATTCATTCGGATGGGGGATATGCCGAGGTGATGATCGCGAAGGCCACCGGCTTAGTGCGTATACCCGACGATCTGTCGTCGGCAGATGCTGCGCCGCTGCTTTGCGCGGGACTGACGACGTTCAACGCCCTGCGAAACTCGCCAGCGAAGGCGGGTGATCTTGTCGCTGTGCTCGGTATCGGCGGCCTTGGTCATCTGGCGGTGCAATACGCCCGGCATATGGGGTTCGAGGTCGCGGCGATTTCCCGCGGCAGCAACACCGCGCAGCTCGCGAAGAAGCTCGGCGCGCACCACTACATTGACAGTGCCGCCAGCGATCCCGCAGCGGCTCTGCAGGCGCTTGGCGGAGCCAAAGTCATTGTCGTAACGGCTTCCGGAGGCAAGACAATCGCTGAGACCTTCAAAGGCCTTCGTCCTGGCGGTGTCTCTATTAACCTCGGCGCCGGGCCGGAGCCGATCCAGGTTGCGAGCGTGGATCTCATATTCGGAGAGCGCAAGGTAGCAGGTTCGCTGACGGGAAACCCGGCCACTGCTGACGCAACGCTTCGTTTCAGTGCCTTGGGTGGCGTCTCGGCGATGATCGAGACCGCCCCACTCGAGGAAGCCCCGGCCGCCTACGCGAAGATGATGGCTGGGAAGGCGCGCTTTCGGATGGTGCTGGTCACAAAAAACGGTAATGGCCAGCCGAAGTGAAGCATTCAGGCTGTGGGAAAGGTCGCTCGCGAAGTTAGTGAATTTTGGAAAAAACTGAACCAGGCAAATACACAAAGGAGAAGTAGATGTCGGCGAAATCAAGCACCGCAGCGGTTCAAGCAGCGCCCACTCAACCTACGAGCGAAGAGATCAGGGCCGAAGATCTGTTCAACAAGCAGAAGTCTTACTTCGCTTCTGATGCGACAAAGACCTACGAGTGGAGAATTGACCAGCTCAATCGCCTTACGCAGATGCTCAAGGAGAACTTTGACCGTTTTGCGGACGCATCACGCAAGGACTTCAAAACAGCCAGCCAGGAGAATGTCTTCGAGGTGTCGGCAACCATTGCCACGGCCGAATCCACCAAGTCTCAACTCAAAGAATGGATGAAACCGGTCGAAGCTCCTCTTCCAAAATTCCTTACTGCGTCGGGGCACAAGGGAATCGTATACCGCGAGCCTTACGGCGTCACGCTGATCATCTGTCCTTTCAATGGACCGCTTCTCTTATCGCTGCGCCCTGCTATCGCCGCCCTTTCGGCCGGTAATCCGTGCATATTGAAGCTCTCCGAGGCGCTGCTTGCGACAGACGAGTTGCTCTTAGAGTTAATCCCAAAGTATTTCGTGCCGGAAGCTCTGAGCGCTGTAGTTGGCGCTCGGGAGCTAGTCACGAAAGTCCTGAGCCTTCCCTTTGATTTCATATTCCTCACCGGGAGCGTGGGTGTGGGAAAGGTAGTGATGCGAGCGGCGGCCGAGAATCTCACTCCAGTGTTGCTTGAGTTGGGAGGACAAAACCCAGCGATCGTCGATGAGACAGCGAACATTCCGGATGCTGCCAAGAAAATTGTCTGGGGGGCAATGGCTTGGGGAGGACAGTGGTGCACCTCACCGGGCTATGCTGTCGTTCATGAGTCCGTCGCCGAGCAGTTCGTAGCCGAATGCAAAAAAGCCGTCGTCGAACTCTACGGTGTGGACCCGAAGAACAACCCGGACTACTCCCGCATAATCAGCCCAGCTGCTGTCAAACGGCTTGCGTCCCTGATCGATCCCAAGAAGGTCATTTACGGTGGAAAGTCCGACGCCTCGGTTCGCTATCTCGACCCGACCATCCTCTACCCGATTTCGTGGTCCGACAAAATCATGGAAGATGAAATCTTTGGGCCGCTTTTGCCAATCCTCACCTACTCCGACCTCGGAAAGCTACTCGCGAAGATCAAATCTCTGCCCAAACCGCTGGCCGGCTATGTCTTCAGCCGAAATCAGGAGATGATCGATCGCGTGTTGGGATCCCTCTCCTTCGGCGGTGGCGCCGTGAACCAAACCAATGTCTTTCTGTTTATTGATTCCATGCCTTATGGAGGGGTGGGAACTGCGGGACTAGGGAACTACTACGGGAAGTACGGCTACGATTCCCTCACGCACGCCAAGTCGGTCCTGATATCGCCGCCCGATGTCGCTATCGATGTTCTGTTCCCGCCTTATACGAAGGAAAAGGTACAAGCGATGGATCAATGGTTCGACTACTAGATTGAGGGAACGTATGCCGAGAATTCGATTACTCGATAAGGAGATATTGTGAACCAGCTACTTAGCAGAATTCTTGACGCACATGGTGGCATGGATCGCTGGCGAGACCTTGAAAAGGTCGAGGCGACCATAGTTGCCGGAGGCGGCTTCTATCCACTGAAAGGCATGTTGAATGACGCAACGCCGCGCCGTCTGACGGCATGGCTGCATCAGGAACGCTCGTCCGTACTGCCTTTTGGGGCTCCAGATCAACGAACGATGTTCACTCCGGAGCGCATCGCCATCGAGAAGCTGGATGGCACTGTGCTCGCCGAACGACAGGCACCCAAGGACTCCTTCGCCGGCCATCAGATGAGTACGCCTTGGGATGCTCTTCATCGCGCCTATTTCGATGCAGAAGCGCTCTGGACTTACTTTACTACGCCCTTCCTTCTGGCGATGGATGGCGTGCATGTCGAGGAAGTGGAACCGTGGCGAGAGGGTGCCGAAAGGTGGCATGTACTGCGGGCACAATTCCCTGGTTCCATCGAAACGCACAGCCTTATTCAGGAGTTCTTCTTCGATACCGATTTACATCTGCGTCGTCACGACTATAGCGTGAATATTGCTGGTGGCTTTCCAGCCGCCCAACTCACATCAGACTATATTGTCGCGGATGGAATTCATTTTCCGTCCAAACGCCGCGCGTACACGCGCGGACCTGACCGCAGGCCGAATATGGAAATGCGTATGATTTCCATTGATATCAGTGAGGTTCGGTTCGAGCATGCACAGGTGCCATCGAGGGAGGAAGCTGTCGCGTTGTCGTCTCACTGACCAGGACCCGTGGCGCAAGTCGTGAGACAGCGCGCAACACGACGCCTGACCGGCGGCCCAAGCGGAGTGAGAGTCGCGGGGCACGCCGCACCCCTACGGCTTCGATGGCGAGCACACCGAATCAAACCGACGGCTGATGTAGACCCCGGCGTGGGCTTCCCCACAGAAGTGGCGAGTTCCCGGTGCGTTGGCCGCTGTGGTGTTCCATTTTGAGCACGGTAAGTTTCTGTGTCGCTGCACCGGATCACGAACCAGTGACTAGGGCTCTGGTGACCTCTCCACAGATTTCGCATCGGAATTGCTGAAGAGAGCTCATAACCTGGTGCATTTCCGTTCGCTTCATTGTGACGGTGCACTGTTGCAGGGAAATTTTGAGAGTAAAACCGCAGGGTTCAATCGAGCATAAACAATTGCAATGGGGACTCGATCTCAAACACCGGGGTTCCCCCCGATCTAAAAGCCATGCGCCCGTTCTTGGCAATACCAGGTCTCCTTTGGCGTAAGAGCATTGACTGCAAATGCCGGCTCAGCCTGGAGCGCGCCCGATGCAATCTCGCCTTGACTGTTCCCACTGGCACGCGCAAGATTCGTGCAGCCTCCTTCGCGGACAACTCTTGCACATGAAACATATGGAGAACCTCGACGTAGAGAGGCCCCAGTCGATCAATTGCCTTAGCAAGCAGGACACGGGCCTCTTTGAGCGAGCATTCCTGCTCCGGATTCCGTCGCGCCTCTACCACCTCAAATCTGGCAGCAGTTTCTCTCTCAACCATCTCATCGAGCGACGCTTCGTTCTTTCGTCGACCCGTGCGCAATCGCATGAATGCGGCGTTCAGAGCAATACGAGTGAGCCAAGAAGAAAACCGCGAACGTCCCTGGAAGGTATCCAAATGGCGCAGGGCATCAAGGATGGCGGTTTGTACTGCGTCTTCGGCATCTTCCCGATTCTGAAGGATTCGTTGAATGCGCCGAAGAATGCTCTCCGTATGGGGAGTCACAAGGCTCGCAAATGCCGCCGTATCGCCCGCCCGGGCGCGCGCCACCAGGCTCTTTTCCTCATTTGTCACTGAAGAAAGTCTCACCTGCCCAGGTCGGTGCTCAGGAATCTCCCGCTTGACGACCTGAATACCTGCTCCGGGCTTATAATTTTGCGCCACCTTTATTGTTCCTGGCGAGACTGCCGTCGTTGCCATACATCCTCCTGAGAATTCGTGCGCACTCCACTCGGGCACAATCAAGAGCATCAGACCACGAATCTCCAGCCCTGACAATTAGACGATGGTACGGACAATACCTTCGTAGGAGTCGCAGCTCTATTTCATCCGGATCTACCGTCTCAAAAGCATCATCAGCCCAAATAGCGATGGAAGATAAATGATCGAAGCCGAAAGAAGCCGTCGCGCAGAAGAGTTCGATTTCCGAAGGGCGAAGCGTGCTCCATAGTATAAAAAGCCGGCGCATAGGAGCACGGCTCCAAAGCAGTAAGTAGCGCTGGCTTTGCTGGTCAACGCCGGCAACAAACTGACGGGCGCCAATAATAGGAGCGGCAACAGGGTTTGCCAATTCACAAGGCGGACGCTGTTGTGTTCGTCATGAGGCAGTACCAAATAACTGGCGCGAGCATAATCCTCGCGGTACATCCAAGCGATCGCCATAAAGTGCGGGAATTGCCAAAGAAATAGAACCGAGTAGAGCTCCCATGCCCCGAAGTTGAGATGACCAGATGCTGCAGCCCATCCAATCAGCGGAGGCATCGCGCCGGAAAATGCTCCGACCAGAGTGCACGACGGCGACTTCCTCTTGAGCGGAGTGTAAAAAAACAAATAAGACAACAACGTGCCTAGTGCCAGGAGGCTCGCAAGCAGATTGGCCGCTGCAGCGAGATAAACGGTTCCGAGAACCGATAAAGCAATACCGAACCACAAAACCGCTGATGGATTGAGCCGACCCGACGCCAGGGGCCGCCGGGCTGTCCGGCGCATCTGGGCGTCGAAGCGGCACTCGATGTATTGATTCAGGGCTCCTGTCCCGCTGGCCACAAATAACGTCCCTAGCACTGCATTGATCGATCGCAAGAACGGAAAATCGCGCCACGAGGGACCGCCTATGCAGAACCCAGCGAAGGTGGTGACGGCAATCATAAAATTTACTTCTGGCTTGGTAAGTGCCAAATAGTCGAACCAGGTCTTTGAGTCCCAAAAGCGACCGCGTTTCGCGACTGGCAGATCGAGTGCTGTCAGAATGGGTTCACTCGCCACGCTTAAAGAGCCTCCAACCTCTGCGAAACGCTTCGCGGACTGCCGACGCCCGCCAATTTCGAATGCACCAAGTCGACCTGAGAAAAACCTTGGGGTGACAGAAGACGCATGGTTAAGATCGCCCCGGTGACAAAGTAAACGATTGTGACGCAGGTCCACATCAATGCCGCCGCGCACTGCTGATCTACCAGAGGGGAAAGCCCCAGTAGGTGTGACGACGAGAAGTAGATCGGGTAAACCACGCGATCGGAAAAGACCAGGAATCCCGAGAGGATGTCGCACGGCAACGTCGCAAAAAAGAGGTACAAGATCATCGAGGGATCCCCTCGAGACCCAGTCGAGCGTTGAACGACCGGCCACCAGAAGAGAAGACCGGTCGCGAGAAAGGATAGGTGCTCAAACAGATGCCAGCCTACCGACTGCATTCCCAGAGCGAAGAATGTCGGAATGTGCCATCCAACCAAGGCGGCGCAGGCTGCGAGCCAGGCGAATTCAGGGCTTCCCAGAGCGTTCACCCACTGCGTGTCCCGGCGTGACTTCCACAAAGGAAGAAGCGTCTGTTCTACAAATCGGCACGGCAAACCGTGTAAAACAGGACCAACAGGCGCACCCAGCCAGATCAGTAGAGGAGCAAACGTCATGAGCAGCAGATGTTGCAGCATGTGGACGGTGAGCAATTCGTGGTCAACAGCAGCAATTGGGGATGCCATCGCGACCCAGATGAAAAGCAGTCCAAGTAAAAAACTGAAGGCACGCCACGCCGAGGTGATTTTCAAGGCGCCCGAACGAAGAAACAGCCAACCGCGCATGAAAACGAAGGCCGTGAAAGCGAGAATCAGCGTGAGAAACACGGACCGGGACGTCCACAAGCCGGCATGATGTAAATGTGGCATGGGACCATCCTCCTACGGTTTTGCACCTCGGTCATTTTCGTCGCTGAGCGCCATATCGCGTGAAGCATCGCGCGCAGGTGCTTGCCCCTTCGGATGCAGAGTCTCAAGGAATGCGACGAGCGCGGTTGTCTCCGCTGGACTTAAGTTCTTTCCATACGCCGGCATGTTGCCGCCACCTTGAATCACCTGGCGAATCAGCTGGTCTTGCGTGAGCCGCACTGCCACGCTGTCGAGAGTGGGTCCTCGTTGTCCGCCACTTTCTCCAAGTGAGTGGCAATTGCGGCACTGCTTGACCTGAAAGACCATTGCCCCCTGTCTGGCAAGCGCGCTCGAGTCATGAATATATCGATCCGGCACGGGATCGCCACTCCACGCATTCATGTGCGGGCTCCAAGGTGTGAACCCGGCGAGATGAGTAAATGTCCCGAGCATG
>Ga0335078_10010279_pt1 | contig 13866 bp, 11 predicted proteins | sample Lox_Sample_32_FD_206711 | JGI IMG/M metagenome (GOLD analysis project Ga0335078, IMG submission 206711) | Soil microbial communities from Loxahatchee National Wildlife Refuge, Florida, United States - Lox_Sample_3.2 | ecosystem: Environmental > Terrestrial > Soil > Wetlands | place: USA...
CTGCTCGCTGACAACGGAGCGCTGCTGGGCCAGGCGGCCGGCGCGCTATCCACCAAGGATTGCCTGCCCGCCAAGGCGTTCTTCGATGTGATCGACGGCCGCACCACGTGGCGCGGCCGCCAAGAGCTGGAGAGCCACGTGAGCGGCTGCTGGCATTGCCTGGATCATTACTGCCGCCTGCTGGAAGTGGTGGATGTGCTGCGCGGCTCGAAGCCGCTGGCGGACGGCGAGGCTGAGGGCTACAAGCGGCTGTTGGGAATCGAGGCGCCCAAACGGTCGTTTTGGAGGCGATCATGACGGTCGCGCCGAAGCGCCGCCGGCGGAGCGGTGGCCCGCACCGGGCTCGCCACATACAAGAAAGCAGAAGGGAAGTGACTTATGTCTGTCGTCGATTTCCTGAAAAAAGTCGGTGGGCGTGACGCTCTCCGACGACGTGATCGCAACCGCGAGAAAGGAAAACGATAAGGATACTGGTCCAACGAAACTGCACGAGGACGATGAACGCAAAGGGCAAGACGATCCCGGAAGTTAGCCCGTTGCCCCGCGGCGAGCGATGCTTGCCGCATTTGCCCCGCCTACAGCCCCAAGAGGTTCGTCTGAATCTTCACATAACCCTGCTCGGCCGCCCACAAATCCAGCGGAACCGCCGCCAATTCATCCACCACTGGCACCGCCTTGCCGTTCTTGGTGAGATCGATGGTCTTCAAATACCGCCGGCACGATTCGCAGGCGTCGACGCGGATATGCTCGAATTCAGGCGCCGTGTAGACGGCCAGCTTTTCGAAGTCCTGCTCGCCGCACGCCGGACATTCGAGGCGCGGGAACGCCCATTCCGCCGAGCAAAGCGCGCACTCGAGCGAGCGCTTCGCTCCGTATCCTTCCGGACGCAAGATGGCAACTTGCGGCTTGTGGCCGCGCCACGGACACTCGTCCAAGCGCGCCGCGTACGGCTCGAGCAATGCGCGTGCGTAGAAAGTTTCAACCAGCTCCAGTTCTTCGCCGCGCGCGTAAGCTTCCAGGTGCCCCCGCGATATACACCCACCGCGATGGGCCACGCGCTCTAACTCCGGAAACAGCGCCGCCAGCGTAGCCATGTCCGGCGGCGCGAGTAAGTAGACCTGTTTCTGGTAACTCGCCACGGCGCCATAGAAATGCAACATCTCCGCCGCGGCGTGGTAAGTTGCCTCCAACTCGGCGGCGCGTGCGATGCGGCGGTCCCAATCGACCGGCGTCACTTCAGGTCGCGCAGCCACAGCGCGTGATGCATCCTGGCCCAGCCCTGCGAGACTTCGCCGCGGATGATGGACGTGAATCCGCCGCGCACCACGGCCGTGCCCATGTACACGTGAATGATGAAGCCGCCGATAGTGAGCAGCGCCGCGCTGACATGCACCAGAATCGCCAGGTACCGCACCGCGCGCAGGCTCCAGGGAATGCGCTCCGGGAACCACAGCACCAGGCCCGAAAGCACCAGCAGCAGCCCGCCCCAGAACATCAGCCAGAAGAAGTACTTCTGCCCGGCGTTGAAGCGCTCGATGGCGGGCAGCGCCTCGTCTTCGTTGCGGATATAGCGCGGCATGGCCTTCTGCCACGCGCGATCGCTGGCGGTGATGCGCATATCGCCGCCCCACATGCGTAGCATCCACGCGCACATGGCCATGAACAGCACGCCCGCCCATGGATGCCAGAAGCGCGCCGCGGGTCCTCCCCCCAGAATCGTAGCGAGCCAATACAGGCTCGGCGAGTAGAACGCCAATCCGGTTAACAGCACGTATACGAACGCCAGCGCGGAGATCCAGTGGATCACGCGCTCGTGGAGCGTATAGCGTAGGACCCGGTTGCCCGGCAGCAATCGTGGCTCGCTGCTCATGCTTCCTCCTTGACGTGCTTGGCGCCGAAGCGCAGATAGTGCAACGCCGTGCCGATGATCCCGCCCACAATCGCCAGATTACCGAGCCACTTCAGCGGGGTCTTCCAGATGGTTACCGCCAGCGGAATCGTGGGATTGCGCGGCAAGCCATAGAGCTCCGGTTGGTCGCCCTGCGCCAACACCGTGATGACGCCGGTTCCGCCTACGCCAGGCGGATCGTAAAGCGAGGCATTCGTGAAGCCCTGCGCCTTCAATTGATTCACGCGCCGGTTGCCCATCTCCGTCAACCGCGCCTTGGTTCCGAATTGCAGGCATCCGGTAGGGCACGACTTAATGCAAGCCGGCTCCAGGCCCACGTCGACGCGATCCGAGCACAACGTGCACTTATAAACCTTCTTAGTCTTCTGATTGAACTTCGGTATGTTGAATGGACACCCAGTCATGCAATAGCCGCAGCCAATGCAGTTATCCTGATTGAAATCCACGATGCCGTTGCTGTATTGCACAATCGCGCCGGGAGCGGGGCAGGCCTTCAGGCAGCCCGGATCGCCGCAGTGCATGCACTGGTCCTTGCGCATCAGCCAGTGCAATGTGTCGTCCTGCTCGTATTCGTGGAAGCGGATCAGGTTCCAGTAATGGGGAGTCAGTTCCGGCAGCGTCTGGTAAGTGCCGAGCTGCACAGTAGCTTCCGGAGGAAGATCGTTCCACTCCTGGCAGGCTACCTCGCAAGCCTTGCAGCCGATGCAGGAAGTGGTGTCGATATACTTGGCCAGCGTAGGCTCCTCGCGCACGCCGGGAGCGGGCGAAGTGGCGGCCGATACGCGCTTCAACTCGAGTGTGTTGGCCATCGCTACACCTTCTCCAGCTTCACCAGGAAGCCTTTGTATTCGGGGGCAAACGAATTGGGGTCCACGATGGTGGGCGTTACCAGGTTCGCTAGCGTGCCCCTCTGCTGGCCGCGTCCCAGGAAGCCCCAATGTATCGGGAAGCCGATCTGGTAGACCTTCTTGCCCGCCACCATCATGGGCTTGATGCGCTTGGTCACCATGGCCTTGCCTTCGATGGCGCCGCGCGCCGAAGTGACGCGCACTTTGTCGCCGTTGGCGATGCCTTTCTCGTGCGCCAGGTCTTCGGGAACCTCCACGAAGAACTCCGGCTGCAACTGAATGTTATACGGATTGTTCTTGGTCCAGTAATGAAAGTGCTCCGTGAGCCGGTAAGTGGTGCATATGATGGGAAACTCGTCCGGCTTGCCGAGCTTGTCCCATTCGGTTTGGAAATGCTTCACCACGGGATTGGAACTGTGCGCGGGATGCAGCGGATTTGCGACCGGCGATTCGGCCGGCTCATAGTGCTCTGTGAACGGCCCCTCCGCGTACTGGCCGGGTACGAAGAATCGTCCGGCGCCTTCCGGCAGCATGATGAACGCGCCCATTAAGGCGTCGGGCGGGCTGTCGGCCTTGTAATCAGGCACGTCGCCAACCCACTTCTCGCCGTTCCAGCGGATCACCGGGCGCGTAGCATCCCACGGCTTGCCCGCCGCGTCGGCCGAGCAGCGGTTGTACATCACGCGCCGGTTGGCTGGCCAGTTGAAACCCCATTCCGAATAGCGCCCCAGTCCGCTGGGGTCCGCCGTGGACCGCCGCATCATCAGGTTGCCAGCCTCGGGGTAACTGCCCACATACAGCCAGTTGCCGCACATTGTCGAGCCGTCCGCACGCAGGTCCAGGAACTTACCCAACTGCTGCCCGGCTTTCAGCACAACTGTCTTGGGATCCTTCTCATCGTGCAGGTCGGCGGCTGCCGAGCCGTTGATCTCCCGGGCGACTTCCTCCAGTGGCGGTTTGGCCGGATTCGAATACCACCAGTTCAGGTTCAGCACTGGCTCGGGCGCGGCGCCGCCCTCCTTCTCATACAGATCCCGAATCTTCAGGAAAATACGCGCGATAATCTCCTGATCTGGTTTGGCTTCGCCCGGCGGATCGACGGCTTTCCACTTCCACTGCATCCAGCGCGCCGAGTTGGTGAACGAACCGTCCTTCTCGGCGAAGTTGGCGGCCGGCAGCAGAAAGACCTCCGTCTGCACATCGGAAGGCTTGCGTCCGATCAGTTCCAGAATCTCGGGCTTCCAGAACGCCGATGTCTCCTGCTCGAAGTTCTCGGCCACCACCAGCCACTTCAGGTGTTCCAGCGCGTCGACCACTTTTTTCGAATGCGGCCCGTTCGCCACTGGGTTCATGCCGAAGCTCATGAAGCCTTCCATCTGCTTGTTGCACATGTGGTCGAAGATGTAGGCCCAGCTCCAGTTCTCGTAGCCGGTGGCGGTCTGCGGCAGCTTGGGATGCCAGTGGTATCCGAACTCGTTTTCCTTGGTGGCGGCCTTGCCGTAGTAAGCCTTGAACTGGCTCACCGCGAAGCGGTCCGTATTCGCCCAGAAGTTCATCGAATTCGGCCGCAGCGGCTTGGGGGTGACGGCATCCAGGTATTGCTTCAACGACTGGTGGTCCGCCTTCTGAATTGCGATGTAGCCCGGCAGATTGTGATACGCCATGCCGCAATCCGTACCGCCCTGGATGTTGGCGTGCCCGCGCAGCGCGTTCAGCCCGCCGCCCGCGCAGCCGATGTTGCCCAGCAGCAGTTGCAGCATAGCCGCCGCGTGAATAAGCTGCACCGAGAAGCTGTGGTGGGTCCAACCCAGCGCGTACATGATGGTGCCCACGCGGTCCGGCGTGTACGTAGACGTGATGATTTCGGCCGCCTTGGAGAAGTCCTCCGGCTTGCAGCCGCACACTTGCGAAACCATCTCGGGCGTATAGCGCACGTAGAACTTCTTCATCAACTGGAACACCGAGCGCGGATGCTCCATCTGCGGATCGACCTTAGCGAAGCCCTTCTCGTCGATCTCGTAGCTCCAGGTGGATTTGTCGTAGCTGTTCTTCTGCGCGTCCCAGCCGGAAAAGACGCCCTCCTGTTCGTTAAACGCGTAGCCGTCTTTCACCAGAAAGGTCGCGTTAGTGAAGAGGCGCACGTATTCGCGCTGATAGCGTTCGTGCGTGAGAGCGTAGTTCATCAGTCCCGCGAGAAAAGCGATGTCGGAACCCGCGCGGATCTGCGTGAACGAATCCGCAACGGCGGCCGTGCGATTGAAGCGCGGGTCCACCGAAACGAGCTTGGCGTTGCGCTCGCGCTTGGCCTCCATAACGAAGCGAAAACCCACCGGATGGTTCTCGGCTGGATTGCCGCCCATGGCCAGGATCACGTCCGCATTGCGGATATCGGTCCAGCCGTTGGTCATGGCCCCGCGTCCGAAAGTGGCGGCCAAACTGGCCACCGTGGGGCCGTGTCAAATACGGGCCTGTTGTTCGAGCGGGATCACACCCAGCCCGGCGCGAAACGCTTTGACCAGCAGGTAATTATTCTCGTTGCAGTCGGTGCAGCCGCCGATCACGCCAACGGAGGTGAGCGCGTTTATCGTTCGCCCCTGCGCGTCGCGTTGGCGAAGGGTGCGGTCGCGGGTTTCCTTAAAGAGGTGCGCGATGCGGTCGATAGCCCAATCCCACGGCTTCTCTTCCCAATGGTCGCTGCCCGGCGCGCGGTAGCGCACGTGCGTCAGCCGGCGGTCGTTGACGATATCCTGCTTCAGCGTGACGCCCTTGGGGCACAGGCTGCCCTGATTGATGGGGTGGTCGGGATCGCCTTCCACGTGCACCACCGCCGGGCGCACGTTCTTGCTCTTGTCGCCCAGCGTGTGGATGATGACGCCGCAACTCACCGAGCAATACGGACAGGTGGACCGCGTCTCGGTGGTACGCGCAATTTTCAACTCGCGCGCCTGGGCGTAAGCGGGCGTCAGATCGAAGCCGAGCGCGGATGCGGCCGCGGTCCCGGTTCCCAGCTTGAGGAAGGCACGCCTCGTCGCTGTCATACAGCACCTCCAATGAGTATCTGAACAATTAAATACTGAGAGCGGGCTGGAGTCAAGGGGGCACCCGAAATCCCGCCGCGGCCTGGCTGAATCTGATAACAGCCGGAAGGTCAGCATACAAGGAACCTCAATCAGACGGAAGAGTCCGAGGACGGCCAGCGCGCGGCGGCTCGCCCGGTCTCACGCACGCGGAATCCAATCCACCGGCAGGCAACGAAGAACGCCGGGATGCCGAGCAGCAGGGCCAGATAGCGAAGGGTGGTTTGGGCGTAGAGTGCGTAAAAGCCGGCAGTGTGTCGTGGGTTTATCAGGTAACTGTAGATGGCGACCCATACGAAGGAGGCGGTAATGAGCCAGGCCTCGCCTCGGGCCGCGGCGATGGCCAGGCGCCGGCGAACGTTGCCGAGGTCCAAGCTGGCTTGTCGCCTCCTTGCGCCGGGTGTTCTTAACGTTTCTCGTGATTCAAGACAGCGTTTGCCTTGGCGCATCGGTGTTGTACGCCGCCAGTTGGTCGAGATCCATGTTGCCTCCCGACAGGATGACGCCCACCTTATGGACGCCGCCCGGCAATTTCCCAAACAGAAGCGCGGCCGTGCCTACCGCGCCGCTGGGTTCCACCAGGATCTTGAGCCGCGTGAGCAGGAACTTGATCGCCGCGCGGATTTCATCGTCGGTGACCAGCAGTATCTGTTCGACCAGACGGCGGATGATGGGGAAAGTCAGTTCACCGGGTTGCGGAGCGCGCAAGCCATCGGCAATGGTTTGGGGCAGCGGGATGGAGCGGCGCTCGCCGGCCTGGAACGAGAGGAATGTGTCGTTGCCGTCGGCTGGCTCGACTCCGAAGAGACGGATCGCGGGGCGCATCTCCTTGGCGATGGTGGCGCAGCCCGAGAGCAGCCCGCCGCCGCCGACCGGCGCGATCAGGGCGTCCAGGTCCGGCGCGTCTTCCAGCAGTTCCAGCGCCGTGGTTCCCTGCCCGGCCATGATCGTCGGGTGATCGAAAGGCGGCACCAGCGTGGCGCCGGATTCTTCGAGGATGCGGGCGGCGATGGCCTCGCGGCTTTCCCGGAGGCGGTCGTAGGGCACGATGCGCGCACCGTATGCGCGCGCGGTCTCGAGCTTGGAGCGCGGCGCGTCGGCGGGCATCACGATGATGGCGGCCGCGCCGGCATGGCGTGCGGCGATGGCCACCGCAATGGCGTGATTACCAGACGAAAAAGCCACCACGCCGCGCGGCAGATCGGCGGGCGGGATGGACAGGATCAGGTTGGATGCGCCGCGGATCTTAAATGCGCCGCCAGTCTGCAAGTTCTCGCACTTGAAGAAGACGCGCGCTCCGGCGGCGGCGTCGAACTCGGATGAGGTGATTACCGGAGTGCGTTTGGCGAGCGGCCGTATGCGGGCAGCGGCGGCGCGTACGTCGTCGGGCGTTATGGGGGACACGGTTCGATTGTAGCGTCTGTGTAGCGGGATAGGGCGCGGCAGGCCGGACGAGCTACCTGCCGGACCTGGCTCCGCGGGACTTGACGCCCGGCGTCCGGCGCGAGGCGCCAGTTTCCAGTGCAATGAGCAAGCGAACCTGATGCCGCGTCTGCCTGGTGCGCTCCAGCAAATGCAAAGTCCGGCGGACCTCGGCACGCAACTGCTTTTCAAGCAAAGTACTTCTGCGCGACAGCTTCATTTCTTTCGGATCCCCCCCCCTATAATCACCAGTACCTATAGTACCTTGTTGGTAGTGAATTGAGAAGCCCGAACGTTTCGGTCTGGCAACAGAAATCTGTAAAATGTTTGAGTCGCGCTGCCCAGGCAGCTAGATGCCGATGGTCACGCCTGCTCGTCGTCCTGCGCGCATCCGATGGTGCTCAGGTATTCGTCGGAAGTGTACAGCGCAAAACCAAACGAGGCGGGTGCGAGCGGGGTGAATGGCGCCAGCCCCTGATAGCAGGTGAACAGACTATCGGCGTAAGCATAATACTCTTCCAGAAAACTGGTGGAAATCACGCCGAAATCCGGTGGGTTTGGGAACACCGCATTGACGCCGATGGCCCGAGAGAGAACGCGGCGGTAGTCGATCACACCCCACTGCTCGAAGCGGGCGGCCACCCCCGGCGGCGTGCGATTCACCAGGAGGTCGGCGAAACTCTGCGCCCGGATGCCGGCTTTCGCCAGCACTTCGTCGCGGGCGGCGAAATCCACGCACTGCGCAATCCAGCGCATGACGTCCTTGCCGGCCAGCGAAAGCATGCGAAATTCGGTGTATCTGCCGCGCAGCAAGGGTTCCTTCTCCAGGCCGGGCTCACCCATGCCGCCAAGAAGCAACGTCAGTTTGATGCTGTCGAATGACGCCGACGCTTCCAGTCCCCGGCCGAAAGGATGCAAAATCAGGGGAGGCAGGTCCCACCGGCGGTCGTGCCACGAGGTGTCCACGGAATGAGTCATCTCTACATAGCATATCGGCCGGCGGCGCCAAAAGGTGTAGAAGGCAAGAGGCGAGGAGGTCGCGTAAGGCTTCGACCGCACCGGCGTGATCCGGGCATCCGGACCGGTGCTATCGAAATGGTTCGATCCAAACCCGACTGCGAAATCGATTGCGTCATCCGGGAAAAGGGGCGTTTTCGAATCAGAACATCGTGGCGCGGTCCTCGCCCGTCGAGGGCGCCGTCCATGAGCGGCGCACCGTTCTTGGCGACTTGCACGCCGGGGTTCCAGCCACGGTCATCGTCCCGGAGGGCGACAACTGCGCGAGGTTCCGCATTTGTTACGAGCGCAGTGGCCAGCTCGACCCTCGGTGACCACCACCGCACTATGGCGACGCCCATAAAACGGCGAGCCTGACCGTGCATCCGTGACCTCCGCTCCGATTGCCGGATCCACGATCTGGTGGGCCTTCACCCTTCCAGTTTGAACCGCGTTTGCGCCAGCCGGTAGAGCGGCCGCCACACCGACCGGTTTACCGACACCACCAGCGCCGCCATCACGATGGTCGATAGCAGCAGCAGGTTGAAGTTGCCGGAATCCGTCGCCGAGCTGATCTGTGCGCCCAGGCCGACCGTCTGGAGCGTCTGACCCTTGAAGTGGAAGTACTCGGCCACGATGCTGGCGTTCCACGCGCCGCCCGACGCCGTTACCATGCCCGTCACCAGGTACGGGAAGATGCCGGGCAGGATGACGGTGCGCCAGCGATCCCAGCGCCCGAAACGAAACACATCCGCCACTTCGCGCAGATCCGTGGGGATCGCCATGGCGCCCGCAATGACGTTGAACAAAACATACCATTGCGTCCCGAGCAGCATCAGCAGGATCGATCCGACTCCCAATCCGCCGCCCATGCGGATCAGCGCCAGCAGCAGCACCGGGAACAAAGCCGTCGCCGGGACCGACGCGGCCAGTTGCGCGAACGGCTGCGCGAAGCGCGCCAGCTTGGGGTTGAAGCCGATGGCCACGCCGGCGGGAATCGTCCAGGCCGCTGCGATCAACAGGGAGACTACCACGCGCGCCCACGTGGCGGCCGCGCCGCGCAGCGTCGCAATCAATTCCGGCGCGGTTAGCGTCTTCAGCGCCATGGCAGCCGCGAACAAGGCATACAGGATCGCGCCGCCCAGCAAAGCGCCCCCGACCATCGCGACTACCGTCTTCCAGTACGCGGGCGGCTGCGGCGTCTCCCCGACATCCGGATGGCGCGCCGCGCGCAGGCTGATTCGCTCGGATATGGGCGCTAATACCGCCATCCGGAAGCGCTCCAGCACGTTCGACCGGCGCAACAGATTCAGTACCGCCGAACGCGGCTGCGCGCCGCTCTCCACCTGTTCGAACTTGAACTTGTCCGACCAGGCAATGGCCGGCCGCCACACCAGTTGATCGATCAGCAGAATCACGCCGATCATGGTTCCCACGCCCCAGAAGATGGCGCTCGTGTCGCCCGCGCTGGCGGCGGTCTGCAGATACGAACCCAGGCCAGGCAGCCGGAAATCGCGCTTGCCGAGCACGAACATCTCGCACGCCATCAGGAAGAACCATCCGCCCGCCACAGAGACCATGGAGTTCCAGACCAGGCCGATCGCGCCATAGGGCAGCTCCAGTTCCACGAACCGTTGCCATTTGCCGAAGCTGAAAATGCGGGCGGCTTCACGCAGTTCGCGCGGAATGGACTTCAGCGAGGCGTAAAAGCTGAACGCCATGTTCCACACCTGGCCCGTGAAGATCAGCAGGATCGCGCCGAATTCCACGCCGAGCTGCCGCGTGGGGAACAGCGCCACCATGGCCAGCATCACGCCCGGCAGAAAGCTCAACACCGGGATGGATTGCAGGATGTCGAGCACGGCCACCATCAGGCCTTCGAGGTGTTGGTTGTACGCCGCGATATAGCCGTACACCAGCGCGAACAGCAGGCTGAGCACGTAGGCTATGGCGATGCGCACCACCGAATAGAAAGCGTAGAGCGGCAGCGCGCGCGGCGAGCGCGAGATGACGGCCGCCGGCGTCATGGCGCCGAACCAGTAGCGCGTCATCACCAGCAGGCCCTGAATTCCCGCCAGCACTGCGGCGAAGACCGCCAGGTCCAGCAGCACGGACCAGGTGCGCTCCCCGATCACGGTGCGGGAGAGTCCGGGCCGGAGTGTCAATGCGAATCCGCCTCGGGCTGCGGCGCCGCGGGCGCCTCTTCGGGAAGGAAGAACTGGCGGGTGTCGGAATCGTGATCGAACAACTCCGCGTAGCGGCCCCAATCGATGGCGGTTTCGAGCTGCGCTTTGGCCTCGTCCTCGCTGAAGTGTTCATCGAGCAGGTCTTCGAAGACGCCATCGTGCAGCGTGTGATCGGCGCGGGCTTCCAGCGACCGTGTAATCTCTCGAATGAGCGCGATGTTTTCGAGCGCGGCGGCGCGGAACAGTTCTTTGCGCCGCAGGATGTCGGCCTCGGCGAAGGCGCGGCCGGTAGGCGTGATTTCGACGTCGCCTTCCTCCAGCTTGGCGAACCCCAGTAGCACGGCGGCGTCCACCACCGGCAGCAAATCGTCGATCTCAAACGAAAGAGCGGCGGCCAGCCGGTACATATCGTCGCGCCCGTTGTGGTCCGCCAGCATCTCGAGCAACCCGGCTATCGCGCCGCGCGGGGCGTGCGGCAGCATTTGGTACTTGTGCTTGGCGCGGGGGGCTACGGCGGCCACCGGTTCCAGAGCGGGCGCCAGATCGGGCCGCGTCAGGACGCGGTAAATATAGTCGACCAGGTTGGTAAAGCGCCCATCCTTGCGGTCGCGCGGGCGCTCCAGCGCCACCTGGAAGTCGGTGCGGATGTTAGCGGGATTCTTGCCCAACACGATGATGCGATCGGCCAGCAGCACGGCTTCTTCGATGTTGTGCGTGACCACGAAGACCGCGCGCGTGGGCATCTTGTGGCTTTGCCAAAGCTCCAGCAGTTCGCCGCGCAGGTTCTCGGCGGTGAGCACGTCGAGCGCCGAGAAGGGCTCGTCCATGAAGAGCACCTCGGGCTCCACCACCAGCGCGCGTGCGAAGCCTACGCGCTGTTTCATGCCGCCGGAAAGCTCCTTCGGATAGGCGTTTTCGAAGCCGTCCAGGCCCACCGTGTCCAGGATCTTCGTGCTGCGCTCGTCCCGTTCGGCGGCGGGCACGCCGCGCGCCTTCAGCGGCGCCGCGACGTTTTCAAGCACCGTCAGCCACGGGAATAGCGCGAAGCTCTGAAACACAATTGAAACATTCTCACAAGGGCCGTCCACTTCATGTCCGTGATGGAGGACGGCGCCTGCGGAGGGCCGCGCCAGGCCCGTTAACATGCGCAGCAACGTGGATTTCCCGCTGCCCGAGGGCCCCAGCACGGCCAGGATTTCGCCAGGATAAACGGCCAGATCCATGGGCGCGATGACTTGAATCAGGCCATTGCCTTCCGCGCCATAGGATTTCTCGACTTTGCGGGCTTCGATGATGGCGTGCATGGTGGGGTCTTCCCGAATCTACCACAGAAACATTCCAATCGATTGCGCACGGCCAGATTGCGACCTTGCCCCAAAACCGCAGCGGCTTCAGGATCGCTCACCCTCGCTCTATGATGAGGGCGTGGGACCGCCCACATTGCGTGAGGACGCCTTAGGTTAGGAGGCTGCGGAAGAAGACCTAAGTACCTATAGCCCGGACCACAGACTAAAGCCTGTGCCACCTGTTATTAACCACTTACGGGGCCCCGCTGGTACAGGCTTAAGCCTGTGAGCGCCCTCCCTCGCTCAATACTGTAAGCGTGCTTCAGCGTCCTACTGCACCATGACCGTCACCTTCGCGACCCTTCGCCCGTATTGGTTGGTCGAGTAAAGACCATAAGTCGTCGTCGCGGCAGGAGTCACCACCACACTGGTTCCACGCACCGGCCCCACCTGCGGGCTGACGATGTTGTAAATCGCTCCTGTCACATGCCAACTCAACGTGACGGGCTGGCCCGCGCTCACTGTCATCGGGTTGGCGGTGAAGCTTGCGACTTGCGGCCGCGGTCCGGTGGGCACGTTCGATGGCGTGTACACCGCGTCCATCAGAACCACGTCGAAACTGGACGCCGTGATGCTCTTCAGCGCGCCGAGGTCGTCGTTATTCCAACGGCTATCGGGCGCGCCGGCGATGTAAATGGCGCTACCGTTGTCCGCCAGAATCATGCCGTATTTCTGGAGCGCCTTCAGAATCACCTGGTTGGCTGGCGAGAAGCCCGAAATATCGAAGCTGGCCTTGAGCCGCATCCGCATACCCATGGGCGGCGCATTCGAATCGGTCACGCTGGAAGCCCAATGCGAAGCCGGCGGCGTGAAAGCCTCTTGCGTCGTAGGCACCGTGAAGCGCACGGCATGGTTGATCGCGCCGGCGGCCACTTCGTCGTAACGCACCAGCCCGGCGAAGATGGGCAATCCGGCCGCGTCGGCCGAGGTCCAGGTGTAGGGACGTTGCGCGTTGATGGTCATGTCCCAGATGGCTGACGAGCCGGCATACCAGACGCCGTTCTTCATGCCCGCATAGTACAGTTCGTAAAGCCAGCAGCCACCCTGGTCGAGGACCAGCACGTGGCGGTCGCCGCCGCCCGGGTGCGGGTAACCCTCGATAAGCGCGTTGGCGGGGATGGGCATGGGGCCCGGGTCGCTGTTATCGGGGTACTCGGTGATCTTGACCGGCACCTTAGCCTGCGTGGCGGCCTCGACCTGATAAGGAATGCCGATGCTTTGTCCGCCATACAGGCCGGAGCCGAAATCGGGGTGCAGCGTCACATTGGCGCCGATGTAATTGATAAAGTTCGCGGAGTTGGGGTCCACCGGCGCGTTCGAAATGTCCGTGTTCCATAAGTTGCTGGACGGGAACGGCACGAAGCCGTTTAGCGAAGCCAATGGACCCAGGCTCATGCCAGCACAAGTGCCCGCCTGGGCGAAGGCGGCGGCTGAAACGCAGAGGTTGAGTACTGCTAGAACCATCGTCCTCATGCGACCATTGTACACAGGCGCAAAGCCGGTGCCCGGAACCCGATCATCCGCTTGTGATATCTTGGGACCAAATCCCCCATGCGCGAGTCGATTGCCGATCTCGGTTACGCCGCCCGCGCGTTGCGCAAGAATCCCGGCTTCACCGCGGTCGCTATTCTATTGCTAGCCTTGGGGATCGGCGCCAATGCGCTAATCTTCAGCTTGGTGGATGGAATCCTGCTGCGCCCGCTGCCCTTCCGCGATCCGGCGCGCCTGACGGCTATCTGGGAGACCACCCACAACTGGGATCCCAAGGTATTCGCCTGCTATCGCGATGTAGAGGTCTTCGACCGCCAGAGCCGGTCGTTCGATGGGATCGCGGGATGGCAGTGGGTGGAGCCTACGCTCACGAGACGTGGCGACCCGCGCCGCACGCTGGGCGAAGCGGTCACGCCACCCTTCTTTGAAATCCTGGGCGTGCCCGCGGCGCAGGGGCGCACTTTTGGTCCGGCCGAGCTGGACCGGGGGCCGTCCGTGGTGCTGAGCGATGCCGGATGGAAGACTCTGTTGGGCGGCGCGCCCGGCGCCATCGGAGAGGCTCTGACGCTCGACGGCAAGGCCTACACCGTG
>Ga0335078_10010281_pt1 | contig 13865 bp, 8 predicted proteins | sample Lox_Sample_32_FD_206711 | JGI IMG/M metagenome (GOLD analysis project Ga0335078, IMG submission 206711) | Soil microbial communities from Loxahatchee National Wildlife Refuge, Florida, United States - Lox_Sample_3.2 | ecosystem: Environmental > Terrestrial > Soil > Wetlands | place: USA: Florida...
TGGCTATTTTCATTTGTCAGATTCCCGGGTCGCGGCACGGAGTCAGCGCCATCACCTGCCGGACATAACGGCTTATCGATTAGATGGTTTGCCGATCAATGCGGTTGTACCCTCATAATGCCGGCTAGTTTCAATTTTCCCCATGAAATCGCGGGGATTTGTCATTCGATTGTTAAAACAATGGAACGCCAAATGACCGTGAGTCTAGCACAGCCCCCGCGAAACGCTCATAGAACCTTTATCTGGAGCAGTTCGAGCAAGCGCACCCACTCCCGGTTCACGTGCTCCGCATACTGATTCGAAGCAACGTGCCCCGGAGTGTCGAGCTCAACGCTGAACTCTTCGATTGTCCTAAGGAGTGATGACGATTGAGGTCGCGGCGTTACCGACGGAATAAGTCGCCACCGAAGTGAGGGTGCCGGCACTGGGGTCGAGGCTGAAGGGTTGAATCACCGGACTCGACTGGTTGCCGACAAAAATGTAGTTTCCTTTCGGATCGACGCCGATAAAGCTCGGTTGCGCCGCCGACGCGAATGGAGAATTCGTCAGTAGAGTCAGCGATCCATCCGATCCAATCGCATAGGCCGCGATATTCGCGGAGCCCTCGTTGCTCACGTACAAGAATTTTCCCGAGCTCTCGACTGCCACCGAGAGTGGCGCACTGTACGATTCGCCGATCGGGGAACCATTTAGTGGGGTGAGATTTCCATCGCTGCCAATCGAGAATTCCGAAATCGAATTATCCGCGGTGTTCGCGGTGTAGAGATGCGAACCATCGGGAGAAATTGCCAGCCCGTTGGGATTCGTTCCCGACTGAAACGCATTCACAAATGTCAGCGCTCCAGTGGACACCGCCGATACGGACCAGACCTCGATCGTGCCGCCAGTCAATGTGGGACCCAATCCCGTCACGTAGAGAAAGCCGGCGGATGTAACCTTCAAGTTGAGCGGCGACAGTCCGACCGGGAACGGAGAATTTGGCACGGCCGTCAAAGTTCCGCTGCTCGCATCAATCGAGAAAATCGCAATATTGTTGGTACCGGCATTGCCCACGTACAGGAACGTGCCCGCCTGATCGATCGCCAGAATCGTCGGAGTTGGCGCGCCCACCTTGATTCGCGAGCCGCTCTCGGTCAGAACGCCATTCGCCGCAATCGTGAACAACGACACGTCGCCTTCTCCCGAATTCGCCGCATACAGAAACTTTCCGGAAGGATGCATTGCCAGCGACTGGACGGTAGGGCCAGCCGCCACGGGGCTGGTCGAAAGTGCCGTAAGAATTCCTGAGTTCGGGTCTTCCCGATAAGCGAGGATCTGGTTCGCGTTCGGGATAGCCGCGTACACGTAACGGCCCGAACTCGAATTGTTACTGCAACTGACCCACATGATCAGGCTCGCACCAACAAACAACAGAGCCGCTGCTTTCTTTAGCATCCCTGACTCCTGAAGGAATTTTCGAAGCGAAAAATTGGAATCGCTGACCCGCCCGGTCAACTGCGCTGAGATTCATTCCGTCTCAGGCGATTGTGTGTGATCCCCTATCATACGGGACTGGCGCATTTTTCGCAGCCCGTACGCGTCTCCGGTCAAGCTCGGGCGGTCGGATGTCTGGGTATCAAGCCCGCCCTCTATCCGATGCGCTCTTTTCCACGGCAGGTTGTACCAGCGGCCGAACAGGACATTCTGCAGAAGTCTAATGAGCAGGACTCGGCTCGCCGTGCGCCGAGGTATCCGGGAGCCGTTCGTCTTCCCCGCCTCTCAGCCACAAGCGCACACGGTCCAGATAGACATACACGACGGGAGTAGTGAACAGGGTCAGCATCTGGCTGACAATCAATCCGCCGACAATCGTGATGCCCAATGGCCGATGCAGCTCGGAGCCGGTTCCACTGCCGAGCGCCAGAGGGAGTCCGCCCAGCAGCGCCGCCATCGTCGTCATCATGATGGGCCGGAACCGCAGGATGCAGGCGTCGTAGATAGCTTCAGCCGGTCTCTTGCCCTGGTTGCGCTCGACTTCCAGAGCCACGTCGATCATCATGATCGCGTTCTTCTTTACCAGTCCAATCAACAAAATAATGCCGATCATTCCTATCACGTTGAGCTCGTTGTGTGTCAACAGCAGCGCTAGAAGGGCTCCTACGCCCGCGGACGGTATAGTCGACAGGATCGTGATGGGATGAATATAGCTTTCATAAAGCATGCCCAATACGATGTAGACCGTGAGCAAGGCGGTCAGGATCAGAATCTTTTGGCTCGAAAGAGAATCCTGGAATGCTGCCGCGGTTCCCTGAAAACTCGCCTGCACCGTAGGAGGAAATCCGATGGTGCGTTCGGCATTTTCAATGGCTTGCGTTGCTTGTCCCAACGAAACTCCAGGCGCCAAATTGAATGAAATCGTCACCGACGGAACCTGTCCCTGGTGATTGACGGCCAGAGGCGTGTTCGAGGGCTCGTAATGGGTGAATGCCGCCAACGGCACGGGCGTTCCCGCTGTTGAGCGCAAATAAATATTCTGCAGTGACTCTGGTGTCTGCTGAAACTGCGGCGCCACTTCCATGACCACGTGATACTGATTCAATGGCCGGTACATGGTCGAAACCTGCCGCTGCCCAAACGCGTCGTACAGCGCATTGTCGAGAGTCTGGGGCGTGATACCCAATCGGCTGGCAGTATCGCGATCGATCACCAGCTTCGCCTGCAGCCCTTTATCTTGCTGATCCGAGTTCTGGTCGCGCAATTCCGGCAGGGATCGCATCTTCGCCAGCAGCCGCGGCGCCCAGTTGTTCAGCTCATCCAGATTCGCACTCTGCAGCGTGTATTGGTACTGCGCGTTGCCAAAGCGGCCGCCAATCGTCAGGTCCTGCGCCGACTGTAGAATTAACGTCGCCCCGGGAACTACCGCTAATTTGCCACGCAACCGATTGATCACATCATCGGCCGTGACCAGCTTGCACGATTGCCAGAAATGCTGCTTTTTACAGGCGCCGCGCTGTTCCAGCGGCTTCAGCATCATGAAGAATCGTCCCTGGTTTGCCGCGGTATTTCCCCCGGCAAATCCCACGACCGAATCAACCGCCGGATCTTTCATCACGATGTCGACGTAGCGCTGCATCTTGTCGCTCATCGACTGGAATGAGATGTCCTGTGCAGCCATCACCGCGCCCATGATGCGGCCGGTGTCCTGCTGCGGAAAGAATCCTTTAGGCACGATGTAGTACAGGCAACCACTCAGAACCGCGATCAAAATAGTCGCGATCAATACCGGCAACTCGTGCGCCAGCACCCACTTCAGCGAAACGTTGTAACTGGCCAGCATTTTGTCGAAAAACCATTCACTGCTGCGATAGAAAAGGTTGCGTTTTTCGCTCTTTGGAGGCCGCAGGAACTTCGCGCACATGGTTGGCGTTGTCGTAAGCGACACAACCAGCGAGACCCCGATCGCAATGCTCAACGTCACCGCAAATTCGCGAAACAGCCGTCCCACAATCCCACCCATCAACAATAGTGGAATGAACACCGCGACCAGAGACGTGCTCATCGAAACAACCGTGAATCCAATTTCCGCCGCGCCTTTGAACGCTGCCTGCACCGCATCCATGCCGTGCTCGACGTAGCGCGTGATGTTTTCCAGCACCACGATCGCGTCATCAACCACGAACCCGGTCGAGATCGCCAGTGCCATCAGCGACAGATTGTCCAGGCTGTAATTCAGCAGATACATGCCGCCAAACGTTCCGACCAGAGACAACGGAACAGCAATGCTGGGGATGATCGTGGCCCGTACCGTGCGCAAGAATGCGAACACCACCAGGATCACGAGAATCACCGAAATGATCAAAGTCGTCTCGATGTCTTTTACCGAAGCACGCACTGTCACGGTGCGGTCCATCGCAATGGAAAGATCGATGGCCGGGGAAATCGAGGAACGCAGAAACGGCATCAGCGTCCGAACGCGGTCGACCGTCTCGATAATGTTTGCGCCCGGCTGCCGGAACACGATAATCAGCACGCCCGGCTTTCCATTGGCCAAACCGATGTTGCGGCGATCCGAAACCGAATCCTCGACATCCGCAACGTCGCCCAACCGAACTGGCGCTCCTTTGTTGTACGCCACAATCAGCGGCCGGTACTGATCGGCGGTAAACAACTGGTCGGTGTCGCTGAAGGTATACATTCTCAGGTCGTTCGATACCGCGCCCTTCGGGTGGTTGGCATTGGCCGCATTCAGCGCGTTGCGCACGGTGTCCAAGCCCACACCCAGCTTGTTCAGCAGCGTCGGATTCACTTCCGCCCGCACGGCGGGTTGTGCCGCTCCGCCCACAAACACCTGTCCGACGCCGTCAACCTGCGCCAGCTTCTGCGCCAGAACTGAGTCGGCTGAGTCGTACATCTGAGGCACCGTCATAGTGTCCGATGTCAGCGCCAGAATCAGAATCGGCGCGTCAGCCGGGTTTGACTTGCGATAACTCGGATTGCTTGGCAGATTTGCCGGGAGTTGGCTGCGCGCCGCGTTGATGGACGCCTGCACGTCGCGAGCAGCCGCGTCGATATTGCGGTTTAGATCGAACTGCAGCGTGATGCCCGTCGAGCCCAACTGGCTCGACGAGGTCATCTGGTTCACGCCCGAGATGCGCCCGAATTGCCGCTCCAGTGGCGTGGCCACCGCCGAAGCCATCGTTTGCGGATCGGCGCCAGGCAAGCCCGCGCCCACGCCGATTACCGGGAAATCCACTTTCGGCAACGAAGCCACCGGCAGGAAGTTGAATGCAAGAATCCCTGACAACAGCAACGCCGCCGCCAGCAGCGAGGTCCCGATCGGTCTCCGAATAAATGGACTCGAGATGCTCATCGCTCAGTCCGCAGCGGCCGTTCCTTCATGGGGAATCGGATTGCCGATCCGGTAACGCGAGAATCTTTGCGCCAGGCGATCGAACCACAGGTAGACCACCGGTGTCGTATACAGCGTCAGGAGTTGGCTCAACAGCAATCCGCCAACGATGGTGATGCCCAGCGGACGCCGCAGTTCCGCGCCGGTGCCGGAGCCGAGCGCCAGAGGCAAACCGCCCAGCAGCGCAGCCATCGTCGTCATCATGATCGGGCGGAACCGTAGCAGGCAGGCTTGATAGATCGCTTCCTCGGGCGGCTTGTGTTCTTCGCGCTCTGCTTCAAGCGCAAAGTCGATCATCATGATGGCGTTCTTTTTGACAATGCCGATCAGCAGGATGATGCCGATCAGCGCCACCACCGTCAGGTCGTTCTTGGTCAGCATGAGCGCCAGGATCGCGCCGACGCCCGCCGAGGGCAACGTCGACAAGATGGTGATCGGGTGAATGTAGCTCTCATAGAGCACGCCAAGCACAATGTAAACCGTGATCACCGCCGCCAGAATCAGGAACGGTTCTGTCGAAAGCGAATTCTGAAACGCTGCGGCCGTCCCCTGGAAAGACGCGTGGATACTCGCTGGGATCTGAATTTCGTTTTCCGCCTGCTGAATTGCTTTGGTGGCGTCTCCCAGCGAGGCGCCCGGCGCCAGATTGAACGATAACGTCACCACCGGAAACTGCCCCTGATGATTCACCGCGAGCGATGAACTCCCCGACTGCATCCGCGTGAACGTAGAAATCGGAACCGGAGCACCGCTGGTTGCGACCGTAGCCCCATTTGCAGAGGGAGCGCCGGTATTCGCCGTGACCGTGCTCGGCCGAATATAGATATCGCGAAGATTCTCCGGCGTCTGTGCAAAACTGGGTAGCACCTCCAGAATCACGTGGTACTGATTCAATTGGGTAAACATCGTCGACACCTGCCGCTGGCCGAAAGCGTCATAAAGCGTGTTGTCGATCGCTTGCGGGAAAATTCCCAGTCGCGAAGCCGTGTCCCGATCGATGGTCACATTCGTCCGCAGTCCGTTGTTGAGCTGATCGGTCGCCACATCGGTTAACTCTGGCAGAGTTTTGAGTTTCGCCACCAGCTTCGGCGTCCACTGGGACAATTCCTGGGAGTCGGCATCTTCGATCGAATATTGAAACTGCGTCCGGCTCACGCGATCCTCAACGGTCAAGTCCTGTACCGGCTGCATGTACAGCGTGATGCCTTCGACCTTTGCTAGTTCCGGCTGCAGCCGCCGAATAATGGCCGACGCGTCATCCGACCGCTCGTCTCGCGGCTTCAGGTTGATCTGGATGCGTCCCTGGTTCGGCGTCGTGTTCGTTCCGTCTATGCCGATGAACGACGACAAGCTTTCCACGGCCTTGTCCTGCAGGATGACTTTCGCCAGCGCTTGTTGCCGTTGCGACATCGCGTCGAACGAAATCGAATCCGGCGCATCCGACACGCCCAGAATTACGCCCGTATCCTGCACGGGGAAGAACCCTTTGGGCACGATTACATACAGAACCAACGTCAGCACCAGCGTCGCGAAGGTCACCAAAAGCGTTGCCGTCTGATGCTGCAGAACCAGTTTCACGGTGCGCCCGTAGAACGCGATGATCCGGTTGTAGTAGTCCTCGGTGACCTCGTAGAAGCGTCCCTTTTCGCCTTCTTTGCGATGCTTCAGCAGCTTCGCCGACATCATGGGAGTCAAAGTCAGCGAGACTCCCGCCGAGACAAGAATCGTAACCGCCAACGTCACGGCGAATTCCCGGAACAGGCGTCCCACAATGTCGCCCATGAATAGCAAGGGAATGAGCACGGCAATCAGCGACACGGTCAGCGAAACGATCGTGAACCCGATCTGCCCGGCTCCTTTCAGTGCGGCGTCCAGCGGTGAATCTCCTGCCTCCAGGAACCGGTCGATGTTTTCGATCATGACAATCGCGTCATCGACAACGAAGCCCGTGGAGATTGTCAACGCCATCAGCGTCAGATTGTTCAAGCTGTAGCCGAGCAGGTACATCACGCCGAAAGTCCCGATGAGCGACAGGGGAACTGCGACGCTGGGAATAACCGTCGCCGCGAGATTCCGCAGAAACAGAAACACCACCATCACCACCAGCCCGATGGCCAGCATCAATTCAAACTCAACATCCTTCACCGATGCCCGAATCGTGGTGGTGCGATCCGTGAGAATCTGCACCTTCACCGCCAAGGGTAGCGAAGCCTGCAGTTGCGGCAGCAGCTTCTTGATCCGATCGACCACTCCGATGATGTTTGCGCCCGGCTGCCGCTGGATATTCATGATGACCGCCGGCGTCAGATTCATCCACGCCGCCAGCATGTTGTTCTCGGTGCCGTCGATCACATTCGCGACGTCGCTCACCCGCACCGGGGCGCCGTTGCGATACGCAATGACAATCGGTTTGTACTGGTCGCTGGAGAACAGTTGATCATTCGCACCAATCGTGTAGGACTGCCGCGATCCATCAATCACGCCCTTCGCCTGATCGACGTTCGCTTGCGCCAGGCCGGCCCGCAGGTCCTCCAGGCTCAAACCGTACGAAGCAAGCGCGGTCGGGTTGGCTTGAATGCGTACCGCCGGCTTCTGACCGCCGCTGATGGAAACCAGTCCCACGCCGGGCAATTGCGAAATCTTCTGCGCCAGCGATGTGTCGGCTAAGTCTTCGACCTTCGACAACGGCATCGAGTCGGAAGTGAGTGCCAGCGTCAGGATCGGAGCGTCTGCGGGATTGACCTTGTTGTAGATCGGAGGATTGGGCAAATCCGTGGGAAGGTACGTGGAACCAGAATTGATCGCAGCTTGCACTTGCTGCTCTTCGATGTCGATGTTCTGGTCGATCCCGAACTGCAGCGTGATGATCGAGCTGCCGTAAGAACTCGTCGAGGTCATCTGGCTCAGCCCGGGCACCTGCCCGAATTGCCGCTCCAAAGGCGCCGTCACCGACGATGCCATTACGTCCGGGTCAGCACCCGGATAGAACGTCACCACCTGAATCGTGGGATAGTCGACTTCCGGCAACGCCGACACAGGCAATTGCATGAACGCAACAATGCCTACCAGCAGCACGCCAACCATCAGCAGCGTGGTCGCAACCGGTCGAAGAATGAATAACCGTGAGGGGTTCATGAACCTGAATTATTCGTGTCCGGCGTGTCGTTGTCGGCACTTTGCTTATGCTGGCCCGAGCCGTTCGCTGGTGTGCTGCCGGGTCCCGCGCTCGGACCACCGGCGCGTGGCTCAATGTGGCTGCCTCGTTGCAGTTTGTCTTGTCCGTCAGTCACTACCACATCGCCGGGAGTGAGCCCGCTTGTCACGACGGTCGTGTTGCCTTGAGTCAAAGAAACCGCGACCACTTTATCTTGCACCGTCTTGTCCGAGTTCACGGTGTAAACGAATGTCCCCTGCGGGCCGCGCAGAATGGCTGCAGTGGGCAGCACCGTGCTGTTCTTGCGTGTTTCCAGCAGCAGATTGGCATTCACGAACTGGTTCGGCCAAAGCTGATTGTCCTTGTTGTCGAAGACCGCCTTCAGCTTCGCGGTGCCAGTCGTAGGGTCGATCGTGTTGTCGATGGTCAGCAGCTTGCCGGTGGCCAGCTTCGTCTGGTCATCGCGGCTGAATGCGTCGACCTCCAATGTTCCCTGCTTCATATGCTTCGACACATTTGGCAAAACGTCTTCCGGCAGCGTGAAGATCACCGCGATCGGTTGCAACTGGGTGAGGATCAACATCGGATTTGTATCCGACGCGTGCACGATGTTTCCCGGATCCACCTGGCGCAAGCCTACGCGACCGTTAAACGGCGCCGTGATGTGGCAATACACGATGTTCAGTTTCGCGTTGTCAATCTGTGCCTGGTCGGTGCGAACCTGTCCGTCGAGTTGGTCAACCAAAGCCTTCTGCGTATCGACCTGCTGCTGCGCGATGCTGCCGGAAGGAATCAGCGAGGTGTATCGGTCAAGGTTCAGCTTGGCATCCCGCAGCGTGGCCTGATCCTTAAACAATGTTGCCTGCATTTGCTCCAACTGCACCTGGTATGGACGGGAGTCGATTTCAATCAGCAGCTCTCCTTGTTTCACGAACTGCCCTTCGGTGAAATTCACCTTCATGATCTGGCCATCGACGCGGCTCTTGATGTTGGCCGTGTTGAAGGCAGTTACCGCGCCCAATCCCGAGAGGTACACGGGGACATCCTGCTGCTGCACGGTTGCGACCGCCACTGACACGGCGCGTGGCGCGGCAGCTTGCGCCTTTTGTTGTTTGGAATCGGCCGCGCTGCTGCAGCCGAATAGAAGGACGGTAGCGCCCGCGATCACAAGTGCCGCAACGGCGCGAAGGAAGTATGTATGTGAATAGACTCGATGGCTCGTATTCAAGAGATCACCCAAGGCCGGCGCTTCAGCACAAAAAGGGCTCCGGCGACCCAACTATTAGACGTACGTATTTTAGGCTCGGTTGCGGCCACTGGCTCCAGGAAGATGGGCAAAATCGCGGTTTTCAGGACCTTGCTTCCGGGCCGGCTCAAGTTGGAACCAGGCCGCAATTCCAACCACTTAGAGCCGCCTCACTAGCATCAACTGTGGAGTTGGTTGAGGTCAATAAGAGCGGTTGAGGTTTTACAATTCTTTACTCCGCTTGACTCAGGCTTTACTGTTCAAGCCTGTTTTAGCGCCGCTGGGCGCTGGATGCTGCGCTTCGTAGGCCGTGATTTCCGACTCGTGTTGCAGGGTCAGTCCGATATCGTCCAGGCCATTCAGCAGGCAGTGCCGCACGAATTCATCCATGGGAAATTTGGCGATGAAATTTCTATCGTCACGCACTTCGCACTTCTCTAGATCGATAGTGAGCTGGTAATCGTCGATTCCCAGGGCGCGTTGCATGATCGCCGCGACTTCGTCATCACTGAGACGCACGGTTAAGAATCCGTTCTTGGTGCTGTTGTTGGCGAAAATGTCGGCGAAGGAGGAAGAGATCACCGCGCGGAACCCAAAGTCAGACAACGCCCACACCGCATGCTCGCGTGAAGAGCCGCAGCCAAAATTCTTGCCCGCGACCAGGATGCTTGCGCCCTCGTAGCGAGGATCATGCAGAATGAAATCCGGATTCTTGTTTCCCTTCGCATCGAAACGCCAATCGTAGAAAAGATACTGTCCGAATCCGGTCTTCTCGATTCGCTTCAAAAACTGCTTGGGAATGATCTGGTCGGTATCGACGTTGACCCGATCCAGCGGCGCCACGCGACCGCGATGTACGGTGAAAGGTTTCATCTTCCGTCTCTATTGAAATTTCCAGTTGCGAATATCGGTGAAGTGTCCGGCAATCGCCGCGGCTGCGGCCATCATGGGACTGACGAGGTGTGTGCGGCCGCCGCGGCCCTGGCGCCCCTCGAAGTTCCGGTTGCTGGTCGACGCGCAGCGCTCGCCTGGCTGAAGAATGTCGGGATTCATGCCCAGGCACATGGAGCATCCTGATTCGCGCCACTCAAAACCTGCATCCTGGAAAATGCGATGCAAGCCTTCCTGTTCCGCGGCACGCTTCACCGTTTGCGATCCGGGCACAACCATGGCGCGGACGTTCGGGCTGACATGATGTCCTTTGGCGACTCGCGCCGCCGCCCGCAAATCTTCAATGCGGGAGTTCGTGCAGGAGCCGATAAACACGCGATCGATATCAATGTCTTCGATCCTGCATCCGGGTTCGAGCGCCATATACTGCAACGCTAATTCGGCCGCACGCCGGTCGGACTCTTCTAGGCCCTTGACCTCTGGGACGCGGCCAGTGACTGGAGCGACCATCCCGGGATTCGTTCCCCAGGTCACAAACGGACACAGTTGCGCGGCGTCGATCTCGATCACCTTATCGAATTCTGCGTCGGGGTCGCTGGGCAAGCTTCGCCAGTACGCGACCGCCTTCTCCCAGTCGGCATCCTTCGGGGCAAAGCGCCGTCCCTTTACGTAAGCGATCGTGGTTTCGTCGGGCGCGACCATGCCTGCGCGCGCTCCGGCCTCGATGCTCATATTGCAGAGCGTCATGCGGCCTTCCATGGAAAGCGCGCGTACCGCTGGTCCTGAATATTCGATTACATATCCGGTCGCGCCGTCGGTTCCGATTTGTCCGATGATGCCGAGCGCGAGATCTTTGGCGGTCACGCCATCCGCTAAACGTCCGCTCACATCGATCTTCATGGTCTTGGGACGCTGCTGTGCGAGGCATTGCGTCGCCAGAACGTGCTCGACTTCGGAAGTCCCGATGCCAAAAGCCAGAGCGCCGAAGGCTCCGTGCGTGCTGGTGTGGCTGTCGCCGCAGACGATCGTCATTCCCGGCTGCGTGATACCCAGCTCTGGTCCGATGACGTGGACGATCCCCTGGTCGGGCGAGTCCATATCAAACAGATGGATCCCGAAGTCTTTGCAATTGGTCTGCAGAGCAGAGATCTGTTTGGCGGCGATCAGGTCGGTGATGGGCGTTCCACGCGGCTCAGTCGGGATGTTGTGATCGACCGTCGCGACCGTGCGCAGCGGCTGGCGAACTTTCCGTCCAGCGGCGCGAAGACCGTCAAAGGCCTGCGGGGAAGTCACCTCATGAACGAGGTGCAAATCGATATAAAGGATGGGGGATCGCCCTGCGGGTTGAGCGACGACATGAGCGTCCCAAATTTTGTCGAATAATGTGCGTTTTGAGGACATGAAAGAACTTCTAGATGAACGGGTAAGGGTCTAGTTTTTCACACAATTATTCGTGGGGGCAAGGCAGGGGCTGGTTTCCGGTTTTGGAACCAGTGTCCGATAACGAGGCACCCCCCTCCCCCTGGGTCCTGCGGAATCATCACGTTGGCGAAAAATCGCAGAATAGTCTCTGGGGCTCAATCACTTGCGGGCAAAATCTTGATTTCAAAGAGCTTGTGGCGTTGGGAGCGAATGCTGCTTCCCAAAATGGACCGAATATCGACGCGTCCCCCACGTTTCCGGCCTCCGCGATGATGGCGCTTCTTCTGGCCGCTGCGCAAGGACATCCGTCACATTGCCTTGTGGAAAAGAGCCTGGGGCCATACGGGCAACGCTGCAGGAAGTTCTCCTCTAAGACGAATTAGCCGATTGACTCGGATTGTGGAACAGTGACAGAATCCTCGCCTCGATTCTCCTCCCCTTGAGCCGAGCGATCGGCGCATTTCTCTACTGGGCCCCGAAGTTCTCAAATTACTTTCTGAGGAAGATCAAGCTATGTCGCAAGAAGGAAAGCTCCGTCACGCTTCGCCGATCAACGCAAAACTCGACAAACATTTGGCGGCGTATGTTGCCGCTGCCAGTGCCGCCAGTCTCGTTTCTATGGCTGCTCCGCAGGCTCAGGCCAAAGTCGTCTACACCGCCACCAATACCCAGGTCACCACTCCTTTATCAATCGACCTGAATCACGATGGTATCGCCGATTTCGAATTGGACTTTACGCAGGGAATCGGGCATTCATTCTGGCTGATGGTGAGGCCGGAGGTCTCGGGCAACGCGATCCGTGGGAACAACGGGGCGGCGGCAGCCGGGTTTTTAGGGGTCCCGGTGGGGCCAGGGGGGAAGTTCACCACGAACTCTTATTATGGCCGTGGTGTTTTCATGGCTGGATTTTTTCAGTACTCGTTTTCCAGTTTCTTCGGTCCATTCGCAAATGCCACCATCCGCTATCTTGGCTTCAAGTTCACGATCGACGGGCAGACTCACTACGGCTGGGCGCGGATGACCGTGACCAACTCGCTGCACAACGTCGTGCTCACCGGGTACGCCTACGAGACCACCCCGAACACGAAAATCATCGAGGGCCATGTCTCCGGCAATTCGGCCGAGAATTTTGTGCAGAAGGATTTGCTGGCTCCGGCGGATCAGCCAGCAACGTTGGGCATGCTCGCCCGCGGTGCCGATGCTATTTCCATATGGCGAAGAGAACAGAGCTAGATTTGCTGAACTAAACACAACCGGCGCCCGGATCAAGACCTGCCGGCTCGTTAAATACACCGTACTTTTTGGGGATCGTCTCGTACGCGTAACCGGTGATTGTGGGGGCGGTTTTGAAGTCGAGGCTCACCCAACAAACCGATCATCGCCGGGAAAAAATCCGGTCCACAAAAGTTGATTGCCGAAGATTTATTGAATTCTCCATATCCCCCTCCCGCTTCCCTTGGACTTCTGTCTCGGGGAGCGGAAGGTCTCCAAGCCTGGAGACGTCGCGACAACGGCGCTGAAATCTAGATGGCAAAGGAATAGAAGCGCCTGCGGTTGGTTCGAGCATGTTCCTTTATCCTCATGGGCTGCGTTCCCAACGCAGCCCAATTTTTGTCGAAGCACTCTGTTGTCCGCCTGACACATGTGTATGGCGATACACGTCTACTGCCGGCAACAGTCCAGCGAATTCCTGCTCTTCATTCTTCCGGCCATCTGGTAGCTGACGTGCATTGGCTGCGCGTTGGCGAGACGCAGCGAGACAGCGCTCCCGAATCCATCAGCAGGTTGTCAGTTCTTGGGCAGCTTGTGATCGAGATCGTTGTCGCCCGTTCCGGGACCATGCATAATCACTGTTCCAATTCACTTCCGCAGAATTCTTTGAAGACGGCACACATCGCGGCGATGCTCACCTTGTTCCTTGCCACCGCCTGTGACCGTCGCCCGCACATGCTCCTCATTGGGCCCGCCGGCGGTCCGGTCGTCGCCGACGGTCATATCGTCCTCACACTGCCGATTTACTTCGCCGATGGCCGCCGCGTCGACATGAGCACAGCCACTCTTAGTCTCACGGCACCGAAGGGCCACGGGAACGTGGCTTTTCAGAACAATCCTCCGGCGCTTGTGTACCGCGTCGGTCTGATTCCTGGCACCGCGAGAGTGACCGTGCATGGCCCGGAGGGAAAGAACGCCGCCGTTGAAATCAAGACCGTCATGAATCTGCGGGACAGTTTCAACGACGGGACGCCGGATTTTCTCCGGCTCGA
>Ga0335078_10010282_pt1 | contig 13865 bp, 24 predicted proteins | sample Lox_Sample_32_FD_206711 | JGI IMG/M metagenome (GOLD analysis project Ga0335078, IMG submission 206711) | Soil microbial communities from Loxahatchee National Wildlife Refuge, Florida, United States - Lox_Sample_3.2 | ecosystem: Environmental > Terrestrial > Soil > Wetlands | place: USA...
CTGAGTACAGCGAGGCCGCGGTGAAAGCGGGCATCCAAAAAGAAGTGGCGACCCTCCGCGGCGTGGCGATGGCTGCGCAATCAGGTGAGTTGCATGGCTGACTTCTTCTCGTTTGATCCTAGCTCGCTCGTCAATTTCATCGACCAGGTGGCCGGCGACCTCAGCTCCGGACTCTACACCGTCATCAGTGACATCTGGAGCCAGATCAACCCCGCCCTGGGTGACGTCGAGCAGGGCGTTCAGAACACCTGGTCATGGATCACCGGATTTTTCCGGGCCTTCTGGAATTGGCTCCAGAACGCCGTGCACTGGATACTCCACACGCTGCTCCCCGCGTTTCAGGCGTGGATTAATAAGCTCCGCCAGCGGCTACAGGTGCTCCTGAAACCGATCATCGATTGGGTTAAATGGGAGAAAGCCTGGCTTGACCTGCTGTACAACACCTACCTCAAACCGCTGATGAATTTAATCCAGCGCCTACGATCGATCCTGGTGATTTTCCGTTTGATGCACTTGAAATTCGCCACCACCCTCGACCAGTACCTATCGGACCTGGAAAGTCGCATCAACGCCGCATTTTTAGCGGCCCGGACAGATATTCAGCAACTAGGTAACTGGGTGAATTATATTATTGACCCCACAGGTCTCTTTCAGGTTTACCCCTTTTTGATGTCCGCGCTCACCTCTGCCGGCGCGTTATGGGCGGTGGTTACGTCCGCTCCCTCCACGCTCATTGGAGCGGTTGACGCCCAGGCGAACCAGGCCGCGCGGACCTCCGGTACTCAAGCCGGCGCCCAGGCCGATATTCTGGCTCGCGCCAACGGGCCCACCGCGGCGGACCTCGACAGGCAATCCCAAATTCTCGCGCTCTACCAAGCTGACGGCTGGCTCACTTAGAGGAGATCATGGGCGGACTCATCAACCCACCACCCACGCCCGGCCAGGGCTTCGACATCACCCCTCCGAGTCAGAGCGACATCGCGCAGGCGCAGGCCACCGGCGCGCGTATCGCGGGTTGGTTCGATTGGTTCTGGGTTGCGTTCTGGGAACATCTTGGCACGGGCTTTCAGCTCGCAATGGGTTTGTTTGTGTCGATGGTCGATTCGTTGCTCGCCACGCTCATGAAAGCGATGGCCGGCGGGCAGGGCACAGGCTGGCAGGGCACGTATACGCTGCTCGGAGCGACCATCAGCGATCTTTTGGGAGTGGAGGTTGACCCCGGCACAATTCAGACCAGCATGACCGGAGGGGCGCGCGCCGCGAACGTGGCACGCTTCGGGCAATTGTTTTTATCGCAACTCCAGAGCGAGGTATCCGCCGGCGCCACCGGCGAGCTGCCGGCAACCGCGGCGGGCGCCTATGCCTGGCTCGGCTATTGCATGGAGTTCGCCATCCGGGAAGGCAACATCGAATTTATGACCAGTCTGATCCCAGAGGAGTGGCGCTTTGCTGACGGTCTGCGCGGGTACGGAGTTAACCTCGCCAACGTGCTCGGACTCGGCCGGCTCACCCGCCAGGCGCTGACGAGTTTCATGAAGATCATGGTCTCTGACCCGATGCAGAATTATCTTAATTCGCAATACACTCCTACAATATTACCGGTAAACTCGCTACTCCGCGCCTGGATGCGTGGCGGCATGGATCAGTCCACACGTGACAAATACCTCTCGTGGCTCGGCTACAAAGTGGAGGACATTCCACAGCTCGTGCTCGACGCCTCGACAGTCATGTCGGAGGCCGCGGCGATCGCCATGTACCGCACAGGATTTTGGACTTATGAACTACTCACTGAGGTGCTGGTCTCCCACGGGATTCCGGGGAACACCATCACGGATTTTTACAACGCTACGATCGCGCAACGCTGCGAAACCCACCTCAACTCCACCGTCGCCGCGTATTTGCAGCTCTACAAAAATCGCTGGATTGAACACGATGACCTGGTCACTCAGCTGCAAACGCTTGGTCTAACCAGCAACGAGATAAATTTCGCCCTGGGAGAGATCGCCCCATACCTAGAGTACCGCACGAGGGAGTTGAGTTGGAGTGACCTGGAAAGTGCCTACCTCTCCGGTCTGATTGATCTGAGCTACATCTCCGACTGGCAACAGCGCATGGGCTACCTACAGAACGATGCACAGGTGCTCCAGTACCTCATGCTGCTCAAGCAGAAAAAAGAAACCACAGCCGAAGAGATTGCCCAGTGGCGCCTCAGAATCGCCTGTTTGACCGCAATTTCCAAAAAACAACCCCCGCCGCCGGGGTTCGACGCCGAATGCAATCCCACCTAACCGTCACCGGCTAGTGACCCGGTATCCTCGATCCGGTCCCACATACCCCAAATTTCGCGCCAGGATCGATTCCTAGAGGTTTTCGGCGGTTGGGTAGGGGGTTACCCGCTCATTTTTTTCGAGCTGACGGCAGTTGCCGTAAATATATACAGCTAAGTCCTTTAGAATCAATAGATAGCGCGAGGCCCGCGAACCTCGCGTAAATATCCCCCGAGGTATTGACAAAAGACTATCCTTAAACCTCCGTCTGTATACATCGAACAAAAAGACTTTAGAATCAACAGCATAACCTCTCTTTCCAAGGGGTTTTTGAGGGTCCAGGGCTAGGGATAACGACCTTTTGGGTAGTGCTCTTGCCTGTAGGGAGTAAACAGCGGGGGAGGGTTGGGGAGGGGGTAATTCCAGTGGCCGACGACCGGCGGATGCCGAGCGGGAGGGTAAAGGGTGGGTGGTGGGGGTGGGGTAGATCATAGACCGATGATGTAGAGCTGGATTTTATGACGGTCGCAGAGAGCCTGCAAACCTAGCTTAGCGTAGTTGGTGACGATGGCGAGTTGGAGGGGGGAGTTTTTCGGGTAGTCGGTCTCATAGAGAACCGCGTATTGGAGGAGCTGCCCCAGGGCGCCGGCGCCGGCCCTGCGCTTAATTTCGATCAGCCACCAGGACGTGCCGTCATACGCGACGGCATCGATGCGGAGCTGGGTGTTGGCGATCGCCGCTTTGCGGGCGTAGTCAGGCACGCCGGGTCCTGGATCAAAGCCCACGCCGATGCGCACGTTGTAATCTATCGACGTGAAGCCGGAACCGTGCTTCGCGAGGAATGCCGACCAGATGGCGGACTCGGTGGGCAGCATGGCGGGATACTGGGTGTGACCAGGTACAGACATCTCAGGCTCTCTCCAGCAGCGGGCGCACGCAGCGCAGGGGCACAGGGACGGGTCGAATGTCTATCCAGATACAGGGCACTCTCCCATAGCGCACATGGGCGAGTCCGGTGGTGACGGCATCTTGCGCACGCGCTTTAGCCCACAAACTCGTATACACCACTTTCGTACCCACCGGGTGAGACTTATTCCACTCATCAACAGTTTCTTGAGGTGTCACGGTCAACATTTTTTCTCAACGCCCAGAGGGGTGAGGCAGATATGGCACGCCCGGCACATCGTTTTGAGTGCCATGCGTTGAACGCCGCCCACGCTGTCAATCACGACCTGGATGCCCATCGCATCACCGTCGCCAATCCTCCCTCCGCAGCGCCAACAGTAGGCCGGCAGCACGTCAGAGGCGGCGTAGAGCCACACCCAATTTGACAGCCATATCGGGCGGTCCGGCGTCTGCTTTTTGTCATTGCCCTTGGGCATTGGGCCTCGCTTGCGTAAACGGATAGCTACCGACTCCAACCCAGTAATACTCGTCTTTGGTGAGCGTGACGCCCGTGGCCGCGGACCAACCCGCGGCCAGGCCGCGCCGAAACGCGGAGGGATGCGGCGAGCTGCGAATCCACGCCAGGGCATCCGTGCGGCGCGACGCGTCGATCAATCCGGCGGGCATGATTTCGTAGGGGGGGATAAAGCTCATGCTTATTTACGCCTGCGCAGCCAGTTTGCGAAGAGCGCCCAGAGACCAGTGATCACACCGAGCAAAAAATACGTCATACGCTCAAGCGGCATCGTCGTAACTCTCCTCCGCGGGCGCGCGAGCCAGTTTCACTCACTGGCAGCCTCCGCAATCAGCGCGAAAAATTCCTCGTCGTCCATCTCGCGCGCATCCTCTACCGTGCGGATGCCGCGCTCCGCGAGCAATTCGGCCAGGCGCTCGGCATCAGGTAGTGTCGCCATGCTGCCCATCATCTCCATCAATTGTTCAACGTTTTGCATAGTCACCTCGCTCAAATGGTCGGTTCACTCGGTATCGTCTCCACCATCCTGCACGGGCGCACGCGGCGTGCTCGTGGCTGTCTCCGGGCAATACGGGACAACCTCTCGGCCGTTCACGTAAACGTGACAGAATAGGCTACCTACGCCGCAGTTTAACGCCAGTATCTCAGTCAGGCGCGCGTGTAGCAGGACCTCACCAGAGCCACGCTTTGTCACCAGCACTAGTGGATCGGAGTCAGTGATTTCCAGCGTCCCCTTAACTATGTCGCTCACTTGCTCGCCTCCCGTGGTGGAAACGGTGTGGCCGTGCGGCCCGCGGCGGCCGCGGCTTTCTGCATGGCCTCTGCCCACATCTTCGCTTTGCGCGCCTGGAATGACCACCAGATTGAACCAACGGCCCAGATGATAAAGCATGGGATGCTGAACGCGAACATGAGGCCAGGCCAGGCCGTGACGGGCAGATGTTCACCGCTCACGAGCTGGTAAATCGGTTTCGTCATCGGCATCACGGAGCAGATTAGGGCGAGCCAGCCGAACGCGCTTATCAGGACGGGTTTTTTCATTCCACAACCTCCGGATAAATTCCACCGTGCAGGTGTCGAACGCGTGCACCAGCACGCGCAGCGCGAGTAGCCCCGCCTCCGAGTCGAGAGCCTGGCGCCGCAGAATCAGATGATGAATCGCGCCCAGTAGCGTTGCCCGCGGGCAAAACAGCGGCGACTCTGGGTCCGACATATCAATCATCGCTGGCCCTCCGCGCGCATCTGCGCAACTACCGACGCGTACAGCTCGATCTCATTCACCGCGCGCTCGCCCAGGGCATCCACCACCGCGTGGAGAGCCAGGCACAGGTTCACGCAGCGTCGTTGCAGGTCCGGATCATACAGTGGGCCCTCGAGACATCGCAGCAACCGCAGCTCATCGTTTGTCATCGCTCACCCCTTGACCACGATCTCCTGCTCGCCGGTTTTCCCCTCCTCCTGGAGTGAGGTGAGCACGTTCGTCAACATCTGCTGCACGGTCGCCAACTCATCCGCATGAACCCAGACGTTAAGCAGCACGCGGCCGTTCGATGGACGGTTGCAGAGCACACAGGTTAGTTCTTGCACCAGGGGCGGTGTAGTGGAGACTGAGCCACTATTCGTCGAAATGGTGCGAATCTCCAGACCGCCGCGCTGGAGGTGTCCGTTGATCCAACCCGTCAGCACGGTGACTCCGCTCCCGGACCGCAGGCACTGGTCGAGGTAGTACAGCTCCCATTCGCGCGATTTTAGCCGGCGCAATTGTTTCGCCACTCCGAGACTGATGAGACCATTACGCAACGCCTCTTGCGTCTCAGGCTGTGCCTGCTGGAGAAGTAGACGGTCCGACACGTAATTTTCGCTTTTGCGGACAAACTTGCACAACTCCTCGAAGGACAGTCCGACACGGTTGCACATCTCCGTGAAATACACGGACTCCTCCCAGGCCGTCATGTGCGCGTGCTCCTGATTCGTGTGCAGGCGGATGGCCTCAATCGCCAGGTTCTCATCAGGAAAAACGAGACACCTCACCGTGTGCCAACCCAGATCGCGGATACACATCAGTCGCCTCTGTCCGTCGAGTACCTGGTATTTGCCGCGGAACGGAAAAACAGTCAAAGGGTAGGTGAGGCCGATGTCGAGGATGCTTTGTTTCAGCGAGGCCATGTACTCCGGGTCGTAGGTCAGGCGGGCCGCGTTTTCAGCGTCGAGTATGTCGTTGACCAGCAACTCGACTAGTTCGGCTCTTTGCGTTTTGGGCGCGATCGGTGCGGGCACAATCCCCTCCAGAATGTATTTGCGGCGGCGTTGCTCAGGCTCCATCGTCGCCCACCGGCGGCGTGCGGAGGTTGCTCCAGGGTCCAGCGTTTGGCGTTTTTTTGGCAAGTGCCCTCCTCGAATAAACCGCTCCGATCATCGCGTCTGCGATCTCGTCAGCTCGCAAGCGTCGCACAATCATGTCACCCTCAACAATCACGCAGACCACGCGGTCGCCCCGTTTCCAACCTAACTCTCTCACCAGCTCCGGCCGCAAATTAACGTAAAGCGAGTGCGCTTTTTTGACGACAACAGAGACCGTCATCACCGGGCCTTTGGTAGTAAGTGCGTCCAAGCGCGAAATCCTTTCTGGGTTATGTGCCGCGTCACCACGTGCTCGTGCCGCCTGCAAACGCGGGTGAGCAACTCGGGATAATCGTAGTACCAAACCTCACTAGAGGCAGTATCCATGCACCTGCCATGACCATTCGAGTGGTACTCACAGCGGTTTTCTGGAGGTGCAAAGGTCTCCGCCGCATCCCCCGCGAGATCATCAAATAAATTCGCCTGCACGAGAGTCCCTTCAATGTTTTGTTTCCTCCACCTTCGTGATCTCGACCAATAGGCGTTGCTCGCGCGTGAGGACTCCCCACTCGACCAGCGCGTCACCCAGTTGACTCACGAACCGTGCAGTAATTCCGCGGGCAGGGCCTGTGAATTGCGGATGACGCAGCGCGAGGCACAACGCTCCGTACACAACGAGCCACCCGTACCCAGGCGTTTCGACCGAGTGCTGCACGTACATTGCCAGCTCCTGGGTTGGCGTCAAAAATTGGCCGTCATCCATGCCCGACATACTACACCCGACTACACCTCAAATCAATGGCCCGTTGGTGCTAGGACTGGGAGGTGCTATCAGTCCGCCCTCCCGTTCGAGTTTTTCGCGCCAGAGTTGCATAATGCCCGGCCAGGCTTTCAGGACCACGCCTCTGGGATTTTTGCGGTAGGCACATCGCTCCCACTCCGGTTGGAAAAATCCCATGAACCGCTCGACGTCCAATCCCGGTACGTTCTTGTAGGCTATGCCCCATAATTGGTCGCACGCCTGGAGGTCGAATTCGTAGGGCGACTCGAACAAAATTTGTCTCAGTTCATAGGGGCACTTTTCGGGTGGCTCCGGGGGGGGGGCAGCAGCCGGCGGCGGCGGCTCTCTTCGCCGCCGTATCTCCTCTAACGTATTACAACCACCCTTTAAGGTTTCCTTATTCCTTAGGGGGGGCGGAAATTCCGCCCCCTGGGGGAGCGTTTTCCGCCCCCTGGGGGGCGGGTATTCCGCCCCCTGAGGATAGTTTTGCACATGCCTTTTTTCCGCGTATCCGTCCCTTAGCACGCCGGGTATTTGCCAGGACGAATAGCGCCGCCCGTTGCCCTGCTCGAGACACACTAATTCACCCGATTCTTCAATGGCCTTGAGGCACACTCTCACCGTGTCTCTGTGTAGCCCCGTCCGTTGCTCTAGCCGGATGTTGCGCATCTCGGAGCACTTCCCCGTCCAGTCTGAGTCGTAAGCGATCAGCACCAGGAGGAATTTACAATTACCCTTGTGGGTGCTCCGGTCAAAGACCCACTTCAATGCTTCGGCACTCATACCCTTCTCCTTTTCTTCGCCTGATTTAATTCGGCCGATCGGCGGCCATCGGCGCGGCCGGCGTGGTCCGATCGGGCCAGTACCTCGCCCAGCGCGCGAACACACCGGTTCCACCACGTCACCCGCCGATTATTGCGAGGGTCGCCAACGGCATAGCGACGTGGAACGCTGCCGACCACTCGCTCGAGCGCGTCCAGGTCTATGTTTTTTCGCACTGGGTAGTCTCTCGCTACCGCCAACACCCATCCAGGGTGCCGAAAGGTTATCGCTGCGCGCGGGCGCGGTCAACCCGTGAAACAAAAGCGAATCCCCCCAGCCCTCGACTCGCGCGCCTCCGCGCACACCAGCCCTGCCCTGTGCACACGCGACACACGTACAGTGAACGTCAATTGCCCATACTGACTATTGACAAAGGGGTCTAGGGTGTGTGCTAGGGTTTTTCAGCAGTCCGGCCGGCGCTTACCCCAGATCTCTCGCTACACCGCGCCGGCCGGCATTTCAATCAGGAGGTGTTTATGGCTAAGTCCGTTATGGCCTCACCAGCGAATGCCACGAAAAAATGGACAACCAATGCGTCTGGAGCGGGCGCCACGTATGCGGCGAACGCCCAGGCCGCATCCACCGCGCAATCCCAGAACGCGATCGCGCAAGCGGATAGTTGGCTCCAGGGCGTCAACACAGCGGGCACGAAATCGTATACCAACGGTCTCTCCTCCGCGCAGCAGCAGAACAAATACGCGTCGCGCGTCGCCAGCGTCGGCGCCTCACGTTATTCCGATGGCGTGTCGAAATCCGCTCAGACGTTCCAAACGCAGATCACGAAAGTGTTGAACGTCGCCGCGGGCGTGCAACTCTCACCCAAAGGTCCGAAGGGCAGCCAGGCCAACATTCAACGCTCAACGGAAATGCAGCAGGCTATGCGCGCCGCGAAGCTCGCCGGGCAATTCCAGTAAGAGGCACTAACCACCTGAGCGTGACGCGCCGCGCTCTTTACCCCGCGGCGCAGTGAGGTGACTCATGCCGGTCGCGGGAATCGACGCGATGTTCATGGCAATGCTGATGGAGGAGGGGAGCCGCCCCTGGAATCCCAATCTCCGCAATAACAACCCGCTCAATTTGCGCGACTCACCCATCGCTCATCAACTCGACGCGCGCAAGCTCTGCGTGTTTCAGACGTTGACCGACGGCATTCAGGCGGGTATGCGCGAACTCCACGCTAAAGTTACCGGACGCAACGAGCACGGCATCGGCCCTGACTCGACCCTCGAGCAACTCTACGATGTCTATGCCCCGCGCTCCGATCACAACAATCCCAACGAATACGCGGAGGCCGTCGCCGCCTGGTGCACGCACGCGCTCGGCCGGCCGATCACTCCGCAAACCAAGCTCCGCGACGTGTGTCGCGAACTATTTCCAACGGAGGTGAAATAATGGGAACCGCATCTGTCGATCTCAGCAAGCTGACAGACGAACAGCGCCAGGCGCTCGAAGCCGCCGGCGCTCTGTCTATTCCTGCCGTGCAACCCGCGTTGCCGGCCACATCAGCGCAACCCGTCAAGCCCTCGCTCGAAGAGCAACTCGCGCAAACCACTCAGCAGATCGGCGCCGTGTTGTCCACCGGCGTGGCCGGCTCACAGGCGGCTAAAGCGGGACAAACCGCGGAGCTGGCCGCGGGCATCGGCACGGTTATCTGGGAGTTGTTTAATCCCTCGACCAACCAGACCAGTCAGCACGCGTCCCTCGCGGACGCGGTGAATCAGTCGAGCGTGGATATGCACAAGCGGCAAAAACACGCCGTCGATACCAAGAGCACGTCCGCGCACGCGCTCATCACGCCCAAGGTACTGGTCACCGCGGCGGACGTCGCCCAGCTCGAAACGCCTGTGCTGCCGCCGAAAGCAGACAACGTCAAGGCGAGTGATTAATACCTGTTTCACAGCGTTGACGAATTTAGAATTTCATTTCTGGAGGTTAAAACTATGCCAGCTTTAGAAGGCATCAGCGGGTACGCGACACACCCCGCCGGCACGTTCACCGCGCTAACGATGAATGGCAGCGACTCGCTCGCCATCAGATCGTTTGACATCGCGGGCACAACCAGGGCGCGGCTCCTCGCGATGTGGAGCTACACTCAGGTGATTGGCAATTTCCGTCTGCGCAGTCCGCGCCTGCACGATAACGTCCAGGGCATTCGACTGCGCACGCAGGGCAAGGTGGCCGATCCACTGCTCTGGGGCAATGAGTTCCAGCAGCCCCTCTTCGCCCAGGACACACTCATCGGTGAGATCAACGCGCCCACCGATGCCGCCGGTAATCTCGAAATTGGCTGTGCGCTGATCTACTATGAAAACCTGCCCGGCGTGAGTGCCTCGCTCATCTCGCCGGCCCAGCTCCGTCAGCTCGGTGTCCATGTGATTGGGCAGGATGTGCCGATCACTGCGGGCGGCGGCGGCAGCTATACCGGCTCCGCGGCGATAAACTCCTCAGTGGATAATTTCATCGCGAATCAGTGGTACGCGCTCGTGGGTGTTTCGGTGGATACCGCGTGTGCGGCGGTTCGCATCCAGGGCGCGGACATCGGCAACCTGGGAGTGCTCGTGCCCGGCGCGGTGAACACGCCCTCGCAGATCTCGCGCTGGTTCGTCTTTCTTTCCGAGTGGTACGGCTTGCCGCTTATCCCGTGCTTTAACTCCGCAAATAAGGCGGGCATCTTTGTGTCAGTGGCGCAAGACCAGGGCGGTGCCGCGGTCAACTGCACGCTGCATATGGTGCTGTTGCAAGGCACGCCGGCTTGGGGCAAGTAAACTCGTGAGTGTCGCGGCCAGGTCAGGCCGTGAGTGTCCATCATGGGCGACATCACACTACCGCCGTCCGTTGTGTCCACGCTCGAGGCGGCGGCATCAACTCCGCCGTCACCCGGACCTGGCTCGGGCGGGCAGATCCAGCCTACGGAGGCCGCGGGCGGCGTGTCGGCGGTCCCTGTTGACGCGTCCACATTCATCCAGGTCGCGGTGTTGCCCAACCCCAATCCGCTCTACTCCACCACCACCGTGAGTGTGTCCATCTGCGCCCGACTCATGGATGCCAGCGGCAATCTCAATTACTCGCGCTGGGACAACTCATTCGCGGTGAGTGCAGGGATCACGTTTCAGGCGCTCCTCCTGCCGGGTTATCTCATTTCGCTCGCGGTGACGTGCAACACCGCGAGCATTCCGAGCGGCGTTTTATTCGTGGTGGGCGGCCTGGTCCACCAGGCCAACACGGGGTTACCGCTCGACACGCTCCTCCTCAGCTCCTACGTTTCGAGTTTTGCTCCGGCGGGTTGGCCCGCGGGCGCGCTGACAGATGTGAGTGCAGACCAGGGGGCGCCCTGCACAATTCCGTTTGGCGCGTCCGCGCCAGGCGCCCACTGCACGCTCACCGTGCCGGACGCATATTTTTTGCCGCTCGCGGCGTACGTGGGGTTCACCACGTCCGTTGCCGTGGCCAACCGCGAGGTGTTCATGTACGCGTCGATCGCGGGCGGTCCCGCGGTCTACCTCGCCATCTGTCCCAACACTCAGGCGGCGGGCCTAACGGTGGGATATTTATTCATGCCCACCGTGTCTCCGTTTGCTCCGCCCGCCCTCGACACGCAGGTGGTGGGCCTCACCAGCGAGCTGCTCACGCCGGGCGGCACGGTGATTACCATTGCCGCCGCGGCCATCCAAGCGGCCGACCAATTCGCCAACGGCTACGTGTACGGCCGCGCCTGGCTCTAGGAGGATCACGTTTATGGGCACGCAGGGAAATACGCTCACCATTGACCAGTCGGAGCTGCTCGAAATTATCCGGCTCCTCCGCAAGCAGTCGCACGAGGTGCGCCGCGGCTATGGCGAGATCAGTTTCGAGCTGGGTGGCGTGCAGCCACCGAGCACGGAGTACCTCACGCGCGACTCGTGCCTCCAAATCAACATCTACCCCGCCACCACCACGGCCACAGTGACGATCAGTTACAAGATCATGCTCCCGGACGGCCGTGTCACCACTTCGGCCGACACGTTTACGGGAGGCAGTGCGTATGCGCTCAATCGCTACATCCGCCAGCTCACGGAAGGTTTTTTGTTGTCCCTCGCGGTGACTATTTCATCGGGTAGCACTATCCATCGGGGTGATACCTACGTGCAGGTGGGTTTACAGTTTGGCACGGCCACCACCACGCCCATGTACCGGCTGCTCGCGGGCGGCTACGTCACCACCACGTGCGCCTTGGCGTGGCCGGAAGGCAATATCTCCGACTCGCTCACTGGGCCCGGATTACTCAACAGCACGGGTGTGGGCAATCCGGCGGCCGGCGCAGACTGGTCATTGACGTTTGGGTCCGGACAACGCCTCTGGATTCACGCCATCTATGCCCAGTTTGCGGCCTCCGCGGTGGCGGCCAACCGGCAGGCGTACCTGCTGCTCAAAGACACCGCCGGGCATGTTCTCTGGGAGCTCGCGCCCTCCACCACCATGACGGCCGGCGCCACCTACAACCTCAATTGGACGGAGTGCGCGACGTTGAGCACGGGCATCGCTGCGGATCGTGTGATCCCCCTGCCCACCGAAACCTATCTCTACGGAGGCTACATCATAGGGACCAGCACGGCCAACATCGATGTGGGCGACCAGTGGTCGGGGATCCGCATTGCCGCCGAAAACTGGATGGAGGTGTGACGCCGCACCAAAGTGCTATTGCCTCGGCCGAAGTAAGCGCTACCCTCCTGGATGACTAGAAAGGAGGTGCCTATGTTTCCCAGTGTTAATCTCGGTACTTTAGTCGATCCCAACCTGGCGCTGGCTCTAATTCTGTTTCTCATGCACTCATCGCAGACTATGACCGCCGGCAAGCTGGCGCAGCGTCTGAGCGACCTGGAATCGCTCATTCACCAGGCGCACGCGCTCGTTGACCCGTCCCAGCCACAGGCGTAAAATGCGCGCTAGGACTCAAATGTCAAAACACCTGCACATGCTCTGCCGTGCGGTGGATCCTGCCCGGACTACGGGGGTCCAATGGCCAGCCTAGCCCCGTCTCTCGCATATTTTACAGTTGGTACGCCGGCATTCACCCAGCTCGCCCTAACCACCCTGGGTGATGCCGGCGACGCATCGGATGGCTTTGATGACGCGTTTAACGCGGTTGCGGCCGCGCTCACGGCGCTCGACGCGGGCAGCGCAACAGGTGATGTTTTGTTGTCTGCACTCGACGGGCCACTCGCGGATTTCCTGGCGATTGGCGACGATGTGAACGACCTCCTGGCCGCCGGCACGGTAATCTCCGACGGCTGGGAAGCCGCGGTCCAGACCTCGATATTTAACGCGGGCTACGGCCTGCCCGCCGTGCCTGCCATATCGATTCTCGCCGCTCCAGGCTTGCCTTCCGTCGCTCTGCCCGCCCTGGTCGATCTCACCGCCGCAATTTCTGGGATTGTCTCCACCGCGGAGCAAGCCTTCGAGCAGGCCGTCGAAACTCAAATCAACGATGTGTATGCAGACCTACAGACGTTCTCTTCGAGTGTGACGGGCGAACTCCAATACCTGATGTCCCAACTCGGCGGCATCGCTCCGCCGTACCTCTATGGCTAAGGCGCCATTCTCATGTCCACAATCCCAACCACTCTGCCCACGGGCGAGACTGTCCCGCCCGGCGTAATCCTGCTCGAAGTTTTGAGGGAAGGGTTTTTCCCAGGGGCTCCGCACCTGGTCCCGGACCCGCAACTCGCGGCGCAAATATTTTTGCTCACCGCGCAGCAGCTCCAGGCCGCGGCACAAAACCCCGCCGTGCTCTCGCCGGCACTGCTTCCACTTTTTTTGCGCGTGCTGCGGCAGACGGCTAAAATCTATTTCGCCGGCCAGTCGAGTGCGGGGTTACAGTCGTCTCAGGGGCAGGCTGTCACCGTTGAGGCCGCATTCGCAGCCGGCGTATTTACCTTGTCGGCGGGTACGGCGCCGGATGCGCGCGCACAGGCCGCGGCCGCACAGCTCGTTATCCTCTTCACCGCCGTACCGGTAGGAGGGTTGAATAGTGCGGCCGCGTGGATTCGCGCGCACGCCACACAATCCTAGGAGGTGCATCGATGGCTGATCCGATGGGATTAGACGTTTCTAATATTCGGGTGTCAACCGCGCTCGTCGCCAACCCTCGCGGCGGTAATGCGATCAAACAGTACACGGTCACCTATAACATCGGCGGGCATGGCCCTTTCTCGGACACCTACCCGGCCGCTGAGTACAGCGAGGCCGCGGTGAAAGC
>Ga0335078_10010283_pt1 | contig 13861 bp, 11 predicted proteins | sample Lox_Sample_32_FD_206711 | JGI IMG/M metagenome (GOLD analysis project Ga0335078, IMG submission 206711) | Soil microbial communities from Loxahatchee National Wildlife Refuge, Florida, United States - Lox_Sample_3.2 | ecosystem: Environmental > Terrestrial > Soil > Wetlands | place: USA...
CGAATCCAGCTTGGGAACGTTTTGCGGCAGGCAGCGCGCCCCGGAAAAGCATGCAGAGAGGCCTGCAGTTGGCCTTGCAACTCGGACCGAATTAGTCCAGTAGGACTTCACTTGTCGTATTTGGATAGCTGCATTGGTTACCGCAGCTTATCCGTAAGGCTTGGCGGCAAATTTTTTAGATTAGACTTCACTTTTTTGTTGACAATTCCCACAATGGATGTATTTTAAATCCATCCTTCCGGGCCCATCCCATCTCGATGATTCCAGCCTGATGGGGTGATTCGCCGATCAAAATCGTGTGACAAGGTGCGGTCTATCTGTGTGTGCCAATGTCACGCGAGTTGGCGAAGTGCAGCCTGATTCACTTAGGGGTGACTGTATGTCTTCGAAACGTGCCCTTTTCCTCTGGCTCGCCGTGCTTGGTGTGTCTGCCGCGCTCGTGCAGGCACAACCGCCAGGCCGCGGACACAAGAAAGACAAATCAAAAGCTGGCGAGACGACCCAAGCCTACGTGCCGCCGGCTGATGCCTCTCAATACGTCGGCTCCGACACCTGCAAGACGTGTCACGAAGACATGCCGACGAAAGGCTTCTACAAGACCTTTGAGGACTCGCCTCATTTTGTAACGACTCTGGACACCAAAGGCGGTCCGGGGATGCACGGTTGCGAAGCCTGCCATGGTCCCGGCAAGGCTCACGTGGATGGCGGAGGCGACAAGACCAAGATTTTCACGTTCAAGGACGTCTCCGCACAGGAAATCAGCGCTCGCTGCCTCTCGTGCCATCAATATGATGACGAGCATTCCAATTTCCTGCGTTCAGGCCATTTGCAGGCGGGTGTGAGCTGCATTGACTGTCATGACCCCCATCACCCCAAGGAGAGCCAGTATCTGATGAAGGAAAAGCAGCCGCAACTCTGTTACGGCTGCCACGTCGCGGAAAAGCAGCAGTTCGGCCTGCCCTTTCATCACCGTGTAAATGAAGGCTACGTCTCATGTAACGATTGCCACAATCCCCACGGCAGCTTCCTGAACGTGCAACTCCGTGCTTCTGCTACCGAGGACATCGTCTGCTTCAAGTGCCATTCGGAAAAAGCGGGACCCTTCGTCTATGAGCACGAGGCCGTGAAGATCGAAGGCTGCACTGCATGTCACACACCCCATGGCTCCTCGAATGCCCGGCTTTTGAAGGTCAATCAGGTCAACATTCTCTGCCTGCAGTGCCATGCGTTCGCGGCAGGCATGGGCGCTCCGGCGACTCCCAGTGGCCCGGCCCACAACCAGGCGCAGAAGTATCAGGCGTGCACCATGTGCCACACCGCAATCCACGGCTCGAATTCGAGCAGCGTATTTTTTACCCCGTGAAGGTGCCGGCGATGCGAGCGATGAAGGCACAGGAGGATTTGATCATGCAATCGAAGCTATTAAAGTGGTTCTCCCTCGCGGCTCTCTTACTTCTCTTCTTGCCCCCCGCTATGGCGCAGCAGGAGCAGGAGCAACAGGGCATTGATCAGGGCGATTACAACATCAAGCAGTCCATCGAATTCGGCGGACGTTTCACGAGCCTCTCGGGCGATCTGCAGACTTACGATACCTTCGTAAACCTGCAGCAGGGGCCCCGCTTGCTCGATTTTACGCTGGAGATGCGCTCCCTCAGCCATCACGCCACGCTCTTCGACCGCTTCTATTTCAGCAATTCGGGGTATGGCGGCGATCCCAACATGATTTCGCGGCTGCGTTTCAGCAAGAACAAGTGGTATGACTTCGATGCCCTGTTCCGCAAGGACGAGAATTTCTGGGATTATTCGCTGCAGGCTAATCCTCTAAATCCTGGTCTGGCGGTCCCCAACGCTCCCGCGGGTTTCACCCCGATTTACAACAATCCTTCCAATCTGGTGGGCACCGCAATCGTCGGCATCTCCCCTCACGATATGAACACGCGCCGCAAGCTGGGCGATTATTCCATGACTCTTTTGCCGACTTCCAAAATCCGCTTCCGGCTCGGTTACGACAGAAACATCAACCAAGGGCCGGCCTTTACCACCATCCACCAGGGAACCGAACAGTTCCTCCTCGCGGACTCCAAAGCCACCGTGAACACCTATCGCCTCGGCGTGGATTTTCGTTTTATCCCCCGCACCAACATCAGTTACGACCAGATTTGGAACGACTTCAAGGGCGACGTCTCCACCACCGATCCCAACGCTCAATTCAACGTGGGCGCTGGGCTACCCCTCGTGGATCTCGGCGTTTCCTGGAACCCCACGGCCAATACGCCCTGCGCTACCACCTTTTCAGCCACCACGGGACTCGTCAATCCCGCCTGCAGCGGCTACTACTCCTATCTGCAGACTTCGCGAAGCCGCACCAACGCTATGACCGAACAGCTCAGCTTGCAATCTGACTACTGGAAAAACCTCGAATTCACGGGAAAATTCAGCTATACCAGCGCGGATTTGCGGGATAACGGTTATTCCCAGAATTTTACGGGCCTCGAATCCCGCACCTTCCTCGCCAATGACACCACCGATGGCCCCATTTTCGGGCGCCACGTCGCCGCCTATGCCGATCTCGGCGCCACCTGGTTCATCAACAGCCACTTCAGCGTCCTCGATTCCTTTCACTTCGAAAACTTCCGCGATCCCATGGAATTCGACTCCTCGGTTTGCTCCTTCTTCAGCAACCGTCTGAACGTTCCCATCACCGCATTTGCAACCACCGCGACTCCACCCGCGACCTGCACCCCTCCCGCCGGTACGCCCATCGTGGCTTCCGTTACCCATTCAAGCAGCTCCGGCGCGGATGCTGCACTGCTGATTAACAGCAATTACTTGCAGCAGGACGAGAAGACCAACCTCGCCCAGGTGAATTGGCAGGTGAACCGCCACTTCGGAGCCCATGCCGGATGGCGTTACCGCCATCGCATGATTGCTGACGATTTCTTTACCCTGAACTCTGAAATCTACTACCCGGGCACGGCGGCGCGCGGCGATTGCGCGGGATTTACCTTGGCGAATCCTGTTGCCGGATGCACACAGAACGCGGATGGCTCGCTCTCCTTCGTGACCCCGGACGCCACCTATGCTCCCCCGGATCAGTTGTACATCAACGAAAACGCCGCTGTTTTCGGCTTCTGGGCCCGCCCCACCGACAAATGGCGCATGACCTTCGACACCGAATTCATGACCGCGGACAATGCCTTCACGCGCGTCAGCCCTCTTTCCTCGCAAAATTATCGCTTCCGGACGACCTACAAGCCCGTTACCTGGCTGAGCTTGAACGGTAACGCCTTGCTTTGGGAAGGCAAGAACAATGTCAACGAGCTCTACCTCCAGCACAACCGCATGGTCGGAATCTCCGCTATGATCCAGCCCATGGAGAAAGTTGCTTTGGACATCGGCTACAACTACGATGACATCTATTCGCAAATTCCCATCTGCTTCACCAGCACCGCCAACGGCATCGTGAATCCCGGCCTCGGCGCCTGTCCGAATGTGCCCTATCTCGTCTACAACATCTCCACCTACGTAGACAAAACACACACCGGCTACTTCAACTTTAGCTACACACCGGTCCGGAGGTTTACTGCCCATATTGGCGCGGATCTCACCGGAACGGATGGCAGCGAACTGCGGTTCGATCCTCAGGCCACTGTTCCTATCGAAGTCACCGGCCCGCTCAATTCCAAGTGGCTCCATCCCTTCGGCGGAATGGATCTCCTGCTTGCGAATCACTGGACAGGAAAGGCCTATTGGGATTATTACGGCTATCATGAAGACCAGACCCCGGGCGCTTATCAGGACCTCTACGCGCCGCGTAATTTCCGGGGTAATCTCGTCACGCTTTCCGTGCGCTACGCGTTTTAGGCGAAATCGGAATCTTGAGATGTTCAGAATCCTGGCAGCATGAAAAGGGGGAATTTGTGAAAACAAAGATCTCTTGGGCCATGGCATTGTCGTCCGTTCTCACCCTGTTTGCCGCGCTGTTCTTCCTCAATATTCCCGTCAAGGCTCAAGAAACCGGCGAAGGCGTCTTCAAGGCGAAGTGCGCTATGTGCCACGGCCCGGACGCCACCGGCAAAACGAAGATGGGCGAAATGCTGAAAGTTCCCGATCTTCACTCGGCGGACGTTCAGAAGCTCAGCGAAGCGGAGCTGATCCACATCGTTACCAAGGGCAAAGAGAAAATGCCTGCCTACGAAGGCAAACTCAGCAAGGAAGAAATCCAAAAAGTCGTCCTCTACATTCGAGAGTTCGGCAAAAAGCACTGAATTCGGGTTCCAGGAATTTCTCAAGCTCTGGGGGCGCCTGAAGCGGAGATGCAGCCTACCGATCCTCAGCCGAAGCAGCCGGCACGCCGCCGTTTCGTCGAATTCTTGCTTGGTGGAGGTCTGCTTGCCTCTGCTGTCTCTTTTCTCTACCCGGTTCTCCGCTATATCATTCCGCCGAAACTTGCGGAACTCGGCTCTAACCTCGTGTTGGCCGGCCATGTCGGCGATCTAAGACCGAACTCGGGAAAGATCTTCCGCTTCGGAAACCGTCCCGGCATCCTCATCCTCACTTCGGACAACAAGTACTACGCGCTCTCGGCCGTTTGCACTCACCTCGGTTGCACCGTGCAGTATCGCCCCGATCTCGCGGAGGTTTGGTGTCCCTGCCACAATGGAAAATACACCGTGACCGGCGCCAACATCAGCGGTCCTCCCCCTCGGCCTCTTGAGAAGTTCGACGTGATTCTGAAAGGCAATGACATTTACGCGCAGAGGACGCGGAACAGCTGAATGAGCGCGGCTTCCAGCATCCGGCAGTGGCTCGACGACCGTTTTGGTTGGGACGAGCTGATGGCCTTTGTCCGCCATAAGACCGTCCCCACCCACCGTTTTTCCTACTTTTATTTTCTCGGCGGCATGACCCTTTTCCTGTTCGGCATTCAGGTCGTCACCGGAATCTTGTTGCTTCTTTACTACCGGCCCACTCCAGACGGCGCCTTCGAAAGCGTCCAGTACATCATGACCAACGTGCGCTTTGGCTGGCTGATTCGCTCCATTCATTCCTGGGGCGCCAACGTTATGATCCTTACCGCCATCGCTCACATGTTCAGCGTCTTTTTCCTCAAGTCCTACCGCAAGCCCCGCGAACTCACCTGGCTCAGTGGCATGATTCTCCTTTTTCTCGTCCTCGGTTTCGGTTTCAGCGGATATCTTCTGCCCTGGAACATGCTCTCGCTGTTCGCCACCAAAGTCGGAACCGATATGGCTGCGCAAGTCCCCGTGATCGGTCACTGGATTTTGGTCTTCCTGCGCGGCGGCGATGACGTTTCCGGCGCCACGCTGACCCGCTTTTTCGGAATTCACGTCGCCATCCTTCCCGGTCTGGCGACCCTGTTCATCGGCCTACATCTTTTTCTTGTCCAGCGTTTCGGCATGAGCGTTCCTCCGAGCATCGAGGCCGAATGGAAGGCACATCCGGAGAAAGCGCGCGAAGTTCGCTTCTTCCCCAATTTCTTTCTGCGCGAACTCATGGCCTGGTACGTGGCTCTCGGCGCGCTGGGATGTCTCGCGGCTTTCCGGCCTTGGGAATTGGGTGCCAAAGCGGATCTATTCGGCTCGGCGCCCGCAGGGATCCGGCCCGAATGGTATTTCATGTTTATGTTCCAGACCCTGCGCTTTTTGCCTGCCAAAATTGGCCCCATAGCAGGTGACCTTCTCGGTGTACTCGTCTTCGGCCTGGCCGGCGCCGTCTGGACGTTTTTGCCTTTCTTCGATAACGACAAAGGCGGCCGCGGCAAGCGCTGGATTGCAGGTTTGGGTGTTTTCGCGTTGGCCTACTTCGTTGGGATGACGGCTTACGCGTATCTGGCGAAATAAGCGCGTTGGCTTTTGCGGGAAGGGAATGGAAAGAGAGTTCGGCGTGCGGCTGAGTCTCGAATCCGGCGGGAAAATAGGCCTCGTGGATGGCGCGCTCGGATTGTGCGCGCGGATCTTTGTCGCATGCTTATTTTGTGGCGTGCTGTTTTTGTTCTCTGCCTCCCGCCTTGCCGCGCAGACCAAAAACACTTGCCTCGACTGCCACTCCCAGCTCGACGCTCCATATCATGTGGATCCCGCGGAATATTCGCAGAGCATTCACGCTCAGAAAGGCATCACCTGCGCGGGTTGCCACGGAGGCGATCCCACTTCCTCAGACATGGACAAGGCCATGAGCAAGGCGGCAGGTTTCAAGGGCCGCCCGGAACGCAAACAGGTTCCCGAGTTCTGCGCCCGCTGCCACGGCGACGCCGCCTATATGCGCGGTTTCAATCCTTCGCTGCGCACCGATCAATATTCCCAATATCTCACCAGCGTCCATGGCAAGCTGCTTGCGAAGGGCGATGATAAGGTTGCCGTGTGCATTGATTGCCACGGCGTCCACGATATTCAGCCCCCCAATGATCCTCGCGCGAGAGTCTATCCGGTGAACGTCGCGCACACCTGCGGCGCCTGCCATGCCAACGCCGATTACATGAAACCCTACAAGATTCCCACCAATCAGTTGGCCCTGTACGACACCAGCGTCCATCACAAAGCGCTGGTTGAAGGCGGCGATCTGAGTGCTCCCACATGTTCCACCTGCCATGGGAGCCATGGCGCTGCGCCGCCTGGAGTCTCTTCTGTGGTTAACGTCTGCTCCACCTGCCACGTTTTTCAGGCCGAGCTATTCGATTCCAGTCCCCATAAGGATGCTTTTGCAACCCTGGGTCTGCCGGGTTGCGTGACCTGCCATTCGAATCACGGCATCCTGCATCCCACGGACGCTTTCATTGGCACGAGTGACGACGCCATTTGCATGAAATGCCATTCGAGCGGTGACCCAGGCTACGAAGCAGCCGATAAAATCCACGCCCAGCTGGTCAAACTGGATGCCTCTATCACTCGCTCCAGGGAGATCTTGAATACTGCTGAGCAAGCCGGCGTCGAAGTCGGCCAGCCCAAAATGGAACTGGACCAGGCGCGCGATGATCTGACGAAAGCGCGCGTCTCAATCCATAGCGTTTCTCTTTCCAAAGTGGAAGAAAACCTCGAAGCGGGATTCAAAGTCACCGAAGCCACCTTTAAAGCGGGTCAGGCTGCGCTGGGGGAGGCTTCCTACCGCCGCCGGGGTCTGGCGCTCTCCCTGATCTTCATATTCGCTACGGTCTTGGGTTTGTATCTGTTCATCCGGCAGTTGGAACGAAAGCCTTCTTGAGGAGAACCTTGGGAGGCATGAAGAAAGCCCATGGAGTCAAAATTTTCCAGGGGTCCGTCGGTGCTGTAGCAGAAAGAAATTTCGAGGCGGCCCTCGGGTCGCAGCGGCGGCTGTTATAATCACCCCTCGTGGCGGTTCGCGAAGTTTCATTGCGGGCTCCGCGAGTAGGGAACGGTTTGAATCTTGTCTAGGAGGTTAAGGAACATGAAACTCAATTGGACGATGCGCATCGCTCTCGCAGCAGGCGTAGTGGCAGCAGCGGGAATGCTTTCCGTGTCGGCACGGTCGGACGAAAAGTCCGCCGCCGTCTACAAGCAGAAATGCGCCGGCTGTCATGGCCCGGACGGCAAAGCCGAAACGCCCGCAGGCAAAGCCATGAAGGTTCCCAGCTTCGCGGATTCGAAAGGCAAATCGGATGCGGAGCTCGCCGAGATCATCGAAAAGGGCAAAGGCAAAATGCCCAAGTATGGCGCAAGCATGAAGCCCGATGAGATCAAGGAGATGGTCGCCTACGTCCGCAGTCTGGCAAAGTAGCGGCCGGACTCCTGCGGTGAACCGTAGGAGTTCCTTGTTTCTGCTTCATGTCTGAAAGTTAGTGATCCGGGCCGCAGAATTCGACTGAGGGAACACCATCGCGAGCTCGGCCTGCACGTAGGTGGATGTGTTTCTGCCGGCTGATTCTTCCCGGCCTGCAGAGAAATGTGAGGCTTGACGGCTCCCGATGAGTTCCCGCGACTTCTTCCGAACACAGGTTCGCCTGCTCTATTTTTTCGGCCAGAACTGGATTTCCCTCACGGGCGTTGTTCTCACCACAAGCAGCGCCCTCGCCCTCCTCATCTTCTGGTTCTACGAACTCGTGCTGGCCGGAACGGTCAACCCCTACATCGGGATTCTCGCCTTCCTGATTCTTCCGGTCATCTTTGCCGTGGGTTTGATCCTTATCCCCGTCGGCATCGTCGTGCACCGTCATCGGCTCCGCGCCCTGAACCAGATTCCTTCCGTCTATCCACAAATCAATCTCGGCTCCGCCGGTGTCCAGCACGCCCTTCTCTGGGTTGGCGGTTTGACCTTCGTCAACATGATCATCATGGGCACGGCTTCCTATAGCGGGGTCTCTTACATGGATTCGCCGAAGTTCTGCGGCCAAACCTGCCACACTGTCATGCAGCCCGAATTCACCGCCTATCAGAACTCTCCACATTCCCGAGTTGCATGCGTGGATTGCCACATCGGCCCGGGCGCCGGATGGTTCGTTCGCTCTAAGCTTTCCGGTGTGCGCCAGGTTTTCGCTGTCACCTTTCACACCTACTCGCGCCCGATTCCCTCGCCCGTCAAATATCTCCGTCCCGCGCGCGAAACCTGCGAACAGTGTCACTGGCCGCAGCGCTTTAGCGGAGACCGCTTCCTCGTCCTCACCAAGTATCAGGACGACGAGAAAAATACCAAGCTCACCAGCGTGGTGGTGATGAAAATCGGCGGCCGCAACGGCGAAACCAACGTCGGTATCCACGGCCATCACGTCTCCGAGGGAGAAAACGTCCAATACATCTCCATTGATCCGCAACGGCAGGTGATTCCCGTCGTCTATTACACCGATCCCAGCGGCAAGACCACGAAGTACGTTTCTACCGACATTAAAGTCACGCAGCAACAGCTCGCTTCCGGTGAACATCGCACTATGGATTGCGTGGACTGCCACAACCGGCCCACACACGTTTTCGAGACTCCCGAAGAAGGCGTGAACAAACGACTGGCAGAGGGCTTGATCAGTGCCGATTTGCCTTTCATCAGGAAGAAAGCGGTCGATGTTTTGAAAGCCAACTATCCTGATCGCGATACCGCGCAGCGCGAAATTGTGAACTCGATCAGTGAGTATTACCGCACGGCGTATCCGGCGATTTACCAGAGCCGCCGCTCCGTTATCCAGCAATCCGCCGAGCAGGTTGCCGCCGTTTATCTGCGGAACGTGTTTCCCGCGATGAATGTGACCTGGGGCACGTATCCTAACAACCTCGGGCACATGGACTATCCCGGCTGCTTCCGCTGCCACGATGGCAGCCACACCAGCGCCGATGGACAAACCATTACCAACGATTGTTCCGCCTGCCACACGCTCCTGGCGGTGGACGAGCAGAATCCCAAGGTCCTCACCGATCTGGGTGTGCAGTAAGGGGAAAACGGTCTGAGTAGCTCTATGACGTGCGCCTCTGGCGGAGATGGTTCGTTGCTTCGCGTTCGGACAGTGTTTGCTTTATCGTTTGTGCTGTTCATCGCATTTCCGAATTTCGCTCGCGCACAGAACGCCAAACCGCTGAAGCAAGATGAAGAGTGCCTCTCCTGCCACGGGCAGCCGGACTTCAAGTCAGAAAAGGGCAAAATTCTTTCAATTGATCCCGCGAAGCACGCCGCAAGCGTCCATGGCATCCTGGCCTGCCGCGATTGCCACACGGATATCAAGGAATATCCCCACCCCGCCAAAATTCAGAAGGTACAATGCTCCACCTGCCACGCAGACGAAGCGCACGATATGCCTAATAGCGTCCATGCCGCGCTCGGCGAAGACGCCTGCCAATCCTGCCACGGCGATCCTCACACGATCGGCCCCGCGAAAACGGCGTTCGCCCGCTGTGAAACCTGTCACACCCAGGAAGTGAAAGATCTGCGGGAAAGCATTCACGGCCTGGCCGCCAAAGCCGGCGATCCCTACGGGCCGAATTGCGAATCCTGCCACGGCCCCGTGCATAAAATTCTCGCCGCGGGCGATCCAAATTCCACTGTGGCGAAGAAAAATCTCCCCGGCACTTGCGCGACTTGCCATAGCAATTCGGACTTTCTTTCAAAACACAAAATCCCGTTTGCACATCCCGTCGAACTTTATCTCCAGAGTGTGCACGGCCGTGCCGTCCAGGCGGGCGATGCGAGCGCCGCCACGTGCTCCGATTGCCACGGCAGCCACGCGATTTTCCCCGCGCGCGATCCGCGATCCACCATCAATCATTGGAACGTCGCGAAAACCTGTGCCCAATGCCACTCCGAAATCGCAAAAACTTATATCCAAAGCATCCACGGCCAGGCCATGCAGGAGGGCAACACCGACGCGCCCGTGTGCACCGATTGCCACGGCGAACATCTGATCCTTGGCCCAAAGGAACCGCAGTCGCTGGTGAACGCCGCGCGCGTTTCCACGGTGACCTGCGGCCGCTGCCACGGCGAGACGCGCCTGGCCGTCCGCTACAATCTCCCCGCGGACCGCGTTCCGACCTACGCCGACAGCTATCACGGGCTGGCCAGCCGCGAAGGTTCGCAAACTGTTGCCAACTGCGCTTCCTGTCACGGCGTGCATAATATTTTTCCTTCGAGCGATCCTCGCTCCACGGTGAATCCCGCCAATCTCGCCAAGACCTGCGGCCAGTGCCACGCCGGTGCGGGACAAACTTTTGCGATCGGTCCCGTACACGTGATGATTTCGAGTGCAAACGCAAACCCGGTCGTGAAATGGATTCGCTGGCTCTATCTGACTCTTATCCCTTTCACGCTCGGCTTCATGCTGCTGCACAACTTCATAGACCTGCTGGCGAAAATGCGCCGCCGCGCGGTCCGCACGGTCGGCGGGCCGCAAGTCGTTCGCATGAATCTGTGGTTCCGCATCGCGCACTGGGGCGTGATGCTGAGTTTTCCCGCACTCGCGATTACCGGATTCGCTCTGAAATATCCGGATGCCTGGTATGCGCAGCCACTGCTGTATTGGGAAGGCAGCCATTTCGCGTTGCGCGGCTTGCTGCATCGCATCGCCGCGGTAATTCTCATCGCTTCCACCGTGTACCACTTCATCCATCTTTCGGTGAACAAGCGCGATCGCGCATTTCTTTGGGCGATGCTTCCGAAATACAAGGACGCGACTGATTTGCTTCACATTTTGTTTTTCAATGTTGGTCTGCGAAAAGAGTCGCCGAGGTTCGGAAAATTCAACTACGCGGAGAAGATGGAATACTGGGCGTTTTTGTGGGGCACCGCGGTGATGGCGGTTTCCGGATTCCTACTATGGTTCAATAATTTCACGCTGCGCCACTTTCCGAAATGGATGGCCGACGCCGCCACGGCCGTGCATTTCTATGAAGCCATTCTGGCGACGTTTTCGATTCTCCTCTGGCATTTCTATATCGTAATTTTCGATCCGCTCGTTTATCCGATGGATACCGCGTGGCTCGATGGAAAAGTTCCCGCCGAACATTACGCGCATTCGAGGCCGGAGTATCTCCGCAAACTGCAGGAGCCGCCGCCAAAACCGCGCGAAGAAGAAAAACCGCAGAAGGGAGAGCCGAAGCAAGAGGAAGACCAGAAAGAAGAGTAGACTCGCACTTTGCTTTTTCATTTTGGGTGAAGTGTTTTTCGAGGGCGGAATGATTCAGGTCACGATTGATGCGGCGCTGAAAACCAAATGTCCGCGGGCGGCGCTCGGCTGCGTTTCCGCCGATGTGGAAGTCGCGCCCACTTCGCCGGGACTCGAGGCGGAATTGCGCGCCGCGGAAGAGAAAATCGTAAAGCTGCCGGAACCGCGCGCGGTTCTGGAATCTCCCGCGATTCTGGCGACGCGCGCAGGCTACAAGGCGCTGGGAAAAGATCCCGCGCGGTATCGCGGTTCCGCGGAAGCCCTTCTGCGGCGGGTGATTTCCGGAAAGAATATGCCGCGCATCAATTCCGTGGTGGACGCGATCAATCTGGTGAGCGTGGAAAGCCGGCTGCCGATTGGACTCTACGATCTGGCGCATGTGGTAGGCGGAATCGAGTTTCGCGCGGGCCGCGACGGAGAATCCTACAAAGGCATCGGGAAGTACGATTTGAATCTGGAAGATCTGCCGCTCTTTGCCGACGGGCGCGGGCCGCATGGAAGTCCGACGAGCGACTCTGAGCGAACGATGGTGACTCCAGCGACGAAGCAGGTCCTAGCCATCATTATTTCTTTCGGGGGAGAAGCGCCGTTGGCTGCGGCCATCCCCCGGCTTGAAGACTTGCTGGTCCGCCATGCCTCGGCAGCGAATCTCGCATCGGCGATTGTGACTTGAGCTGAGAGAATCTACCCCCCTCCCCCCGCCATTTTCTTGCAAGTGTTGAAAATAAAGGCAGTTAAAAACGGCGTTTTTGGAAGTGTTCATTCTAAAGGCGGTTACGGGCGCATTTTTTGCAAGTGTTGAAATTGCAGGAGTTAGGGGATCACGGGCAAAAGAAAATGAAGACGCGGAGGATTTTACCACCCAGACAGGGCCGGGGCAGGCTCCGAGCAAGGAATTCACAGAGGGAGAGCGACGAAGGGGGGCCGCAGACTGCACACGAATTAGGGAACGGCGGGCGGAGAGACGAGTGCCAAATTTCATAAATTATGATAGCAGAGGTGATTACCTAATGTGAATCACTTTCTGAAGGTACTAAGTAGTGCATTCAAACGGGATGAGACAGGCGGTTGAGACAGAGGGAAGTGTTGCAAGGTCAAGAGGTTGGACACATTTTGAAGACTGCGAAGGGCACGGCACAGGGGCTGCGAAGGCCGACTATGCTGTGCACGGTAGTTAATGTGAAGCGGGGGCGGCATTTGCCGGGAGGGCCCGCACTTCGCGAATTGCATGAATAACTATCTTGGTTCTAAATGCCGCGAGATGGCCCCAGCCAGGATGGTATGACTGGCGAATGGTCTGTGGCACCTTTGGGTCAGGCAGAGGCGGGCCGTAGAACTCACCTTCAACCACAACGAAGGCACGTTGCGAATCGTTAAGTTGCTTTTGAAGTTCCTGTTTGTTGTGGTCCGAAGTCAGATCCAATTCGACCCAAGTATTTTCGACTGGGCAGGAGGGATCCTCAAGGACAGCGCGGTCCAGGCCGGGCCCGTACAAGCCAGAGACGCGCACCGTTTCATGCTTGCCCTCGCCGACTCGCTTTTGCAGTACGCACAGGGATGCCGTCACTGCATGCTTTTGCTGGGGTGCAACTTGCGCGGAATTAGCCGCTCCAAACAGGCCCATTCCTAGCAGGAGTGTCGAGTATATGCTCTTCTGCATCTTTGGCTCGCTTGTATCCGGTTCGCGGACGCTACCAAATCCTTCACGTCCGGGGCGCAACGGTCCGACTCCTGCTGAACATGCTTCAGAATATTACCGCAGGACCGTCGAAGATAAATATTACTAATCAGCCCCTAATACGTGGAGTATGCAACGTCTAGCAGTCGGGCTCAACGGGAGACGGGTTCGGGTTCGCGCTGGGCGGCGGAAGTGACGCGGTTCTTGAAGAAGCCGCGGGAGGCGAGGAGCTCGGCGTTCAAGAGGGCTGCTCCGGCGGCGCCGCGCACGAGATTGTGCGAGAGGAGCGTGAGTTTGATGTCCAAGAGCGGACATTCGCGGACGCGGCCGACGACGGCGGCCATGCCGTTTCCGGCGTTCAGATCGCGGCGCGGCTGGGGACGGCTTTCCTCTTCCAGCACCACAATGGGATTTATCACGGCGGTCGGCAGCGCGGCAAGCTCTGGATCCACGGTGAAATTCCTGAGCACTTCGCTGATTTCGTGAAGGCTGGCGATTTTTTTCAGGCTGAGGGAAACGGATTCGAGGTGGCCGTCCTGCACGGGAACGCGGTTGCAGTGGGCGCTGATGCC
>Ga0335078_10010284_pt1 | contig 13860 bp, 12 predicted proteins | sample Lox_Sample_32_FD_206711 | JGI IMG/M metagenome (GOLD analysis project Ga0335078, IMG submission 206711) | Soil microbial communities from Loxahatchee National Wildlife Refuge, Florida, United States - Lox_Sample_3.2 | ecosystem: Environmental > Terrestrial > Soil > Wetlands | place: USA...
GATACGGATCCCATTGCAGCCCAGTTCATGGCCCGGAAAGAGGAGCAGGTCATCCTGCCCTACGAGTCAACGGACCCCATCGGAGACTCCCGCTACCTGGTCACCGAAAGGCTTGTCCATCACTACCGGGACCGCGCGCTCCTCCTGGTGAGCGACCGGTGCGCCACGTATTGCAGGTACTGCTTCCGCCGCCATTTCACCGGCAACGGCGGAGGGCAGATAACGCCGGATCAGCTTGAGGCCGCCTGCGCCTACCTGTCCCGGACCCCCTCCATCCACGAAGTGCTTCTGTCCGGCGGGGATCCGCTGATGCTCTCCGACCGGGACCTGGAGCGCGTGATCAGGAGTCTCCTCAGCGTGGATCCCGGCTACATCCTCCGGGTGTGCACGCGGATGCCCGTGGTTCACCCCGCCCGCGTGACGGAGGACCTGGCCGCCATGCTGGGGGCCGCGGGGTCCGTGTGGGCCGTGATCCACACCAACCATCCCCGGGAGCTGACGGATGAGCTCCGCGCGGCCGTGAAACGGCTCATGAGAGCCGGCGTGCCGGTGCTCAACCAGTCGGTCCTCCTGCGCAGAGTCAATGATGACGCAGGCACGCTGGAAGAATTGTTCCGGGGCCTTGTGAGGGCGGGGGTCAAGCCATACTACCTTTTCCAGGGAGACCTGGCGGCCGGCACGTCGCACTTCCGCGTTCCCATTGAGAAAGGAATCTCCCTGATGCGGGAGCTGAGGTCTCGGCTGTCCGGAATGGCGCTGCCGACGTATGCCGTGGACGTCCCTGGCGGTGGAAAGGTCCCGGTTGAGTCTTCCCTGCTCAGGACGGAGGCGGACGCCTACGTGCTGCGGGGTCCTGACGGCGGGGAATATCGATATCCGCGGGAAGAATGAGCCGCTACAGGACCGGGTTCAGGTCCGTGGCCTCGTCTCCCTCCAGCTCCTCTTGGAAGAAGTCACGGATGAGCGTGCGGACAACGGCCAGTCCCTCCGGGCTGATGGACTTGATCTGGAACCCCATGGAGAAGAAATCTCCGCTTGAGTCCCGACGGCACCACTTCGTCACGGCCTGGAACGTGAGGTGCCCGCTTTCCATCACGTTGCGCGGAAGGTCCATCCGCAGGGCAAAGTCTTTCCCCGGCTTGACCGCCTTTTCCCCGATCAGCATCATCCCTTCCGGGGTGATGTCCGTCATGTGCCCCAGGAGCTTGCCGGTCTTTGCGTCAAAGACCCTGAGCCGATAGATCAGGTGCGTGCGTTCCTGTCTCATCTGCCTCATGCGCTCCGCCTCCCGCCGTGCCTCATGCCTTCTTGTCCCAGGGGATCTTTTTCAGGAGGATCAGCGTCATGTCGTCCTCCTGGTCCACCTGGAACGCCCGGACATCGTCCAGGATCCTTTCCAGCGCCTTCTCCACCGGGAGGTCCGCACACTGGGCAAAGACCTGCTGGAGCCGTTCCTGGCCGTACATCTCACCGGCCGCGTTGGCTCCCTCGGTGACCCCGTCCGTGAAGAACAGCGCCATGTCGTTTTCCGCGATCTCGATCCTCTTCACTTCCATGAAGGACTCTATCTGGTCCGTGATCCCCAGCCACGTTCCTTTTGTCGGGATGGCGGTGACGGAGCCGCGGGAGGACCGGTAGAGCAGGACGTCCTGGTGGTGGCCGGCAACGATCATGCAGTCGTCCTCCAGCTTGACCACCATCATCGTCATGTAGTGGTTGGAGCCCAGGCGCCCGATGTCTTCCTTGATCACGCTGTTGGTGGTGGCCAGGACGTCCAGGGGCTGCGCGTCGGGGTTGCCCTTGATGACCGTCATGATGCTTGCCTGCGCCATCATCATGATGAGCCCGGAGTCCACGCCATGGCCGGCAACGTCCCCGATGGCAACCCAGCGGTCCCCGGCATCCGTCTCAATGATGTCGTAGTAGTCCCCGCCCACTTCCCTGGCCGGCAGCATGGTGACGGCGCTTTCGAACCCGCGGATGCCGCCCTTCCTCTGTGGCAGAAGCGCCGTCTGGATGCGCTTTGCCAGCTCCATTTCCCCCCAGAGCGCGTCCCGCGCCTTCTTCAGCCTGACAAGGAGGGAGAACTCCTTCTCGATGAGGTTGTACCGGACGTGGTTGATGGCAACGGCAAGCACCGCCGTGGAGCTGAGGAAGAAGAGGTTGTTCGTGAGCTTGGCCTGGTCGAAAGGCTTGCCCGCCACCACGTTGAACGCGATGTACATGCTGAGGATGAGGATGGCGTTGAGCGCCGTGTGCGTTGCCCGCCACGGCATGAGGAGGTTCACGCCGATGATCACGAGCGTCAGCCCGGCGTAGTAGGTGGAGTTGAAGCCGCCCAGGTCCACGGTCATGAGCGCGATGATGGCTCCCACCTGGAGAGAGATGAAATACCCGTGGAAGAGCGACCAGCGGCTGGGCGGCGTGTTGCGCACCACCAGGAACTGGCCCAGGGCCAGCACGGTGGAAATGGCGCGGTAGACGGCGAACAGGGAGAGGAGGCCGGCGGGCATCATGAAGTAGTCCAGGATGAAGAACACGGGGACCAGCACGATTGCCAGCGCGGTCAGCGTGCGCAGCCAGTCGTGCATGATCCCGTTGCGGTAGTCGGCAAAGTCGTTGCTGTCGATTGCCCGGGCGGTCCACGCTTCCATCTCGTCCCGCCGGCGGGTTCCGGGTGTCGGGGGCGCCTGGCGATCAGTCTCTGCCATTCGGTGCCTTCCTTACGTGAAGGAGCATCTGGATGCGCGTCGCATCGTATTCCACGGAGACCTCGGCCCCGGGCAGGTCCGCAACCAGCCCGGTCAAGTCATCCTCCGTGCGGTAGATGATCTTCCAGTCGTGCCAGTACTCCATGTAGAAGCGGCTGGGGTTCACGACGTAGAAGTTCCCGATTGCCATCTCTCCGCCCGGCGTCAGGAGCTGGTAGAGCTTCTTCAGCACCGCCGCCGCCACCGGCGCCGTGAGATAGTCGAAGAGGCCCATGGAGTAGATGAACTGGAACTGCCCCCACCGTTCCTGGAGCGCGCGCGTGACCAGCATAGTGCGCACGGACTCACGGATGAAGTCTGCGGAGATCTCCGACTTCAGGGCCTTCTCCAGGTCGCTCACCAGCCCGGCCGCCTCCAGGAGGGCCTGCTGGTCCTGGTCGAAAAACGAGAAATGCATCCGCGCGCAGTCCGCGGGAGCGCGGAGGATGTCCTTCACCTCGAACGCCGGCCCGCAGGCCACCGACAGGACCCGGAGCTTCTCCGATGCCGGGAGCGGGAACCGCTCAATGAAGCGATGGAGCATCCCGGCCACTTCCTGGCGGCGGTTTCTCACCGCCTGGGCCGCGGCCTGGTCCACGGAGAACTTGTGCAGGATCTTTCCGAACGTGGAGTCCCCCTGGTAGTCGTCCAGGTAGATCATGCGCATCATCTCCGAGTCCCCGTTGTACCCGCGCGGCTTGAGGTTGGTCCGCGCCATGATGGGCGCACGGAGAAGGATGTTCCACAGCTGGCGCCGGAAGTAGAAGCCGTGGTGCTCGTTCTCCGCCTCGCTGAAGCCGCTGACCACGCGGTCAAGCTGCCCGATCTGCCGCTCCATGAAATGGTGGAGGTCCTTCCCCACGCTGGCAATGATGCTCTCCCGGATGACCTCCTGCACCTCGGACGGCTCCCCCACGCAGTCGGTGTCCATCTGGTCCAGGACGTTGAGGTAGACGTTCAGGTCATAGGTCAGGTCGGAGACGAAGTTGCGGAACGCCGGGTCAATGCTGTTCTTGTAGCCGAAGATGAGCGGGAGGTTGGCCGCTGCGGACTCCAGCGTCTCGATCTTTGAATGGAAGAAGAGCTTCTCGAAGTCGTGCATTTTTCCCACGGCGACAAGGCGCCGCGCGCGCTCCCCGTTCTTTCCGGGGAGCACGCGGCAGCGGCCGATCTGGATGAGCTTGTCGTTCAGGGAGATCTCGAGGTTTTCGATCTCCGGTCCGAAGGAACCGCCGTTGCCTTCCACCCACACGGAATACCGGGAGGCGTACGCCGCCTGCACCGTGATCCTTTTCTTCCCTGCAGTCAGCCAGCCCTGCAGGATGGGCGGTTCGCCTGCCATGGCGGGTCAGTCCGTGCCCTCAATGACGATGCGGCCGTCCGGCGTCTGGAAAATGACCAGCGCGGAGAACGAGATGTCCTGCCACTTCAGCGACTTGCGGTACTCCACCGTGACCTGCCCTTCCCCGACGCGCGCCCGCTCCAGGATCTTGATCACCGGGGTCAGCGTGGAGGAGTTCATGTACGCGAGGTCCCGGAAGTTCATGACAATGCGCTTGCGCGCGGGGATGGCCTCCCCCAGGGTCCGCAGGAGAATGGGCATGACGAACTCGTTGGGATCCCGCAGGATGCTCTTCCCGAGGAAGTGGACCGTGATGGTGCGTTCCTCGTCCGCAACGTCGATGGTGAGCTGGTTATTGGTGAACGTCTGCACTTTCCCCATAGGGCTCCTCCCGAGTGTTCATTCCAGGTTCGACACCGCTGAGACGCTGAGCGTGTCGTTCTCATCCAGGTAAAAATCGAGCAGGGCCTGCCCTTCGTACGTGATCCGCACCAGGCCCAGTCCGCTCTTGTCGATGTCCAGCGGCTCGCGGGAAATCGCCTTCATCCGCGCGATGTACGCCTCGAAAGGCGCCTGGAACCCGCGGACCCACTGGATGGTCCGGTCCAGCTCGCTGAGGTACGTCTGCGTGTAGTTGCCGACGGGGTTGGAGACAAGAACGGAGATGGTGGTGCCGGAGATCCACACGCGCACGTTCACGGTGTCCCGGCCTCCGCCGAAATGCCCGTACTTGATCCCGTTCTCCACGAGCTCGCAGACCACCATGGTGTACTTGTCCACGCCTTCCGGCGACAGCCCGGAGGCGCTCAGGAAGCCGCTGACTTCCTGGTTGACCCTGCCCACCTCGCTCCAATCAGAGGTGACGCGCAGCTCGAGCTCCGGGCTCACTCTCCCCTCCCCACCTTCACCCATTGCTGTCCTTTCCCTTGCGGCCGAGAAAAGCGCTCACGTCTTCCGGCGGGAGCGGATGCCCGCTGTAGTAGCCCTGGATGGTCTGGCAGCCTTTCTTTTTCAGGAGATCCGCCTGCGCCGCGGTTTCCACCCCTTCGGCAACGACCTCCAGGTTGAGGCTGCGGCTCATCGCAATGATGGCGGAGACGATCTCCGCCCCGCGGGCGTCCACCGGGAGGTCCTGGATGAACGTCCGGTCGATCTTCAGCCGGTCGATGGGCAGCCGCCGCAGGTAGGCAAAGGAAGAATACTTGGTGCCGAAGTCGTCGATGGAAAGCCGTATCCCCATTGCCTTGATCCGGGACAGCTTCTCCAGGTCCTGGGGAGAGTCGTCAATCAGCATGCTTTCCGTGAGCTCGAGCTCCAGGAAGCGGGCCGGGAACCCGGTGGCCTGCACTGCCGCCTGGATCAGGTCCACGAAGTCCGGCCGCCGCATCTGGTGCGCGGAGATGTTGACGCTGATCCGCACCGGCGCCATTCCCTGCTCCATCCATTTCCGCCCCTGGCTGCATGCCTCTCTCAAGACGAGCTCTCCGATTTCGTGGATCAGGCCGGTCTGCTCGGCAAGCGGGATGAACTGCTCCGGGCTGACCAGCCCGATCTGCGGGCTCTTCCACCGCGCCAGCGCCTCCAGGCCAACCAGCTCTCCGGTGCCCGCGTCCACTTGCGGCTGGTAGTAGACCATGAACTCGTGCGCTGCCAGGCCCTGCCGCATCTGCGTCTGCAGCGTGAGGCGCTCCATGGCGCGCCGGTTCATTTCCGGGGAGAAGAACTGGTAGCCGTTCTTGCCCAGGTCCTTCGCCTTGTACAGCGCCGTGTCCGCGCTCTGGAGCAGCCCTTCCACGTCCCGGGCATCATCAGGAAAGATGGCAATCCCGATGCTGGAGGAGATGAAAAGCTCCTTCTCCTCTATGCGGACCGGCTCGTAGAGCTTCCCCAGGATCTTGCGCGCCACGATCAGCGCGCTGTCCGAGCTCTTGATCTGGGAGAGGATCACGGTGAACTCGTCTCCTCCCATGCGGGAGGCGATGTCGCTTTCCCGGATGCACTGCCGGATGCGGACGCCCACTTCCCGCAGGAGCTGGTCTCCCGCGCGATGGCCGAGGTTGTCGTTGACGAGCTTGAAGCCGTCCAGGTCCACGAACATGAGCGCCACGCTCTCACCGGCGCGGCGCGCCTGGTCCAGGCTTTCCTTCAGGCGGTCCAGGAAATAGCGCCTGTTGGGAAGGCCGGTGAGGCTGTCGTAGTGGGCCATCTCGTACAGCTGTTCCTGCGTCTCCTTCATGATGGAGATGTCGGAGAACAGCCCGATGTAGCGGGATACCCGTCCGGCCTCGTCCCGCACGGCGCTGATGGAAAGCCACTTGGGGAAAACCTCTCCGTTTTTTCTCTGGTCCCAGATCTCCCCCTGCCAGCTTCCCCGTTCCGCCACGGCGTCCCACATGTCCTGCTCGAACTTCTCATCCTGCCTGCCTGAGCTGAGGATGGCGATGTTCTCTCCCAGGATCTCCTCCCGCGTGTAGCCGGTGATGCTGGTGAAAGCGCGGTTTACGTCCAGGACCCTGCGGTCCACGTCCGTGATGACTACGGCCTCGCTGGCGCTTTCAAAGACCTGCGCGTCCAGCTGGAGACGCTTCTCCGCCTGCTTGCGGCTGGACACGTCCAGCCCGAAGACGTTCACGTACCCCCTGTCCGTAACCGGCACGAACACCAGGAGAAGGATCTTGATGCCGATCTGGACTTCCACCTCGCGCGTGTCCCTGTCCCGGACAACGTTGTCGATGACGGGCTTCCATGCGGCCGGCACCTGGCCCCCCACCTCGGTCTTCCAATGGGCAAGGAGAAGCCAGCTCCCCCGGTTTGCGCTTACCAGCGTCCCGTCCAGCGCAATGCGAAGCACCGGGAAAGGGCTGTCCTCCGAGAACCGCGAAAACTCCCGGGCCTCAATGCCGGCGCCGCGCCTTTGCGCCACGCGGAGGACAAAGCGGTCCACCGTCCGCGCGGTCACGGTTTCCTCCGGGGAAGCCTGGCACAGCGCCGACGCCTCGTAGATGAGATCGAGGAGCTCCTTGCCGTCCGGTCGGCACACGGAGAGCTCTCCGGTGGAGGTGCCCGTCCGCGTCAGCTCCCGGAGGAGGCTTTCCAGAAATGAGCGTCCGTCTTTTTCTGAAGGAAAAAGGGAGAAGAAGCCTGCCCCCGAAAGGCCTCCCTTTTCAATGCCGAGCATGGAGAGGAACGCGCGGTCGCACGACTCCACCGTTCCGTCCACGGAGATCACGAGGATTGCGGACACGTCGGCCTGGTCCGGGGAAACGGAAGTCCGCGCCGAGCCCATCCCTGGCCGCGCGTCTACCGCGCTCAGGGCACCCCGTGAAGCGATCACTCAGCTCCTTCCCGTGGCAGAATGAGACCATGCGCAAGACATTCTTGCCCTGCAAACATTTCTCAAGAACCGCGGCACGATCCCGTGTTGTTCCGCCCACTTCCTCCAGCTAAGATATGCAGAGCCGCAAGGCAATGGCAACCGTTTGCGGCTGGGCTTGCAGCGTTCCCGGCAAAAGAAGTATCCTGAACGTGAGGGCGCCGGCACTGATGACAAAACGCGTCGAACAGCTCATGAGGCGGGCAGAAGGGTTCCTGGGACGGGCGTTCCGGAACCTTGATGCCGCGGGGGACGTCGCCCGGAGGCTGGACGCGGAGTGCATGAAGCTCAGCGGGGGGGACAACTTCGTGGAGCTCATCATCGTCCGGGAAGTTGTGGACCGCGTCGGGAGGATCTGCAACGCTGCCTTCATCGCGGATGCCCGCGCAGCGGGCCCGCTACCTTTTCCTCCCCGGGACCCCGGGAAGATCCTGGCCGCCAAGGGAAGATCCTCCGGAAAAACGCGCGCGCGCAAGAGAAAGACGTCGTGACAGGCCGCGGGCTCGTTGCGGCCCTCGCCGCGCTCCTTGTCGCCGGCTGCGCATCCAACTCCGCCCCCGACTCTTTCCTTCTTGCAAAGCTGGACAACCAGGCCAAGGCCAGGGCGCTGGTGGAGGAGGGGATCAACCAGTACCAGGAGCAACTGATCCGTCGCGGGGACCTGGGACAGGTGGCTCCCGTTCGGGAGTATTTCGTCATGGCGCTGCGCTTCGACTCACAGAATGTCCTGGCGGCCCGCTACCGGGACCTTGTGGACGCATTCCGAGCGGCCCAGCTCTCCCGGGCGCTCAAGCAGGCGCAGGCCGGCTACGCGGTGGAGCATCGCTCGGACGACGTGACGTACTCCATGCTTGTTGCCATCCAGACCGCGCTCCGCCTTGAGCCGGCCAACGCAACGGCAAACCGCCTGGCCCGGGACACGGAGTCCCTCCGCCAGAGCGTCATTGCCAGGCAGCTTGCGCAAGGGCAGGCGTCCATGGCCAACGCCGCCCAGGCCGGGTCACCGACGGACCAGGAGAACGCGGACGCCGACGCCTGGCAGACGTTTGCCGGCGTCCTTCAGATCGATGCGCAGAACTCCACCGCCACCAGCCAGATGGCGTCCATCCGCAGTCAGCTGGACAAGCTGGCGCAGGCCCGCGCGGCGCAGATCCGGAAGCTGATCGCAGCCGGTCAGTTTGATGCGGCGCGGGACAAAGTTGCGGAGATGTCCGTCTTGAACCGCAGAGTGGGCGGGGTCCTGAGCACGCGCGTGGGGGCATTGCTCTACGAGCTCAACTACCGGTGGGCGCGCAGCCTCTACGCGCGCGGGGCATACGTCCTTGCCCAGCAGAAGGTCACCCAGGCAATCAGGATCTCCGCAACGGATGAGGCGCTCCTTCTGAAGAGACGGATCAACGAGCTTGTGTCGCAGGAAGAGCGCCAGGCCTCCTTCGATGACTCGGTGCATGAAATTGATGACCTGATCCAGCAGGGCGATCTCTCCGCGGCCAACGCCAGGATCGACGCCACGGCAAGAATCGTGAAGGACTCTTCCCAGCAGGATCAGCTTGACGCCCGCCGGCAGAAGGTTCGTTCCTACCTTCCGGAGCTCTACGCGTCCGCCGTCACCGACTACCGCAATGAAGACTTCAAGGACGCCATTGAGCTGCTGCAGACCATCGTGTCCATTGACGTGACCTACGAGCAGGCGGCGGACTACCTGGACAAGGCGCAGGCCAAGCAGAAGCTGATAGAGGAGTACTAGGTACCGCACTCCCCAGGGCTCCCGGCGCGCACAGCGCGCCGGGAGCCCCTGTACTCGGCGCCCCTCGCCGTCCCTGGCTACGGGGGCGCCTTCCGTACATCCCTGTACTCGGCGCCCCTCGCCGTCCCTGGCTACGCCCACTTCTCCCGGATGGCGCGGATGATGTCGTAGATCTCGAAGAACAGCGTGACGATCTCTGGGTCGAACTGCCTGCCCGACTGATCCTTGATGTAGAAAAGGACCCGGTCCTCCTCCCACGCGTCCTTGTAGGCGCGCTTGCAGATCAGCGCGTCGTAGACGTCCGCCAGCGTCACGATCCGGGCCGAAAGAGGAATGGTGGTGCCCCTTTTCCCCGGACCGAACTTCAGCCCCTTCTCATGGATGTCCTTCACCACCCCCGGGTAGCCGGTCCCGTCCCAGCGCTCGTGATGGTTCAGCGCCACCTCGTAGGCCAGCGTGTCCCACTCCGAGGTCGGGTTCTCGAAGAACTGGGCGCCGTAGACGGTGTGGTACTTGATGGCCTCGAACTCGTCCCGCGTGAGGTCCTGCTTCTTTTTCAGGATGGCGTCGGAGACCCCCACCTTGCCGATGTCGTGGAGCATGGAAGAGATCTTCAGGATGTCCTTGAAGTTGCTCACCTCGTCCCGCGGGACCCCGTGGCGGTCCGCCCATTTCTGGTAGAGCTCCACGGCGTACGAGCCCACGCGGCTCACGTGGGGCTGCGTCTCCTCCGGGTCCCGCAGCTCCGTGGTTCGAACCATCTTGAAGACCACGTCGCGCAGCAGCAGCGCGCGCTCGATTGCGATGCCGGCGTAGAAGGCGAACTGCGTGATGTAGAACTTCTGGTCCTCCGTGAACGGAATGGGCCGCCCGGCGGGATCAACGCGGTTGATGAGCTCCAGGACGCCCACCATGTCGTTCTTGCTGGTGCGGATGGGAACGATCAGCATGGAGACGGTGCGGTAGGAGGAGATCTGGTCGAAGTACGGGTTGAAGGAGAACGGGTACGAGGCATCAATGGCGTACGCGTCGTCAATGAGGAGGGATTCCCCGGTGAATGCCACGTATCCCGCTATGGACCGCTCATCGATGTCCATCTCGTTGTTCGTATAGATGTACTTGTTGGAGAGAAAGTCGTTCTTGAACAGGGAGTCGTTCTGCACGTAGCTGAAAAGGAGCTTCTTCCCTTCCACCAGGAAGATGGACCCGGCGTCCGCCCCGGTGAGAGACCGCGTCTCATAGAGGAGATTGTCAAGAAGCGTATTCAGGTCCCGGATGTGGTGGAGCTTTTCCTGCTTCTCCAGAATCGTGTTCAGCAGGGAAGAGTCTTCTCTTCGCTTTGCCACGACGGCCCCCTTTTTCCGTTTCTTGCGGGGAGTATAGGACGTTCTCAGCCCATGAGGCTATCCCCGCGCCGGGGCATCAGGACTCTTCTCACGCGCCTGCCTTGCGCGTCACCTGCAGCCGGGCCAGGTCTTCAACGGTGCAGTCCTTGCGCTCCACGACGGCGGCTACGCTGCCGCGGGCCATGACGATGAAGCGGTCGGCCACCGCGTAGACGTCGTGAAGGTTGTGGGTCACGAAGAGGCAGGCAATGCCGTCCCGCTTCAGGCGGGTGATGAAATCAAGCACGGTCTGCACGCCGCTCACGGCCAGCGCCGTGGTGGGCTCATCCAGGATGACCAGGGACGCCTTGAAATGCATTGCGCGGGAAATGGCCACTCCCTGCATCTCTCCGCCGGAGCAGAACCGCACGTCCTGGTCCACGGAGGAAATGTTGAGGTTGAGGTATTTGACCAGGCGCTCCGCTTCCTGCGCCATGCGGGCGCGGTCAAGGACCCGGAAGGGTCCCATCCATCGCGTCGGCTCCCGGCCCAGGAAGATGTTGCGCGCCACGCTCATGCTTCCAACCACCGCCCGGTCCTGGTGCACCGTTTCAATGCCCAGGCGCCGCGCTTCCCGGACGGAGCCCACCCGCACCTTCCGCCCCTTCCAGCGGATGGCGCCGCTGCTCCTGGGGACAACGCCGGAGATGATCTTGATCAGCGTCGACTTGCCCGCGCCGTTGTCCCCAATGAGGCCTACGATCTCCCGGGGGTACACCTCCAGGGTGACGCCTCGCAGCGCGTGGACTTCCCCATACCACTTCTCGATGGCCTCCAGGGAGAGCAGGGCGCCCGCGCCGTCGTTGCGCGCGCTGCCGCCGCGCACGCCCTCCCCCCGGGAGCTTTCCCGCGGTTCTTCCCTCATAGCGCCGCCTGCGCCGCGCTGCCGCGCGGGAGAAGGATCCTGTCCCGCAGCTCCAGGCGGTACTTGTTGATGAGGATGGCCAGGAGAAGGATCAGGCCGTCCAGGAACCCGCGCACGGCGGGGTTGATGAGAGTCATGGCCGTCCCCGTGTCTATGATTCCCAGGAGAAGAACTCCGCCAAGGGCGCCCGACATCGTCCCTTCGCCTCCTTTCAAGCTGATCCCTCCTATGATTGCGCCGGCAAAGGCCAGGAAGATGTCGTCGCCGCCGGCAATGGTGCTGGGGATGGAGTCCAGGTAGCCGACGAACAGGAGGCCGCAGAGCCCCGCCAGGGCGCCCGCGATGGTGAAGACCCAGAAGTTCATCCACGGGAGGCTGATGCCCAGCATGAAGGAGGCCTCGGGGTTGCCGCCAATGGCATGGACATAGCCGCCGAACGGGGTGCGGGTGAGGATGAACCCAAGGAGAAAGCAGACAAGGATCAGCACGAAGATGGCGGAAAAGATCCCGAAGATCTTGCCTCCGCCAAGGAAGACGAGCGCCGGGGAAACGGCAAGGATGGCGCCCCGGTTGATGGCGTACGTCAGCCAGTTGTACATGAGGAACGTGGAGAGCGTTACCAGGAACGGGTTGATCCTGACCCAGCCGACGAAAAACCCGTTGACGGACCCCAGCATGGCCCCGACGACAATCATGAGGATGGCGGCCGACCATCCGGGGAGATGGAACCATTGGATGCTGAGAGCGCCCACGAACATTGAAGAAAGCCCGGCAATATGGGCGATGGAGAGGTCCATGTTGCCGCTGACCAGGACCAGGGACTCCGCAAACACCAGCATTCCCAGCGCGGAGGCCACGTAGAGGATCAGGTGGACGTTCTCCAGCGTGAAGAAGTTGGGAAGCGTCACGGAGAACGCCAGGAAGACCACCACAAGGATGGCCCAGATCAGGTTTCTCACGATGAAAAGCTGCGCGCTTTGCGCCAGGCTTCGATGCGCCCCGGTCATAGTCGGCCTCCAGGGCTCCCGGGAGACGCGCTCCCGGGAGTCGTAGGGAAAAGCTCTGTCAGGCCTTGCCCGGCAGCTTGATGTTGGCCCAGAGGGCCGGCGAGTCCGCGTTGTCCTTTGTCACCAGGACCGCGCCGGTCTGGAACCAGAGATGGCCGAACTCCTGCGTTATCTTGGCGGGAGCCCAGGCGTTGTTGTCCGCCCAGATATCCTGGCCGGCGTGCTTGACGCCCGTGGAGAGCGTGAGGTCGGAGCCTTTGATGGTGTCGCCCACCTTCGGCAGGCCGGCCTGGCCGTTGCGCAGGTATTCAACAAGGTAGTGCGCCGCAATGGCCGTGTAGAAGCCGGGGGCCTGGTCAAGCGCCATCCGGATGTCGCCGGACTTGATCATGGCCAGCACGCCCGGTGTGGCGTCGATGGTGACGGTGAAGACCTTGCTGGGATCTATGCTGAGATCCTTCATGGCTTCCACCGCGCCGACGGCCATGGGACCGTTGGCAGAGTAGCAGGCGTCGATGTGCGGGTTGGCCCGCAGGACGTTCAGCGCCGCGGTCTTTCCCGGGGCTTCCTGGAAGTCCCCGACGGCCTGGATCACCTTCACGCCCGGGTACTTGTCGATCACGTCATGGAAGCCCTTGCTGCGATCCATGGAGGAAGCCCCGCCAAGGGGACCCATCATCTCCAGCACGGTGCCTTTGACCTGGCCGTTGTGCTTCGACGTGAGGAAATCCACAAGGCGCTGCGTAAGCTCGCTGCCGGCCCTTTCCCCGGAAAACCCGACATACATCTTGACATTCGGTGAATTGATATCCGCGTCGGCAGTGAACACCGGGATGTTCTTCTGCGCCGCAAACTCGACGATGGGCTTGGCCGCCACGGCGTCCTGCGCTGAGACGATCAGCCCCTGCACCCCGGAATCGATCATCTGCCGGGCCTGGGTGATCTGGACGGCCGGGTCTCCGCCCGCCTCGTCGGCAATGTACTTCCAGCCGTGGTCCTTCGCGAACCACTCGAAGCTGTCCTGGAAATAGCCCTCCCAGGAGTTGGTGACGGTCTTGGTGTCAAGACCGATGAAAATGGACGGCTTGGACCGTTCCTTGGCGCCCATGCCAAAGGCCAACGGCCCCGCAAGAATGAGCGCGCTGAAGAAGACCAGGATTTTTTTCATAAAGCCTCCTCAGGGCAAAGAAGAGAAAGCCTCCTGAAGAAAAACTACGCGGGCGGGCATCCCCCGCACATCATGGAGGTCATGATTTTGGCGTCAGCGTTTTTTTACACGGCGTCGTGTTTCCCACTCTTGCCCCGGGCGATATCTTTGAGCAAGAAGGTGAGAATGAAAGTCAAAATGATCCTGGGAGGAATGGCGCTGGGATTTCTTGCCGGCTGTTCGT
>Ga0335078_10010285_pt1 | contig 13859 bp, 13 predicted proteins | sample Lox_Sample_32_FD_206711 | JGI IMG/M metagenome (GOLD analysis project Ga0335078, IMG submission 206711) | Soil microbial communities from Loxahatchee National Wildlife Refuge, Florida, United States - Lox_Sample_3.2 | ecosystem: Environmental > Terrestrial > Soil > Wetlands | place: USA...
TCCATCAAGACCCCGGTCGGAGCGGACATCGGGGCCGTGTCAGCAGGCGAGATCGCTGTCAGCGTCATCAGTGAAATGATTGCCACAAAGTACAGTAAAGATATCCTCAGCAAAGCACACCTTGGACAGGAGCCTGAGAGGGCGGAACAGCCAGACGTGCAGGAGGTAAACACAACGGCCAGAGCTCGGAGGACCATGCTCCTCTACGCAGGATACACCGAGGCGGAGCTTGCTGAGATGGGTGACCTCTCCGAGATGACGTCTGAAAGGTTCAGCGAACTCGTGAAGAGATGGAGGCGGCCTGGCGACGTATGAAGAATAGCTACATCTAGGACCGGGCTCGGAACGTCCTAATGGAACTATTCGAATCGTTGAAAAGGCGGAGAGCCGTCAGGGATTTCACCAGTACCGCCATACCCGATGACATCCTCACGAAACTTGTCTACGCTGCTCGGAGGGCACCAACGGGAGCGAACGCTCCCTACAGGCGGATACTCGTGGTCAAAGACCAAAGAACTATCAGCCTGGTGAAACAGGTTTCACCGGGGATCCGTGGTTCTCCGAAGGCGCTCATTGTCATCTTCACTGACCTGGACGTCGCAAAGAAGCAGTTCGGGAAACTTGGCGACATCTGCTCACCCATGGACGCAGGCGCTGCAGCGGAGAACGTTGCTTTGGCTGCAGTGGGCTTGGGCTTGGGATCGTGCTTCACGAAATCCTACTCGGAGGTTGGGGTGAAAGAAATCCTCGAAATTCCAACCAACTGCAGAACCGAGATCATGGTCCAGCTAGGTTACCCTAAGAACGAACAGCCCCGCCCTGCCAAGCGGAAATCTGGCGCTGACACCATTTATCTCGACAGGTACGGAAGGGAATGGGAAGCATGACCAAACCCTCTTTGGAATCCGACGAACACGTGTACAATCTGGCGATGTTCCTGCTGACAAGCGCAAGAGGTTGCATGGATGAACCTCCTATCTACGGGCCGCTCAGACTCATTCAGGCCCTGGGCAGGCTTGCTAGCATCTCTCGGCACGCAGAGCGCATCGAGACTGACGAATTTCTATTGAGGGCCAAGCGGAAGATCGACAGGAACCAGCACCGTGCCCTCCAGTCCGAGGAGGAGTTTACGAAGTTCCTAGATTCGCTCATATTAGAGTTCACAGCCGAGCTAAAACGCCGAAACAAGATTGATTAGCCTGGATACACAATCGTCATTCTAACCCTCAGCAGCGAAGGAGTACATTTAGTCGGCGGCGACTAAACGCGATTGCCGCTACGAGCGCTTCATCGTCTTCCATCAACTCTTAAATCGACGACGAGCCTGCTCACAAGTCATGTCTTTTGGTAGAAACTCCTACGACTGGAGAATAGGAGTAAACATCGAAAGGATGAGGAAGGAGCGACTAGCACGCGCAAAGAAACAGATGAAGGAGAAGGATCTCGACGCGATGATCCTCCTCGATTTGGCAAACGTCAGATACACAACGAGCACAGCAACGCCTCCATGGATGATTCGTGTACCAGGTTGGAGGTACGCACTGGTAACAAGAGATCAAATCCCTCTACTCTACGAACACGGGGACATCAAATACACGATGTTGGAAGAGGCACCATGGCTTGAGGGCAACATCAAGTCAGCCATAGTCTGGCTGAGGGGCTCTACCGGAGTATGGCCCGAGACCATAGCAAAACGCTGGGCCGAGGATATCAAGGGTGATATGAAGGAACGAGGGGTCCTTGGCGGCAGGATCGGACTTGACGTCCACGACTTCTTCGCCTTGAAGGGACTGAAGAGCGTCGGGATAGAGCCGGTTGACGCCCAGACGGCCATGGTAGATGCCAGAAAAATCAAGACGGAAGACGAGATAGAATGCCTCAGAATCGCCTGCGCCATATCAGAAGCCGTTTTCAACGAAGTCGCCAAGCAAATCAGGCCAGGAGTCACAGAGAGAGAACTAGTAGGGTACGGGTCTAAGGTGGCCTGGGCCCTCGGAGCCGACGACAACATCGGATTCACAGTCACCTCCGGGCACTACGGATGGCCCAACTTCAAGTTCCACACCGACAGGATGGTGAGGCCCAACGAAGTGGTGAACTACGACATCGGTGGCCTAGCTTGGAACGGCTACTTCGCAGACTGGTACAGGGTCTTCAGCTGCGGACAGCCGAGCCAGAGACTGAAGGACTACTACAAGCGGACCTACGACTGGCTCTACGCTGCAATCAGGAAGATCAAACCAGGTGCAACCACAGACCAACTCGCAGCGGAGTGGCCCGACTCTACCAAGGAGTGGGGGTACAAGAGCGAATGGGAGGCCATTGCCAACCAGTGGGGACACGGCATCGGGCTATCTCTGTACGAACCTCCGAACGTGAGTAGAGCGTTCTCATTCGAGTTCCCGCAGAAGATCGAGGAGAACATGACCTTCTCAGTGGAGACACAAGACGGCAGGCCACACGATGGCGGAACACGCATCGAGGAAATGATTCGCGTCACCTCTGGAGGGTACGAAATACTATCGAAGTGGCCCTCGGACGAGATGACCGTCCTTCCACTGACAAACTGAGCTCCATAAAGAGCTCTCGAAGGGCGCAGTGAGCCACACGGCGGCCGCGCCGACCTGAAGCGGATCGGACACGGCCGCCGCGCGATTTTTGTTTTGTCTTCGAGTCCCTCGAACATTTCTTAATCACCGTTATCATAATATAGCCTGACCATCCCAGCGAATACCCTAAAGCATGTCAGACAGAGACTCGGTTAATGAGATCATGAGCAAGACCGTGAGGACACTCGGGGCCAGCGGAACCATAGGTCATGCACTTGAAACCATGGCAGACTTCGACATCGGCTCACTAGTGGTGGTCGAGGACAACAAGCCGGTCGGCATAGTCACGGAGCGAGATTTTGCCCGGAGATACGCGAATGGGAAGAAGGCCAGCATTGAATGGAAGATAGGTGATATTGCATCGAAGCCTCTCGTTTCTGTGACGCCCGAGACAAAGGTTTGGGACGCCCTGGACCTGATGGTCCGGAAGAAGATTAGACAACTTCCTGTCATCAAAGGCGGAGAACTGGTGGGAATCGTCACTGAACGAGACATCTTCAAATGGGTCATCAAGATAATCCATTCCCCCAATATTCCGAGCGACCTCAAGAAGCTAGTCGCTCAGAACATGTGAGCTGACGAAGGAAACTTCGGCCGATAGCGGCTTAAATCATTCAACAATTTACTGGGGTCATGGTGGGCACGCAATTGGGGACCAAGTTCGAAGGCGTGCACGCTTCTTGAACGACCACGCTAACCTCGGCTTCAACGATGTTCAGGAACGTTACCGCATAGCAGACCTTCTCAGTGACGGTAAACTGGAACTCGATCTAGTTATCAGAGGTGGGAAGCTCATCAATGTGCTCTCCTCAGAGATTTACGAGGCCGATGTCGGCATCGCCGGAACCAGGATAGCGTTGGTGGGTGAGGAGGCAAGGGAGTTCGTCTCAGCCAAGACCAAGACCGTGAATGCCAAGGAGAGTTTTCTCGTTCCCGGTCTTATCGACGTGCACTACCACGTTGCAGGCACCTATCTGACAATGACTAACCTCGCCATGAGCCTTCTAGCCAGGGGGACAACCGCCATCGCCTCTGACTTCTACGAGTATGGTGCCGTTGCAGGGCCCAGAGCCGTGGAAGCGGGGTTGGCCGAGGCCCTTCGCACCCCTCTGAAGGTCCTGTTCAACGTCCCTCTTCTGGCCTACGTGCAGAACAACCCCTTTGGGAACAGCGGCAAGGTGAAACCAGCGGATTTGATGGAGATGCTCGACTGGGACGCGGCCGTGGCCCTGGGGGAGGTTCAGCCCCAGACTGCCTTCGACCCGAATGTCAGAGCCTTGGTCGAGAAGACGATCAGATTGAGGAAAACAGTCGTAGGCCACTACGTGGGATTCCACGGGGCGGGTCTCGCCTCCTGGCTCTCGCTTGGTGCAACATCAGACCACGAATCCGTCGACGCCGACGAGGCATTCGAGAAAGTGAGGAGGGGAGTCAGGTTAGTCGCACGGGAAGGCTCCGCTGCAGTGGACCTTGGGAATGTGCTCCGGGCAGTCACGGAGCGGGGTCTTGACCCAAGGAGATTCGTGTTCTGCACCGACGAGGTGGACCCCCTCCAACTGCGAGCTCTCGGGCACATGGACTACAAAGTTAGGAAAGCCATCGGGATGGGAGTCTCGCCCATCAGCGCGGTGCAGATGGCTACAATCAACGCGGCAGAATACTATCGGGTCGACAATGACATCGGCAGCATAGCAGCTGGAAAGATAGCCGATATCGTGTTGGTGAAAGACCTCTCGGATTTCAGGGCGAGGGCAGTCGTCGCCAACGGGAAGGCGGTGGCGGAAGGCGGGAGGTTCTTGGGAAACCTCAGGCGGCCGAGACAACCGGGCTTTATGCGAAGGACCATCCACACCAAGCCGGGACTCGGACCGCTCGATTTCGCCGTCCACACCAAAAACGAGAAGTCCTCCCACGCCGAAGTCAACATCATCGAAGCTAGAGAGGGGAGCCTCATATCCGGAAGGAAGGTCGCGACTCTAAAGGTGGAGAACGGCGTTGTCCTACCAGATCCGGAAAAGGACATTCTGAAGATCAGCGTGGTTGACAGGTATGGCTCCAACCGTATAGGGAACGGCTACATCAGCGGCTTCAAGCTCGCCCACGGCGGTGTGGCGGAATCTTTCGCCCCGGTTCCAGAGTACCTAGTGGCATTGGGTTCCTCCGACGAAGATGTGGCATTCGCAGTGAACGAAGTCCGGCGGATGCAAGGCGGCTTCGTAGTAATCACAGGCGGAAAGGTGATGGCGAGGTTTCATCTTCCGATATTGGGGCTCTTGTCAGAGGACCCCCTCGATAGCGTAGCGAGCAGTCTGGAGAAGGCGACCATGGCCTTCCGCAGTCTCGGGTGCGAGTTCAGGTCTCCCTTCTTGACTTTGATGTTCATGACCTATCCGCTCATTCCCACCCTGAAGATTACGCAGCTGGGTATGGTCGATTTCGATCGGATGAAGTATGCGGACGTGATTGTTAGAGAACGATGATTCTTTCGACCAAAAATTCAAACAAGACTTAAATCAGTTCGAGGGTCACGAATTATCAATGCCTAGGGTTTACACGAAACCCTACTCTGAGTTCAGACCTGACGAATACATCCGAGCAAAGAGTAAGGAGGAAGTGGTCGGCCTGCTCAAGCAGTACGGAGAATCGGCCCGAGTGGTTGGAGCTGGAATTACAATTCACGAAATGGGAGTCCTCGGTTTTCTCCCCCAGGTCAAGAAACTGATTGACGTCAGGGACGTCGGCTTGGACTACATCGCGATGGACTCCCAATGGATCCGGGTCGGGGGGTCGACGACAGTTTCCAAAATGGGGGGACATGACGTGTTCAGGAACCAGATCTATTACCAGGTGGTCTCCGACGCTGTGGACACCTTCCCAGTCCAGGTGGCGAACGCAGCCACACTTGCAGGGAACATCTGCTCCGCGGTCCCCATTGTAAGTATGCCTCCTGTCCTGATGACCCTGGATGCCCAAGTTGTGCTCGCATCAAGCTCAGGTGAGAGAACCCTGCCCGTGGAGGGTCTCTACGAAGACTACTTGATAACCAAGATAAGGCCAGACGAATTCCTGACCGAGGTGCGAATACCTGTTCGACAGGTGAACGGTGCCTCCACCTACGTGGCCGAGAAGACGGTGGCCGCGGACTACCCAACCGTGAGCCTGTCCGTATCCGTCTCGATGGACAACGATGGCAAGGTCAAGGATTGCAGGCTGGCTGTCGGTTCTGTCGGAAGGATCGCCACCAGGCTCCCAGAGGCGGAGAAGACGCTCCGCGGATCAAGACTGGAGGAGCAGTCGTACCAGCGGGTCGGCGAGGCAGCTGCGAAGGAGATTGATCCGTCGGCCGATCTCCGAGCGTCGCATGATTACAGGAGAGTGTTGACAAGATATGTCACGAAAAAGGCGCTGGCGAACGTCTCGAGGAAGCTCGGAGGTCCTTGATGATGGATGTGGAATCGACAATCAACGGCTTCAAGACCATTCTGAAGGCCGAGCCCTACGAGAACCTCCGCGACGTTCTTAGGAGAAACGGGTTCACGAGCGTGAAGAAGGGGTGCGACGTCGGGGGTTGTGGAGCCTGCACCGTCATAGTCGACGACAAGGCAGTTTATTCCTGTTGCCTCCTCGCCGGATGGGCCGATGGCAGGAGCATCACAACCCTCGAAGGCCTTGCCGCGGGCGGCTCAATCGACTTAATCCAGAAGAAGTTCATTGAAAAGGGGGCGGCTCAGTGCGGGTTCTGCACTCCCGGCTTCATCATGATGGGGAAGTACATCGTGGAGCACAAGAAGAACGCCTCGGAGACCGAAGTCAGAAAAGCTTTGGCGGGCAACCTGTGCAGGTGCACGGGCTACGCGAAGATAGTCGAGGCTGTCATGGCGACGATGCAGGAGGGCGGTAGCAAGTGAGCCAGGTCGCCGTCGAGAAGGTCACCGAGGTGGCCGTAGGGAAGAGGCTGCCCAAGATTGACGCGAGGGCGAAGGTGACTGGCGAAGCCGAGTACGGGCTCGACATCCATCTGCCAGGACAACTCGTGGGGAAAATTCTCCGAAGTCCATTCCAGCACGCAAGGATACTGAAGGTCAACACTGCCAAAGCTCGCGCACTCCCCGGCGTGAGGGCGGTGATTACAGGAGAGGATATCCCTGTCAGGTACACCTTCAACTTCGCCGAGTTCGAGGATGGGAGGACGACCCCGCCGGAGGCCGCAGGCGGCGAGTCGGCCCTTAGGGGCCTTATGCCTCCGCCGCGAGCGGACAAGCACCCACTCGCCAGGGGGAAAGTGCGGTTCGTGGGGGACGAAATCGCAGCCGTGGCCGCCGTCGACGAGGATACAGCAATCCGGGCTCTTTCGCTCATCGAAGTCGAGTACGATCCCCTCCCAGCAGTGACGGAGATAGATGAGGCGCTCAAGCCCAAGGCACCTCTGGTCCACGACGAAATCAAGGACAACCTGGCTGCCCACCTGCACGGCACCTGGGGAGACTTCGACGGGGCCCTCAAGGAGTCAGATCACGTTTTCGAAGACTCCTTCAGCACCCAGCATCAACATCAAGCCTGCATGGAAACTCACGGTTGCATTTGCAAGTGGGATTCCGAGGGGAACCTGACTATGTGGGCCGGGGTCCAGACGCCACACACTATCAGACTTGAGCTGAGCAAAGTCTTGGACATGCCCGAGAGCAAGATTAGACTGATCTCGAAGTACGTGGGGGGCGCCTTCGGCTCCAAGAACGAGTTGGAGCCATTCATGATTATCTGCTCCCAACTGGCCAGGGCTTCCAGGGCCCCCGTCAGCCTCATCCTGTCACGTGAGGAGGAGTTCATGGCGACCGGGTGCCGCCATCCCTACCGCGTCACGGTCAGGACGGGGCTGAAGAAGACTGGGGAGATAATGGCCAGGGAGGTGAAAATTCTGGTCGACAAGGGGGCCTATATGTGCCAGGGGGCGGCGGTCGCCTTCTTCGCCATCTGCTATCCGTCGGCCAGCCTTTACAAGCCGAAGGCCGTCAGGTTCGACGCCAAGATAATCTATACGAACAAACAACCACCGTCGGCCTACCGCGGCTTTGGGAACCCCCAAGCATCCTTTGCCATCGAATCCCAGATGGACATGATAGCGGAGAGGCTGGGGCTCGATCCGGTGAAGTTCAGGCTTCTGAACGCCAACAGGCCCGGCGACATCACCGCGCACGGTTTCAAGATGCCCCAGAGCACAGCCCTCACGGAATGCATCGAAAGGGCGGTCGACGCCATAGGGTGGTATGAAAAGAAGCAGCACCCCATCCCGAACCGCGGACTGGGGCTCGCGTGCCTAATCCATAGCACGGGGGAAAGGGGAGCGTACGGGAACATCGAAGGATCTTCCTGCACGCTGAAGGTAAACGACGACGGGAGCGTGACGATATTCGCCGGAACTCAGGATCTGGGGACCGGCGCCTGGACCGTCCTGGCCCAGATCTGTGCAGACTCTCTCGGCGTCAAGTTCGAAGAAATCAGGGTCGTCGCAGGGGACACAGATCTCCCGGCCTTCGACTTGGGTGCCTACGCCAGCAGGTCGACGTTTACAGGCGGGAACGCCGTCAGGATAGCGGCTTCAAAGATGAAGGAGGACATCTTCTCCCTCGCCTCGGAGCTTCTCCACCTGCCCGCCTCCGACCTTGACATAAGTTCCTCCGTGGTCTATTCTAAGAGCAGACCTGAAACCAAGGTCACCCTTCGCGAGGTCGCGAAGTACGCCTACTACGGTGCCGGAAAGCCCAAGAACCTAATCACCGTTGGGGTGTACGATACTCCGTCGACTCTCATCGATCCCAGAACCGGGATGTGGAAGGAGCCTGGCCCCAGCATCGCCTACACCTTTGCTTGCCACGCGGCCGAGGTCGAAGTCAATCCGGAGACAGGGAGAGTTAAGGTCATCAACCTTGTCGCAGCCCACGACGTGGGGAAGGTAATCAATCCCACCACCGCAGAGGGGCAAATCGAGGGTGCTGCCCTCCATGGGCTGGGACTCGCGCTGTGGGAGGACATGAGGATCGAAAAAGGCGTGACCTTGGTAAAGGACTTCAGGGATTACTTCATTCTGAGGGCGCCGGACATGCCCCCGGTCAAGGTCATTTTTGTGGAGAAGAACGATCCCAACGGACCGTTCGGAGCGAAGGGGATTGCCGAAGCCGCCCTCGTCCCTGTTGCCCCGGCCATCGCCAACGCCGTCGCCGATGCCATCAAGGCCAGGGTAACATCACTCCCCCTGACTCCTGAGAAGGTCCTTAACACACTCAAGTAGGCGGGGATACACTCCAACTTGCCCGCCATTGGACTTTCGCGAGCCCTCAAGATGTTCGTCGTGCTCGCGAACAGAAGGAAGGACCTGAAGGATCTGATGCCCGATAATACGACAATTCAGTTCGAAATAGACGACGGCAGACAGTTCTTCCTCGAGTTCAAAGACGGCAAGCTTTCCGTACATGACGGAGTAAAGGAAATGCCGACGGCGACCATAAGATCTGACAGCGAGTCATTCATCCAAATAATGAAAGGAGAGCTAAAGCAGGACGAAGCTTTCTTCATGCGGAAAGTGGAAGTGACAGGTCCCGTCACTTATTTGGTAAGGCTCAACAAGATGGCTCAGCAGATAGTCAACAGTGGCGGATTCATCACCAAGTTCATGCTGAGATTCGTAGGTTAGAACGTTTTTTAGCGAAGCAAAGCGCAGCGCTTCCACTTGTCTCTGGAGCGCAGCCCAGTACAGATCCCTGCGGAGCAGCTCTTGGCCGAATCGATTTCCATAATCAAGGCCGCGGAGGAGAAGAACGTGGTCCTGAGAATAATGGGGGGCCTTGCGATTTATGCTCATTCAGCGGAGAACGAAGAGTGCAAGAGACTCCAGATTTCCCTGGGGAGGCTCGGCGACAACAAGCCGCCCTTCACCGACCTCGACCTCATAGGCTACAACAAACAGTGGAAGCAGATCCGCGACGTCTTGGAGAAGGGATGCGGCCTCAGGCCAGACAGAATGGTCAATGCGCTTTTCGGGGACAGGAGGCTGGTCTATTTCCACCCCAAGTCTCGCTTCCCCATAGATGTCTTCTTCGAGACCCTCGAGTTTAGCCACACCCTGAGGTTCGGTGAGTATCCTGGGCATGCGCGGCTCCAGCTCGACTATCCCACTCTGACTCTGGCCGACATCGTCCTAGAAAAGCTCCAGATTCATCACATCAACAAGAAGGACCTGATCGACCTTCTGGTGCTGTTCTTGGGCCACGACATATCCGAGGGGATGAAACCCAATACGGTCGATGCCAAGTACATTGCAGGGGTCCTTTCCGACGACTGGGGCTTCTGGTACGATGCGACGAACAACCTCTCACATCTGAAGGAGCTGGGGGGGAAGCTCGCCGAGGAGAGCAAATTGTCCCATGACCAATGGGCGGTAATTCGCGAAAGAATAGGCGCCCTGTCCAACGCGATCGAGGTTCAGGAGAAGACCCCCGCCTGGAAGCTGAGGGCCGAAGTCGGGACAACGAGACCATGGTACCAGGAGATAAGCGACCTCTGAGGCGCTCTGCCACTGGATAAAGGCTTAAGTCCTCAATTAGCAAAATCACGCGCCGGCCTTGTCCGAAACCCATGGGGCTTTCGCAAGGAAGACGTCAGGGGTTGTCCGGGACGTATCGTTACGCGACGCTTTCATCTTCGGAATAAGTCTCGCAATCCCATTCGCGGCTAACTTCTTCCTGTTCCCGCTCTACGAATTCCTCCTTCCAGGAGCTGACTGGACAACTGCAACACTCATTGGATTTGCTCTATCTTTCGCTGCCTATGCTTTGTACGCCAGCTTCGGCTCTATGATGCCGAGGTCCGGCGGGGATTATGTGTTCCAGAGCAGGGGAGTTCATCCCATTCTTTCGTTTCTCAGCGTCATCTCATTGGATGTCTTCTTGCAGGCGCCTGTCTTCTTGACAATTCTCATGTTGTCTTCCGCAGAACTTGGATTCTCTCCATTCCTTACCATGGCGGGGGCAGCGACGGGGAACAATTGGCTGATATCGGCTGGAACGTGGGCCGCTTCCCCTTGGGGGCTCTTCACCATAGCAGTCATATTCGTCCTGTTGGCCTTGGCTGCTAACGTGGCCGGCCTGAAGTGGGTTGGCCGCTCGCAGCGATATATCCTGTTTCCAATAATCATTATTTCTGGAGTGGTCATAACAGCTCTTCTGTTTTCGTCGACTCCCTCATCCTTTGAAACCAATTTCAATAACTACGGCCTCATCCTCAACGGAACCACAAACACCTATGGCAACCTCATCAATGCTGCAACATCAGCGGGGTTCACTGCGCCCGCCTTCAGTTGGGTGCATACGATATACCTGGCGATAATCATCGCCACTTCCTTCTTGTTCTGGACCGTCTGGACCGCACCGTTCTTCGGGGAAATCAAGGGGGCGAACAATTTCAGGAACCTGTTCCTAACATTCGTAGCCGGGGGAGCTTTCCAAGCGTTCTTCCTGATGATACCTGAACTCGCCGGGTTCCAATACGGTCTCGGGTCATCATTTCTAAGCGCAGCGGCGTTCCAGGGTATAACCTTCACACCGACTCTAAGCTTCTATCCATCGTTCGGAATTCTTACGTTAATGACTACGAACAACGTTCTAGTGATGTTCCTCGCATCGCTGGGGTTCATGGTCGCGGGGTACTTCATGGCTCAGCTATTCCTCACCAATATGAGCAGATACCTGCTGGCCGGATCGATCGACGGTGCATTACCACTCTCCCTCTCCTCGCCTAGCAGGAGGTTCAAGACACCGTTGAACGCTCTAGCGCTGTCGGCAATTGTCGTCTTGATCTGGGCTGCCATAGTAGACTTCACTCCGACTCAGATTGCGTTCTGGACCGACGTGGCAGTCTGGACTGGGCCCGTCATTTTCTTTGGCACAAGCTTATCCGGTATGGTATTCCAATGGACAAACCCGTCAATCTACAAGACATCGCTGATTGCCAAGTACAAAGGGCTGCTTTCCATAGCCTCGTTAATCGTATTCGCCTTGGTCATGTTCGTCTTCGTGGGATATGTCGTCATACCTGAGTTGGAGGTGAGCCTCGGATATGATGGCCTAGGAATCATCTCTGGAATCGCCCTAGCTGGGCTCCTCTGGTACTTCGGCTTCAAGTGGTACCAGAAGAAGAGGGGTATAGACATAGGCCTTGCTTACAAGGAAATCCCGCCCGAGTAAGGCACATTAACCCTTGTTGCGTCAGAATGCATGGAGTGACTGAGCCAATATGGCGAAGCCTGTCAGGATACTCTTCGTGACCGACCTTCACGGGTCACGGAGAGCTTTTCTCAAGTTCCTCAACGCCCTAAAGCTGTACAAGGCCGACGTGGGAATAATCGGGGGAGACCTAACTGGAAAGGTTGTCGTACCAGTCGTCAAGTCCAACGGTCTGGTGACGGCGGAATACAACGGTCAAGTGCATACGATTGACTCGGATGTGAAACGGCAAGAAGTATGGAAAGCGATCGAGGACTGCGGATACTATCCGATGGACCTCTCCGAGGAGGAAGTTGCTAGGCTTGGGTCAGACTTGGAATATTCGACCTCGCTCTTCCACACCGCCACAGCGGAGAGGTTGAAGGAATGGAGCAGGATTGCGAAGGAAAGGCTCGCCGGAATCGGGATCAACGTTTACGTCACTGGCGGGAACGATGACTACCTCGAACTTGACGAAGTGTTAGCAACGTCGGAGTCGTTAATCTTCGCGGAAGACAAGGTTCAGGTGATCGGAGGGACCCACGAAATGATCTCATCGGGCTACACCAATATCACTCCTTGGAAATGTCCAAGGGACATCACAGAAGACGAGCTCTACTCCAAAATCGATTCGATGGCTCGGAAGGTGCAAAATAGAGAGTCTGCGATATTCAACCTTCATTGCCCGCCCATCGATACCATGCTCGACCGATGCACCAAACTGGACACCTCGTTCGACCCACCAAAACCGATGGCCGGGGTAGACGCTGCTGGAGGATGCGCAGCGGTCAGGAAGGCAATTGAAACCTACCAACCCGCACTTTCGTTACACGGCCACATACACGAGTCGAGAGGCGTAGACAGAATCGGAAGAACGGTATGCCTGAATCCTGGGAGCGAGTACTCGGAGGGTATTCTGCGCAGTGTGCTCGTGACTCTAGGAGAAAAGAAGGTTGATTCGTTCCAATTTCTTTCGGGCTAGCGGCCCTTTCCGGCATTCTTTGAAACAGGTTTCCCGTTCAGAAAGACGTTGGCGGTGATGCTGACGCCCGCCCGCCTCAGGGTGTTGTTGGCGTAACACATCCCCAAGGCCTCCTTAGAGATACTAGCAATCTCCTCCGCTGACGCGGTACTCTCAAGCTTGATGTCGTATTCGACCGACTCAAAGGATCCTCCAAGCCTCCTGTCGAAGTTCGCCTTGGCTGACAGTGTCCCCCGGATATGTATGTCTCTCCCTATGGCCAGCATAGAATACTGGTTGAGGAGGCATGACGCCGCCCCTGCTACGAAGTAAGCCAACGGACTCGGACCAGCGTCAGTTCCTCCCCTTTCCGGAGGCTCGTCAACATAGAAAGCGAATTGTCGCCTGTGGGCCTCGAACTTAAGCCCGCTTATTATCTTGAGATCAGACCTTTCGGTAGCTAGTAGGAACTCCTGGTCAGTGGCTTGACTCCTTTTCTGCAGGTAGTCCTTGACCACCTTTGCGAGTTCTTCATCGCTCGGCATGGAAACAGAATAGGTGGCTAGACGCTATAAACACTTTCAGCTGACAGGGTACCACAGTCCTACTCTACTTCTTCATAATCCATTAATATCTTGAAGCAGGCAAATTGATTGAATGAGCACAGACATCTCGCAGGACCTGCGATATATCACAGCCAGAAAGAAGGCACTACCGCCTGCTGTGGACGAGTTGAGAAGTGAGATCAAGGACGTCTCGCGCTTTGTCTATACACATCCAGAACTGGGAAGCGAAGAGGTTCAAGCTTCGAAACTGCTCGCCTCGAAACTGAGGGACCACCACTTCAAGGTGACAGACAACTTCCTCGGGATGGAGACGTCCTTCCTGGCCGAGATGGGGCGCGGGGAACCAAAGGTCGGGATCTTCGCCGAGTACGACGCGCTTCCCTTAGGCCATGGCTGCGGCCACAACCTGATGGCCGCCTGGGCTTACGGCGTCGCCGCTTCGCTGGCCAATGAAGGTCTCCCGCATGGG
>Ga0335078_10010287_pt1 | contig 13855 bp, 9 predicted proteins | sample Lox_Sample_32_FD_206711 | JGI IMG/M metagenome (GOLD analysis project Ga0335078, IMG submission 206711) | Soil microbial communities from Loxahatchee National Wildlife Refuge, Florida, United States - Lox_Sample_3.2 | ecosystem: Environmental > Terrestrial > Soil > Wetlands | place: USA: Florida...
CCCAGTCCTCCATGCCCGAGTCGTGGTAGCCGAGCGTCTCGAGCGCGCTCACTTGCAAGATCTGCGCCGACTCGTCGAGCTCGGCCAGCCGCAGCCGCGCCACCTCCTCGGGCGTGTGCCCGTCCTGCCCCGGCTTGATCCCGCCGGGCGCGTCGCCGAACTCCCCGTTAGTGCAGGTCACCACGACCACCCGGATGCCCTGGTCGGCGTACGTGGCGAGGATGCCGCCGCCGGATGCCTCATCGTCGGGGTGGGCATGAACCGCCATGAGCGTAAGAACGTCTGCCATGCCTTCAATAGTGCCGTGCACCCACGACATTATTTCTCACTCTTTTCCGATCGATTTTAAAGAGAATAACCCATATCCCGAACGAGAGCGGCCGGCTCCCATCCGTCCGTGACCCCCTGCGTCCGGGTCGTCGTCCCCCTGAACGCGGCGACCGCGCGGACGTGCATTCGGATGCCCTGCAGGTACGCGCCGGAAGAGCATGACGATCCCCTTTCGCCTGAAGGCCGGCTAAAGCGGGGGCACGCGCACCGTCAAGGCGCCGGGCCGGACGGTAACGGTGAGGGTATGGCCCGGCGGGATGAGCTCACCGTCCACCTCGCGGGGGAGCAGCGCGGGGGTGCTGACCTCGACCTTGCGTGCCTGGAACCGCTCGAGCATGCGGTCCTGGTAGCTGCTGCTTGTCAGCACCCGGGTCGCAAGCCGTGGCCAGCCGAACGGCCCGTGCGGTGCGAGGAGCCCGACGTCGAGCACCCCGTCGTCCAGTCGCGCGTCCGGTAGCAGGCTGAAGCCACCGGGCAGCAACCCGGAGTTGCCCACGACGACGGACCGTGCCTCACGCTCCACCGGCGCCGCACCGTCCAGCGAGATAAGGACCTGGGCGGGTGGCAGTGCGAGGTGCATGGCACCGGACACCGCGTAGGCCAGCCAGCCGAACTGGTGCTTGAGCTTGGTTCCCGCGACGACGGCGGCGTCGAGGCCCATCCCCGCCATCGCGGTGAACGGCTCGCCGTCGGCCACCGCCAGGTCGATCACCCGGTCGGCACCGCCGCCGCCGAGCGCGGCGGCGAGGGCAGCCCTCGGGCGCCCCGGCAGGCGCAGCGTCCTTGCCAGCAGGTTGGCGGTGCCGTGCGGCACGATCCCGAGCGGTACCCCGGTGCCGGCCAGCCCTTCTGCGCAGCCGCGCACGGTGCCGTCGCCGCCGACGGCGACCACGAGGTCCGCACCGTCAAGCGCCGCGCCGCAGGCCGCCGTCACCCCGGCCTCGGCCTTCTCGGTCACCAGCAGCTCGGCGTCCCAGCCGTGCCGCTTCGCCTCCTTGCGGCACAACGCGACAAGGTGCCCGCCGCCACGTACCAGCGAGCCGTTCACCACAAACGCGACACCAGGCATACGCCAGCGAGCCTACCCGCAGCGGTCACGGGAAACCTCGCGGGGTGCCCGGCGCCGCCCGGCTGCCCCGCCCGGCAACGCGCCCGCCACCTTCGTGCCAAAAGGGACGTGCTGGTCACCAGGCACGCTTGGCGGCCAGCACGGGGGTGGCGGCAGTTACTTGAGATACCAGTTGTAGGGGGCGATCAGCTTGTCCACCGCGTCCGGCCCCCAGGAACCGCGCGCGTACGGCTGGACGGGCGGCGGCGAGTCGAGCAGCGGCTGGGAGATCGCCCAGACCCGCTCGATGCCGTCGGCCCGGGTGAACAGCGACTGGTCGCCGAGCATGGCGAGCAGGATCAGCCGCTCGTAGCCCTCGAGGGCGTTGGCCGCCGCCCATGAGTCCTCGTACCTGAAGGTCAGCCTCGACGCGCCGAGCGTCATCTCAGGGCCGGGCATCTTGGCCATGAACTCGATGCTGATCGACCCGGGATCGGAGAAGTCGATGACGATCTCGTTCATCTGGCCGGACGGCGCGTCGTGTCGTCGGCTGTGGAACATCCGCACGGGCGGCGTGTGGAATCCCAGCGTGATGAGCTGCCTGGACTGCGCGAGCGCCTTGCCTGAGCGCAGGTAGAACGGGACGCCGTGCCAGCGCCAGTTCTCCACCTCGACCCGCAGTGCGATCATCGTCTCTGTGTCCGAGTCCTTGGGCACGCCGTCGATGTCACGGTAACCCTCGTACTGACCGCGCACCACGTGCCGTGTGTCGATGGGGCGCAGCGAGTCGAACACCTTGCCCTTCTCATCGCGCAGCGGCTTGGCGTTGAGCGAGGTGGGCGGTTCCATCGCGACGAAGCCGAGTACCTGGAACAGGTGGGTCACCACCATGTCCCTGTAGGCCCCCGTCGCGTTGTAGAACCCGGCCCGCTGCTCGACGGTCAGCGTCTCAGGCACGTCGATCTGCACGTACTTGATGTGGTTGCGGTTCCATACCGGCTCGAACAGGCCGTTGGCGAACCGGAACGCGAGCACGTTGTCGACCGACTCCTTGCCGAGGAAGTGGTCGATGCGGAACACCCGCGACTCGTCGAACACCGAGTGCACGGTCTCGTTGAGCTTCACCGCCGAGGCGAGGTCGGTGCCGAACGGCTTCTCGATGATCACCCGCGAGTCCTCGGTGGCCAGGCCGGAGGCGCCGAGCATCTGCACCACGGAGCCGAACGCCACGGGCGGCACCGCCAGGTGGAACAGCCGCCCGATGTGCTCAGAGTCCCCGTTCTGCCGGCGGCTTGACTCGCCGCTGATCGCCTTTTCCGCCGCCTCGACCGCGGACACAAGCGGCGAGGGGTCGTCGGGCGACGCCGCGCCGAACGACAGCCGGGCGGCGAACTTGTCCCACGACTCGTCCGGCTTGCAGTTGCCGAACTGCTGGCACGCCGCGTGCGCGGTGGCGCGGAACTCCTCATCGGACACCGCGGCCTGCGGCGGCGCCGACCCGATGACGCGGAACTCATCCGGCAGCAGCCCGGCGCGGAACAGGTGGTGCAGCCCAGGCAGCAGCTTCCGCTTGGACAGGTCCCCGGTGGCGCCGAACAGCACGATGACGTGCGGGTCCGGCTTGGCGTGCCCGTGCCGCGGCGAGTGCCCGGCGGGGCGCCCGGGCTGGGAGTGCTCGGACCGCGTGCTCACTGCTGCTCTGCCTTCTGATCGACGTGGGCCTTCTGCTCCGCGTGGCCGCCGAACTCCGACCGCAGCGCGGACAGCATCTTGCCGGTGAACACGCCGAGGTCGCGCGACTCGAACCGCTGGAACAGCGCGGAGGTGATGACCGGGGCGGGCACGCCCTCGTCGATCGCGGCCTCCACCGTCCACCGGCCCTCGCCTGAGTCGGACACCCGGCCGCCGAACTCGTTCAGGTCCGGCGACTTCGCCAGCGCCGCGGCGGCCAGGTCGACCAGCCACGACGACACCACGGAACCGCGCCGCCACACCTCGGCGACGTCGCTGACGTCGATGTCGTACTGGTACGCCTCGCGGTCGCGCAGCGGCGTGTTCTCCGCGTCGTGCGTGGCGTTCTCCTGCAGGCCGATGCCCGCGCCCTTGATGATGGACAGCCCCTCGGCGATCGCGGCCATCATGCCGTACTCGATCCCGTTGTGCACCATCTTGACGAAGTGCCCGGCACCGGACGGCCCGCAGTGCAGGTAGCCCTGGGACGCCTGGGAGCCGGGGGCGCGGCCCGGCGTCAGCTCGACGCTGCCCTCGCCAGGCGCGATCGTCTTGAAGATGGAGTCGAGCCGCAGCACGGCGGCGGAGTCACCGCCGATCATCAGGCAGTAGCCGCGCTCCAGGCCCCACACGCCGCCGGACGTCCCGACGTCGAGGTAGTGCAGCTTCTTCGGTGCGACCGCCTTGGACCTGGTGATGTCGTCGCGGTAGTAGGAGTTGCCGCCGTCGATGAGCACGTCGTCCGCGTCCAGCAGCGGAACCAACTGCTCGAGCGTGGCGTCCACGATCCCGGCAGGGACCATGATCCAGATGTTGCGCGGCCTCTCGAGGGCGGCCACGAAGTCGGCGAGGGTGTGCGTGCCTGCCGCGCCCTCGGACTCCAGGGCCTTCACCGCGTCCGCGTTCACGTCGTAGGCCACGCAGCGGTGCCCGTCGCGCATCAGCCGGCGGACCAGGTTGGCGCCCATCCGGCCGAGCCCGATCATGCCGAGCTGCATCGGTGTGTCAGTTGCCATGGGAATATCAGCTCCCCGATTTCATGGACCGGTAACGCCGGATCAGCGCATTCGTGGATGAGTCGTGCGACAGCTCTGGCTCGGAAGCCGACGTCAGCTCGGGGATGATCCGCTGCGCGAGCTGCTTGCCGAGCTCGACGCCCCACTGGTCGAACGAGTCGATGTCCCAGATGGCGCCCTGTACGAACACCGAGTGCTCGTACAGCGCGACGAGCGTGCCGAGCAGCCGCGGCGTGAGGACGTCGCACAGCAGGGTGTTGGTCGGCCTGTTGCCCTCCATGACCCGGTGCGGCACCACCGCCTCGGCGGTTCCCTCGGCGCGCACCTGCTCCTCGGTCTTGCCGAAGGCGAGCGCCTCGGCCTGCGCGAACACGTTGGACGAGAGCAGGTCGTGGTGGTCGCCGAGCGGGTTCAGCGTCCGGGCGAAGCCGATCAGGTCGACAGGGATGAGCACCGTCCCTTGGTGGATGAGCTGGTAGAACGAGTGTTGCCCGTTGGTGCCCGGCTCGCCCCAGTAGATTGCCCCGGTGTCGTAGTCCACGTGCCGCCCGGCCAGTGTCACGTGCTTGCCGTTCGACTCCATGGTGAGCTGCTGCAGGTAGGCGGGGAACCGCTTGAGGTACTGCTCGTACGGCATCACGCCGACGGTCTGAGCGCCGAAGAAGTCCCGGTACCAGAACGCGAGCAGGCCCATCAGCACCGGCAGGTTCGCGCCGAGCGGCGCGGCGGCGAAGTGCTCGTCCATCGCGTGGAAGCCGGCCAGCAGCTCGTCGAACTGGTCGGGGCCGAGCGCGATCATGGTGGACAGCCCGATCGCGGAGTCCATCGAGTACCGCCCGCCGACCCAGTCCCAGAACCCGAACATGTTCGCCGTGTCGATACCGAACTCAGTGACCCGCCCCGCGTTGGTGGACACCGCCACGAAGTGGTTCGCCACCGCGTCCGACGTCCCGAGTGCGCCCACCACCCAGTCACGCGCCGACTTGGCGTTGGTCAGGGTCTCAAGCGTGCCGAACGTCTTGGAGGAAATGATGAAAAGGGTCTCGTCGGCGCTCAGGTCGCGGACCGCCTCGACGAAGTCAGTGGAATCCACGTTGGACACGAAACGGAAGGTGATGTCACGCGTGCAGTAATGCTTAAGCGCCTCGTACGCCATGACGGGCCCGAGGTCGGACCCCCCGATGCCGATATTGATGACGTTCCTTATCGGCTTACCGGTAAAGCCCTTGAATTCACCGGAACGTACCCGGCTGGCGAAGTCGCGCATGCGGCCGAGCACGGCGTGCACGTCCGCCACCACGTCCTGCCCGTCGACGACCAGCGTGGCCGTGGCCGGCAGCCGCAGCGCCGTGTGCAGCACCGCCCGGTCCTCAGACACGTTGATGTGCTCGCCGCGGAACATCGCGTCCCGCCGGGCCGGCACCCCCGACTCCTCGGCGAGCTCGACGAGCAGCGCCATGGTCTCGTCGGTGACCCGGTTCTTGGAGTAGTCCAGGTAAATCCCCGTGGCCTGCGCCGTCAGCCGCTCACCCCGCCCCGGATCGGCGGCGAACAGGTCGCGCAGGTGCGCACCGGAGATTTCCGCGTAATGGCGCTCGAGCGCCTGCCACGCCTTCCGCTCCCGTAGCGGAGTAGCCGGCATGCTGGTCTCCCCTCGTCTCGTCCCAGGTACCCGTGTCTCACGTTGTATGCCGTTCCGATCCTTCCACGCTCGGCTGTCTGTGGAGTGTCGGGGGTCAAAGTTCAACGGCCAGACCGCCCTCCGAGCGGCGCCACCCAGCCCTACCCTCTCCCCATCTCTCCGCCACCCCGCCTCCCCCCGTAACCCCGCCCCCCGCCTCCCCCGTGCCCCCGCCACCCCTCGCCTTCCCCGTGCCCCCGGCGCCCCTCGCCTTCCCCGTGCCCCCGGCGCCCCTCGCCTTCCCCGTGACCCCGGTACCCCTCGCCTCCCCGTGCCCCCGGTACCACAGCCGGCTAGCCACCGCCGCCCCGCACCTCCACTGCCACCCCAGCCGCTCACCCCGGCCAGAACCCCACCTGAACCACCCTTCCCGGTTTTCCTCGGGTCATCGGGCCTTCACGGGGGACCCCCCTTCGGCAGCCATAGCCCGGACCGCTCCGTAGCGGTGACCCCAGGGAGCCGTGTGACGAATGAGACAACCGCTGGCTCCTCAAGCAGCCTAGATTCATGATCGTGAAGACTTATAGGCGTGATCACGCGGAAAGGTCTTCACAACACCAAAAAGCTTCACGATCGTGGACCTGCCCGAGACAATGCGGGGAATTCACGTGACCCTCAAGCCTCGCTGGCCCCGGTGCCCCCGTAATTAACGGAATTTCTTCATGGCGCCGCCGCGAACGGGGCCTGCGCCGCCGCGAACGGGGCCTGCGCCGCCAGGAACCGGGGGTCGGCGCCGCCGCGAACGGGGCCTGCGCCGCCAGGAACCGGGGGTCGGCGCCGCCGCGAACGGGCCTGCGCCGCCGCCTACGGGCCGGCGGTGCCGATTTCCAGGCAGTTCACGATTTGATGACTTCGCGGCCCGCGGCGGCGCGGGCGACGGCGCGGACGCGGTAGCTGGTTGCCAGGTATTCAAGGAGGACGGGCTCGCCGTCTGGGCCGCAGAGCGGGAGTTTCCAGTTGGGGTACTCGTCGCAGGTGCCCGGCATGTTCTGCGAGCGGGTCTCGCCGGCCGCCTCGGCCAGGTTGACGCCGATCAGCTGGGCGGGGGTGCGGGCCAGGTAGCCGTAGAGCGCGGCGGTGAAGGCGTCGGCGGACGGGCGCTCGCCGGGGGGCAGCAGGCCCTCACCGACCAGCGCGCCGATCCAGTCGTTGACCATCCGCTCGGCCTCCGCCCGCTCCTCGGCCTCGGGGCGGGTCAGCAGGCCGAGTGCCAGGCGGTCGGTGACCTGCCTGCCGGACAGGAACGCGGCGGCCGGTGGCAGGTCGTGCGTGGAAACGGTCACCAGGCTGTTGGGCCGCCACCACTGCGGTGCGAGCGGCTCGTTGGACCAGCCGCGCTCGAACCAGAGCAGCATCGTCCCGAGGATGCCGCGGGCGGCGAGCTCGTCGCGCAGCCAGGGTTCCACCGTGCCGAGGTCCTCGCCGATGACGACGGACCCGGAGGCGGCCGCAGCCGCCGCGAACGTGCCGAGCGTGCCCGGCGCGTCGTAGTACACGTACGCGCCCGCCGTCGGCGGCGCGCCTTCCGGGATCCACCACAGCCGGGACAGCCCCATGACATGGTCGATCCGCAGGCCACCGCCGAGGGACAGGTTGGCGCCGATGAGGTCGGCGAGCGGCCGGTAACCACAAGCCGCGAGCGCGCGTGGGTGCATCGGCGGCAGCCCCCAGTCCTGGCCGCGCTGGTTGAACGCGTCCGGCGGCGCGCCCACGGTGAACCCCTTGGCGAAGTACTCCTGGCCCGCCCACACCTCCGCTCCGCCGGGGTGCGCGCCGATCGCCAGGTCAGCGATGATGCCGGTCTCCATGCCCGCCGCGCGCGCCGCCGCCTGCGCGGCGGCGACCTGGCCGGCGACAAGCCACTGCACCCAGATGTGGAATTCGGCCTGCGCGGCGAGGTCGCCGCCGCAGACCTCCGCCTCCGCGGACCGCGGGTCGCGCAGCCGCGCGGGCCAGGCGCGGTAGTCGGCGCCGTGTACCTCCGCGAGCGCGCACCACGCGCCCCAGTCGGTGAGCGCGCGCCCGTGCCGCGCACGGAACTCATCGAGCGACGCCTGCCGCTCATCCGACAGCGTCACCTTGCGCAGCATCTCGAGCGCCTCACGCTTGGCGGACCAGACGGCGTCCCTGTCGATGAGCGCGGACGTCAGCGACGCGGCACGAAGCGGCCGCGCAAGCTGGATTACCCGCATCCGTTCCGGATAACTGAGCTCGGCGTACTCGGGGATGTCCTCGACGCGCAGGTACAGCGGTGACACCCAGCGACGGCTCATCGGCAGGTACGGCGACGGGCTGACCGGGGGCAGCGGCTCGGCGGCGTGCAGCGGGTTGACGAGCACGAAGCCCGCGCCCAGGTCGCGGGCGGACCAGGCGGCGAAATCGGCGAGGTCCCGCAGGTCGCCGTGGCCCCAGGAGCCGCGCGAGCGCAGCGAGTAAAGCTGCACGGTGAAGCCCCAGGAACGCCGCGCGGGCTGCGGCGCGGTGGCGTCCGGCGGGGTAAACCCGGCGTCCGAGGCGGGCGCGTCCTCGAGCGCCGCCACGATCGTGGCGAGCGTCTCGTCGGGCACGGTGACTTCGTGCCCCCGCCAGTCCCAGTAGCTGACGGAAACACCAAGCCCGGCGGCTCGCTGCCGCAGTTCCTGGTTGCTCACCCGCTTAGTCTGCCGCACCCGCGAACGTGCTTTGTAAATTGCAGATGCAAATTTGGGAACATCGGCCCCGATCAGCCCAGCGTGGCCGCGTGATCGGGCACGAACGTCTGGCTTTCCCATGGGGTCCGTACGTAACCGGTAGCGCGTGGCCGCTTCGGCACCTTGAGCCTGGGCTCCGGCACGTCGTGGTACGGGATGGTCGACAGCAGGTGGGCGATCATGTTGACCCGCGCCCGCCGCTTGTCGTCGGACTCGACCACGTACCAGGGCGCCTCGGGTATGTCGGTCATCATGAACATCTCGTCCTTCGCCCGGGAGTAGTCCTCCCACCGGGAGACCGATTCCAGGTCCATGGGCGACAGCTTCCAGCGGCGCACCGGGTCGTCGAGCCGCGACTCGAACCGCGCCTGCTGCACCGCGTCGCTGACGGAGAACCAGTACTTGCGCAGCAGGACGCCGTCCTCCACCAGCATCCGCTCGAAGGCCGGGCACTGGTGCATGAACCGGGCGTACTCCTCCTTGGCGCAGAACCCCATCACGTGCTCTACGCCCGCCCGGTTGTACCAGGACCGGTCGAACAGCACGATCTCGCCGGCCGACGGCAGGTGCGCGATGTACCGCTGGAAGTACCACTGGGTGCGCTCCCGCTCGGTCGGCTTGTCAAGCGCGGCGATCCGCGCGAACCGGGGGTTGAGGTACTGCATGGTCCGGCTGATCGTGCCGCCCTTGCCCGCCGCGTCCCGGCCCTCGAAGACCACCACGATCCGGGCACCGGACGCCCGCGCCCAGTTCTGCATCTTCACCAGCTCCGCCTGCAGCCGGTAAAGCTCCTTGTTGTACGCCTTCTTCTGCAGCTTCACTCCCATCATCCAACGCTATACATTGAGCCTCGTGAACGAAGAACCAGCACGTCGCTACACCACGATCCGTGAGAGCAAGGACCTCGCCGAGGGCGTCACCGCGTTCCTTGAGAAGCGTCCCGCCCGGTTCACCGGCCAGTGATGACGGATCAGCAGGTTGCGGTCGTTACCGGGGCCGGCTCGGGGCTCGGGCGGCTGATTACGCTCACGCTGGCGGGCAAGGGCTGGTTCGTGGCCGCGGCCGGCCGCCGCCTGCTCCCACTCGAAGAGACGGCGGACCTGGCCGCCGCCGGCTCGGTGCTGCCGGTGGTGGCCGACGTGGGCGACCCGGAGTCGGTCGCCGGGCTGTTCGCGATGGTGAGCCAGCGGTTCCGCCGGCTTGACCTGCTCGTCAACAACGCGGGCACCGGGGCGCCGCCAGGCGCGGTGGACGAGCTGGCCCCGGAGGGCTGGCAGTCGATCGTGGCCACCAACCTGACCGGCTGCTACCTGTGCGCGCACCACGCGGTGCGGATGATGAAGGCGCAGCGCCCGCAGGGCGGCCGGATCATCAACAACGGGTCGATCTCGGCGCACACGCCCCGGCCTGGTTCCTTCGGCTACACGGTGACCAAGCACGCCATCACCGGGCTGACCAAGTCGATCTCGCTTGACGGCCGCCCGTACAACATCGCCTGCGGCCAGATCGACATCGGCAACGCGAACACGGAGATGGCCGGGTGGATCGCGGCGGGAGCGCCGCAGGCGGACGGGTCCGTCAGGCAGGAGCCGACGTTCGACCCGCAGCACGCGGCGGACGCGGTCGTGTTCATGGCTGGCCTGCCGCTGGACGCGAACGTGCAGTTCCTGACGATAACGGCGACCACGATGCCGTTCATCGGCCGCGGTTGATGGCGGACCGCGGCCGACGAACGGATTCACAGGCTCCGCCCTCGGGGTCCGCGCGCCGGAACCCGGTTAGGCGGAGCCCCCGGACGGGGGGGCATCCGGGGGCTCCGAGCGGGGTAAGCCCTGCTATCGAAACGCTACCCGTCGCCCGATTGTTACACCTCCAAAAGAGAATTTTTTCTGTAATTTAACGAATGCGGGAAGTAGCCATCCTAGAGGCCGTATTCCTCGAGCAGCCGCAGCCAGAGCTCGCTCATCGTGGGGTAGGACGGGACGGCGTGCCACAGCGAGCGCAGCGGCACCTCGCCGGCCACGGCGACGGTGGCCGCGTGGATCATCTCGCCGACGCCAGGCCCGGCGAGGGTCAGGCCGACGACGACCTGGCGGTCCTCGTCCACCACGAGCTGGGCGTGGCCCGTGTAGCCGTCGGCGAACAGGCTGGCGCCTGCCACGTTGCCGATCTCGTACTCGACGACGCGGACCCGCATCTTGGCCGCCGATGCCTGGTGTGCCGTCAGCCCGACGCTGGCGACCTCAGGAATGGTGAAGATGACCTGCGGGACCCAGGACCTGGAGGCCAGGTCGCGGACCGAGGGCTCGCGCCCGGCGGCGCGGGCGGCGATCGCGTCGCCGCATACCCGCGCCTGGTACTTGCCCATGTGGGTGAGCAGCGCCAGGTGGTTCACGTCACCGGCCGCGTAAAGCCAGCCACCGGCCATGTCCGTCACCCGCAGCGTGTCGTCGACCTGCAGCCACGATCCGGGCGCCAGGCCGACCGTCTCCAGGCCGATGTCGGCGGTCTTCGGCGTGCGCCCGACCGCGGCGAGCACCTCGTCCGCCTCGACGGTCGTCCCGTCGCTGAGGCCCAGGATGACAGGACCGGCCGTCGCCCGTGCCGCCTCCCGCACGCTCGTGCCGAGGCGTACGTCCACGCCTGCCTCGCGCAGGCCGGCCGCGACGAGCTCCCCGGCGAACGGCGGCAGCCGGTCGAGCAGCCCGGCCTGGGAGATGAGCGTCACCCGCGACCCGAGCGCCGACCATGCCGCGGCCATCTCGCAGCCCACCACGCCGCCGCCGACGATGCCGAGCCGTGCAGGCACCGCCTGCGCGCTCGTCGCGTCCCTGCTTGTCCAGGGCCGCACGCCGGCCAGCGCCGACGGCACGAGCGCCCCCGTCCCCGTCGCGATGGCGACCGCGTGCCGCGCCCGCAGCGTGACGTCGCCGGCCGCCACCAGGCGCTCGCCGGCCAGCCGCCCGTGCCCACGGACGAGGCCGATCTTCTCGCCGGTGAGCCAGGAGACCTGCCCGTCGTCCTTCCAGTCGTGGGCGAAGGAGTCGCGCCGCCGCAGCACCTCGGCGGCGTCAAGGCGCGCACCGCTGACCCCGCGCACCGCGGCGGCCTCCGCGACCGCGGCGGCCGGCCGGAGCAGCGCCTTGCTCGGCATGCATGCCCAGTACGAGCACTCGCCGCCGACCAGCTCGGACTCGACGATCACCGCGGTGAGCCCGCCGCGCACCGCACGGGCGGCGACGTTCTCGCCTGTCGGCCCGGCCCCGATCACGATCACGTCGTACACGTCCGCTGCCATGCGCTCCTCCAGGACACCCGTCATCGACCTTGCCGCCGCGCCCGTCACGGCACCCGTCACGGGCTCCGTCACAACTCCCCGATCCGCGTGTCGCCAACCATGGACGCCGGGTCGGTCACCCGGTCGAACTCCTGCGCCGAGATGTAGCCGAGCGACAGCGCCGCCGCGCGCAGCGTCGAGCCGTCATGGTCGGCCTTGTGCGCGATCTCGGCGGCCCTGTCGTACCCGATCACCGGGGAGAGCGCGGTGACGAGCATCAGCGAGCGGGAGACGTGCTCGGCGATGCGCGCCTCGTTCAGCGCCGCGCCCTCGACGCAGAACACACGGAACGCCCGGCACGCCCCGGCGAGCAGCGAGGCCGAGCTCAGGAAGTTGGCGATGATCACCGGCCGCATGGTGTTCAGCTCAAGGTTGCCCTGCGACGCGGCGAACGCGATGGCGGCGTCGTTGCCGAGCACCTGCGCGCACACCATCAGCATGGCCTCGCACTGGGTCGGGTTCACCTTCCCTGGCATGATCGACGACCCGGGCTCATTGGCCGGCAGCACAAGCTCGCCGAGCCCGGCCCGCGGCCCCGACGCGAGCCAGCGGATGTCGTTGGCGATCTTCGCGAGCGGGATGGCGAGCCCGCGCAGCCCCGCCGAGGCCGCCGCCACGGCGTCCGAGCCGGCGAGCGCGGCGAACTTGTTCGGCGCGGTCACGAAGGGATACCCGGTCGACGCCGCGATCCGCGCGGCCACCTCCGCGTCGAACCCGGGCGGCGCGCTGAGCCCGGTGCCCACCGCGGTGCCGCCGGCGGCCAGCTCGTACAGGCCCGCGCAGGCGCGCTCAAGACCAGCGAGCGCCTGTGAGAGTTGCCGCCCGTAGCCCGACCACTCCTGCCCCACGGTGAGCGGCACCGCGTCCTCCAGGTGCGTGCGCCCGATCTTCACCACGTCCCGCCACGCCACGGCCTTCTCGCCGATCGCGTCGTGCAGCGCGCCCACGGCGGGGACCACCGACTCCGTGACGGCCTGCACCGCCGCGACGTGCATCGCGGTGGGGAAGGTGTCGTTGGACGACTGCCCCATGTTCACGTGGTCGTTCGGGTGCACCGGCGCCTTGGACCCGATGGCCAGGCCCGCCAGCTGGCTGGCCCGGTTGGCGATCACCTCGTTGACGTTCATGTTCGACTGCGTCCCCGACCCGGTCTGCCAGACCCGCAGCGGGAAGTGGCCGTCAAGCTCACCGTCGATCACCTCGTCGCAGACCTGCGCGATCAGCGCCGCACGCCATTCCTCGAGCCGGCCCGCCGCGCCGTTGGCGAGCGCCGCCGCCTTCTTGACGTGACCGAACGCGTGGTACACGGCAAGCGGCAGCGGTTCGTCACCGATGTCGCCGAAGTGCAGCAGCGACCGTTGCGTCTGCGCCCCCCAGTACCGGTCGGCCGGCACGTGGATGACGCCCATCGAATCCGACTCCCGGCGGTGCCCGGTCTCCCCGATCCCCACCGGTATTTCCCGCACCCTAGGCACTTCGCTCACGAGGCCACCTCGCTGGCGCTCGGAGCCCGCATTCGCGGACGTGCTGTACTGACCGATTCGCTCGCAAGCTCGCTCATGACATCACCCTCGCATACCGGGCGCCCGCCGCGCCCGGTGGTGCCGCGCCAGCGGTGACGCGTAGGTCAAAGTCAAGATCGGCAGCAGCCCGAACGAAGGCGTGGCTGCGCCGCACGCCCCCCGTGTCCCGGCCGGGGCGCGAGCGAGCGGGCGCCCCAGGACCATGGCACGCCGGGCGAGGAGCGTGGACGCCTGCCGCCCCTGCCCCGCTGAAGGCCGGCGTTCCCGCTCGGCGGCTCACACGGCCGCACCTCGTGATGATCTGTCGGCCGCCGTGGCCTGGCGCACCCGCGATGCCCGCTGACCGAAGAGATCCACACATCTTCCCGTAGGCAACAGCAGTCACAGGAATCTCTACGGCAGCGCGACCTTCCCCGGGACGATCCGGCTTTACATAGCTGGTGACCACGGAAAACGCTCTTTGCATCGCGGGCGACCATAATCATGTCCGGTTTGCGGC
>Ga0335078_10010289_pt1 | contig 13853 bp, 6 predicted proteins | sample Lox_Sample_32_FD_206711 | JGI IMG/M metagenome (GOLD analysis project Ga0335078, IMG submission 206711) | Soil microbial communities from Loxahatchee National Wildlife Refuge, Florida, United States - Lox_Sample_3.2 | ecosystem: Environmental > Terrestrial > Soil > Wetlands | place: USA: Florida...
GAGCTGTTTTAGTAAGTCCTACGCTCGCTCTGATCGGTCCGCCGGCTGCTGTTCAGGCCGCCACCGCGCAGCGCAAGACGGGCCGAACGGGCGTCCCCGAACTGCTGGCTCACGCCGCGCTGGCCGCACCCGAGCTAATCTGGCTGGCGGTGGAGGGCCGCACGGCGTTGCCGCTTACCGGCAACTTCGCCAATGTGAATCGCGTGCTCCGGCTCGTCGACTACGCGACGCTGACTCTAGACTTGGATTCGCGCGTGGATCTTCGTCTTCATGGCGTGAGCCATTCCGCGGAGGAGGCCCGGCAACTCGAGGAGTCGCTGCGCGCGTTGGTATCGCTGGCGGCGGCGAGCGCGCGCGATGCGGGCGTCGCCGCGCTGCTAAAGTCCATTCAGGTTATGCGTGACGGCGCGGCGGTCGAAATGGCGGCGTCGGCCAGTGTAACTGCCTTGGAGAAGTTGCTGCGGTAGTAGCGCGCCGGGCGGAAGCCCGGCGGCAGGCCGGAAGGCCTGGCCCCACGAAAGCCCTAAACGGATGGCTTATAGGTTGCGCTCGACGTATCCGTCTCCCACAACCGAACCGATTCGATGCGCACGCCGTCCGCGGCGCGAATGCCCTGCCGGACCTCGTCGTAGATATATTTGGCAATATTTTCGGCGGACGGATTCAGCACGTTGAAGGGCGGATAGTCGTTGAGCCACTGGTGGTCCAGGCGATCGATCACGGAGAGAAGCACGCGCTTCAACTCGACGAAATCCATCAGCAAACCGGTATCGTCGAGCTGTTCGCCGGCCAGCGTGAGCTGGCAGCGGTAGTTGTGGCCATGCACGTTCTCGCACTTGCCGTGATAGTTGCGCAGCGCGTGGCCGGCGGCGAACGTCTGCTCGATCGTCACTTCAAACATCGAAAAATCTCTCCACGTCTTCCAGCCGGGTGGTGAACCCGTAGTCCGGAAGGCTGTCAAAAAAGACCTGCCCGTAGCGCTGGCGCGTGATCCGATGGTCCAGCAGCGCCAGCACGCCGCGGTCGGAACGGCTGCGAATCAAGCGGCCGAAACCTTGCTTGAGCGCGATGGCGGCCTGCGGAATCTGGTAATCGTAAAACGGATTTCCCCCCGCTCGGCGGATGTTTTCGATCCGCGCGCTCACCACGGGATCGTTGGGAACCGCAAAAGGCAGCTTATCTATGATAACGCAGCTCAATTGTTCGCCCGGCACATCGACACCCTGCCAGAACGAGGACGTCGCGAACAGCACGCAATGCGGCGTGGAGCGGAACTCTTCGAGCAGCGCGGTGCGGGGCCCCGTGCCTTGGAGCAGCGTCGGGTAATCGATCTCTAGCGAGACCGTGTCGTAGACCAAACGCATCTGCTGATAGCTGGTGAACAGCACGAAGGCGCGGCCCTGGCTGTGCCGCAGAATGCTGCTCACTTCCGCCGCCGCTGATTTCGGAAATGCCGGGCTGCGCGGATCCGGCAAATGCTGCGCCACATAGAGCAGCGACTGCTTGCGGTAATCGAAATGGCCGGGCACCACCAGCGTGCGCGCATTCTCCAGGCCCAGCCGCTGCTGCGCGTAGGCGAACCCGCCGGCCACGGCGAGAGTGGCGGACGTGAGGATGACCGTTTCCACCTGGTCGAAGAGACGCGACGAGAGCAGGCCGGAAACATCGATGGGCGTGGCCTGCAGGAAACAGCCCCGGCCGCGCTTCTCGATCCAGAAGACGTAGCCTTCGTCCTCCTTCTCCATCACGAAGCGCAGCGCTTCGCCCAATTGCTGGCTGCGGCGAAACAGGGGAATGATCTCTTCGGGCGGATTATGGAGCAGTTTCAAATGGGAGCCGATCAGATCGAGAACCGCCAGCACATCCCGATAGCTATCCTCGTGCTCCTCGCGAAACGCGTCGCGGGCGTGAAACGGGCCGCGGCCATCGCTGTCGCCAAACAGCGCGAAAAACTGAATCGTCAATTCGTCGAGGCGTTCCAGAATGCGATCGAGCTCCGGCGTGCCGAACTTTTTCAAACGCGCCACCACCGAGAGGTCACGCCGCAACTCCTGAAAGCGGTAGTTGCTGACGGAGACGCCGAAATACTGGCCGGCCACGTCTTCGATCTCGTGCGCCTCATCGAACACTACGGCGTGATAATCGGGCAGGATGCCGCCTTCATAGTTCTCGTCTTTGAGGGCCAGGTCGGCAAAAAACAGGTGGTGGTTGACGATGATGATGTCGCTCTCGGCCGCGCGCTGGTGCATGGCGGTGAGGAAGCAGCGCTCGAAGCTGGGACATTTCTGCCCGGAGCACAGGTCGGCGCGGGCGTCGATTTTCGACCACGCGGCGCTCGATTCGGGCAGTGTCTTGAGCTCGGCGCGGTCGCCGTATTCCGTGCTCTTTTCCCACTCGCGGATGATCTCGAAATCGGCCAGCTCTTCGAGACCATTCAGCATCGGCTCCTTTTGGGCGTCGTACACTTTCTGGCGGCAGGCGTAGTTGTTGCGCCCTTTCATGTAGCAAATCTTCAAAGGCCGCGAGAAGTGCTGTTGGAGAAACGGGACATCTTTAAAGAAGAGCTGTTCCTGCAGGTTCTTGGTGCCGGTGGAGACGATGATCCGCTTGCCCGATTGCAGCGCCGGAACCAGGTACGCGAGCGTCTTTCCGGTTCCGGTGCCCGCTTCGACGATGAGGTGGCGCTTGTCGGCAAGCGCCGCTTCCACGGCCTCGGCCATCTCCACCTGTCCCGGCCGGAACTCGTAGTGCGGATGCCACTGGGCGAGCGTGCCATGCCGCGAAAAAAAGCGCCGCGCGCCGGAAGTACGGGCCTGGGTGGGCATCGATTGATTCGATTTTAACAAGGGCTGCGCGGCGGGACCGGTTGCCGCCCGTCGGGTTATACTCACTAACGAACTGCGGTCAACCCGTCCCGTGCCGTTCTTGGCGAGGGCATCGTTCTTTAGATGTGCGGCCAAACCGATAACGGGGATAGGGTTTGGTCCCCTGCGCCCAAGGAGGCAACTTATCGATGCGGCTGATATCCATCGCGATGCTGGGAACTCTGGCACTCGCGCCGCTGGGGATGGCGCAAAATCGAACCTCGGCCGCGGCCGACTGGCCCATGTACAACCGCGACTTGGCGGGCACCCGCTACTCCACTCTGACGCAGATCAACACCACGAACGTAGCCAATTTGAAACAGGCGTGGGCTTACCCCTTGCAACCGGAAGGCAAGCCGCTGACCTCCTCGAGTCCGGCTGAAATCTTTCAGGAAATCACGCCCATCGTGGTGAAGGGCATCCTGTACACACCCGCGGGAAACCGGGTGGTCGCGCTCGACCCGGAAACCGGCAAGGAACTCTGGCGCTATGAGTTGGCTAGCGGCCTCGTGTCCCAGCGGGGCTTGGCGTACTGGCCCGGAGACCGCAACAATCCGCCGCGCATCATCTTCACCACGGGCCACAAGATGATCGGGTTGAACGCGAACACCGGCAAGATCGACCCCGGCTTCGGCAGGGAAGGCGAAGTCAACCTGGAGGTAACCTACGCCGGCGCGCCCACCATTTACAAAAACACGATTCTGTTGGGAACGAATTTCTATGGACCGGGCGAGCGGCATATCAACCCGGCGCTCGACCAGGCGGGCGGGCAACTCGGCGACACGCACGCCTACGACGCCCGAACCGGCAAGCAGATCTGGGAGTTCCACACCATCCCGCGGCCGGGCGAGCCCGGCAACGAGACTTGGCTGAATGACAGTTGGAAGAATCGCACCGGGAACAACGTGTGGGCCTTTGCTCTGACCGTCGATGAGCAGCGCGGCATTCTCTACCTGCCGGTCAGCGAACCGGGCGCCAACTTTTACGGCGGCGACCGCCCGGGCGACAACCTGTTCAGCGACTCGGTGGTGGCCCTGGACGCCGAAACCGGCAAATTGAAATGGTATTTCCAGACCGTCCATCACGAACTGTGGGATTACAATCTGCCTCCGGCTCCTGGCTTAGTCGACATTGTGAAGGATGGCAAAAAGATTCCGGCGCTGGCGCAGGTGGGCAAAATCGGGTACATGTTCATTCTGGATCGGCTCACTGGGAAGCCGGTGTTCGGCGTGGAGGAGCGCCCGGTTCCCCAGGGCGACGTGCCCGGCGAGCGCTATTCGCCCACGCAGCCATTCCCAGTCAAGCCTCCGCCAATCGCCCGCGTCACCTTCACGAAGGACGACCTGGTCACCGCGGCGGACACCACTCCGGAGCACGCCAAAGCCTGCCAGGACCTTTACGACCGTTGGCAGTTTTCGAACGCCGGTCCCTACACCCCTTGGCCATACCATACCGAAGGCGCCGCAACGAAACCTGCGCTGATCTTTCCCGGTTTTGGCGGCGGCGTCAATTGGGGCGGCACCGCCACCGATCCCAAGTTGGGCTACATTTTTCTGGCGACCAAAGACGGTCCGGTAACCGGCTGGCTGGAGAAGAACCCGAAATACACGCCTGGCAATCCGGAAGGGCTGGTGGAATATATTCGCGCGGGTCCCAGGGGACTGTACGGCTTCAACGCGCAAGTGAAGGACGCCAACGGCCGCACGATCGGCAATTGGCCGTGCTTCCGGCCGCCGTGGGCGCGGCTGATCGCCGTGAACGCCAACACCGGAGAATTCGCGTGGCAGGTGCCGCTCGGACTGGTCGAGGACTTGCCCGACGGCAAGCAACTCGCGGGAGCAGCCAGTAGCGCCGGTCCGATTGTTACCGCGGGAGGCCTGGTGTTCATCGGCGCCACCAACGATGCCCGGTTCCGGGCTTTCGACTCGAAGACCGGCAAAGAGCTTTGGGTGACCAAGCTGCCCTACGTGGCCACGGCGGTACCGATGACCTATCAAGGCAGGAGCGGCAAACAGTACGTGGCGATTGTGGCCTCCAGCGGCGGAGGAGCCAATGGCGCCCCGCGCAACAGCCAAGCGCTGATCGCATTTTCGCTGCCTTAGAGATCTGTCATTCGATAGCATTAGGACCGTCTGCATTGGCGGCTTAGCGAAAGCTGTTCGATAATTGAGGGTACTATCGCGCCTCGTTTCTTACTCGCGTTCGTTCTTGCGGCCCCGTTGCTGCTTTGCCAAACACCCATAACGGTGACCATCGCGAGTTCGGCGAATCCATCAGTTTTTGGCCAGCCCATCGCTCTCTCTGCATCGGTTACTCCGTCGCAAGCCAGCGGCCGGGTGACGTTCTACGACGGGACCACCATACTCGGAATCGCACCAGTCGTGAATGGCCGTGCGGCGATCTCGGCGATCCCGCCGGCGCCCGGCATCCGTACATTGACGGCACGGTTCGCGGGCGGTTCCGTCTACGGCTCTGGCATCTCATCGGCATTCACCCAAACAGTGTCCGTCAACCCCGCCACCACGTTGCGGACACCGGCCAGTTATCCCACATCGAGTACGATCAACCAGCAGGTTGCGGTGGCTGACTTCAATGGCGACGGGCATTTGGATATCGTGACGAATAATTACACCGTCATGATGGGCAACGGGGATGGAACGTTTCAAACCTCCGCGAACTACACAAGCAGCAGCAACGCTTACGCTGTAGCCACCGGAGACTTCAACGGTGACGGCAAACCTGACTTCGCGACGGCCAGATATGACGGTGCGGTCGGCGTCTGGCTCAACAAGGGCGACGGAACCTTTCAGGCACCCGTTCTCTACCAGATCGGCGCGGCACCCCGCGATATAGTTGTCGCCGATTTCAATAACGATGGAATTCCGGACATCGCCGTAGCTTCGCGACAGGGACAAGGCATTGGCGTCGGGGTTCTGCTCGGCGTAGGCGACGGCACGTTCCAGCCGGTGGTCACCTACCTGGCCGGCCGGCGTCAAACCGCCTTAGCCGTAGCGGACTTCAATGGTGACGGCAACGCTGATATCGTTGCGGTCGACGGCGATGACCTTCTCCAAGAGGTGACGGTTCTACTCGGAGCGGGCGACGGAACGTTTCACACCACGGCGTTTTACGATGCCGCGTTTGCACAGTTCGTGGCAACCGGAGACTTCAACAACGACGGCCGTCCGGATTTCGTGGTGCTCGACGAAAGCAATCAACTCCACGTTTTCCTGGGTAATGGGGATGCCACATTCGCCGAACAGCCGCCAGGCGCTCTTACGCAGAATTGGAGCGGTGGGCTATTTTTCAGTTTAGCCATAGGCGATTTCGACGGTGACGGCAACCAAGACGTCGCCTGGACCGGCAGCGGCGCTCCCACCATCAGCGTTTTCCTCGGAAATGGGGACGGCACTTTCCGCGGCGCGGTGAATTTTCCGGCTGGGCCGGGCGAGGCCGGCTCCGTAGTAGCCGCTGAATTCAATGGCGACGGCCGAACCGATCTCGCCGTGACCAATTCGTCGACCGTACAAATCCTCCTCGGAGGAACCGGCGACTTCCCGGTTGTTACCACTTTGAGCGTGCCCGATTTCATGAGTGGCACGCCCTATTCCGCCACGCTCACCGCATCGGGAGGGACCACCCCGTATACGTGGTCGGTAAGCGCCGGCTCGCTTCCCGTGCCTCTGAGCGCGTCGGGGACCATCTCGGGAACGCCGGCGGTGCAGAGATTCACGGGAACCGGCGCGGTCACGGTTGTCGTCAGCGGCCCGAATGGCCCCGGCTTTCGCTCCAGCCAGACGTTGTCAGTCCAGGTAGTTGCCGCGTTTCAGATCAGCGCGTTTGTCATCACCGGAGAAGTCGGAGTTCCGTATCAGTTTTCGAGTCTGACGGCTACCGGTGGCACTCCTCCATATCAAAACTGGCAGGTCACTTCCGGATCGCTGCCACCCGGCATCACGCTCGACCACTCGTCGGGCCAACTGGGCGGAACGCCCACAACTCCGGGGAATTTCTTGTTAACGGTCACCGTAAACGACAGCGCGGGCTTAACCTCGCTTCCTGCGGAGCTGCAGATTCTGGTGGTCCCCGCAGTGGCCGTAACCACGCAGTCTGTACCGAATGCAACCACGGGGGTCCCCTACTACACAGTCCTTACGGCCACCGGAGGTCTCGAAATTGCCAAACTCTGGGCCGTCAGCAGCGGTGCGCTTGCACCTGGGCTGACGCTCGATCCCAATGCAGGCGTGATCAGCGGCACGCCCAACAGCGCCGCCGGAAGCCCGTACCGCTTCAGTATTACCGCCTCCGATGGTGCTTCGGTCTCCCCGCCGCAGCCGCTTACGATTGTCGTGTCGAATCCGGTCGCGATTACCATGACGTTGACGAGCTCGGCCAATCCTTCCCTCTTTGGAAAGGCAATCACGTTGACGGCCAGCGTGAGCCTGGCGACGGCGACGGGAAAGGTTACCTTTTACGATGGCGTCAACGTGCTCGGAACTGGCATGATCCACTCCGGCCAGGCCGTCTTCACGACACGCCTGCTCTCACCCGGAACTCATGCATTCGAAGCCCGCTATTTCGCTCCGCCGGTTTCCGCCACCCTATCGCAGGTGGTCACGGCAACGGCCGGCGGCGTATTTCAAGCGCCGATCACTTACGCCTCCGGTAACGGAAACACCGCGTATCTGATCCCCGTGGTGGTGGCCGACTTCAATGGGGACGGTCAGCCGGACGTGGCCACATTCGCGTCCGTCCTGCTCGGCAAGGGCGACGGAACCTTCCAGGCGCCGCTCGTCCACGCGGTTGGCATCAACCCGCTGTCGCTCGTCGTTGGTGATTTCGACGAAAATGGCATCCCCGATCTCGCGGTATCAGACTTCAGCGGGCTTGAAGTATTCGCGGGTAAGGGAGATGGAACGTTCGGGAAGCCCACCGCCTATCCTGGGATCGGCCTTGCCGGTTTCATCGCGGCCGCCGATTTCAACGGCGATGGACATACCGACTTGTTGGTCACTGGCAACGATGGCACGGCCCAGCTCTTTCTCGGAATTGGTGACGGAACCTTCCGGCCGGCGCTGAGCGTGCCGATTGGGACAGCATCCGCAGGGGCGATTACGGTTAGCGACTTCAATGGCGATGGCAACCCTGATTTCGCCGTAGCGGACGCGCTTTCCGGCAAAGTCAATGTGATGCTCGGTAACGGTGACGGAACGTTTCAAGCGCCGGTGACCTATTTGGTTACTGTCGGTTCGCCGAATTCCGGCATCAGCCGCGCAATAGTGGCTGGCGATTTGAATGGCGATGGCAAAGGTGATTTAGCGGTATATGGACCAGCAATTGATACACTGAGCGTCCTACTAGGCCGCGGCGACGGCACATTCGCAGCAGCCAAGGATTATGCCACCGGCGGCAGCGGCTATGGGAATACCCTGGCGATCACGGACTTCAACGGCGATGGCATCGCGGACCTCGCGGCCTCCGGCGGGCTGACTTCGGCAGTCGCCGTTCTCCTCGGCAATGGCGACGGATCCTTTCAGACAGTCAGCTACCCGGTGGGTAATACCGGCACACCTTCGCAGGTCGCTGTAAGCACTTTCGCGCTTGGCGACTTCAACGGTGATGGCCGCCCCGATTTCGCCGTGGGAAACATGGACGGCACTTGGAACGTGTTGTTGGCAGCCACCAGCGGCACGCTCAATCACTTAACGTTATCGCCGGTCAGCCTGAACTTGAACACGGCAATTGGGGGCAAAGCGGCGAGCCAGACGGTGGCCTTCAGCTGTCAGAGTTCCTCTCCCAGCTCGCCTACGTTCACCGGCAATGTCAGCACGATTCAGGGTAGCGGCTGGCTCTCCGCTTCTCCCGCGTCCGGTCCCATGATTCTGTCATCTCATGCCGGCTCCATCTACACCTACACAGCCACTATCAACATCAGCGCCGATCCGTCGGGCATTGGCACCGCGACTATCTTGGACGGATTCGTGAACTTCACTGCTTGCGGGGGAGAAGCATCCTTGCCGGTGACGATGGCCGTGGCCACAGCCAAGCTGACGCTCTCTCCGGCGACTCTTACGATCAGCGCGGCGGCGGGTGGCGCGGCCGTTACTCAGACGGTCACGATAAATTATCAAACCTCAGGCTCGCCGGCATCTGCGTTCACGAGCAGCGTGATCACCCTTCAGGGTAACGGCTGGATTACGGTTTCGCCTGGGTCCGGAAATATGACTCAAAGACCGTTTACCGGCTTTTACAACTACTCGGCACAGGTAACGATCCGCATGGATCCTTCGAAATTGGCGGGGGGCACTCAGTATCAAGGGGCCGCGAGTTTTGTGGTCAACGGAGTGACCGCCGTGTTACCCATAACCATGACTCTCAGCGGAGGTTCACAACCGACGGCCATTGTCAACGCGGCCAGCCCAAGTGAGCCTTCCGTGGTTGCTCTCGGAGGTTACGTGAGAATCCACGGCGTGGGGCTTGCTCAAAGCGGGAACCCATCGGCGACGCTGCTGCCGTTGCCGACCAAACTCAACGGGACGCAAGTCTCGTTAGGTGGTCTCTCCATGCCGCTGATCTATGCCGCCTCGGACCAGGTGATTGGCCTGGTGCCGCAGTCTCTCGCGCCGAATAGCTCCTATCCGCTGGTAGTCACCAGCGGTGCGAATGCTTTTTCTCCGGTGATGGTGACGGTTACGGAATTTCAACCGGGCATTTACACAGTCGACTCATCCGGCTCAGGAGCAGCGGTTGTGACGAATGCGGAAACCGGGCGGCCGATTGGCATTTCGAATCCCGCGCACCCGTTCGATCAGCTGATTGTGTACGGCACCGGTTTGGGGCTGGTGCAAGGGCCGAATGGGCAAGCCGCACCTACGGACGGAACCGCCGCACCCGCCAATGTCAATTTCCAAACAACCGCCCGGGTGAGCGCCACGATCGGCGGGCTCCCGGCGACCGTATTGTTTTCCGGATTGACGCCCGGGTTTGCCGGGCTCGATCAGGTGAAAATCCAGTTGCCTGCCGGCGTTAGCCGCGGCAATGCGGTGCCGTTACAGGTCATGACGACCGACCCGCAAACCGGAGCGACGGCGCAATCGAATGTGGTCACTATTGCCGTGCAATGAGAGACGCCGCGGCCGCCGAGCATCGCGTACGCATCATTTTGCAAGTGACCAAACGCGATAGGCAATTCCTCAACTTATAAGGATCAGTTGGCGGAAGCCAGTGGGAGTCGAACCCACCAGCAGCAGTGCGCCGCACAAACGGGTTTGAAGCCCGCGCCTAGCACCGGCCAAGACTGGCTTCCAGGGACGAGTGTAACAGAGCCGGAACGTGCGGCAGAGCGGGCGGGCGGTAGAACGGATTGCGTCCCTCAGGATCATGAGGCTACACTGAAGAAAACTACTACTCCATCCTCCCCGGTCGTCTAATGGTAGGACAGCGGCCTTTGGAGCCGTGAATCGTGGTTCGAATCCATGCCGGGGAGCCACACCATTTAAAATCAACATCTTACACTAAGGATTTGACGCCGTGTACGAGTACTCGTACACTGAAGAGGTGTCTCAGGCCATAAAAAGCCTCGTTTTGTACAAGCGACACCTTCAAAGTTGTCGCGTCCACAAGAGCCGCGTCCCGCGCAGCAAGCGCCGGTTCTGGATGGATTGTGAATGCCCAATCTGGATTCATGGTCGCACGCCGAGCGGCGATATCGTGCCGCGCCAGAGCACACAATTCTCCGACCTAAAGAAGGCGGAAGCTCTGCGTGCTTCACTCATGGCGCAGGTGCAAATGGATTCCGTCACGGGGCCACCGATATCCGAGTGCGTCCTGAAATACTTGGCGACTCGCGAACAAGATCTTGATCCGCGCACACTGAATCAGCACCGGCTCGCGCTCGAACGGCTTCAGCGTTTCCTTGAGGCGCAGAACGTTGTCCACATCCGCGACGTGACCGTCGATCATCTGGAGACGTTCAAGACGGGCTGCTTGCCGAAGGCGATGCGGATGACCACCAAGGCCACAACCTTCGCCAAGATTCGGTGCTTTCTCCGCGCGGCTTTTCGGCGGGGGTGGATCAAAGAGGCGCTCGTCGATAAGGTCACGACGGTGAAGGCCGTGTACGACCAGAAGGAGCCGTACACCGATGAGGAAATCGCGACCATCCTCGACTATGCCTCGCAACTCGACGGGGGAACACACGGATACGCGAAGCAGGCAGCTACGTTCCGGCTGCTCCTGGAATTGATGCTCGCTACCGGATTGCGGGTTGGCGATGCCGTCGGCTTCGATCCTCGTTCGCTCTCGAAGGGAGACAGCCTGTGGATCTACACCTATCAGCCACAGAAACAGAAACGCTCCGAAAAGCCCAAGCTCCTGGAAGCGTACATCACGGACGAAATGAAGAAGCGGATCGATGCATCAATGTGGCTTTCGACGAAAGGCCCATTCTGGTACGGCGCCGGGAGCGATCCGACACCGCTCGCACAGGCCGTCTACGAAAGAATGCAGAATATCGGCGAGCGGGCTGGAATCGCAGATTGCCGTCCGCATCGTCTCCGGGATACGTTTGCGGTTCGAGCCCTGCTTCGTGGGATGCAGCTTGAAGACGTTTCGCGACTGCTCGGACATGCGAGCGTGAAGGTCACAGAAACGTACTACGCGAAATGGATTGGTAGCCGGAAACGAAGGCTGGAGCGGCTGGTTGCCGAATCACTTCTGGATCCACCAGCCGATAGCCGGAAAAACCTCCGTCGCGTGCGCTAGCTCAGCCAGCCCTCAAATTCAAAATCGTTCGCGGCCTTTTGCCCGTTGCTCCGCTAAGTTCACGAAGTCGGAGAATGCGAACTGGACTTGGCGGCAGTTGCGCTTCGGATGCGGCCCGAGTTAGGCGCTGATGCACTCGAAGAGCCACACTCTCGGGAATCGAAAGCGTCACATACTTGCGCTTTCCGGTTCCTGAAGCCAGCTGGATCGCTCCCGGCTCGCTCGCAAACAAACGGATGACCGTTTTTGGGGAGAATCCCCAGAGCGAGGCGAGTTCGCGGACCCGGTAATGGCGCTCAGCAGCAGGATTCATGTCGTTAACACCTGGTTGGTCTGCTCTGCGACCACGAACGCGCGAGCAAATACTCTTACTCTAATCGGCAGAATCCTGCAAAAATTGAGTTCGCCGCGGGCATCTTTGCCCAAACGCACGCGATCAGAAATAGCTTCCCGATACTGGTGGCCGGGATCTTCACAGCTTCCGTCCTGCCGCGCCGTGAAAGTTGGCTTAAGAATCGGTGACGATGTTGCGAGGTTAGTAGGAGGAAAGGTGGGTGACGTCTTGGGACCCGTACTTCGACGCCGCAGGTTCGAAGCATATCGCTCGGCCACCATCACACCTTCCCAAACGCGGCAAATGCCGTGTCTGCGCTCGCCCTGCGGAAACACCCTTGAGATACGGAATCTCTTCACACCGCGTCTAAGTACATTTCCACTCACGATGCGTTGACTTGGAACGGCCATCGCAGCCGTAAGGGATCCATCCGAACTGGCGCGGATACGTCGCGGTTTTTGTTGCAGATCTATCGTCGAAGTTCGATCTCCTTCGCCGGCTCTTGAATCTGGTCGATACCGTCGGCCGTTGTATTAGGTGAGTTGCTTCACGAAGACGCCCCAAGTGTGGTTCGCGAATAACCGCGAAGCTACCCTCTCAATGTTCGTTCGGTGAGGTATTGCAGACACCAATCCGCGGTGGAGAACTCCGGGCAGGTGAACGGGCAGCGATCCTGCTCTCAGAATCGACCAACGGGAACGTAATCCACCTCCACGAAATCCACACAGCGGAATGCTGGTCATCGCATGCTGCGAATCGCGCAAACGCCGCCGTTCTAGCCGACACCGCTGCGAGAGCAGGTCCAATGTGACGAATACGATGGATCAGCCCAGGAAAGACGAATCTCGGCTATTCTCCTGCGTTATTGAAGGCGACTCTCGATATCTTGGACAACCAGTAGTCGGCAGCCAGGGGACCTGCTATGCTCACGGGAAATGGATCAAGTCGAAAGCGAACAACGGCTGAAAACCGGGTGCAGCCAGTGCGGCAGAGTTGTACCGGATTACGATATTGTCCACTACGGTTCCTTTGAGCACGGTTACAGCGAATTGTGCGGCCAGTGTTTTAATAATCAAGCCGCTAAAGCCGGTGGCCTGGACAGATTTGAGCATCTCAACTTTGAACCGATTCGGCTGATTGACTGTGCGGGTAAACCGCACGATTTCCACTTTCGGACCCATTTGTTCGGCCCAGGCGTCGCCGTGGACGCTTTTGAGGTCTGCAATGGGCAGCCATCTGGGTATCAATTCCAAACTATTGGTGATGCAGAGGAGGACCTACTGGGCCTGCTAAGCCGACTGATCGCCAAGATGCGCCGCGCTTTGTCCGTCACACACGTTGAAGACGGTGAGTACGGATTACAGATCGCCGATCGCCTGGTGCGAGGCCGGATTGGTTGGGATGAGGCGGAGGATGGTCGTGTGCCGCTTGTGATCGTCGATGGCCGGGAGATTACCTGGAATGAATTCGGCCGCATGTTGATGTGCTTTGAGGGCTGGCAGTTCAAGTTGGAGATTCGCGACAAGAGCGAAGAGCTCTGACTGAGAACCGCAGACTGCCGAAGATCGTCGATCGATAGTATCGATCACAAGTGGAACTCTACGATGCCGCGTCAATTGCGGTACGAAGCCAGGAGTCGGGGCAAAAGCGTATCTACGCTAGCGCGGTCCGGCCGAGCAGCGAGGCCGTCTTTTCGAACAGTCCGCCTGCTGCGGTCGGCGCTGGCGCAGGTCGGGATTTGTCAGTTTTTCCGCTATTCTTCAAATGCCGTAATCCTGGCTCGCCATGCTCCGCATCGCCGCGGTGCACACGTACGACAGCTCACCGTTGACGTAATCGGCGCAGAGGCGCGCGTCTGCAGGAACGTGATCATCACCCATTCCTGTCCTCCT
>Ga0335078_10010290_pt1 | contig 13850 bp, 11 predicted proteins | sample Lox_Sample_32_FD_206711 | JGI IMG/M metagenome (GOLD analysis project Ga0335078, IMG submission 206711) | Soil microbial communities from Loxahatchee National Wildlife Refuge, Florida, United States - Lox_Sample_3.2 | ecosystem: Environmental > Terrestrial > Soil > Wetlands | place: USA...
AATGCTCCCGGATGTAGGCAGGGTATGGTCGTGTCGCCCCGAAATCGACTACGTAGCGAACTTCTAGGTCGCGGGGAATCGCGAAGCCGCACCCGCAGGCGCACTTGCGGGGGAAGCGGTTCCCGGTGACCGTACGGAGGCGGGGTGTTCCGTGGTTAGCGTCAATCGGCGTCGGGTGCTCTCTTATCGGATAGTTGATGCTTGGCTGCATCGCACGTCCCTCGCAAACGCAGGAACGGGCGATGCGAGAGCCCTCCCGGAATCCGGATGCGTGAAATGGCTGCCCGCAATGACGAACGTCAGGACCCGGTGGCCTCCTACCTCGCTCGAAAGGGCGTAGTCCTAAGGGTGCTTCTCGACACCAATGTCATCCAGTTTCTCTGGTCGTTTGGAGAATACGTCTACGACGGGTATCTCTCCCCCGAACGAGAACGACGCCTCTCTCGACTGAACGGGAATCTCCGTTCTGATATTGAGTGCCTTCGGATAATTCTCGGAGAAGCTCCGACCCGCACACCAGTTATCCCGCTGGTTTCCGAACTCTCAATTCGCGAGCTGGAAGAAACCGGAGACTCGCTGAAGCGTGCTCGGTTGCTTCGGTGGGGCATCGAATTGATGGCGTTCGCTTCTCCTAGCCAGTCGCCGACCTCAAAGTGGCGACACCAGAGTAGACTCGACCTGAAGTGGAACCTGCCGGGTACTGTTGATCAGCTGCTGCTCGGCGAGTGCCGGCGACTGAATTGTGAGGCCATAGTCACGACTGACCACAAGTCAATCCTGAGTCGGCGAAAGGGTGGGAGAATCGATGGAATACTCGTACTCAGCCCGACAGAGTGGTGGACCAGATTGCGTCCCTGGTGGGCGCTTTGGGTCTGAACGAGAGGGGATATCCCTCACCGCGACGGAGATATCCAAGGTCAACGACTACAGGACTAGAGCCGGAGAACTTCCTTCTCTGGATTTGGAAGGCGCTTAATGCCAAGACAAGCGGAAGGCGACTGGACACGGGAAGAGACAATTGTTGCACTGGCGGCTTGTCCGCTTGATCGCCAACGGTATCATAGTCGGAGTCCGCGCGTTAGGGAACTGGCCGACTTGCTCGGCCGAAGTCCAGGTGCTGTCTCGCTAAAATTCGGGAACATCTGGGCTGTGCATACCGGAGGAGCGAGAGGACTCGCTCACGCCGGTGGGATGGTCTACCAGGTCTACCACGAATTCGAAGGACGGAGAGACACGTTAATTGGGGCGGCCGCAGACATAAGGCGGCGACTCATCTCGGACGATCCGACCCCACGGGTCGAATCAGAGGTATCCCTGAACGATGCGGCGGCGCTCCGTCGGCTTGTCAGAGTACGTCGCCTTGCAGGACAGTCGGGTCTCGAACTCAGGTATGTGGTCACCTACACTCGAGAAGGATCGGTTGTTCTGGGACTCTTGTTTCTCGTCCCGGTCGTTCTTACCTACCCCGACCGAATCGTCCGGTTGGTTTCCGAGGCGGCAGACCTTCTCGGCCGGATCATAGAGAAAAGTCGGGGGTGGGGCTTGCTCCTGGCTGGGAACCTGAACCGAATTGCTCGCGAGTCGGTTTTGCGTAACGCCCCGGGATTCCATTACAACGAACTGTCCCAGTCTGACGAGAGGAAGTTTGCCATCGCACTTGGCTCAACAGGTCCTCTTGAGGACCGCGATCCGGAAATGTCCCTTCCGCGTCGTCTTAGGTCCCTCACACCTGCAGCGCTGCGCAGGCTTATCCGAAGGTCCCTGGAAATCGATCCCCAGAATCTATGCGATCGTTGCCTCGCGATGGCCGCGCGGGTTGCCGACCGGGTCGAGCGAGCGCGGAGCCGCTGAAAGAATAGCGCAGCACCGAAGGTACCCCGAATCGTTATACCCGGGGTACCCCTTGAGGCACCCCGTGACTGAGGAATCGAGGTACCCTTACGCTGGGAGCGTTGGCGAGGCAACCCTCAGCTGGAAGACGAGGACCGTGAAGAACAACCGACCCGGTGGTCAGAGCGATCACGGTTCTTACTATGCAATACTCCCAAAGCAGCAGGTTAGACAGCTCGGTTGGGAGCCGGGAATCAAGCTGGACACCCGAGCCAGAGAGGACGGGATTCTTCTATCAAGGCGCCCGAGTCGTGTGAACGAGGATGGGCGAGGAGACAAGCTGTCCAAACCTCCTCTGGACCAAATCATTCAGGGCGACGTTCTAGATGTACTGGCCAAGATTCCCTCCAATAGCGTCCACCTCGCGGTAACCTCGCCCCCTTACAACGTCGGGATTCGATACGATCGCTATCACGACGAGCGCGAGTATGCTGAATACCGACTTTGGCTTCGCGATGTGTGGAAGGAGCTTTACCGTGTCCTGGTCCGGGGCGGCCGGTTCGCTCTCGAAACCGCCCCGACAAGTATCGCAGACTTTCGACCAATCCACACGGATCTCACGAACGACGCTCGTGCTGTGGGATTTGAGTTTCGGGCGGAGATTATCTGGTACAAACAGAACATGACCGCACCCCGAACTGCTTGGGGAAGCTTTCGCAGCCCAGCTCACCCTCACGTCATTCCCTCATGGGAGTACGTCAACGTCCTTCACAAGCAGGATTGGAAACTCCCGGGGAACAAGGAAGATATCGACATCACGTCGCAGGAGTTCGTGGAGTGGTCCGACGCGATTTGGCTCATTCCTCCCGCGACATCGAAGCCCGGCGACCACCCCGCTGCGTTTCCGGAGGAGCTTGTGACACGCATCCTGCGTTTCTTCTCCTTTCGGGGCCAGACAATCCTCGACCCGTTCGGTGGCACCGGAACGGTGGCTGCGGTTGCCAAGAGGACGGGTCGTCATTACATCTTGATCGACCACAGCCCGGAATATACCAGACTGGCGGAGGAGAGAGTAGCAGGGATTAGGTTTGGATCCGACGGCCGTCGTCCCAAGGAATCCAGAACCAGCCGGACCTCGGCTCGGAAGGCTGGGAAGCCCAAGTAACCCGCGAACTACGGAGGATTCGCTTGAGCGAGGTAACCGAGGGCACGGTCAATGGCTTCGTGGCCCAGTTCCTTCGATCGCGCGGTCTCCAGGTTTCGACGGAGTACTCGGGCCATACCATATTTGGGCGCAAGCAACCTGACTTCTTCCTTCGGAACAGCGGTTTGGTTTTCGGGGAGGGCGAGTGGGAGGCGACATTCATGCAGGGCCTCAAGCAGGCTCACGATTTCAGTAATCTTCCCGGTGCCGCTGGCTCTTTCCTAATTGCATACCCTGATCGAATGAGGGATGTGATACGGAGGCGACTGGTTGATAGCACAAACCCTGAGACATTGCTTCAAGGGTTCCGCTTTCGCGGGCTTCTGATTCTGAAGGATCGGCGCGCCGAGCTCTTTCACGGCACCGCAGAGGAAGCGGCCCAGTGGCTTCACGACGGCATTCTCCATCGTCCTAGACCTGAGGATGCGGGAGCCTTTGTTGCGTTAATGCGTGACATTGTGGAATCTCTGTCTAGCTATCTGCCGACTTCGGGAAATTACCCTACCTTCTTCGAGCACATCATCGCGACCATGCCTAAAGACGCGGGCGAATTAGACACAGCCCGACGCGCGTCGGCTTACCTTCTTCTGAATCAGGTTGTTTTCTATCGGATTTTGAGCCGGCACAAGTACGTGCCGTTAGACCCCTCTCTCCTCGAAAAGCCGGGTGACCTTCAAACCCGGTTCTTCAAGCGAGTGCTGGAAGACGACTACGCTGCGATCTTCGCAAGCGAGGTCTCCACTCTCTTCCCAGAGCGAGCACTACCGTTCATCAAAGACATGATCACGACGGTCAACGCTGTCCAGCCCGAATCTTTCACCAGGGATTTGCTGGGAAGCGTGTTCCATGAACTAATCCCGGACACAGTCCGGAAGTCGGTAGCAGCATTCTACACCAATCCCGAGGCGGCACGTTTGCTTGCCAAGCTGGTCATCGACGACCCCACTGCAACGGTGGCTGACTTCTCGTGTGGGTCCGGCACACTGCTCATGGCCGCCTACGATAGGAAGGCGGAGCTCAAGGAGGGTGGAATCACCCAAGAAGACCATCGAAGATTCCTCGAGGAGGAAATCACAGGTTGCGACATCATGCCATTTGCGGCCCACCTTGCGGTGGTTCAACTCGCCCTTCGCCAACCCAGCTTTCTCACCGATAAAGTCCGGATCGCGGTCCAGGACTCGACTAGCCTTCGACCTGGGTTGACCATCTCCCCGCTTCAATCGAGCATGCCGCTAGGGCAGACTCGGCTCCACATGTTTGCTGAAGAGAACCTCGAGAAGTTGAAAGTGAAGCGTGGAGCCATCTCCGGGCAAGGGAGGGGGCATTCGTTCAGCCTGGAGAAACTCGATGCCACCTTGATGAACCCCCCCTTCACTCGAAAACAACTGATTGGGAAGGACTATCGTGTTCTCCTCACAGACCGGTTCAATGATTATGCGGACTATGAAAGTCGGGAACAGTCCCTTTTCGGGTACTTCGTCTTCTTGGCGGACCGATTCCTGAAACCTGGTGGCCGAATGGGATTCGTGCTACCAACCACTGCCATTCGTCAGGCCAGTTCGGAGGGGATGCGGAAACTAATCCGCGATCGGTACGACTTGGAATACCTCATCTGCAGCGGTCATCAGATGGCCTTTTCGGAGGATGCCGACTTTAGCGAAATCCTTCTCGTTGCTAGGAAACGTAGGCCTGGGACCAAACCCCGTGACAAATTCATCGTCGCGACGGTTCTCTCTAAGCCGTCGTTGGACAACGTCTCCGCCCTCGTCGCGGCACTTAGGGATGCATACGCGTCCGCGGATAGTGGAAAGAGAAGCCTCGAGGTGGAGAAAGCGGAACTCGTCGAATACCGAATCGCTGGGAAGGACGAACTTCTCGCGGCTGACTGGGTTTCCCTCCTCCCTGGCGAGGAACGGATTGGGGTCGAGCTCCCGACAGAACCTACTTTCGTCCCCCTTTCAACCCTCATCGGCAATAACGGCATCATTCAGGGCATCCGGTTTGAGGGCTCCAGTGACACGGTGAATGTCAAGAATACAATCGTGTCACGCCGAAGAGAAGTTGGTTCACGAGTGAACTGGGCGATTACCGGCGAGGACTCGGGGATCGTACGAGCCCAAAGCCAGACAACAGGTGCAGAGGTAAGTATCCCGATTTCGGCCCTCGAGCCCGCAATGCGCACCCCTTCGGGTCAGAGGAGCATGCTGATCTCACACCCGCCCGATTACGCGGTCCTTAGCCGCTTCCTAGGAGACGAGGCTTTCTGGGACGATCCCACCGCGGACGAAATTCTGTCACGCCGGCGAGGCCATCTCAAGAGCCGGGAGGGCCGGGTTCTCTTGGCCGGTCGCAATCACGTGAACTTTCTGAGTGAGGGGACTCATCACCTAGCCTTTACGGCTGGAGGCTTAATCGTTCCAACTTGGAGTTTCTGGTCAATCAGGATCGATGATCAGGATGTCGCGAACGCGTTGTGTCTGTGGTTGAACTCCAGTTTCGCGTTCACCCATCTGTTCGACAAGCGAATCATCGGCACAGGGGTCTATGTCGGTTGGCTGAAGTCAGACCTTCTCAATCTCCCAGTCCCCGACCTAAGAAACCTTACTCCACGCCAACGGGCACAGCTGCGAACTCTCTTCGCGAAACTAGCCACCGCTGAATGGGAGCCCTTGCTCGCCCAGTACAAGCTGCCTAGCGAGAAACGGCTGGAGCTCGACAATACTCTCGCAAGAATACTCAATCTCCAGAATTGGGAATCTCGGGAAAGTCTCACTCCCCTGTACTCGAAGATAGTGGCGAAGTTAGAGACTCTCAGGGATGTAGCGAGCGGGTAGTCTCAAAGACATCTTGACGAAAGCCGCGGAGGGGAGTGAACGGACTCATTCCTGAGCGTTTCTCGATTAGAGACGGTAGTGTTCTAGTCTACCATCCGGGCGCGTAAGCTCCCGACCCAACGACTCGTGTTTTCGACCGGCCTGCTACGCACTACAGCACTTTTCTCTGGTCAGTGGGACAGCCACAAGTAGAATAATCCTCTGGGAATCTCCTCGACGAACTGTCCATGAGTTCCGACCCCCCTAGTTTTCTGGTCGATGAAGAGATTCGGGCACTCTGCAACGACCCGAGTGTGCGCCTTATTCCTCAGGCTGAGGAGGATAATTTCAAGAACTGGTCCTACGATCTTCGGCTCGGCGAGGAAGCCTACCTCAGCTCGGACGAACATCTCAAGCACCTGACAAACAAGGATGCGATCTTCATCAAGCCGGGTGAATTCGCCTTGCTCCTCACGAAGGAGGAGGTCCGAATCCCACGCAACCTAGTGGCGTTCATCTCCCTGAAATCGAGCCACGCTTTCAAGGGTCTAGTGAACATCAGCGGCTTCCAAGTCGACCCGGGCTACTCAGGTAAGCTGGCGCTGTCGGTCTACAATGCGGGTCCCAACACAGTCGTGCTCCGAGAGAACGACTCGCTCTACATGATCATCTTTGCGAGGCTATCGAAGCTGGCAGAAGAGCGAAAGAAGGAGGGCCCGAAGTATCCCGGGATATACCACCTGTCAGCTGACATGATTGCTGCTGTAAAGGGACCGCCGGTTTCGTTGATCAAGCTGAACGAGCGGGTAGGGAGACTTGAGCAGCTGCTCTATGTCCTAGGTGGAGTCGTAATCGCCGTCGTTGCGACAATCATCGCTGCCTTCGCGCTAGGAATCGTGCATACCTAGGTTGGAGGGAGGGAGATTCATGGCAAGTCTGGCAGAAATGTGCCTACAGCTGACAAACGCCTGCCCCATGAGATGCGTGCACTGCTCGACCCGCGCGGGTGCCCGTGATCATGACGAAATGACACCCGCGGACCACGCCCGGCTTATCTCAGACTTTGTTGCCATTGGTGGAAAGATTCTCGAGTTTTCTGGAGGCGAGCCGCTCGTCTACCCTGAACTCAACTCGCTCGTCAATTTCGCGAGCAACCTGGGCTTGGAGGTCCGCCTCTACTCGTCGGGAGTGGTCGGGTTCGCGAATGGGATGGCTATCTCACCGGGAGCCAATCGCTGGAAGCAGTTGAAAATTCACGGGCTTCAGAAAGTGTTCTTCAATCTCCAGGGGGATACTCCAGCGTTCCACGAGCGCATTTCGCGTCTCCCCGGAAGTTTCGATGCCGTAACCAGGAGTGTTGCGGCGGCCAAGTCCGCTGGCCTCTTCGTGGGCATCCATTTCGTCCCGATGAAGCCCAACCATCTGAGGATGGAAGCGACTGCCCGACTCTCCGCTGAACTTGGGGCGGATGAGTTCGCGGTGCTCCGCTTCGTCTCCCAGGGAAGGGGCGCAGATCATCACGAGACCCTGGCTCTCAGCCAAGACGAATTTTTCCGATTGTTAGCCGAGGCTACTCGGCTTCGAAGGGAGACATCGACCATCGACATTCGCCTAGGTTGCCCTCTCAACTATCGATTCCTAGCAGAACCTGAGGGCCCTGTTCCGAGCTGCAAAGCCGGAGACACGGTGTGCCACGTTCGCCCTAACGGCGACGTAGTCCCGTGCTCAGGTTTCCAGCAAGAGCTGGCGGTCCTAGGAAACGCGCGGACCTCCTCGCTGGGAGAGTTGTGGCGAAACGGATTGGCGTGGTCGCGTTTCAGAGCGCTCCGCGCGGACGGTCCAGTTCCGGGGTCAGTCGAATTCGTCGAGCGGAACGGAGACGCCTGTCTCGCACAATTGGCGATAACGCATCAAAGGGTTGGTCGCGGAGTCATTTCCACGGCAGTGCGCCGAACAGATTCAGGAAGCCTAGAACTACAAGAAACAGGGAAACCCCCAACACCAGAAGCATCCCTCTGATTGCGGCAAGTTCGACACTGCCGTCTTTCAGATCGAGGAATTTCAGGACTGCGCCTCCCGCGCTCAGAGACCACATCGAATAGGCGGAAAGTAGAAGACCGATTTCTACCGCGAGTCGGCCCGCCGATGCTTCGTGGACGAGAACATAGTATAGTAGAACTGCAAGGATGATCAGCGGTACGACAACGAGGGCGACGGTCGCAGCGCCCGAAGTTGTCTTGGACAGGACTCGTCCCCCCGCGTAACGTCAGTCGAGACCGTTACTTTGACCTTCTGCTGGGGGTCTCTGCGGCAAAAGAACCGCCACCTAAGACAGTGTCAACTGCCGGTTCGTATGACTCGATTCGCGAGAGTCTGATCTGATGCCCTTTCTGACACCCTGTGTGCGGCGGAAGTAGGCGCAGTACCCTGCCGCGGGGCACTCTCCGCAGAGTGGCACCTTGTCACAGTAGCGTTTCCTGATGTACCAGAGAGCGTGACTCAACATCCCTTTGTTGCCATCGAGGTATCGGTCCGCATACTCCGTCGCCTCGGCCCGGAAGTCTTCCTCGGCGATTTTCAGCCGGGCAGGCCCGGCGAAGAGACCATTGTACTTGGTGTCCTCGAGGAATGCCTTATCCCGAAGACTCAACCGCCAGGGACCTTTGAGCGCCATGCCCCTCACGAACTGGGCTGAGCTTCTGGGACCCATACCGTAAACGGCCTTCTGCACTTTCTGAATCGCCAGACGTCCCAAGTCCTCCCCCGATGCACGGGCCTCCGCCCGCCATGCCTCGATCATAGTCTGGAAACCCTGTCCCTCGACGACGAAGCGAGCGGCGTCGAGTACGCTCTGCCCGAGAGATTCCTTCCCATAGTGGAGGTCCACGACCAGGGGAATTCCAGCCCGGCTGAGCGAGGAGGCAATCTCTCGCCTCGCGGCCGGTTCGCCGCTCTCACTGATGAGGCGAACGATTGCCGCGGGCGCGAATCGGCCTTCCGCGACCAACAGATTACGTCCCTTCACGAACAACGAGGCGTTGCCTCTCCGGTCCAGCGCGGAGTAGAACAGCCAGAACCATTGGCGCTCAGGCGTGTCCAAAGGTGTTGGACTTTCTCCGACCTCATGGGCAAAGAGGGGCGCCTTTTCCGACAAGTTCCTCAGGACAGTCGCGAGTTCCGCTTTTCCGCAATCGTCGTGCCGCGCGGAGCGCAGCCAGGTCTGAACCGAACGCTTGTCCGGGGTGGCTTCGCCCGGAATCCCCCCAATGATCAGAGAGTGTCTCCGACGATGGGTCAGAAGATCTTGCTGACTCTGCCACCCTACTTCCAGCTGATGGCGACCGGCCTTCCGCCCTGTGCTCAGCAATGATCCAAGCTCCAAGTCTCGGATCACCACGCCGGACTCACGAGAGAAGAGTTCTGGCTCGGGGGTAGGGTGGCCTGGAGCTGCAACCATGCAACCAATCTCCTTCTCATCGACTGACATTTCTTTCGCCAACGCATGCCGATAGTCCATGGCCTGGCGAACCGGAGCGTCACTAGTCACTGGCTCCGCTTTGATCTCGACGATCAGCCACCCTCCCGGCAAGCGAGTGCGGCAGAGGAGGTCGATGTACCTGCCGATCGACGGCAGGAATCTCTGCTCCTTGCGCACCCGGATTCCCTCGAACACACCGGGCACCTCAAGCGGCTTTGGATTCTCGAACAGAGACTGTTGAATTTGCCATTCTGGAAGGAAGTCGATCATGGGGGGCCAGCCTTCTCCGCGAGAGCTTCAGGAGCCGAAGGCAGACGCGAGTCCCGAGTAGCGAGGACGATTACAATTGCCCCCTCGCCCTGGGACACTCTCCCGACGTAAACAGACCCGTTGGGCCTTACTGTCGTATGGACAATATCGACGAATCCGTCGTTCCTCACCGCGCGGGCGATGAGCTCCTTCTTCTCGCCGACGGTTAGATGGGGTCCGGATTGTGGGAGCTTCTTGGGCACATGACTCCCATGTGAATTCAAGTATATTCCTCTTGCTCTATACTAGAATACAAGTGAATTCACTTCTTAGTCAATTACGGCCGGCGGCCTGAGAACAATCAGCCAGGCCGGGTCCATAGTCTCCCGACACGGTCGTTCGTTGGTTTGCCATCGGTTGCTGGCAGGAACGGAACCCTGAGGAGCGGGAGGATACAACCCCGTCGCTAGCGCAACGCCTTCTGTATCAGCCGCACTGTTCGGCCAAACGCAATTGCGTCACTCATAACGTCGAATTCGGGAGGCAACGCGACGACGGGTGATCGATTCCAGCCTCTGATCCAGCGCTCAAACTGTCGAACAATGGCGATCACAAACGCGGGACTTACTCTCGATTCCCCGGGCCGTCCCCGATTGCGGACGCGTTCCAAGGCCGTCGCGGGATCCACCCTGCGGTAGACCATAAGTGCCGGCGGAATCAGCAATGGCTCGACCTCTGCCGCCAGCCTGTCCAGAAGTCGAAGCTGTGAGGCACTTAGGTACCCTAGCTCTCGCTGTACCCTGGCGTAAACCCCCATGTGGGCGTACGGGGAGTAGTCTTGTACGAACACGTCACCGGGGCGTGCAGAAGCGCGGATTCGATCATGCTGACTGACGCTCTCAACCAGGAAGGCGACTTGGTTCTCGAAAGAGAATCTCCTTGGGTTGCGGTAATAGTCCACAAAGAAGGGGTTAGAAGCAGGGCGATTCGGCTCCAATGCTGTCTCCCAGTCCAGAGCCCTCGCGAGTCGTCGGGCAAGCTGAGTGGAACCAGCTGCCAATGGTCCACAGATCGACACCAGTGTCGGATTCGGACCCTTCAAGGTACGCATTGGCCGCGCGACTTCGTCAATCGAGAGAACAGCATCGGTATTGACTCAGATGAAGACGGTGGTCGGGCAAAGTTTTTCCTCCTCGCTGGAACGATGAAATCAACGTGATAAGGGCGCGAACGATGATCGCGAAAGGCCGTTGAGCGTCACCTTTCACAATATTTGAACCCCCGGGCGGTTCAAGTCCCTCTCCCCGCATGAGGGGTTTGGACCCTGCCGACCCGATTCTTTGCAATCGGCCGGTCACCTCGCTCCCTCGCCAACGGCCGCGGGGGCCGACATCCGCTCGCCCGACCGGGTACGTAAATACGGAGGCGCGGTCGGACGGGCGATGGCCGCCCGTCGCCGACCTCCGACTCGAAAGTCGCCCGCGCGGGTCCGGGTGCCGCCGGAACTGCGGATCGAGGCCCCGACCGCCCGCACCATCCGGGTCGACCTTGTCGAGGACCCGCACGCCCACATCGTCTGCCGGGCGTGCGGTCGCATCCAGTCGGTCGACCTCACCGAGCTCGACCGCCACTTCCTGACCGAGCTCGCCGGTCACCACCCGGACGGCTGGAGCGTTGACGGGATCGCGTTCTCCCTGATGGGAGCGTGCCGCCGATGCCGAGAAGGCCCCACACCGTGATGTCGGACGACCTCCCCGCGGGGAGCGCATGACCGGATTCTTCACGGCGCCGCGGATCGCCTGGGGCCCCGGCGCGGTCGAGCAGTTGAGCGGCCTCGGAGCCCGTCGCGCGTTCCTCGTCGTGGACTCCGCCGTATCCGCGCATCGCGGCCATCTGCGGGTCGAGGAGGAGCTGGCGAAATCCGGAACGACCATCGAGGTCAGTGAGGCCGGCGTCGACCCCGACCGGCTCGGCTCGGTGGCCGATCTCGCGAAGAAGATGGCCGCGTTCGCCCCGGACTGGGTCGTGGCGGTCGGAGGGGGCCGAACACTGGACGGGGCAAAGGCGGCCCGCCTGCTGCTCGAGCGGCCCGACCTCTCGCTCTCCGAGGCCCCCCCGGTGCTCGAGCTTCCCGAGCCCCCCCGGTGCCGGCTCGTGGCGATACCGACGACGAGCGGCAGCGGTAGCGACGCGAGCTGGTGCGCGGACCTTAGGACCGCCGAGGAGGCGCCGCTCGAGATCGCGCACCGCGCCCTCGTACCCGACTGGGCGATCGTCGACGTCGCGTTCTCGGGCACGCTCTCGAACGACCTACGTCGCGACGGTGGGGTCGAGAGCCTCGGCCAGGCGCTCGAGGCGTACCTTTCGGCCTGGGCGAACCCGTTCTCGGACGCCCTTGCGCTGTCCGTCGTGCGCACCGTCTTCGAGAGACTGCCGCACGCGCTCAAGTGGAGCGACGACCCGGACGCGAAGGAAGCGCTGCAGTACGCCGCGACCCTCGCGGGCCTCGCGGCTTCGAACGCCCAGCGCGGCATCGCGCACGCGCTCGCGCGCGCGCTGGTCCCCTGCACCGGGCTCCCCTACGGTCGCCTCATCGGGATCTTGCTCCCCCGTGTGCTCGAGTTCGACCGCCCTTCCGCCCGGGACCGTATCGAGGCGCTGGCGCTCGCCGTTCACTCCTCCGACGACCGGGCGATGGTCCCGTTCGAGGTCCGCACCGCCCGCCTGTTCGAGACGCTTCGGGTTCCCCCGACCCTTTCCGCCGCCGGCGTGGACGTCGGGCGGGTGGACTCCGACCGAGCCCGGATCATCGCGCAGACACTGCGTTCCCCGGCGGTGCTCGCCAATCCGAGAGTGCCGGGAGAGAGCGACATCCACGCGCTCCTGAACGGGGCCTTGGGTCCTGCCCGGGGTTCCGCGTAGAGCTCCCGCTGCGGTCGGCGCCGCGGGGCCGCGCTACGGAGTTTTCGTAGCCATTGACTTAATATCCGAAAATTTCGAGGTGGCGTGGCGACGAGTGCTCCCCCGCCCGAGCCGCTCGGGCCGGGCGCCTCGCCCGACTCACGACAGATCCTGAACGCGCTCGACACGGCGCGGATCCAGCGGTTCCACCTTCGGACGATCGTCGTCGCGGGGATGGGGTTCTTCTCGGACGCGTACGACCTGTTCGTCATCTCGCTCGTCCTCCCCATCCTCGTTGCGCTCGCGCCGGGCGAAGCGATCGGGAAGACCGAGCTCGCGTTCCTCGGCTCGTCGGCCCTGATGGGCGCGGCGGTCGGGCAGGTCTTCTTCGGGTGGCTCGGCGATCGGCTCGGACGCCGGAAGGTCTACGGTCTCACGCTCACCGTGATGGCGATCGCCGCGGTCGGCAGCGCGTTGAGCGTTCCGATCGCGGGTCTGTCCACCGTCACGGTGCTGATCCTCTGGCGGTTCGTCCTCGGGGTCGGAGTCGGTGGCGACTACCCGCTCAGCGCCACCATCATGAGCGAGTACTCGAACGTCCAGAGCCGCGGCCGGCTCGTCGCGAGCGTCTTCGCGATGCAAGGGTTCGGACTCCTCGTCGGGGCGGGGACGAGCCTCGCGGTGGTGTTCCTCGCCCCGAGCCTCGACGTCGCCTGGCGCCTGATCCTCGGTTTCGGAGCCGTGCCGGCGCTCGTGACGATCTACTACCGCATCCGGATGCCCGAGACGCCTCGCTTCAGCCTGTCGCAGGGCGCGGTCGGTGAGGCCGCGCGCACGGTCGGCTCGATCACGGGCGTCCCCGTCCGGTCGACGGGGGCCGCGAAAGCGACCCGGGTTCCGATCCGACAGTTCTTTCGGAGCTACGGGCTCCTCATCTTCGGGACGGCTTCGACCTGGTTCCTGCTCGATATCGCGTTCTATTCGACGAACATCTTCAACCCGCTCATCCTGAAGGAGATCGGGTTCGCCAACGCGGCGTCGTACCGTCCGCTCCAGCAGGTGCGACTGCTCGCGACCGGGAACGTCCTGATCGCGCTCGTCGCCTCCGTTCCCGGCTATTGGGCGGCGGTCGCGCTCATCGACCGGGTCGGTCGACGGCCGCTCCAGTACATCGGCTTCGGGGTCATGGCCGTCGCGTTCCTGACGCTCTCGTTGGGCTGGGGCACCCTCGTCGGGATCCTTCCCGCTTTCCTCGCCATCTACGGTCTCACGTTCTTCTTCGCGAACTTCGGGCCGAACACCACCACGTTCGTCTATCCCAGTGAGGTGTTCCCGACCGCGTTCCGGACGACCGGCCACGGCATCGCGGCGGCCG
>Ga0335078_10010292_pt1 | contig 13849 bp, 9 predicted proteins | sample Lox_Sample_32_FD_206711 | JGI IMG/M metagenome (GOLD analysis project Ga0335078, IMG submission 206711) | Soil microbial communities from Loxahatchee National Wildlife Refuge, Florida, United States - Lox_Sample_3.2 | ecosystem: Environmental > Terrestrial > Soil > Wetlands | place: USA: Florida...
GCGCTGACTTATCCCGAGCGTATAGAATCGGATATGCGCTTTCCGGTCATGGACTTACGACACCTCGAATTCTGCCCCCCGGATATGGAAAAATTTCCCTGTCTGCGTCTGGCTTATGAAGCGGCAAGGGCTGGCGGTGAGAAAACCATTGCACTCAACGCCGCGGATGAAGTGGCGGTGGCGGCGTTTCTGGATGGGCGTATTCGCTTCGACGAAATCCCTGAGATAATTGAGATGGCACTGGCAGAAACTCCAGAGCACAGGCCGGAATCTATAAAGAAGGTGCTGGAGGCGGATTCCAAGGCGCGCGGAGTAGCGCGGGAGAAATTGGAACTGGTTCGCCTCTCGACCTCGCGTCCGGTTGCATCCAACTCCTGAGGACTTTTTTGATTCTATGTCGGAATTTCTAACAGCGGTAACAGCAGTAGCGGTGGTTCTGGGTTTCATGATCCTGATCCACGAATGGGGCCACTACATTGCAGCTAAGTCGCTCGGAGTGCGGGTAGAGGTTTTTTCCATCGGCTTTGGCAAGCGATTGTTCGGATTTCGCCGCGGTGAGACTGATTACCGCATCAGCGCCATTCCACTCGGCGGCTACGTGAAGATGAGCGGCGAGAATCCGATGGACGAGCGCACCGGCGATCCCGGAGAATTTCTGTCGCATCCGCGCTGGCATCGCTTCATTATCGCCATTGCCGGCCCAGCCATGAATATTCTGCTGGCCATCGGTCTGCTGACCGGGGTTTACATGGTGCACTACGAATACCTGGCCGTGCTCGATGAACCGACGGTCATCGGCTGGGTATCCGACGACACGCCGGCGGCCAAGGCGGGAATTCAGCCGGGCGATCACATCGTGCGCATTGAAGACATCGCCAACCCGACGTGGGAGCAGGTGGCCGCAAGAGAAGCGCTGAGCCCGGATCAACCCATCCAGGTGACGCTGGAGCGTGGAAACCAGACGCTCGAAAAGACCCTCACGCCAGAAGCGTATGGCGCGAACAAAATGGGCTATGCGGGATGGGCTCCCAAAGAACCGAATTTTGAAATTACCGACATTGAGCCGGATATGCCAGCCGAGAAGGCTGGGATGAAGGTCGGCGATGTGATCCAGTCGGTAGACGGACAGAATCTCCCCGGCCTCGAGGCCATGATTGAGACCTTGAAGCGCACGAAAGACAAGCCGCTCGAGATCATGGTGACGCGCAACGGGCAGCCGTTGACCTTCAAGGTGCAACCCGTGCTCTCCGACATCAAAGGCGACCAGCGCTACCGGATCGGAGTGGGCAGCCTGCCGACCAAGGTCACTTCCCTCTCGTTTCCGGCGGCTTTAAGCCGTTCACTGCAGGTGAATCGGGAAGGTTCGCTGCTGATCCTGGAATTGCTGCGCAAGATGGTGGAACGGAAGATTTCCATCCGCTCGGTGGAGGGGCCCATCGGAATCGGACGCGCGGCAGGCCGCGCGGCAGAGCAGAAGGGCTGGACTCCGTTGCTGGAGTTGACATCGGCGATCAGTCTGAACCTCGGCATCTTCAACCTGCTGCCGATTCCCATACTGGATGGCGGCGTGATTCTGCTGTTGTTCGTGGAAAGCCTTATCCGCCGCGACATCAGTCTGCGGATCAAAGAGCGCATCTATCAAGCAGCGTTTGTCTTCCTGGTGCTCTTTGCCGTGATGGTGATTTACAACGATCTGGTGAAGACGCTGCCGGGTTTGAGCGGAAGATTGCCGTAACGCAAAAACACTTAACCACAGAGGGCACAGAGGTTCACGCGGTAAAGCTCAACGGGCCTTACTGTGTGAATCTTTGTGTCCTCTGTGGTTAGGGGCTTGTCTTGGCGGCGGCCGGCGGCTTTGCCATGCTAAACTAGAGCTTCCCCATGGCGAATATTCAACGCAGAAAAGCTCTGACGTGCACGATTGGTGCTGTGCGCGTTGGCTCGGATGCACCGATTGTGGTGCAATCGATGACCAACACCGATACCGCCGACGTAGCCTCGACGGTGAAGCAGGTGACGGCGCTGGCCCGGGCCGGGTCGGAACTGGTGCGGGTCACGGTGAATACCGAGGAAGCGGCCGCAGCGGTCGCTCCTATTGTTGAGCAGCTGGATCAGCAAGGCATCAACGTTCCCATCATCGGCGATTTTCATTACAACGGGCATATTCTGCTCAAGAAATATCCCGAGTGCGCGCGGGCGCTGGCCAAGTACCGCATCAATCCCGGCAATGTCAGCGTAGGCCGCAAGAATGACGACAACTTCCGGACCATGATCGAAGTCGCGGTCGAAAATCAGAAGCCGGTACGCATCGGGGTGAATTGGGGATCGCTCGATCAATCTCTGCTGACGCGGATGATGGACGAGAATTCGCGGCTCGACGAACCCAAAGATGCCCGCGAGGTCACCATGGAAGCCATGGTGGTGAGCGCGCTGAATTCCGCGAAGCTGGCGGAAAAATACGGACTGCGTCCCGATCAGATCATCCTGAGTGCGAAGGTCAGCGGAGTGCAGGATCTCATTGACGTGTACCGGTCGCTGGCGGCGCGCTGCGACTATCCCCTGCATCTGGGATTGACGGAAGCCGGAATGGGCGCGAAGGGAATTGTGGCGTCGACGGCAGGCATGGGAGTTCTGCTGCAGGAAGGCATCGGCGACACTATTCGAGTTTCGCTTACCCCTGCGCCCGGCGGCGATCGCAGCGAAGAAGTGCGCGTGGCTCAGCAGATTCTGCAATCCATCGGCATTCGCAGCTTCACTCCGCAGGTCACCGCGTGCCCGGGCTGCGGACGCACCACGAGCACATTCTTCCAGGAGATGGCACAGCAGATTCAGTCCTACCTGCGCGAGCAGATGCCGGTGTGGAAGGGACGTTACACGGGTGTCGAAGAGATGAAAGTAGCGGTGATGGGCTGCGTGGTGAATGGACCGGGAGAATCGAAGCACGCAAGCCTGGGGATTTCGCTGCCGGGAACGTTCGAGGAGCCCAAGGCGCCGGTGTATGTGGATGGAAGACTGTTTACTACGCTGAAGGGCGATCATATCGTCGCCGAATTCATCAAGATCCTTGATGAGTACGTGGATTCGCACTACGCGGCGAAAGAAGTTGGCGTCTCGCTTGTGCAATCCTGATTCAATCGCAAATCATTTGTCATCCCGAGCGGAGTCGAGGGACCTGGTGTTTGCAGGCTCACGGCTAGAAGCAGATTCCTCGACACCTTCTCGCCGCGCGTTGCGCGGCTGTGGACGGCTCGGAATGACAAGGCTAGACCTACGCGAGTAGAGGTAAATCTGAATTATCGTCCGGCAAGGGGTCGGCGATGGATTTTAGCTCGGGATAGTGTTGCAGCAGCGGTTCTGGCGCTTGCACCCGCCTTCCCGTGAGCATGTGTTTCAGCTGCAGGCCATTCACGCCGGCTTTGGCTTCGAAGTGGTTATTGGCAATCACGTAGGTGACTTCGGCTTTCTCCGCCATGCGCACGATTTTGTCTTTCCATCCCGATAATTCAGCTTCCTTGTAGAGATAGTTGTAGCGGTCTTCCCCTCTTTCGGCTTCGAACCACTCCGCGTAATTCCGGCCGTGCAGGCGGACGTAGCCCACCGGCGCGGTGACGTGCTCGGTGGCTTCGAGTGCGCGCCCCAGCAGGGGCTGATCGATGTTGCAAAAGGAGACATTCTTGCGCTCGAAACTCTGCAGCGTCTCCGGGTTGTCCCAGCTGTCGTGGCGGACTTCGACGACGCGGGGATATTCGATGAACTGGCGCAGCAAGGCCTCTAGATAATCGCGATTGAGGGAAGTGTTCTTGAATGAAACTGGAAACTGGATGAGCAGAGCGCCGAGTTTACCGTGCTCGGCCAGGGCGTTCAGGCCTTCGCGGGCCAGTTTTTCATCCTCGTCGTTGGGGCGGATGGTGGCGGCCGAGGTCGGCTCCATCACCGCCAACGGGGAGTGGGTGAACGAGCGATGCAGCTTGGCGGTGAACATGAACTGCGGATTCACTTCGTTCACGCGGCGGGCCCAGAGGCGGGCGATCTCGGGCTTGATGTGTCCGTAGAAGGAAGTGTTGATTTCGACGACATCGAAACAGCGGGCCAGGATTTCGAGCGGGTGCTGTTTTTTGCGTTGCATTCCGGGAGGGTAAAAGATGCCCTCCCAGTCTTTGTAGGACCAGCCCGCGGTGCCCACGCGAATCTGTCGCGTTGCCATAACTTCGGCCCGTCTCGTCCGTTCGCAGGGTAGCACAGGGGATGGAGGGTTGGGTGGGCTGGGAGGAGAACTGCAGATTCCTCGTCGCTTCGCGCCTCGGAATGACAAGCTAAGAGAATGAAGGCTAGAGCGGGGCTGGCGGGACACCTTTGGCGTCGATGATGGACCAGTGCCATTCCTGATCGGGGCCGACATCCACTTTTAGCTTTTCGCGGAAGATCGTCATCAGCAGAGGCGCGGCAGCGGCTTTCATATGCAGCAGGATGGTCTGGTCTGAGGGCTTGCCGGAGGGTTCGGGATCGTCGGTTTGCGAAGCAGACAGAAGATGGGCGCTCCCGATGTAGGCGGTGGTGTTTTCAAGGTGCCGCACGACGGTGATGCTGACAGTAATCTCTCGCAGATCCCAGTCGGTTCCGTTGAAGAGCGAAACCTGCAAGGCATCTCCGTCGATGATGGCAGGCCCCTCGAGCTTCGCGAGTTCGCTTTGCGGCAGAGCTTCCGGAATGTCAGCCGCCGATCCCAGGGCTGCGCTGGCACTGAAAGAAAGACTGCAGGTTCCGTCCGGAGACGAGACCTGAAGACTCTTCCCGGAGCCCTGGTGCGAAAACACAGGGATAAGATCCAGCCGGTGTTTCTCGGCTTCTGCCATCACCCGGGAAAGGTTGTCATTGTCGATGACGACGGGAGCTGCGGGCTCTTTTTCCTTACGCAGAGTGCGAGCGAGATCGCCCAGAGAAACCGGGTCGTCGGATTGTGCCCGGGCGCGCGGCGGAGAGAGAAATCCAGCGGCAGCCAACACGATTCCCAGGCAGAGTGCACGTCTCATAACGAGGAGAAGAGTTCTTCTGAATTCTAATGAGTTATGGCGGCGAAATCAGGAAGGACGGGCAAACCTTGGTCGTAGACCTTTCGGTAGCGCGGGCGAGGATGCCCGAGTCCAGTCGAAAAAATTGCCGGCATGCGGGGCGAAGTAGCACGCAACGGGGCTCCGCATGCCCGGCAGTGAGGTACTTTCTACAGCAAGCCAGAAGAACGAAAGCGCGCAACGGGGTCAGCCACTGGAATTGGTTCACGCTTGAAGAGCCAGCGGGCCACCGCAAACCCTAACGCCGCGTAACACAAATGAGCCAACCGCATATTCACCCCCAAGAAAGATGCATCCGCATCTTGGGGGAGATTGCATACCCCGACGGTAGCAAGGGCCCACCGGAGGTACAAGCCCCGAACGTGCTATAGACGTAGCACCAAAGTTTACGGTGGTAACCGGGAAGGGTAATGTTGTTGCGGGGAGCGTTCAGTTCTCTTTCTTCGACTTCAGCGCGGCGCGGGCGGCCTGAAGTTCTTTCTTCTTACTAGCGTCGACTTTGGGATAAGCCAACTTCAAGTCTTCCAGGGTGTCGACGATCGCCGCTGCGACCACTGCGCGGGTGAACCACTTATTATCGGCCGGAACCACGTACCAGGGCGCGTGTTCGCTGGCGGTGTGGACGATCATGTCCTCGTAGGCCTTCATGTAGTCGTCCCAGCGGCCGCGTTCGCGCAGATCGGCGGCGGAGAACTTCCAGTTCTTTTCCGGTTGATCGAGGCGCTCCAGGAAGCGGCGTTTCTGCTCTTTCTTGGAGAGGTTGAGAAAGAATTTGCGAATGATCACGGCATTGCGCGCCAGGTAGCGCTCGAAAGCGTTGATGTCCTCAAAGCGGTTCTGCCAGATGTTCTCGGTGATGAGCGAAGTGGGAATTCTCTCACTCTTCAGCACTTCGGGGTGTACGCGAACCACCAGAACCTCTTCGTAATAGGACCGGTTGAAGATGCCGATCTTGCCGCGCTCAGGCACACGCTGCATAGTGCGCCACAGAAAATCGTGATTCAGCTCCTCCGAAGAAGGCACCTTGAAGGAATAGACCTGGCAACCCTGCGGGTTGACACCGGACATGACGTGCTTGATGGCGCCATCCTTGCCGGCGGCGTCCATGGCCTGAAAGATGAGGAGGACGCTCCAGCAGTCCTGGGCGTAAAGCTTGTCCTGCAGAGCGGTCATCGATTCGATGCCCTGCTGCAACAATTTCTCGGCATGCCGCTTCGAACGCAGGCCGCCGGTATCGGCGGGATCAAAGTCCTTGAGGCGAAACTTCTCGCCGTGATCTATGCGATATGGCGATGCCATCTTGCCGGCCCAACTCATGCTTGCCCTCCTGGTGAGGTCGTTGACCAGAGGTGAGTCTATAACATCGGGGCTGCGAAAAAAGGTTGGAGCACGGCCCGAAGTGCTGCGCTTTCGATTGGTAGCGAGGTTTTGGAGAGAATGCCTTGCGGCGTCCTTCTCACTCCACCCTGGCATGGGTCCTTCCACTGCGGAAAGGCTTCGCATACGCGACGCCTTTCCTGCGCTCAGGATGACTGGGTATTAGCAGCGCACGATGTTGGGGGACTGGATTCCCTTGGTGGCGTTGCGGCTGTCGACCACCAGTTTGGCTTCGCGCACGATGCGTTTGTAGTCGTAATCGGAGTGGTCGGTCACAATCAGAACGCAGTCGTATTCGCCGAGTTGGTCGAGGCTGACGGATTTCATTTGCAGGTCATACTTCCGGCCGCGGCCGACGAACGGCAGGTACGGGTCGTTGTAGCTGACTTCAGCTCCCTGCTTCTGCAGCAGTTCGATGATAGTGAGCGAAGGCGACTCGCGCAGATCATCGATGTCCTTCTTGTAGGCCACGCCGAGGATCAGAACTTTAGAGCCGTTCAGCGATTTGCGGCGCTCGTTCAGAGCGGTGGCGGCGGAAGTCACTACGTGATACGGCATCAGCAGGTTGATCTCGCCGGCCAGCTCAATGAAGCGGGTGTGAAAATCGAACTCTTTGGCCTTCCAGGATAGATAGAAGGGATCCACGGGAATGCAATGGCCGCCTAAGCCGGGCCCGGGATAGAAGGGCTGAAATCCAAAGGGCTTGGTGGAGGCCGCGCCGATGACCTCCCAAATGTCGACGCCCATGCGCAGACAGAGCATCTTGAGCTCGTTGACCAGCGCGATGTTGACGCAGCGATAGATATTTTCCAGAAGCTTCGTCATCTCGGCCGCGGCGGGCGTGGATACGGGAACTACACGATTGAAAATCGATCCGTAGAGACTGGCCGCCGCTGCCGCGGCTTGGGGATCCAGACCGCCGACTACTTTGGGAATGTCGCGACGGGCGACAGTTTGATTTCCGGGATCCTCGCGCTCGGGAGAAAACGTGACAAAGAAATCGCCGGGCTGGTCGTTGCGGGTAGCTTTCAATCCGCCGGGATTTCCCTTTTCGAGAATCGGCACCAGGACTTCTTCGGTGGTGCCGGGATAGGTGGTGCTCTCGAGGATTACGAGATGCCCGGCGCGGAGGTGAGGCGCGATCGATTCCGCGGTGCCCGTGATGTAACTCATATCCGGCTCGTGATACTCGTTGAGCGGTGTGGGCACACAGATGATGATGGCGTCCATGTCGCGCAGACGGGCGAAGTCTGCCGTTGCGGAGAAACCCCGGTTCTTCGCCGCCTGAATTTCAGCGGGCAGAATGCGCTGAATGTACGAACCGCCCTCACTGAGCGTGCTCACTTTGCGGGCATCGATGTCGAACCCGGTGACGACAAATTTTTCATCGCTGAACAACAGGGCCAGCGGCAAACCAACGTATCCCAGCCCGATGATGCCCACGCGGGCGGTGCCCTGCTCGATCTTGCTCTTGAATTGTTCCGAAAAAGTTGCGGAAACTGCATTGACCTGGCTTGGCATACGGATTCGAGTGGTTCCTATCTGAGTGGAATGAACTCCCTAATTAAGATGGCGCGTTTCGTCAAGCCTTGGCTAGTGACACCCGTCACTTGATTATCTCATTCTCGGGTCAGGAGATACGGCGGCTTTGAAGGCCACGTGCCAAGTTGAGACGGAAGCGGCATTCCACGGTACGCTTTTTCATGGTTGCAGTTCGGCGGGGAAAGACGTTACCTTGTGTTACCGCGATGCACAATGGTCTCAAAGCCGAGTTCGCTTTGGGACATCTGGGGCAAGTTGTCCGATGTCTCACCCGTCGTCCTTTCGCGACCTTTCCGCAGTTCACTGGGAAAGGCACAATGCGTTTTCACCCTCCCCGCTTTCTTCTGGACTACGAAGTCCAATTCACGTAGCTGAACCTGACTTATGAAGCAGTGCTTGCAGACAAGCCGTACCCCAGGTTGGATGGCGAAAGAAGTGTGCGTCTTATCAGCGGTGCTGATGAGCCTGCTCTCGCTGACGGCATGCCAGGGCATCAGCGCGGCGGCGAAACAGGAGACACAGAGCGGCGATTTGAGCATGAGTGGTTCGACGCTCGAGTTTGGCAGCGTCACCGTCGGAACCAGCAAGACGCTGACCGCCGTTGTCACCAACACCGGCACGGCCTCGGTCACCATTAGCAGCGCACTTTCAAGTAATAGTCAGTTTTCTGTGAACCAGCCTACGCTTCCGGTCACGGTCGCAGCAGGACAGAATGTGACCGTGAGCATAAGTTTCACTCCCAGCGCAACCGGCAGTTCGACCGGGACGCTGACCATCTCGAGCGATGCCTCGAATAGTCCGGTGACGGTGTCGCTCTCCGGCAACGGTGTCAGCGGAAGTCCGGGAACGCTGACCGCAACCACGACGAGTCTGAGCTTTGGCAACGTGCAGGTTGGTCTGAGTCAATCGCTCTCCGAGACGCTGACCAATTCCGGTGGTTCCAGTCTGACCATCACGCAGGCGACGGCGACAGGCACAGGGTTCAGCGTCAGTGGCTTGAGCCTGCCTTTGACATTGGCTCCTGGCCAGAGCAGTTCGAGCTTTACTGTAGCTTTCGCTCCGCAAGCGACGGGCGCGGTCAGCAGAAGTCTCGTCATCGCCAGCAATGCTTCCAATCCGTCGCTCAACATTGCGCTGTCAGGCACGGGCGAGACAGTGGTGACGCCGGCGGTGCTGGCTCCGACACAATCGGGCCTGAGTTTCGGCAATGTGCAGGACGGCAATAACAAATCGCTGTCGGAGACGGTGACCAACACCGGCGGAGCCAGCGCCACGATTTCTCAGGATACGGTTACGGGCGCCGGATTCAGCTTGAGCGGTCTCACGTCTCCGGTTACGCTCACGTCTGGACAGAGCGTGACCTTCAATGTCGTCTTTGCGCCGCAGTCCGCGGCCAGCGCGAGTGGAAATCTGGCGATTGCCTCGAACGCTTCGAATCCGACCTTGAACATTCCGCTCTCGGGCACCGGTACACCAGACGGGCAGCTCGGGGTCAGCCCCAGCCTGGCGTTCGGAAGCGTTGTGGTGGGAACCAGCGCCAATCTTCCGGCCACTCTCAGTGCCACGGGCGCGAGCGTGACCATTTCTTCGGTGGACCTGAGCAGCTCGGAATTTACGCTGAGCGGTATCTCGTTCCCGGTCACGGTGGCGGCGGGAAGCAGTCTTCCCTTCACGGTAACTTTTGCCCCGCAAGCTACAGGCGGAGCGTCCGGGATGGCATCCTTTGTGAGCAACGCCGCCAACTCGCCGGCCCAGCTTTCGCTGGCTGGAACTGGTGCGGCCGCGCCGGTCCACACGGTGGCGTTGTCGTGGACGGCCAGCGTTTCACCAAACATCTCCGGGTACAACATCTATCGCGCGCCGGCGGTCAGCGGACCTTTCAGTCAGATCAACGGCTCGCTGATTGCAGGTACGAGCTACACCGACAACTCGGTGGTCGACGGCCAGACTTATTACTACGAAGCCAGCGCCGTCAACTCCGACAGCGTCGAGAGCGCGAAGTCCACTCCACCGAAGCAAGCCATAATTCCCGCGCCGTAACTTCCCATTTCGAAACCTGTGCTTTCATAGCGACGCGAATCGAAGGACTATCTTTTCGTCGACGTAACTTCGCTTTTTGATTACGTCCCTCCGGCCACCTGACCTCGAACAGAAATCACAAGCGACAACTGGCCCACACACAAGTGCCGCGGATGTACTACTGAGACCTACTCGATTTTGCCGCTGGGCCGCAAACTGGCCACATCATGAACCTCCCCCAATCAGGCTTCCGGCCTACGTTTTCGCGTGTCAGCGTGGTTGCGATTCTGGCTCTGCTTCCCTGCTGGAGTATCGTGGCGTCCGCTCAGCAGTTAACCTCCACTCCGTCGATTCTTCACTTCGGGAGAGTGGTCACCGGTTCGACATCGATGCTGGCGGTCACACTGACCAACAACGGATCGACCACGGTCACGATCTCGTCGGCTAAAAGTGCGCCCTCCTACACCGTCACCAGCCCTTCCTTGCCCCTCACGCTGTCCGCAGGAGAGAGTGCGCAGATCCAGATCACCTTTGCTCCCACGTCCGTCGGCTCCCTGCCCGGAGTCATCGCATTTGTCAGCAACGCCTCGGGAAACCCTCTGAAGGTCTCCGTGGGGGGAATCGGCGTCACCCAATGGTCTCTCGGCGTGAGTCCTGCCAGCGTAACATTCGGGAAGGTCCCCACCGGAGTCACGGCGAGCTTGCCGGTCGTACTGACCAATACGGGAGGCTCCGCCCTCACCATTTCCCAGGATCAAGTAGCCGGACCAGGATTTGGATTCAGCGGACTGACGATGCCGTTGAACCTGGCGGCGGGTGAGAGTTTCACGTTTGACGCGACCTTCACGCCGCAATCGGCAAAAATAGCCAGCGGGGCTCTGAAAGTTTCGAGTCCGACGACCACGATGCTGCGCATCCCGCTGACCGGCGTGGGCATGGCGGGAGGACAATTGACGATCTCTCCGGCGACGATGAACTTCGGCAGCGTGGTTGATGGCAGCAGCGCGAGCCAGTCGGGCACGATCACCGCCAGCGGCGCCGGGGTGACGATTTCCGCGGCGAGCAGCAGCAACGCGGAATACAGCGTCGGCGGGCTCAGCCTGCCGGTGACGATTGCGGTCGGCCAGAGTGCGCCGTTTACGGTGACATTCGCGCCCGGCAGCAGCGGCGCGGCCGCAGGAACTCTGTTATTTACCAGCAACGCTACTTCTGCCGCTCCGGTAAGTCTTGCCGGCACCGGCATCCCGCCCTATAGCGTAAGCCTCTCCTGGAATGGAAGCAGCTCACCGGTCTCGGGCTATAACGTTTATCGCGGGAGCAAGTCGGGCGGCCCTTATAACAAGATCTCCACTCTCGACCCCATCACCTCCTACACCGACAACACCGTGGCAGCCGCAAGCACCTACTACTACGTCACCACGGCGGTGAATTCGAGCGGCACGGAAAGCACGTATTCCAATCAGGTGCAGGCGGTGATTCCCTAATCGGGAAGGAATACCGGCTCGGGGAAGGACGCGCAGTTAGAATTTCTCATCGAGTCCACTGCGGCGAAGGTACAGCATACCTTCGTTTTCCTGCAGGTATCTTGCGAACCATGCCGTTGCGGCCCACAATCGCAGCGGGGACACGGTGTGAGCATACTGCTGGTGGAAGACTCCGCAATCGAGAGAAAAGCGATTGGCGCCTACTTGAAGGAGTGGGGGTTGGACTTTCATGCAGTTGACAACGGCGCCGAGGCCTGGGATCTGCTCCAGGGTCCGGATGCGCCGAGTCTAGTTTTGCTGGATTGGCTGCTTCCCGGCATCGACGGCATCGAACTCTGCCGCAGAATCAGGACGCTCGGAGCGAACGGAAGCTACACCTACACCGTCATGCTGACGGCCAAGGATCGAAAGCAAGACCTGTTGACGGCGATGGCGGCCGGGGCCGACGATTACCTGTCAAAGCCGGTCGATCCTTCGGAATTGCGGGCGCGGATTTTAGTGGGCAAGAGAATTCTGGACCTGCAGCAGTCGTTAAAGTTTGCCGCCACTCACGATTTTCTGACCAAGATCCTGAACCGTGCGGAAATTTTGGCCTCGCTCAAACGCGAGCTTTCGCGCAGCGAACGCGACGGCCGGCCGGCGGCGATCATCCTGGTGGATGTGGATCTGTTCAAGGGAATCAATGACTCCATGGGTCACGCCGCGGGCGATGCCGTGCTGAAAGAGATCGCGCAGAGACTGCAATCCGATCTGCGACCGTACGACATGGCGGGACGCTATGGAGGCGAGGAGTTCCTGCTGATTCTTCCAAACTGCAATCTGCAAACGGCGATTCGTCGTGCCGACGAAATAAGATATGTGGTTTGCCGCGACAAGATCGTGACCAGCTTCGCCAGTGTCGCGGTGACCGTGAGCATGGGGGTCACGGTGAGCACGTTGACTCCGGACGCAACCCTGGAAGACCTCTTGCAGCAGGCGGATTCCGCTCTGTACAAGGCAAAGCAAAGTGGCAGGAATTGCGTGCAGCCCTTCACCGTCGAACTGCAACGCAGCCACAAAGCCGGATTAACCTAGCGCTGTATCCAGAGTCTTCAGCAGTGCAGCGCGGGTGAAAGGTTTTTCCAGCAGGGGAATCCCGACGTTCAAAGACGCGTGGTCGGCGAGCAATTCCCCGGTGTAGCCCGACATATAGACGGCCTTCATTGCCGGGTACAACTCCAGCAGACGCAGCACCAGCTCCGGCCCACTCATGCCTTGCATGACGACGTCGCTCAAGGTCAGATCTACCCCAGCGTGGTCGGAGGCCAGAAGCTGCAACGCCACTTTGCCGTTTTCCGCGGTGAATACCTTGTAACCGTGTTCTTCCAGCATCTGCCGGGTCAAGCTGCGCATCAGGTCGTCATCTTCTACCAACAGGATGGTGGTGCCCTCGCGCCGCGGTGGAAGCATTGCGACGTCGGGTTCAGTCACTTGTCCGAGCTTGTATTCGGCGCACGGCAAATAGATTTTGAAAGTCGTGCCACGGCCTGGTTCACTGTAAACCCATATGTGACCGCCGCTCTGATTCACGATGCCGTAGACGGTGGCCAACCCCAAGCCGGTTCCCTTGCCGGTTTCCTTAGTGGTAAAGAACGGTTCGAAGATACGGGAGACGGTGGTTTGATCCATGCCGGCGCCGTTATCGCTCACCGCCAGCATGACGTATCTTCCCGCGGTCAGGGGCGGATGTCGCGCGGCAAAGGACTCATCGAAGTCCTGAGTGGCCGTTTCGAGAATTAACTTGCCGCCGTTGGGCATGGCGTCGCGGGCGTTCACTGCGAGGTTCAATACGATCTGATCCAGCTGGCTGGGATCGGCCTCGACAATGGCGGGCTGGGAGGCAGCCGGCAAAATGATGCGGACGCCGTCTCCCATCAGGGGATGCAGCAACTTACTGATTTCCTTTACTCGCTCATTCAGATCCAGCACTCGCGGCTGCAACGGCTGGCGGCGGCTGAAAGCCAGCAACTGGCGGGTTAGCGAAGTGCCGCGTTCGGAAGCTTTGCGGATGTTGTCGAGGTATTGCGCGGACTCGGGGATGGCCTCGATACGGCTGCGCAACAGTTCGCTGCAGGCGGTGATGATGCCGAGAATGTTATTGAAGTCGTGGGCGACGCCACCCGCGAGCCGGCCAACGGCTTCCATCTTCTGCGCCTGCCGAAGTTGATCCTCGGATCGTTTCTGGGCGGTAATATCGCGGGCGATGGCCGAGGCACCGACGATATTGCCTTCGGCATCGCGGATCGGAGAAACGGAAATCGAAACGTTCAAGCGCCGTCCATCCTTGGCGACGCGCAGCGATTCGAAGTAGTCGACACG
>Ga0335078_10010293_pt1 | contig 13849 bp, 6 predicted proteins | sample Lox_Sample_32_FD_206711 | JGI IMG/M metagenome (GOLD analysis project Ga0335078, IMG submission 206711) | Soil microbial communities from Loxahatchee National Wildlife Refuge, Florida, United States - Lox_Sample_3.2 | ecosystem: Environmental > Terrestrial > Soil > Wetlands | place: USA: Florida...
GTGGTTCTCTTGGCATCGTCATCATGATCGCATGGCCATTCGTGCTGGCATCGTGGCTGGTTCGAGGCGCGCCGCTCTTGGTCCGAATCGCCTATCCCGATTCGGCGAACTGATGCCTAGCCAACAGCCTCCGGACCCGGCGCCGGCGTCCGCCACGCCGCCCGCCGGCGCGGGACGCGCGCCATCCGCCGCCGCGGATCGTTGGGACGTTCGCCAGTCAACCCGCACACCCATGAAAACCAAACCCATGCTGCTCTTCTGCCTGATCGCGGGCCTGCTCGCAGGCCCGGCCGGGGCCGCCCCGGCCGCCGAGCCCCAGAAGGGGGACGCCGCCCTCTGCACGAAGCTGCTCGACTCCATCAGGAACGCCGATTTCGCGGCCTTCATCGCGGACGGCTCCCCCGAATTCCAGGCCATCACCAAGGGCGATTTCCTTTCCATGGCGGCGCAGCTCTCGCCGAGGTTCAAGGCCGGCATCACCGTCACCTACTTCGGCGAGCTGAGGCAGCAGGGGTACCGCATGACCCTGTGGAAGATCGTCTTCAGCGACGGCGGCGACGACGCGCTGGTCACCCTGAGCGTGAAGGACGGCAAGGTGGGCGGCTTCTTCATCCATTGAGAGGGGCCCCGCCCCCAGCCCGGCCGCGGTCTTCGCGCGGGTGCCAGCCGGAGATGACGGGCCATGCCTAGGCGCACCGGCAGCGGCCGCCGGCCCGGCCCCGGTGTTGCGGGCGCGGCCCCCCTGCGCTGACATGGCGCAGCCCCCCAAGCGCACATGACCGCGACGCATATGCCCAAGCCGGCGACCCGGGCCCTTGTCGGGCTCCTGCTCCTCGTCCACGCGGCCCTGGCCCTCACGGCGATCAGCCGCAGGGGATTCGCGATGGACGAGATCGACCACCTGACCATGGGGATGAGCGAGTGGGTCACCCACGACTACCGGGTGGACACGGCCAACGGGGACCTGATCAAGCGCTGGGCGTCGCTGCCGCTCCTGGCGACGGGTGCCCGCTTCCCGGGTGGGCCGCGGGACCCCGCCTGGCGGGGCGCCGACTACTTCAGGCTCGGCGGGGAGTTCTTCTTCAGGTCGGGCAACGACCCGGACCGCATGCTCCTCGCCGGCCGCTCCATGGCCGTGCTCCTCTCCGTCGCCCTGGGCCTCCTCGTCTTCTCGGCGTCGCGGCGGCTCTTCGGGACCGCGGGGGGCCTCCTCTCCCTCCTCCTCTACGCCCTTTGCCCCGTCATGCTGGCCCACGCGGCCATGGTGACGACGGACCTGTCGCTCGCCTTCACGCTCTCGGCGGCCACGGCCGCGGTCTGGAGGCTCCTGCACCGGGTGACGTGGGGCGCGCTGGCCCTGGGCGGGGCGGCGGTGGGGCTTCTCTTCCTCGCCAAGCTGACGGCCGTCCTCATCGTGCCGATCGCCGGCGCCCTCCTCGCCCTGCGCCTCGCGAGGAACGAGCCCTGGCGGGTCGAGCTCGGCGGGGTCCCCCGGGCCCTCACCGGGCGCGGCCGCCAGCTCCTGCTCGCGGCGGGCCTGCTCGCCTTTCACGCGGCGGCCGCGGCCGCGTTCATCTGGGCGCACTACGAGTTCCGGTTCGCCGGCAGCTCCGCGCCTGCGGACACGGGGCTCGCCTGGACGGAGGTGCCCGCGGACGCCCGCCCCATCTCCCCCCCCCTGCGCGCGACGATCGACTTCCTCCTCGTCCACCGCCTCCTCCCCGAGGGCTTCCTCCGGGGCGCCCACGCGATGCTCATCCTCAACCGGGGGCGCCTCGCGTTCATGCGGGGGCACTGGAGCTCCTCGGGCTGGCACGCCTTCTTCCCCTACGCGTTCGCAATCAAGACGCCCCTCTTCCTCTTCGCCGTCCTCGGCCTGGGGGCGTGGGCCTGGCTGCGCAGCCCGGAGCGGCGCCGCATCCTCTACCAGGCCTCGCCGTGGTGGGTGCTCCCGTGCGCCGTCATGCTCGCGGCCTCGCTGCAGCACGTGAACATCGGCCACCGGCACATCCTGGCGGTCTATCCGGCCCTCTACATCCTGGCCGGCTCCGCCGCGCTCGGCCTTGGGGCTAGCCCGCGCTGGCGCTGGGCCCTGGGCGCCGCGGTCCTGGGCTTCACCGCCACGTCGCTGCGCGCGCGGCCCGACTACCTGGCCTACGTGAACGTCCTCGGGGGCGGGATGGAGAACGGCTACCGCGACCTCGTGGACGGCTCGGAGGACTGGGGCCTCGGCCTGCCCCAGCTCAGGCGGTGGCTGGACGGGCACGATCCGGGCGACGCGGTCCCCTCGTTCCTCGCGTACCGCGGCATGGACAGCCCCGAGTACCGGGGGCTGCGCTGCCGCAACCTGTTCGCGGCGCTCGACCGGAGGGGGGCGGTGCTCGACCTCGAGCCCGGCTACTACTGCGTCAGCGCCTCGGTGCTCGAGGGCGTGACGTACGCCGCCGGCCCCTGGAACAGCACCTACGAGGCGGAATACCGCAACGCCTGCCGGCTGATGGCCGACGCCTCGGCGCTTCCCCGCCAGGGGCGGGAGAGGGCCTACGCCGAGCTGTCCATGCCCTTCGCGTCGCTGCGCGTGGCGCGCCTGTGCGCCTGGCTGCGCCGGCCGCAGGCCCCGGCGCCGGCCGCCTTCGTGGGCCACGCCATCCTGGTCTGGCGCCTCTCGGGCAAGGACCTCTCCGACGCGCTCGACGGGCCCGTGCCCGAGGACGACGCGGCGCGGGAGGCCTTCCTGCGGTCCCCGGGCCCGTGAGCCGGCGGGCGCCGGGCCCCCGCGCCTACAGCCGGCCGCTCAGTTCCGCGGGCAGGAGGTCAATGGCGAGCGCGCGCAGCCCGGGCTCCGCGATCTCGAGCCCGAACGAGCGGCCCAGCACCAGGAGGCCGTAGAGCGAGCCCGTGGAGAGCGAGCGCAGCCTCGCCCCGCTCGCGTCCGCGAGGCAGCGGCGCACCTGGTCCCTCGCCAGGTCCATGCGGCCCCCCTGGGTCAGGACGATCGCGAGGCTGACGCGCCGGTCCCACGCCAGGTAGCGGTCGCCGCCGGCCGCCAGGCGGGCGAGGAGCGTGTCGAGCGTCCTCGCGAAGGCGGCCGACTCGCCGCGCGCCCTCTCCACCTGCGCCCGGGCGCACAGGGCCCCGACGTCGGCCGGGAACCGGCGCAGCCGCTCGCCCACGGCCGCCGCGTCGTCGAGGCGCCCGGTCTCCACCAGGTACTCCGCCAGCCGCCCGGCGGCCGCCGGGGCCGGCTGCGGGTCGACGACCTCGAAGACCAGCACCGACTGGCCCGCGAAGCCCCCGCCCAGGGGGATCTGGTAGGGCACCGGCCGCAGCCACGGCGGCACGTCCCACCTGCGCAGGGCGCCGACCAGGAGATCCTGGCGCCCCGCGAACCTCTTCTCGAGGTAGCGCTGCGCGAACTCGTCAAAGAACGGGTCCCACGAGGGGATGACGAGGTACCGGACCCCGCGCCCGACGAGGTTGCCCTGCGCCTCCTCCATCGTGCGCGCGCCGGCGATCGCGAGCGCGTTGCCGAAGCCGGTCGCGTTGCCGGGCGCGAACGACCCGATGCCGCGCAGGCCCCCGAAGTAGCAAAGGGTGGTGGTCTCGCTCGGCGGCGCGTACACGACGGCCCCGGGCTCCCCGGAGCGGCGCGCGAGCCAGTGGGCGAGGTGGCGCTCGACCAGCTCCTCGGCCTCGGGCGCGGTCAGGGCCGCGCCGGGGCCCGCGGCCGCCCGGGGAGCCGTGCGCACGAGGCCCGGGACCGCGAGGAGCAGGACCGCCGGGGCCAGGATCCAGCGCCCCGAGGCGCCCACCCGGGCCCAGTCGCCCGCGGCGGCGGCCGCGACGAGCGCGAGGATCGCGGCGTCGGCGACGCCCCACCAGGCGAGCTCCCTGCACGCGAAGCCGACCGCGACCAGCGCGGGGCCCAGCGCCAGCGCGATCGCCACGCGCGAGCCCGGCGGGGTCGCCCGGCGCAGCATGAGCCCCGCCGCCGCGCCCGCGCCGGCGAGCGGCAGCAGGGCCGCCCAGAGGTCGGCCGCCGCGCCCCCGCGCCGCAGAAGGTCCCAGAGCCCGGCGGCGAGCGGGGCGCCCGGCAGGCCGCCGAGCCGCGCCCACCCGAGATCGCGCGCGAGGAATCCCGGGTCGCCCGTCCTCCACATGACCCAGGGGACCGCGGCGACGCCCGCGGCGCACAGGGCCGCCGCCAGGACGGCCCCGGCCGAGCGGGGCGGCGGCCCGCCGCGGATCCACGCCTGCGCGCGCGCGAGGAGCTCGCCCCCGCAGATCCACGCGATCCCGTAGAGCGGGTGGATGTGCTCCAGCCGCCACGAGCCCAGGCGCCCGGGGAAGTCCTCGGCGAGGCAGGCCGCGAGGACCGCCGCGCCCCCCGCGCCCGCCCAGGCCCGCCAGGGCGGCGGGCCGCCGGGCGCCGCGCACCGCCGCCCGACCCACGCCGCGAGCAGCGCGCCGAGCGCGATCCCCGCCGCGAGGGGCGCCTGCGTCGGCGGGTCGACCCAGAAGCCCGCGCCGCCAATCACCCCCGCGAGCGCGAACCAGCGCCCCGCCCGGACCGGCGCGGGGCCGCCCCGCGGCGGCGCCAGCATTCCCGCGAGGAGCGCGAGGACGCTTCCCAGGGCGCAGAGGGTCGCCAGGCCCCTGGCGTCGGGCATCGCCGGGAGGAAGAGGGTCGCGAGCGGGAACGCGCCCGCCAGGCCGAGCGCGAGCAGCGCGGCCGCGTAGCCGCCGAACCGACGCGCCGCGAAGGCCGCCGCGCCCGCGACCAGGAGCAGCCCCAGGAGCGGGTCCGCGGCGAGCGCCGCCCGTTCGACGCACATGCCGAGCGGCCGGCCCGAGAACGCGTGGTCGAGCCAGGCGAGCCCGCCGAGCCACCAGCGGTAGGGCGAGGCCGAGGTCACGTCGCGGCCGAACGGGGCGTTCTCGTAGTCGACATGGCGCACCCGCGCCTCCCCGCGGGCGAGCATCTGCTGGGTCTGGGCGATCCAATGGAAGCTGGCTTCGCTGCGCTCCTCGACGATGAGCTCGCGCTGCCCGTCCGCGTAGCCGGTGGGCGAGGCCGCGTCGGGCGCGTCGACCGCCCGCGCCCGCCCCACGAGGCCCGAGACGTAGTCGACGTGCTCCACCCGCACGTGGGCGGACCACGCCAGGTAGCCGCAGGCGCAGGCCGGCGCCACCACCCACGCGCGCGGGAGGATCCGGGCAATCAGGCTCATTCGGATGACAACGGGGCCGCCGGCACTGGAGAGAGCCACATTCAACCGCATCACATGGCGGGCGCAAGGATGAGTCGGGCGCGGGGATGAACCCGACCTTGACGCGCCAATCGCCCGGGTGCTCCATAGGCCGCCCGATGTCCCCCACGGCACACGCCCGGCGCCCGGAGGCCCTCCGCTGCGCGTTGCGTCTCGCCTGCTGCGCCGCGCTGGCCGGCGCCGCGCCGGCAGGGGCGGCGTCCCCGCCGGCCGATCCCGCGGGCGCCATCGCGGAGCGCCCGCTGGCCCCCCGTCCCCACCCGCGCGGACGGACCCTGTTCACGCGGCTTTCCCCCGAGGAGACGGGCGTGCGCGCCGAGAACGCCTACGACGACCCCAGGATGTGGGGCGAGCTCACCCACGAGTTCCAGGCCGGCGAGACAGGCACCGGCGTCGCCATCGGCGACTACGACGGGGACGGCCTTCCCGACATCTACGTCGTCAGCAAGACCGAGGGCTGCCGGCTCTTCCGCAACCTGGGGGGCTACAGGTTCGAGGACGTGACGGAGAAGGCGGGCGTCGGGGCGACCCCCGGCGTCTGGAACCAAGGGGCGACCTTCGTCGACATCAACAACAGCGGCCGCCTCGACATCTACGTCTGCCGCACCAACGCCCCGAACCTGCTCTACGTGAACCAGGGCGACGGGACGTTCAAGGAGATGGCCCACGCCTACGGGCTCGACGCGGTCGACTCGAGCGTCATGGCGGCGTTCTGCGACTACGACCGCGACGGCGCGCTCGACCTTTATATCACGACCAACATCCTCAACATCACGACCCACCCGGACGGACAGCGAGGCATCCTCTTCCACAACAACAAGAACGGCACGTTCACGAACGTCACGGACGCCGCGGGGATCCTGGGCCCGTCGCAGAGCCACTCGGCGACGTGGTGGGACTTCGACAACGACGGCTGGCCCGACCTCTACGTGGCGAACGACTACGGCTACCCCGACCGGCTCTACCACAACAACCGCGACGGGACCTTCACCGACACGCTCAACAGCGTCCTGCCCCACGTCTCGTTCTCGTCGATGGGCGCCGACCTGGGGGACGTCAACAACGACGGCTACATTGACTTCCTCGTGGCCGACATGGCGGCGACGACGCACGTGCGCGACCAGCACTCGATCGCCGACGCCCGCGGCAGGACCGAGGAGAAGCAGGGCGCCCAGGTGAAGTACCACCGCAACGCCCTCCTCCTGAACACGGGCACGGGCGCCTTCCAGGAGGGCGCCTACCTCGCGGGGATCGCCGAGACGGACTGGACCTGGTCGCCGCGCTTCGAGGACCTGGACAACGACGGCTGGCTCGACCTGTTCGTGACCAACGGTTTCCCGCGCGACCCGGGCGCCGACACCGTCCAGCGCATGATGCGCGCGGAGACGCCCGCCGAGCGCATCCGCATCATGTACTCGAGCCCCCCCCAGGCGGAGAAGCACCTCGGCCTGCGCAACATGGGCGACCTCAGGTTCAAGGACGTGAGCGCCGAGTGGGGCCTCGGCAAGAGGGGCGTCAGCTTCGGCACCGCGCTCGGCGACCTCTCCGGCGACGGCAACCTGGACATCGTGTACACGAATTACCACGCCGGCGTGACGCTGCTTCGCAACGACTGCGACTCGGGCCACGTCGTCAACATCGACCTGCGCGGGACGGTCTCCAACCGCTACGGCGTCGGCGCCACGGTGCGGGCCGAGAGCGCGCTCGGGGTCCAGGTGCGCCAGCTCGTGCTCGCGCGCGGGTACATGTCGAGCAGCGAGCCGATGCTCCACTTCGGCTTCGGCGCCGACACGCTCATCCGGCGCCTGGTGGTCACGTGGCCGAGCGGGCACGTGCAGGCCTTCGAGAACCTGCCCGTCGACCGGCGCTACACGATCACCGAGCCGTCGGCGCCCCTGCCCGTCCCGGGGGACACCCGGAGGGCCCCCGGGCAGTTCGAGGAGGTGGTGCGCTCCGCGGGCCTGTCGCTCTTCTCGCACGAGGAGCCCGTCGACGAGTTCGTCGCGCAGCGCTTGATCCCCTTCCGCCAGAATCCCCGAGGCCCGGCGCTCGCGGTCGGCAACGTGTTCGGCAACGGGCGCGACGACGTCATCCTGGCGGGGACGACGCGCGACTCGCTGCGCATCCTGCACGCGTCCGCGTCGGGCGAGTACCTCTCGGTGGACGCCTCGTCCGTGCCGACGGGCGCCCTGGTCGACGACGGGCCGGTCCTCCTGTTCGACGCCGCCGGCACGGGCAGGCAGGACCTCCTCGTGGCCAAGGGGGGCAATTCGCTGCCGGCCGACTCCCCGGAGTACCAGCCGCGCCTGTACCTGAACGACGGCCACGGGAGCTTCCGGCCCGCCCCGGACGACGCCCTGCCCCCGCTGCCGGTCAGCGCCGGCGCCTTGGCGGCCGCCGACTTCGACCACACCGGGCGCCTGGGCCTGTTCCTCGGCGGCCGGGTCGTGCCCGGCCACTACCCCCTGGCCTCGCGCAGCGCGCTCCTGGCCAACCGGGGCGGCAGGTTCGAGGACGTGACCGACGCCCTGGCCCCGGGGCTGCGCGAGGTGGGCATCGTGACCTCGGCCCTGTGGACCGACGTCGACGGCGACGGCTGGCCGGATCTCCTCCTCGCCCTCGAGTGGGGCGGGGTCAGGTACTTCCACAACGACCAGGGCAAGGGGTTCTCGGACTGGTCCGAGAGGGCCGGCTTCGCCTCGGCGGGGACCGGATGGTGGACCTCCATCGCGGCCGCGGACTTCAACGGCGACGGGCGCATCGACTACGCCGTCGGCAACGCGGGCCTGAACACCCTCTACAAGGCCGATCCCGCCCATCCGGCGCTTCTCTTCTACGGCGACTTCCGGGGCGGGGGCGCGAGCGAGATCGTGGAGGGCTACTACGAGGGGGACACCCTCTACCCGAGGCGCAGCCGCAGGGACCTCGGCGCGGCGCTGCCGGCGATCCTGAAGCGCTTCACGACGTACGACGCGTACGCCAGGGCCACCCTCGGCCAGATCGTGGGCGAGGACCGGCTGGCCAAGGCCCGGCGCTTCGCGGCGACGGAGCTCGCGAGCGGCGTCTTCCTGAGCCGGCCCGACGGCACCTACCGCTTCGAGCCCCTGCCGCGCGCCGCCCAGATCGCCCCCCTGCAGGGCATGGCCGCCGGCGACTTCGAGGGCAGCGGCCACGCCGACATCTACGCGGTCCAGAATTCCTACGCGCCCGTCATATCGGTCGGGCGCTTCGACGGCGGCCTGAGCCAGCTGCTGCGCGGCGACGGGCGGGGCCGCTTCGTCGCCGTCCCCCCGGCCGAAAGCGGGCTCGTCCTTCCCGGCGACGCGAAGGCCCTCGCGGTCCTGGACATCGACCAGGACGGCTGGCCCGACTTCGTCGTCACGAGGAACAACGACACGTCGACCGCCTTCCACAACCGCGGCGTCCCCGGCCACCGGCCGCTGCGCATCGCGCTGCGCGGCGGCGCCGGGAACCCGACGGGGGTCGGCGCGAAGATCACCGTGGAGTTCGCCGACGGCTCCACGGAGGCGAGCGAGGTCTACGCCGGCTCGGGCTACTACAGCCAGTCGACGCCGGCGTGCTTCTTCGGCTACCCGGAGGCGAACCCGCCGACCAGGATCCGCGTCCGCTGGCCGTCGGGCTCCTCAACCGAGCACGAGTTCCCGGCCGGCTCGACCACGCTCACCCTCGCCGCGCCCCCGGGGCGCCCGTGACGGGGGCTACCGGAAGAAGCGCGCGACGGCGTCGCCGGTGTCGAGGCCGGTGAGCCAGTAGTTCCCGGGGGGCGGCTGCATCACCCCGCTCAGCGTCCACAGGAAGGTGATCGGCAGGGCGACCCGGTAGACCCGCGCGGCCTCGAGTCGGCCCGCGTCGAGGCCCGCGATCATGAAGCCCGAGCCCGGCGCGCCCGCGCGGCCGGCCAGCTCCAGGAGCCGGGTCCCGGAGGCCTCGAACTCGCCTATCGGGATGTTCGCGTAGAACGGCACCACGTCCGAGGCGCGGGTCACGCCGGCGGCGATCTGGGGCCTGCCTGGGGCGTAGTACTCGACGAGCGCGAAGTCGGCGGCGGCGGCGCGGCTGATCGCCGCCCCGAGGGCGCGGGCGAACTCCGGCGCCCCCTGGAGCGAGGCGGGCAGGAGCGGCGAGGCGTCGCGGCCGCCCAGCCAGCGCCAGCGCGAGTCGAAGCCGCGGGCCGCGACGATCGTCGGCCCGTCGGCCGGCATGACGAGCAGGTCGGCGCCGAACCCGTTGGACGTGTGGAACGCGCCCCCCGCCATGGCCGCCGGGATCGGCGACCTCGCGGCGTAGGCGGCGGGGTCGTTCGAGGCCACCCAGAAGATGAGGCGCCCCGGGGCCAGCGGGTTGTAGTGCACGAGGCCCAGCGCCAGGCGGCCCCCCGCGAAGCGGGCGCCGTCGCTGCACGCTACGCCGTCGGCGTCGAGGCGCACCGGGAGCGCGCCCGCGATCCGGGCGACGAGCGCGTTCTGCGCCGCGGTGCCGATGAGGACGAGGTGGCAGCGCGCGATGTCGGCGTCGGTCACGTCGACGTCGGCCTTGGTGTTGAGCCACCCGTAGAGGTTCTGGACGTGCGGGACCCCGTCGGGGGCGGCCTCGCCCGCGTCATCCGGCCAGTTGGGGTTCGGGCTCTTGCTCGCCGCCAGCGCGGCCGCGCGCATCGCCGCGCGCTCGTCCCCGCCGCCGCGGGTGCCGTAGACGATGAGCAGGGGCTCCCCGCCGTACAGGAGCGTGGCGCTGCCCGGGGTGTGCAGGCGGAACGGGGGCTCGGGCTGGGGATCGAGGGTCCAGCCCCCGTCGCCGGCCGCGAGGACGACGCTCTCAGGCAAGGGCGCCGGCAGCTCGAGCGGAAGGGCGCCGTTCACCGAGATCCGCAGCGGCCGGCCGCGGTCGAAGGGGGACTCGGCCAGGCGCAGGCGCAGCCGCGCGATGTTCGTGAGCTGGACGAAGAGCGTGCCGGGGGCGCCGGCCGTGAGCACGAAGCGCGCCGGCCCCGGCGAGCCCCCCCACTCGACGACCTCCCCCCACCAGCCGCGCACCGCCCCGCCGTCGAGCGCCGTGTAGTCGACCCGGCGCACGGAGCGCGAGTCGGGTCGCACCTGGAGCTTTTCCCAGGCCTCGCCGCGCTCGTTGCCCTCCTTGTAGTTCCACACGGCGTGGCCGTAGCCGTTGGTCTCGTCGTAGATCACCTGGCCGCCGCGCTCGCGCAGCGCGGCCAGGGGCCCGCGGTCGTGCAGGACCGAGACCGTCGGATCGTCGGCGCTGTGGGTGGCGTAGATCGGCAGCGTCACGAGGTTGCCGAGCGGCAGGTAGCTCGCGTAGCCGCAGGTCGCGCGCCCGGAGCACCAGCGCTGCGGGTAGCGCGAGCCCAGGCGGTAGGTGGCCCCTCCGCCCATGCTCCCCCCGTTCAGGCTGACCCTGTCGGGGTCGATCGCCCAGTGCGCCATGACGTAGTCGACGGCCTGGAGCACGTCGGCCTCCGAGAGCGCGCGGTAGCCGCCGCCCCGGGAGCGCCCGAGGACCGCGATGTCGAAGGAGCCCGGGTGCGCGTGCATCCCCGCCGAGTGCTCGATGTGGTTGCCGCTCCAGCCGTGCATGTAGACCGTGAGCGGCGCCGGGCGCGCCGGATCGTAGTCCACGGGGATGGCGATCCTGAAGGGCTGGCCCGAGTCGTCGGCGGGCGACTCGTAGGCCCACTCCTGCACGCCGGCGAGTGTCCCCAGGAGCCCGGGGTTGGCGGCGATCCTGGCGGTCCACTCGTCCAGGCGGCGGGCCTTGGCCGCCGCCGCCTCGCTCGCGGCGCCGGCGCGCGCCGCCGCCCTCACGGCGTCGCCGCGCAGGTACTTGATCCAGCCCCGGTAGGCGGCGAGGTCCGCCCTCGCGAGCTCGCCGTCCGCGCGGGCGCAGGCGCCGACGAGGAACTGTTCCGCGGCGGCAGGCGCCGGGTCGCCCGCCCCCGCGCGGGGCGCGAGCAGGGCGGCCCCCAGGGCCGCGAGGGCACGGGCGGGCAACCTCCGGTGCATGGCGGGAGGCCCCTACCGGCCCAGGAGGGCCCGGTTGGCGCGGATGAGCGCCAGGCGCTGGTCGAGCGCCCGGCGGGTCGTCAGGGCGTCCTCGGGGGTGTTGAGGCACCAGTCGACCAGCCGGTCGACGGTGGAGCGGGCCACGTAGCAGCGGGTGTCCGAGCCGCCGTAGTAGATGAGGACGGTGCGCGCGGCGTCGCCGAGCTGCACCCATCCGTTGCTGAAGGTCACGTTGGAGACGTCGCCCACCCCCTCCGAGCCGAACGGCGCGAGGAAATGGCCCCCCGGCCGGGCGGTGACCCGCGAGGGGTCGTCGAGCGCCGTCATGAACATGTACAGGACGTAGCGCAGGCCCGCGGCGCAGGCGCGCACGCCGTGCGCGAGGTGGAGCCAGCCCTTCGGGGTCTTGATCGGAGCGGGGCCCTGGCCGTTCTTCACCTCCTTGATCGTGTGGTAGGCTCTCACGTCGATGATCGTCTCGGGACCGGTCACGCCGACCGTCATGTCCGGGCACAGCGTCCAGCCGATGCCCCCGCCCGAGCCGACGTCGATGAAGCCGTCCATCGGGCGCGTGTAGAGGGCGTACTGGCCGCCGACGAATTCCGGGTGGAGCACCACGTTGCGCTGCTGCGAGGCGGGCGTCCGCAGGTTCGGGAGCCGCTCCCACCTGCGGAAGTCGCGCGTGCGCACGACGCCCGCCGCCGCCACGGCGCTCGAGAGGTCGCCGGGCTTCGCGTCGGGGTCCCTCGCCTCGGCGCAGAACACGCCGTAGATCCAGCCGTCCTGGTGGAACGTGATGCGCATGTCGTAGACGTTGGTCTCGGGCTTCACCTCGGGCAGGTCGACGGGCTCGTCCCAGAAACGCCAGTTGTCGACGCCATTCGGGCTCTCGGCGATCGCGAAGATGCTCTTGCGGTCGTAGCCCTCGAAGCGGACGACCATGTGCACCTTGCCGTGCCACAGGAAGGCCCCGGGGTTGAGCGTGGCGTTCACGCCGAGGCGCTCCATGAGGAAGGGGTTGGTCCCCGGGTTCAGGTCGTAGCGCCACTCGATCGGCGCGTGGCGGTAGGTGATGGCCGGGTGGACGAAGCGCTCGAACACGCCGTTGTCCCAGCCGCGGTCGACCGGGTTGCGCCGCGACAGGAACGCCTCGTGGTCCCGGCGCAGGCGGCGCAGGCGGGCGGCCCAGGCGGCGGGCGCCCCGGCCGGGGCCGCATGGCCCCTCTGGCTGGGACGGGCGGCGGCGGCCTTGGCACGGCGGAGGGGGGTCTTCTTCTTCATGGTACGTGGGGGTCCGGGCCGCGGGTCGCGAGCGCGCGCAGGCGGCGGACCGCCTCGAGCCCGGTGCGCCCGTTGTGGTAGGGGCATTTCCAAAAGCTGACCTTGAGCTCGTTCTCGAGGACGCGGCCGTCGCGGGTCACGCCCCTGAACCACTCGCCGCGCCGACGGTCGATGAGGTGGCGCTCGATGAAGTCCCACGTGCGCAGGGCGGCCCCCAGGAAGCGCTCCTGACCGGACTGCTCGAAGGCGTCGAGGAAGCCGACCACCGCCTCCGCCTGGGGCCACCACTCCTTGTTCGTGTTGGTGAGGCCGCCGGGCCCGCCCTCGTTGTAGACCCCCCCGTCGGCGTCGACGCCCTGGGCGAGCGTCGCCTCGGCGATCCTGACCGCCAGCGGCCGGATCCGCGCCGCGAGCGCGGGGTCGCCCAGGGCCTGCGCGGCCCGCACGAGAAGCCAGGCCGCCTCGATGTCGTGGCCGTAGGAGACCCTGTCGGAGCGCGGGCTCCAGTCCATCGCGAAGAACAGGCCGAGGTGCGCCGTGGCCGGGTCGACGATGCGCGTCAGCATGATCTCCACGAGCCCGCCAAGCGCGGCGCGCAGGCCCGGGTCCGGCCAGGCCTCGAGGAGGCGCGAGTACGCCTCCATGACGTGCAGGTGCGTGTTCTGCGACTTGGGCTCGTTCATGTCGACCTCGCTCAGGCGCATGTCGGCGATGGGCCCCCACGCCCGGTCGAACGCCTCGAGGTACCCCCCGTGGCGGCGCTCGACGGCGTGCCTCTCGAGCAGCCGGTAGAGCTCGACGGCGCGCTCGAGGGGCTCCGCGCGGCCGGTGGCGCCGTGGTACTCCGCGAGCGCGTAGATGGCGAAGGCCTGGCCGTACACCTGCTTCCTGTCGCGCCGGACGGCCCCGTTGGCGGCGACGCTCCACCAGTAGCCGCCGTTCTCGCGGTCGGCGAAATGCTTGGTCAGGTCGGCGTAGGCGGTGTCCGCCATCGCGAGGTACTCCGGATCCCGGTACCGGCTGAACGCCGCCGAGTACGTCCAGAGGATGCGCGTGGTCAGGAGCGCCCCGCGCTCCGCCGCGGGGTCGGCCACGAGATCGTTCGTCAGCGAGCCGAGGAAGGTGTTCGCCCCGCGGTCGGCGACCCGGGCCATCCAGAACGGAAGGATGTTGCGGCGCAGGTCGTCCTCGATCCGGGCGGCGTAGCCGGCGGGGTCCGGGGCGGTCGTGGCGGTCATGGTGGGCGGGGCGCGGTTGCGG